>ERZ1108168.212-NODE-212-length-56823-cov-8.622904_pt1 | contig 56823 bp, 40 predicted proteins | sample MGYA00403704_ERZ1108168 | MGnify/ENA primary metagenome ERZ1108168 (study PRJEB35170, sample SAMEA104062421) | human gut metagenome | biome: human gut; feature: human-associated habitat; material: faeces | place: Denmark | collected 2012-06-12 ...
GAAAAATACCTGTCAACACTTTTACAGGACAGCGCATTTTAATGCGTCGGCCCTGTCACAAGACAAGTATACAAGAACACAGTAATCTTGTACATAAAAACATTATTATCAATAATATAAAAAGTATATGTCTATCAACTATGTAGTAACCAAAAAGGTGGATAAAACGAAAGGAGAAGTAAAAGTACGTTATTATGCTACCACAAGGGCTATGCAAAAAAAGCCTGTTGACAGTTCACAGATTGCAATGCAGCTAGCCGAAAGAAGTTCTCTGCAAGATGGAGATGTAATGTCGGTGCTGACACAGCTATCGGGGATCATCGCCGGACACTTGCACGAAGGCAGGACAGTAAGTATTGACGGATTGGGAAATTTCTTCCCGACCATTAGTAGTGAAGGAGTAGAAAAGCCGGAAGAGTGTACAGCTGATAAAGTGTGGGTAGCACGTATCGGATTCAAAGCGGCTCCTGCTTTTTTAAAAAAGGTACGAATAAAAACCAAATTCCTCAGTATCCAATTGCAGGAAGGAAGAAAAGCAGCTGCTAAAAAGAAGAAAGCAGCAGAAGCGGGTAATGAGAAGTGAACATAAAAATAACAGGGAAAAAGAGAACGAAGAAGCATTTAACAATCTGTTGAAAACTTTATTTCACATTTTCTATCTGAGAGATTCTTTTTTCTTTGAGAAATACGTATTTTTGCCGACACTTGCTTATATAATAAGGTGAAACAGATGAAGAAAGAACAAGAGGAATTGACATATCACGTACCGGTATTACTAGAAGAAAGCGTAGACGGAATGAATATTCGCCCCGGTGGAACGTATGTAGACGTTACTTTCGGTGGTGGCGGACATTCACGGGAGATACTTTCACGCTTAGAAAAAGGCGGACGTTTACTGGGTTTTGACCAGGACGAGGATGCCGAACGGAACATTGTCAATGACCCACATTTCACATTTGTACGAAGTAACTTTCGCTATTTGCATAATTTTCTTCGCTATCATGAAATAGAAAAAGTGGATGCTATACTGGCAGATTTAGGGGTATCATCTCATCACTTTGATGACAGCGAACGAGGATTTTCATTTCGCTTTGACGGAGCACTGGATATGCGTATGAACAAGCGGGCAGGACTCACAGCTGCTGATGTATTAAATACCTATGATGAAGAACGGCTGGCAGATCTTTTTTATCTGTACGGAGAATTAAAAAACAGTCGTAAACTGGCATCGGTTATAGTAAAATCCCGTGCTGCCGGACAGATTAAGACAATAGGTGAGTTTCTGGAAATCATCAAACCGTTATTTGGACGTGAACGGGAAAAGAAAGAATTAGCCAAAGTATTTCAGGCACTTCGCATAGAAGTAAACCAGGAAATGGAAGCATTGAAAGAAATGTTGCTGGCAGCAACGGAAGCACTAAAACCGGGTGGAAGATTAGTAGTAATCACTTATCATTCGTTGGAAGACCGAATGGTAAAAAACATCATGAAAACCGGTAATGTTGAGGGCAAAGCAATACAAGATTTTTTTGGAAATCTGCAAACTCCATTCAAACTGGTAAACAATAAAGTGATTGTCCCGAATGAGGAAGAGATAGAACGTAATCCGAGATCACGAAGTGCCAAACTAAGGATAGCGGAAAAGAAATAAAAGAGAAGCTTGTTAGTAAATTGAGACCAGACTTTCTAAAAGATAAGTCAACTAAAATAGAGACAACGATGGAAGAAGAAAAGATAACAAAAGAAGAGCCGAAAGGAGGGAAAAAGAAAAAAAGAGCCTCCCTGAAAAGTATTCTTGGAGGAGATATTCTGGCAACAGACTTTTTCCGCCGCCAAACGAAGCTGCTGGTACTTATCATGGTATTTATCATCTTCTATATCCATAACCGATATGCCAGCCAGCAACAACAGATTGAAATAGACCGGCTTAAAAAAGAGCTTATCGACATAAAATATGATGCACTGACACGTAGTTCGGAGTTGATGGAAAAAAGCCGCCAGTCACGTATCGAAGAGTATATCTCGACTAAAGAAAGTGATTTGCAGACTTCGACCAATCCACCGTATGAAATCAAAAAATAAAAAACACAGAGAACAGGTAACTTTAAATAGTAAATCGTTAAACAGTTAATAGTCTTGGCAGTTAATAAAAAAAACATAATGACCCGTTACTTCTTCGTCATCCTCATTATGGGGTTGGTGGGAGTAGCAATTGTTGTAAAGGCAGGCATTACCATGTTTGCCGAACGACAATACTGGCAGGATGTAGCAGACCGTTTTGTAAAGGAGAATGTAACCGTAAAACCGAACCGGGGTAATATTATCTCATCCGACGGTAAATTAATGGCAAGTTCACTGCCGGAATATCGCATCTACATGGACTTTAAAGCTGGAGCTCCTGCTAAAATAGACTCATTAAAAAAACACATGAATGAGATCTGCGAAGGATTACACCAGATATTTCCAGACAAAAGTGCTGCCGAGTTTAAAGCGCATCTTCAAAAGGGAATAAAAAAAGGAAGCCGGAACTACCTGCTCTATCCCAAACGAATCTCTTACATTCAATACAAAGAAGCCAAACGCCTGCCTGTTTTTAACATGAACAAATATAAAGGCGGGTTTCATGAACTGGCATACAACCAACGCAAGAAACCATTCGGTTCTCTGGCAGCTCGTACCTTAGGGGATCTTTACGCTGACACAGCACAAGGTGCAAAGAATGGAATTGAACTGGCTTTTGATACATTGCTCAAAGGACGGGACGGAATCACACACCGTCAGAAGGTAATGAACAAATACCTTAACATCGTAGACATTCCTCCCATAGATGGTTGTGATCTTATTGCCACCATTGATGTAGGAATGCAGGATATTTGCGAAAAGGCACTGGTGGACAAACTGAAAGAGTTAAATGCCAGTGTAGGCGTTGTTGCATTGATGGAGGTTTCAACAGGAGAAGTCAAAGCGATAGTCAACATGATGAAAGCTGCAGACGGTAACTATTACGAAATGCGTAACAATGCTATCAGTGACATGCTTGAGCCGGGATCCACTTTCAAGACTGCTTCTATTATGGTAGCCTTGGAAGACGGACACATCACTCCGGACTATGAAGTAGATACGGGAAACGGTATCAAAATGATGTATGGACGTGCAATGAGAGACTGGAACTGGCATCGTGGCGGATACGGAAGAATCAATGTAACACGTATTCTTGAAGTATCATCTAACGTGGGAACTTCAAGTATCATAGACCAATTCTATCATGACAAACCACAAAAGTTTGTAGATGGACTGAAACGTATGAGCATTGACCAACCCCTACATTTACAGATATCAGGAGAAGGTAAGCCTAATATTAAAGGGCCCAAAGAACGCTATTTTGCAAAAACGACTCTTCCCTGGATGAGTATTGGTTATGAAACTCAGGTACCACCCATGAATATCCTGACGTTCTATAATGCCATTGCAAATAATGGTGTCATGGTACGCCCCAAATTTGTAAGAGCAGCAGTGAAGGATGGAGAAGTAGTAAAAGAGTTTCCAACGGAGGTGATTAATCCGAAAATTTGTTCAGACAATACATTGAAGCAGATACAGGAGATTTTGTACAAAGTTGTTCATCAGGGATTGGCAGGACCGGCAGGTAGTAAGCAGTTTGCCGTTTCGGGGAAAACAGGTACGGCACAGATCTCACAAGGTGCTGCCGGATATAAGACCGGAAGAACAAATTATCTGGTTAGTTTCTGCGGATATTTTCCTTCGGAGGCTCCGAAATACAGCTGTATTGTTTCGATTCAGAAACCCGGGTTACCAGCTTCGGGAGGTTTGATGGCAGGTAGTGTATTTGGCAAAATTGCAGAAAGAGTATATGCAAAAGACCTGCGTTTGCCTTTGACAAATGCCATCGACACAAATAGCGTAGTCATTCCCGACGTAAAAGCCGGAGAGATGAATGACGCCAAACGGGTACTGGATGAACTAAGCATACAAAGCCAAAGCAAATTTGACTTAAAGAGTGGCAAAGAAACCTGGGGAAGTACACATGCAGCTCCCAAAAGTGTTATTCTGGAAAGCAGAGACCTCATGCGGGATTTTGTACCCAGCGTTATAGGCATGGGGGCAAAAGACGCTGTTTATTTGCTTGAAAGCAGAGGAGTGAAAGTAAACCTGGTAGGTGTAGGCAAGGTGAAAAGCCAGTCGATAGCTAACGGAACGAGAGTAAAGAAGGGACAAACAATAACACTCGTACTGCATTAGAGAGATGGAAGTGAAGATTTTGAATAAGTAGTACGTGTCAACCGAATATAAAAAAAGAAGATGAAGTTAAATGAATTATTAAAGGCTATTCAACCGATACAAGTTGTCGGAGCTTCGGACATAGAAATAACAGGAGTCAACATTGATTCCAGACAAGTGGAGGCAGGCCATTTATTTATGGCTATGCGTGGTACACAGGCAGACGGGCATGCATATATTCCCGCAGCAATTGAAAAAGGAGCCATAGCTGTGCTTTGTGAAGATATGCCAGAACATCCGGAAGAAGGTATCACCTATATACAAGTGAAAGACAGCGAAGACGCAACCGGTAAAGTTGCCACTACTTTCTTTGGAGATCCTACTTCAAAAGTGGAATTGGTAGGCGTAACCGGAACAAACGGAAAAACAACAATCGCTACCTTATTATATAATACATTCCGTTATTTCAGATATAAAGTAGGACTCATCTCAACTGTATGTAACTATATTGATGATGAAGCGATTCCGACTGAGCATACCACTCCTGACCCTATCACACTAAACCGATTGCTGGGAAGAATGGCTGATGAAGGCTGTAAATATGTTTTCATGGAGGTAAGCTCCCACTCCATTGCTCAGAAACGTATCAGTGGTTTAAAGTTTGCAGGAGGTATCTTCACCAACCTGACCCGCGACCATCTGGATTATCATAAGACAGTAGAAAACTATCTGAAAGCAAAGAAAAAATTCTTTGATGACCTACCCAAGAGTGCATTCAGTCTTACTAACCTGGATGATAAAAACGGGCTGGTAATGACGCAGAACACACGTTCGAAGGTGTACACCTACTCTCTGAGAAGTTTGAGTGACTTCAAAGGCAGAGTGTTGGAATCACACTTTGAAGGAATGTTGCTTGATTTCAATAACCATGAATTGATGGTACAATTCATAGGCAAATTCAATGCTTCCAATCTTCTGGCTGTATTTGGTGCAGCAGTGTTGCTTGGTAAGAAAGAAGAAGACGTACTGGTAGCACTCAGTACACTTCATCCGGTAGCCGGACGTTTTGATGCCATTCGTTCTCCACAGGGATATACAGCAATTGTTGATTATGCACATACTCCGGATGCTCTGATAAATGTGCTGAATGCCATTCATGGAGTACTCGAAGGAAAAGGAAAAGTGATTACCGTAGTAGGTGCCGGAGGTAACCGTGACAAAGGCAAGCGTCCTATTATGGCCAAAGAAGCTGCCAAAGCAAGTGATCGCGTTGTCATCACATCGGATAACCCTCGTTTTGAAGAACCTCAGGACATCATAAATGATATGTTAGCTGGTCTGGACACAGAGGACAGAAAGAAAACAATCAGTATTACAGACCGTAAAGAGGCTATTCGCACCGCTTGTATGCTGGCCGAAAAAGGAGATGTAATTCTCGTTGCCGGAAAAGGACACGAGAACTATCAGGAGATAAAAGGAGTGAAACATCACTTTGATGATAAAGAGATACTGAAAGAAATGTTTAATGATTAGTGATTAATGATTAGTGCTATGCAGCCTGACAGCACAGCCGACTAATCGTTTATCACTAATCCCTTATCACTAAAATCATGTTATACTATCTATTTGAGTGGCTACATAAATTAAACTTCCCCGGAGCGGGAATGTTTGGATATACATCTTTCCGTGCATTGATGGCTATCATTCTGGCACTGCTGATTTCAAGTATCTGGGGTGACAAGTTTATCAACTTGCTGAAACGAAAGCAAATCACGGAAACACAGCGTGATGCTAAAATCGATCCTTTTGGCGTCAACAAAGTAGGTGTGCCCAGCATGGGAGGAGTTATCATCATTGTAGCCATTTTGATACCTTGCCTGTTGCTAGGAAAATTACACAATATCTACATGATATTGATGCTCATTACCACTATATGGCTGGGATCACTGGGATTTGCCGATGACTATATCAAAATATTCAAAAAAGACAAAGAAGGATTACACGGTAAGTTTAAAATTATCGGTCAGGTAGGATTAGGGTTGATTGTCGGATTAACCTTATACCTCAGCCCGGATGTGGTAATTCGTGAAAACATCGAAGTACAAACTCCCGGACGTGAAATGGAGGTTATACATGGAACGAATGATCTTAAGTCTACTCAGACTACCATTCCATTCTTTAAAAGCAATAACCTTGACTATGCCGATCTGGTAGCTTTTATGGGTGATCATGCTCAAACAGCCGGTTGGATATTGTTCGTTATCATCACCATCTTTGTGGTGACAGCCGTATCCAACGGAGCCAACCTGAATGACGGTATGGACGGTATGGCTGCGGGTAACTCCGCCATTATCGGATTAACACTGGGAATACTCGCATATGTATCGAGCCATATTGAATTCGCGGGATACCTGAACATCATGTATATCCCCGGATCGGAAGAACTGGTAATCTTCATCTGTGCATTTATCGGTGCACTGATAGGATTCTTATGGTACAATGCATATCCGGCACAAGTATTTATGGGAGATACGGGTAGCTTGACAATTGGCGGCATTATCGCCGTATTTGCCATCATCATACACAAAGAATTACTGATCCCGATTCTTTGTGGTGTGTTCCTGGTTGAAAACCTGTCGGTAATTCTGCAACGTGCTTATTATAAAGTTGGTAAACGCAAAGGAGTGAAACAACGTCTTTTTAAACGTACGCCTATACACGACCATTTCCGTACATCAATGAATCAGATAGAAGACGGATGCCGGGTAGTGTTTACAAAACCGGACAATCTGTTTCACGAATCAAAAATCACAGTTCGCTTTTGGATTGTAACAATTGTCCTGGCAGCCATAACGATTATTACATTAAAGATAAGATAAATAAAGATTCAATGCGTCAATATGCCAATGTGCCGATTAAGAAAAGCCAATGGAGTAATGAAGCATGAACCCCAAAGATAACAAAGAGAATTAACCGGATTATTAACCACTAAAGTTTGTGCACTGCCATTGGTGCATTAGCATATTGGCCTATTAGCACATTATTGAGAATGAAAAGAGTTGTAATTTTAGGAGCAGGTGAAAGCGGCGCAGGTGCTGCCGTATTAGCCAAGGTAAAAGGGTTCGAGACGTTTGTATCAGATATGTCCGCCATTAAGGACAAATACAAGAAACAACTCGACAGCCACGGTATTGCCTGGGAAGAAGGCCATCATACCGAAGAATTGATTCTGAACGCCGACGAGGTGGTAAAAAGCCCGGGGATTCCGAATGACGCTCCATTGATTCTGAAACTAAAGGCACAAGGCACGCCGATTATATCGGAAATAGAATTTGCCGGACGCTATACGGATGCAAAGATGGTTTGTATCACCGGGTCAAACGGAAAAACAACAACAACCAGCCTCATTTACCACATTTTTAAAAGTGCAGGACTAAATGTGGGACTGGCAGGAAATATAGGAAAAAGCCTGGCTTTGCAAGTAGCAGAAGGCAAGCATGATTATTATGTAATCGAACTAAGTTCATTTCAACTGGACAACATGTACGAATTTCGTGCAAACATCGCTGTCCTGATGAATATTACGCCAGATCATCTGGATCGTTACGATCACTGTATGCAAAATTATATTGATGCAAAATTCCGTATTACTCAAAACCAAACTCAGGACGATGCTTTCATTTTCTGGAATGACGATCCTATCATCAAACGAGAACTGGAAAAGCATGGTCTAAAGGCACACTTATACCCATTCGCAGCAGTAAAAGAGGATGGAGCAATTGCCTATGTAGAGGATAATGAGGTAAAAATCACAGAGCCAATTGCGTTCAACATGGAACAAGAGAAGTTGGCACTGACCGGACAACATAATCTCTATAATTCACTGGCAGCAGGTATCTCGGCCAATCTTGCCGGTATTACCAAAGAAGATATCCGCAAAGCATTGTCGGATTTTAAAGGTGTGGAACACCGTTTAGAGAAAGTAGCCCGCGTAGGTGGTATTGATTTTATCAATGACTCCAAAGCTACCAATGTAAACTCTTGTTGGTATGCTCTGCAAAGTATGACAACCAAAACAGTGCTTATACTTGGTGGTAAGGATAAAGGAAATGACTATACAGAAATAGAAGATCTGGTACGCGAGAAATGTTCGGCATTGGTATATCTGGGACTGCACAATGAAAAGCTACATGCTTTTTTCGACCGGTTCGGATTACCGGTAGCCGATGTACAGACCGGCATGAAAGACGCAGTAGAAGCTGCATATAAACTGGCTAAAAAAGGTGAAACCGTACTGTTAAGTCCTTGTTGTGCCTCCTTCGATCTCTTCAAGAGTTACGAAGATCGTGGCGACCAGTTCAAAGAGTACGTTCGCGCCCTCTAATTTTTAATCTTTAATTTTTAAATTAAACAGTGGATCTATTAAAGAACATATTCAAGGGCGATAAGGTAATCTGGATTATCTTTCTCTGCCTCTGCCTCATCTCAATCATTGAGGTGTTTTCGGCAGCCAGCACCCTGACGTATAAGAGCGGGGACCACTGGGGACCGATCACACAGCATTCTATCATCCTGATGGTGGGGGCCGTTGTTGTAGTGTTGATGCACAATATCCCTTATAAATGGTTTCAGGTATTTCCTGTTTTCCTATATCCTGTCTCTGTTGTACTGCTGGCTTTCGTTACGCTGATGGGTGTTATCACAGGCGATCGCGTCAATGGTGCAGCACGTTGGATGTCGTTCATGGGATTACAGTTCCAGCCATCGGAACTGGCAAAGATGGCTGTGGTTATTGCAGTTTCTTTTATTCTATCCAAAAGACAGGATGACGAAGGAGCCAATCCGAAGGCATTCAAATACATCATGATTATCACCGGGCTTGTTTGCCTGTTGATTGCTCCGGAAAACCTTTCAACAGCAATGTTACTATTCGGAGTTGTATTTCTGATGATGTTTATCGGACGGGTAGCAGCACGGAAACTACTTCTTTTAATAGGTTCATTGGGATTGGTAGGTATAATAGGTGTCGTGTTTCTGCTGGCGATTCCAAAGGATTCGGATATTCCTTTCCTACACCGTTTTGACACATGGAAAAGTCGTATCACCAACTTCACAGAGAAAGAGGAAGTACCGGCTGCTAAGTTTGATATAGACAAAGATGCCCAGATAGCGCATGCCCGTATTGCTATTGCAACAAGTAATTTTGTTGGTAAAGCACCTGGTAACTCTATTCAACGCGACTTTTTAAGTCAGGCATTCTCTGATTTTATATTTGCCATCATTATAGAAGAGCTTGGCCTGGTGGGAGGAGCTTTCGTAGTTTGCCTCTATATCTGGCTACTGGTACGTGCCGGACGTATAGCCCAAAAATGTGAACGAACATTCCCGGCTTTTCTGGTAATGGGCATAGCACTCATGTTGGTATCGCAGGCGATTTTAAATATGATGGTAGCCGTTGGTTTATTCCCGGTGACAGGTCAGCCTCTGCCACTCATCAGTAAAGGAGGAACTTCAACTTTAATAAATTGTGCCTATATCGGTATGATACTGAGTGTAAGTCGTTATACTGCGTATCTTGAAGAGCAGAAAGAACGTGATGCACAACTACAGATGCAGATAGCAGCAGAAACAACCGAGGCTCAGATAGTTGCAGAACCTACAGCACAGGTATTGAATAGTGATGCAGAGTTTGAGAAAGAAAAATAGTTGAGAGTTACAGGTCGTTGCGTCCCGATATCCTATGATATCCGCAATCAGTAGTTCACTAAAATAATGTATAATGGAAAAAGAGCTTAGAATTATCATCAGTGGCGGTGGCACAGGAGGACATATCTTTCCGGCTGTATCCATCGCCAATGCCATAAAAGAGCAATGTCCTGATGCTAAAATATTATTCGTTGGTGCTGAAGGCCGAATGGAAATGCAACGTGTACCTGATGCTGGTTATGAGATTATCGGACTGCCGGTTGCCGGATTCGACCGCAAACGTCTGTGGAAGAACTTCGCTGTACTCATTAAACTGGCGCGTAGTCAATGGAAAGCAAAAAGTATCATTAAGAAGTTTCGCCCTCAGGTAGCAGTAGGCGTTGGTGGCTATGCCAGCGGACCAACTCTGAAGATGGCTGGTATGATGGGAGTTCCAACTCTGATACAAGAACAAAATTCTTATGCAGGAGTAACCAATAAGTTATTAGCAAAGAAAGCATGTAAAATATGTGTGGCGTATGATGGTATGGAAAAATTCTTTCCGGCAGCTAAAATACTGATGACAGGAAACCCGGTTCGCCAAAACCTGTTCACCAATAATCAGAGCCGGGAAGAGGCCATACAGGCTTTCGGACTCAGTCCGGAAAAGAAAACAATACTGATCTTGGGAGGTAGCCTTGGCGCACGTACCATTAATAATACGCTGATAGCAGGGTTACAAACCATAAAAGAAACAAGCGGCATTCAATTCATCTGGCAAACAGGAAAAATATATTATCAACAAGTAATGGAAGCTGTTAAGGCAGCAGGAGAAATTCCGAATCTGTATGTAGCAGACTTTATTAAAGACATGGCCACAGCTTATTCAGCAGCCGATTTAGTGATTTCCCGGGCTGGTGCGGGTTCTATATCAGAGTTCTGTCTGCTGAACAAACCGGTTATTCTGGTTCCTTCGCCTAATGTAGCTGAAGACCATCAGACTAAAAATGCATTGGCCCTAGTCAATAAGCAGGCTGCTATATATGTAAAAGATGTAGAAGCAGAAGAGAAACTGTTGTCCGTAGCATTAGAAACAATTACCAATGCTACGAAATTAAAAGATTTAAGTGAGAATATAGCAAAGTTAGCATTGCCGGACTCTGCTACTATCATAGCAAAAGAAGTGATAAAATTAGCACAACAATGAATATCGAAACTATAAAATCAGTCTATTTTGTTGGTGCCGGTGGCATCGGAATGAGTGCACTTGTACGCTACTTTCTTTCCAAAGGAAAATTTGTAGCCGGTTATGACCGTACTCCCAGCGAACTAACTGAGTGCCTTATTGCCGAAGGTGCACAAATACACTACGAAGAAGATGCAGACCTGATTCCCGAAGTATGTAAAGACAAGGAAAGTACCCTCGTCGTACTGACACCCGCCGTACCACAGGAACATGCCGAACTGGTTTATTTCCGTAACAACGGTTTTGAAATACAGAAACGCGCTCAAGTACTGGGAACCATTACACACTCCAGTAAAGGGCTTTGCGTAGCCGGGACCCATGGAAAAACAACTACTTCGACGATGACTGCACATTTGTTACACCAGTCACATGTGGGCTGTACAGCTTTCCTAGGAGGTATTTCCAAAAATTATGGAACTAACCTGCTACTTTCGAAGACAAGCCCGTACACTGTAATCGAAGCGGATGAATTTGACCGTTCCTTCCACTGGCTATCTCCGTTTATGTCTGTCATCACATCTACGGATCCCGATCATCTGGATATCTACGGAACAGCAGAAGCATACCTTGAAAGTTTTGAGCACTACACCACGCTTATTCAGCCAGGTGGTGCATTGATTATTCGCAAAGGTATTTCGCTGCAACCTCAGGTACAGCAAGGAGTGAAAGTATATACTTATTCGCGCGACGAAGGTGATTTCCATGCTGAAAATATCCGTATCGGAAACGGTGAGATTTTCATTGACTTTGTGGGACCGGATGTACGTATCAACGATATCCAACTGGGGGTACCCATAAGTATCAACATTGAAAATGGAGTGGCTGCCATGGCACTTGCTCACCTGAATGGTGTTACTAATGAGGAAATTAAACAAGGTATGGCGAGTTTCCATGGGGTGGACCGCCGTTTCGATTTTAAAATCAAAAATGATCGCGTAGTCTTTCTGAGTGATTATGCTCATCATCCGTCAGAGATCAAACAGAGTGTGCTGTCTATCCGCGAATTGTATAAAGACAAAAAGATTACAGCTATCTTCCAACCTCATCTATATACACGTACGCGTGATTTTTATAAAGATTTTGCAAGTAGTTTATCCCTCTTGGACGAAGTAATTCTGGTAGATATCTACCCGGCGCGTGAACAACCCATACCGGGAGTAACCAGCCAACTGATTTACGATAATCTCCGTCCCGGTATTGAAAAATGTATGTGTAAAAAAGAAGAAATACTGAATATCCTGGAAAACAAGAATATAGAAGTATTAATCACTCTTGGAGCTGGTGACATAGACAACTATGTTCCATCTATTACAGAAAAATTAAATACAAGATTGAACAAACCTCAATCATAAATTGTAAATCGTATAATTGTAAATGTCATTATGCTGAAACGGATTCTTTTATCCCTCGTCCTGTTGCTCGTCACTGCCTATCTATGTATAGCCGTGACAGTATTCAACCGTAAACCGGCCAACCAGGTTTGTCGTGACATGGAATTAATTATCAAGGACACGGTTTATGCCGGTTTCGTAACCAAAGACGAAGTAGCCGGAATACTACAAAAGAAAGGAATCTACCCCGTAGGAAAGAAAATGGAACGTATCCAGACTAAAACCCTGGAACGGGAACTGGATAAACACCCGCTTATTGACGAAACAGAATGCTATAAAACTCCCAGTGGCAAACTCTGCGTAGAAGTTAAACAGCGTATTCCAATCCTCCGTATCATGAGCAATAATGGCGAGAACTATTACGTAGATAACAAAGGAACCATCATGCCCCCCGAAGCCAAATGCGTAGCTCGCCGGACAATTGTAACCGGAAATGTAGAAAAGTCGTTTGCAATGAGGGATTTATATAAGTTTGGTGTATTTTTGCAGAACAATCCGTTCTGGGATGCTCAGATAGAACAAATTCATGTACTACCCGGCAAGGATATTGAATTGGTACCACGGGTAGGTGATCATATTGTCTATCTTGGAAAACTGGAACACTTTGAAGATAAGCTGGATCGCCTGAAAACATTCTATAGGAAAGCCTTGAACGAGGTGGGATGGAATAAATATTCACGCATCAGTCTGGAGTTCAGTAACCAGATTATCTGCACCAAGCATCAATGATGAATGCCTGCGCGCAGCCAATTGTAAATTGTAAATTGTAAAATCGTAAATAAGAAATATGGCAACAACAGAATTTATCGCCGCTATTGAACTGGGTTCATCAAAGGTTACCGGCATTGCCGGAAGAAAGAACAGTGACGGAAGTATGCAGGTGTTGGCTTATGCCAAAGAAGATTCCTCTTCGTTCATCCGAAAAGGAATTATCTATAATCTGGATAAGACAGCCCAAAGCCTTACATCCATCATTAACAAGTTGGAAGGCGATCTGAAAAACTCAATCGCCAAGGTATATGTAGGTATCGGCGGACAATCACTCCGTACCGTACGGAATGTCGTAAGCCGTGATCTGAACGAAGAAACAATCATCTCGCAAGAGTTAGTGGATGCTATCTGCGATGAGAATCTGGAAATTCCGTTGGTAGACATGGATATATTGGATGTTGCCCCACAGGAATATAAGATCGGGAACAACCTGCAAGCAGATCCTGTAGGAGTGGCCGGTAGCCATATAGAGGGGCGTTTCCTGAATATCGTAGCACGGGCTTCGATCAAAAAGAATCTGGAACGCTGTTTCGAACAGGCTAAAATAGAGATAGCCGACCTGCTTATCTCTCCATTAGTAACTGCCAATGCCGTACTAAGCGAAAGTGAGCGCCGTTCCGGTTGTGCACTTATCGACTTCGGAGCTGACACCACTACAATCTCTGTTTATAAAAATAATATTCTTCGTTTCCTCACTGTATTGCCATTAGGTGGAAACAGCATTACACGTGACATTACTTCCATGCAGATGGAAGAGGAAGAAGCCGAACGCCTGAAAACAACTTTCGGGAATGTAATGTACGAGGAAGAAGAGAGTGAAGAAGCTGCTACCTGCCAACTCGAGGACGGAAGTCGTACAGTCGAGTTACAAGCATTAAACAACATTATCGAAGCGCGGGCAGAAGAAATCATCACAAATGTATGGAATCAAATTCAGTTATCAGGCTACGATGACAAATTATTGTCCGGCATTATCATCACCGGTGGAGCCGCTAATCTGAAAAATCTGGATACTATGCTTCGCAAAAGGAGTAAGATTGAAAAGATACGAACTGCCAGAAGTATCCGCAATACGATACAGACAGACAGCAATCTGATAAAGAAAGACGGCACACAAAATACATTATTCGGTTTGCTTTTTGAAGGGAAAGAGAACTGCTGTCTGGTAGAAGCACGTCCCGTAACTCATTCGCAACCTGTCATAACCGAACCGGTCAATATGTTCGAAGAAGATGAAGCACTGAAAGAACAGGAAGCTGCCGCCCGCGAAGCAAAGAAGAAAAAAGATGAAGAAGATAAACGACGCCGGGACGAAGACAGACGTCGTAAAGAAGAAGAAAAACGTAAGAAAGAAGAGGCACGAAAGAAGAAAAAAGAGGGTCCCAGTTGGTTTGAAAAGACTTTCAATAAGATTTCTAACGAGATCTTCTCGGATGACGATATGAAATAATAGTAAATTGTAAATAGAAAACGTACCTTAGTGTCAATATCAGATAATGGTCATGACCATAGGGAATAAATAATAAATATCATGACGGACGAGATAGTACAATTCGATTTCCCGACAGATTCGCCAAAGATCATCAAAGTAATTGGTGTAGGCGGTGGTGGCGGTAACGCCGTAAACCACATGTACAGGGAGGGTATACATGACGTAACATTCGTTCTCTGTAATACAGATAATCAGGCATTGGCAGAATCGCCCGTGCCGGTGAAACTACAATTAGGTCGTAACATTACGGAAGGTCTGGGAGCAGGTAACCGCCCCGACCGGGCACGTGATGCAGCCGAAGAAAGTATCGAAGACATCAAGACCCTACTGAATGATGGTACCAAAATGGTATTTATCACTGCCGGAATGGGAGGGGGAACAGGAACCGGTGCTGCTCCTGTTATAGCCCGTATCGCCAAGGAGATGGATATCCTGACTGTAGGTATCGTAACTATCCCTTTCATCTTCGAAGGAGAAAAGAAAATCATCCAGGCATTGGATGGTGTAGAGCGTATCGCCCAACATGTAGATGCTCTGTTGGTTATCAACAATGAACGCCTGAGAGAAATCTATTCAGACCTTACTTTTATGAATGCGTTCGGAAAAGCGGATGATACACTTTCTATCGCAGCCAAAAGTATAGCTGAAATTATCACCATGCGTGGTACGGTAAATCTGGACTTCGCAGATGTGAAAACGATCTTGAAAGATGGTGGCGTAGCCATTATGAGTACCGGTTTCGGAGAGGGTGAAAATCGTGTGACAAAGGCCATCGATGATGCCCTGCACTCACCGCTACTGAACAACAACGATATCTTCAACGCAAAGAAGGTCATGCTGAATGTTTCTTTCTGTCCTAACTCAGAACTGATGATGGAAGAAATGAACGAAATTCACGAGTTCATGAGCAAATTCCGTGAAGGAGTAGAAGTAATCTGGGGTGTGGCTATGGACAATTCACTGGATAAGAAAGTAAAAATAACCGTACTTGCTACCGGATTTGGTGTAGAAGACGTGCCAGGTATGGACAGTGTGCTCGAGAAACGCAGTCAGGAAGAAGAAGAACGCCAACTCCAACTGGAAGAAGAGAAGGAGAAAAACAAAGAACGTATTCGCAAAGCATATGGCGAAAGTGCCAGCAGCATTGGAAGTAAAAATATTCGTAAACGTCGTCATATCTATATTTTCAGTGCTGAAGATCTGGATAATGACGATATCATTGCAATGGTAGAAGATTCACCAACCTACCAACGTGATAAAACTACTCTTGGCAAAATCAGAGCAAAGGCAGCTTTGGAAGAAGAGATCGCAACGGAAGAAGCCGTGGACGAAAGCGGACTAATCACTTTTTGAATTGAGAGTTGAAAATTAAAGAAATAAGAGTTTTTTTTAATTGTAAATTGTAAATCGCTAAATTGTAAATATAGTTATGGATTTATTCGAAAAAGTCAGCGAAGACATCAAAAACGCAATGAAGGCTAAAGATAAAGTAGCCCTTGAAACACTGAGAAATGTAAAGAAATTCTTTCTGGAAGCCAAAACAGCTCCGGGAGCAAATGATATTCTGACAGATGATGCTGCTTTAAAGATCATCCAGAAACTGGTTAAACAGGGAAAAGACTCTGCAGAAATTTACATCGGACAAGGACGTCAGGACCTGGCAGACGGTGAATTGGCGCAAGTAAAGGTTATGGAAGCCTATCTACCTAAACAGATGACGCCAGAAGAACTGGAGGCAGCGCTAAAAGAAATCATTGCAGAAACAGGTGCTACAAGCGGTAAAGATATGGGTAAAGTAATGGGAGTTGCCTCCAAAAAACTTGCCGGACTGGCAGAAGGCCGCGCTATATCTACTAAAGTGAAAGAGTTACTCGGTTAATTCTTCAATATACAGAGGAATTCTCTACGAGATAACCGAAGTAAATACCAGCACTTAAAAAGATGTCCCGGAAAGAGAATATTGATCTCTTTCCGGGACATCTTTTATAATATTCAACAAATTTATATTTAATTTACACAAGATTAAAATCCAAAAATCAAAATTAAAAATAACAACAACGAAGCTGAAAGCGCAAAAAGAAATAAAATATTACATTGCAGACACTAAAACCTAAGTATTAATCTTAATTCAAACACGTATGAAAAATGTATTACGCTACATCTTTCTTGTATTATGTACTTGCTTCACTCTACAGGTACACGCACAAGGAAGTATCGAAGTTACTGGTCAGGTGGTTGATGCCGATCAGGAAGGTTTACCCGGTGCAAATATCCTTATTAAAGGAACAACAGTAGGAACTACGACCGATGTGGAGGGTAACTACAAACTTACCGTTACTAATCCCGGTCAAGCCGTGTTAGTATTCTCTTTTATAGGCCTTGACTCGAAAGAAGTGGCCGTGAAAAATCAACGCAGAATTAATGTCACTCTTGAATCATCTGCTGTCGAACTGGAAGAAGTCGTAAAAATCGGATATGCTACTGTTAAACGGAAAGACCTGACAGGTTCGGTGTCTTCAGTAAAAGCCAGTGAGCTGGCAGCTGTGCCCATTTCAGATGTAACCCAGGCATTAAGTGGTAAAGTGGCCGGTGTACAGGTAATCCGCTCACAAGGTTCACCCGATGCTGATGTATCTATAAAAGTACGTGGAGGTACATCGATTACACAAAGTAACGAACCTCTTTATATTATTGACGGTTTCCCCTCGGAAGACGGATTGAAAGGAATCGAAGCCAATGATATTGAGTCAATTGACATCCTGAAAGATGCTTCGTCGACAGCCATTTATGGAGCAAGAGGAGCAAATGGTGTGGTTCTGGTAACAACGAAAGGCGGTAAACAGGACAAATTGAGTATCAGTTACGACATGTATATAGGATTCAAAAAGGTAAATAAGAAGTACGACCTCCTGGATGTAGAGGATTTCGTAAAATTAGACTACGAACGTTACATTGATCAGCCGGATAAAATGCGTGATGTGATCATTCCAACTTATGGAAATTTCGATGAATACAACCAGTTATATGGAAACCGATCCGGTATCGACTGGCAGAAAGAGGTTTTTGAAAACCACTCTGCTATCAGCCAACAGCATAAATTCACAATCAGCGGAGGGAGTAAAACCTCAAAGTATCTCTTCTCTTATACACGCAATGATGACAAAGGTATCTGGTATGGCAGTGGACTAAAGCGTGATAACTTCCGTATGAAGATCAACCAGGTAGCATCCGAATGGCTTAACCTATCGGCCAATGCAAGTTATATTGACGAAACAACAGAAGGGCTGGGAAGTCTCCAGGAAGGTGGAGCATTCAGCCGCATGCAACATGTGATACAATACCGTCCTACTATCGGCAAAAACGGCAGTGACAATGACTTACTTATCAATGATGACGATCCGGTATTGCTACTCGAAGGTGCAAGCCCCATGCAAAGCCCGATTGCTTCTATCGAAAGCGAATCTATAGAAAAACGAAACCGCATCCTGAATATCAATGGAGATGCTGAAATCAAATTCAATAAAGAATGGTCTTATCGCGGAACGGTTGGTATCCGTAAGCGGATGCGCAACGAAGATGTGTTTTATTCGGAACGTTCAAAGCAGGCAAAGAATGCCGGGGCTCCTTTTGGATGGAAAAAATCAACGGACGAAGAGAGTTTTATGTATAATAATGTGTTGACCTATAATAAATCATTTAACATCAATCATCAACTCGATCTGGTAGGTGGTCAGGAATTTATCTCTTTCAAATCAAAATACTTAAAGACAGGGGCAACTAATTTCCCCGACAAGAACTTCGGTCTGAATGATATGTCGTTAGGGGCTTCACCCGATATTGTACAGACGATCAATCAGGAAGAGCGTATGCTATCATACTTCTTTCGTGCCAACTATAACCTGAAACAAAGGTATCTTTTCGCAGCTTCCATCCGCGCAGATGGTTCATCCAAATTCGGAGCAAACAACAAATGGGGCTATTTCCCCTCTGCCTCTTTTGCATGGAGAGCTTCCGAAGAGGAATTTATTAAACGCTGGAATGTATTTTCTAATCTGAAGGTAAGACTCAGTTACGGTGCTGCCGGCAACAATCACATCGATAACTACCTTTCACTTTCAAAAATAGGTTCGGTATGGATCCCCTATGGTACAGGTACTCAAAGTGGCTTTGTTAGTAAACAGCTATACAATCCCGACTTGAAATGGGAAACCAATATCACTGCCAACCTGGGACTGGATATGGGATTCTTCGATCAACGCCTGCAACTGACTGTAGATATCTATAACGTAGAAACCAAAGGTTTGCTACTGGACGCTCCTATCCTTCAATTATCCGGCTTTAAAAACATGATGATTAATGCGGGAAAAACCAATAACAAAGGTGTAGAAGTATCTATTACGTCACATAACATCCATACCCGGGACTTTACCTGGACTACCAACATCAACCTTGCACACAACAAAAACAAGGTGAAAGAGCTGTACATGTCCGACTATATGGAAATCGTATCAGGATGGGCACAAACCTCTGAATTCAATAAGAGTGACTACATGATCCGGGTAGGACAGCCGTTGGGACAGATGTATGGCTATCGCCTGAAAGGCATTTATACGATGGATGACTTTACATACGATGCCAATCAACAAAAATATATATTAAAAGAAGGTATACCCTATGATAAGAGCCGTTATCCCAAACCCGGTTATTGGAAGTTTGAAGATATAGATAAAAACGGAGAAATCACCGATAAAGATCGTGAAGTTATCGGGAATGCCAATCCCAAACTCTATGGTGGTATGACCAATACATTGACCTGGAAAGGCTTTGACCTGAGTATCTTCTTGAATTTCTCCATAGGAAACAAGGTATACAGCGCCAATAAAATGTATTATACAAAGTTCAATAACCAGTGGCGCAACACACTGAAAGACGAAGCCCTGAGCCGTTTTACCGTAATGAATGCCAAAGGTGAATATATCTTCAACGATCCGGCACAACTGGCAGAAGTGAACAGAAACAGAAACTACGTATCCATTGAAGGAAGTTCTGATCTTTATTTCCACTCCGGTTATGTAGAAGACGGCTCGTTCCTGAAGATTAACAATATCTCATTGGGATATACCCTCCCACGTGAATTGACAAAGAAAATCAAACTGTCAACAGTACGTTTCTATGCCACCGGATACAATCTTCATACATTCACAAAATACTCCGGTTATGACCCGGAAGTAAACACATACCCTAACAACGGTCTGACTCCGGGAATCGATTGGGGAGCTTACCCTTCTTCTATCTCCTTCGTATTTGGTGCAAACATCGCTTTTTAAACTTAAAAAAAGAACATGTATTATGAGAACAACAACGATTAAGCATATAGTAACCCTGCCACTTATTGTTTTGGGTATGGGCATATTTACTTCCTGCGAAGATTTCCTTACAGAAAAGAAATATGACTTCATTGACGAAGCTGACTTTTATACCAATAATACCGAATTAGAACTTGCCGTAAACGGAGCTTATGAAGTGCTGAGTGAGAAGATGACTTACGGACATTTTATGCTCGTCAACGACTGCGATACTGACCTGAGCCATATCAAAGGTTCGGGTACAGGACAAGCTGCACGAGATATTGGCCACTATAATATCTATGCCGCACATACCTGGCTGGAAGAATCATGGGGGCTTTACTATACAGGTATTGACCGTGTAAACCGTATCATGGACAATAAAGAGAAAGTGGAATTACCGGATGAAGCAAGTAAAGCCACTTTCAAACGCCTGATTGCCGAAGCTCGCCTTCTGCGTGGACTTTGTTACTTTGATCTTGTACGTATGTGGGGCGATGTACCGATGAAACTAACCTCATCAAAAAAGAGCGAAAACTTCCTGATCCCCCGCACTGATCGTGAAAAAGTATATGACCAGATTATAGAGGATATGGAAGCTGCTGTTGCCGACCTGCCCTGGCATGACGAAGTTTCTTATACGGGACGTCCTTCCAAAGGAGCGGCTATGGGATTACTGGCACGTGCTTATCTCTTTCGTGCCGGATACTCCTTGCACCAGGATGGAAAGATGAAACGCCCGGACAATTACAAAGAGTATTACAAACGGGCCAAAGAAGTTTGTAACGAACTGATCACTTCGCATCACCACTCACTGAATCCAAGTTATGAACGGGTATTCCGCAATGTATGCGAGTATAAACTGGAACCGAAAGAGGTGATGTACGAAGTACAGTTCTATAACCCGACAGGAGGTACGGAACATACCGGTAAAATCGGCTCATACAACTCGCCTGAGATTGACAGAAACTCTTCTTATGGGTTGGGAAATTCATTTATCAAAACTACTCACATCTTCTATAATTATTTTGATGAAGATGATCCACGCCTCCCAACCGCTATTGCTACATTCAAAATAGACAAAAATGATAAAGTAATCGCTGTTCCCCTTAACGAGAGTTATAATTGGGCACCAGGCAAATGGCGTCGCAACTGGGTAGCAGGTTCTCCAAAAGACCTCGAAAACACAGATGTAAACTTCATCCTGCTACGCTACTCTGACGTACTGCTGATGTATGCTGAAGCTGTAAATGAATACGACGGGCAGCTGGACGATCTGGCTATTGAATGTTTGAATCAGGTACGTCGCCGGGCTTATGAAGCCGACCCTACAACCCCGAATGCAGAGCTGGACTTCACAAAAGCAGACTTTCCCACACAGCAAACCGTCCGTGATTATCTATATATGGAACGTGCACGCGAACTTTGCTTTGAAGGTTTTCGCAGATTTGATCTTATCCGATGGAATTTATTGGGTAGTACGATTGCCGATTTTGCCGTGAAGTTCAAAGCAGCCGTAGCTGACGGTACACTGAAAGCCTATACCTGGGCAGCAGGAAATCGTTTCGAAGCGGGCAAACATGAATTATATCCGATACCAACTTACGAAATACGGGAGACGAAGGGTATCGTGACCCAGAATCCGAAATATTGATAAAACCCCGGGCCGCAGGTTGTATGAACCTATACAAATTATAAACTCTTAAGTCCATAACAATTAGTGTGATTATCTTTTGTTCCGGGTTTGTATAATCTGCGGTCTAAGGGGAAAGCTGATACAGTTTTTTATCCCTGACAATTATGAAATACAAGTTATTATCAGCCCTGCCGGGCCTCATCTTACCTCTGGCACACAGTAACGCTACCGGGCAAAAACAGCCCGAACGGCCAAACATTCTCTGTATCGTTTGCGAAGATATCAGTCCTTACCTGGGATGTTATGGCGACGCTGTAGCCGTTACCCCCAACCTGGATAATTTCTCACGCGAGAGTATACGCTACACGGGTATGTACACCACGATCGGAGTCTCTTCTCCAAGTCGTGCAGCACTTATTACCGGGATGTATCCAACCTCCATTGGTGCCAACAATATGCGTACAGCACAAAACAAGTCGAAACCGGCCGGCATACATCCATACGATGTAGTACTTCCGGCAGGTATCAAATGCTATACGGAACAGATGCGTGCCGCAGGTTACTTCTGCACTAATAACTCAAAAACAGATTATCAGTTTGCCGCTCCTCTAACCACCTGGGATGAACAAGGAGATCGGGCACATTGGAAACATGCTCCCGAAGGAATGCCCTTCTTCTCCATCTTCAATCTCAATGTGACACATGAGTTTCAGGTAATGAAACGTGCAGACCAGCCTTTGAGTGTTCAGCCGGAAGATATCATTCTTCCTCCCTATTATCCGGACGATCCTGTTGTACGCAAAGACATGGCCATTCTTTATAGCAATATCACCGAAATGGACCGTCAGTTTCAGATACTGGTAGACGAGCTTAAAGCATCGGGTAAACTGGACAATACAATTATCATATGGTACTCAGACAACGGAGGCCCCATGCCCAGACAAAAAAGAGAACTATATGAATCAGGGGCACTTGTGCCGTTTATGATACGTTTTCCCGACGGATACAAAGCGGGGACGGTAGACCAGGGGTTGCACATGTTTGTTGATATCCCTGCAACAATCCTTTCACTGGCCGGACTACCTGTACCTGAATATATGCACGGTCGTGCTTTTTTAGGTCAATACAAGCAGAAACCGCGTAAGTATGTTTATGGTGCGCGCGACCGCCTCGATACTTTCTATGAAAAACAAGGCTGTGTACGTGATGAGCGCTATCGTTATATACGCAACTATCGTACTGAACAACCCGACTATCTACCCATCATCTCCCGCGCCGCTATGCCTATGATGGCCCGTATGGCAGAGCTCCATGAAGCCGGAAAACTAAATGCCGATCAGGAGAAATGGTTCAAATATCCTCGTCCCGAAATAGAATTCTATGACGTACAAGCTGATCCGCATGAACTAAACAATCTGGCGGATGACCCTAAATATAAGAAAAAGATAAAGGAACTGAGTGATGAATTTGACCGTTGGATATCGACTTATAATGAGATGTGGAAATACACCGAACCGGAACTCATTGAAATGTTTCGCCCGGGAGGGGTACAACCTGTAGTAGCCCGCCCTGAAGTAAAGATAGAAAACGGAACGGCTACCCTGACTTGCAGTACCGAAGGAGCTTCCATTGCTTACCAGATAAACGGTCGCGGATTGAACGAACATCACTGGTTCCTCTACACAGGTCCGTTCAACGTAAATCCGGGAGATAAAATTTCGGCTATTGGTGTACGTGCCGGATACAAAGACAGCTCTATACAAGCCGAAGCCGATGAGCTACTTACCGAATGGGTGGAAACACTCCTTACCTATCAAGTCAGCCACAAAAATGCCTCATTGAACGGAGGCCTTCTTTGTCCGGCCTGTGCCCGCGTACATGGGCGCTGTGGTGATGCTGTGTTACCTTTAATGTATATTGCCGAGAAAACGTGTAATGAGAAATATGTAACAGCAGCCAAAAACCTAATGCACTGGATGGGCAACGTTCATCAACCGGATGGTTCATGGATGAATGACGTGAACGTGTCGGACTGGAACGGAACAACCGTATTCGCTGCCATCGCTCTTTATGAAGCATTGCATCACCACGGCCATTTACTGGACGACTCGACCCGCAATGCCTGGCGTGAACAACTCTTGCAGGCCGGAGAATTTATCTATGGTGATAAATTCATCTACAGCCGTCGTCGTGAAGGGATGCGCAATATGAATGTAAACTACTCCGCCTCGGCAATCTATGCCCTCTTTGCTATTGGCACAGAATTCAACCGGCAGGACTTCATCGCCCGTGCCCGCGAAACGGCCGGAGACTTAAAAGCCTTCTTCACCACCAATGAATATTTCCTTTTTGGTGAAGGTCCCGAAATAAAAAATAAAACACGCAATGGTTGCCTCCCGGTAGACCTTCTATATAATGTAGAAGAGTCACTTCCCAATATGGTTTACTATGCCCGTATGGCAGATGATAAGGAGCTAATGGCACTCCTGGAAAAATCAATGGATACCCATCTTGAATTTATGCTCCCCGACGGAGCATGGGACAACAGTTGGGGAACCCGCAGCTTTAAATGGACGTATTGGGGAGGACGTACCAGTGACGGTTTCATGGGAGGATACTATACACTTGCCGACCGACATCCGGAATATGCAGAAGCCATACACCGCAACATCGCCTTACTGAAAAAGGCAACCCACAACGGACTATTACATGGAGGTATGAATTATCACGACTGCGGTGTAGAAGCCTGCATTCATCATACCTTCGGACATGCCAAAGCACTGGCTTCTTTTCTCAACCAACCGGTAGTTACTCCGGCCCCCGTTCTACTCCCACGAGATAAAGCTTATGGAGTGAAACGTTTTGAGGATATCAATACCTGGCTGGTGAGCGAAGGTGAATGGCGGGCTACCGTCACCGGATTCGATTCGGAGTACAAAGTGAAAGGGACACATCCGATGGGAGGAGTTCTTTCTATGTTATGGAACAAACAGATCGGGCCGGTATTTGCCGCCACCATGAATCTCTATACACTGATCGAAGCTCCTAATATGCAGGCCTATACGCAGCCACACCGTATGGCTGGCAGCCCTCGTATAGAATTAATTGAAAATGGAACGATGTATAGTAACCTCGACGATCTGGACACAAAAATAACTTATCAGAAAAAGGGAAACGCCCATCAGTTTCATATTGTAACGCATCTGGTAGATAGCAAACAGCAATTTTCTTCTGCCGGAAAAGAAGCTGTGGAGATTGATTATATCTTCCAGGAGAAAGAGATCGGCATTCACTGCTCTATCCCTGAACCACTAAGAAAAGCCAGTGTACAACTAACGCTGCCCATCATTGCCGCGCCGCAGGAAAAAGAAAATATAACCGAACATTCTGTTCAAGTAAATAAGGAAGGAGGAGTTTTAGTACTCAATAGCCCGCAAACGCTTACAATCGCTCCAACAGATGAAAACGGACGTATTTTCAACCCTGTCCCCGGATTTTGTTTTATCCCTGTGATTGTACAACCCAATGAAAAAGGGGAAGTAGAAATAAGTATCCGTATTACAGCACCTTAAAAATCCCTACTTATGCGAATCAGTTCACCACAGAGTAGCACAGAGTTCCACAGAGTACTATTTATCTGATAAAACGCGGATTAAAAGACTGTAGCTCTTTATCATACATTTGTTTCCCTTTGCGAAAATCTGCGTTCATTTGCGTTTCAATAAAGATTTAAACTCTGTGGAACTCCGTGTTACTCTGTGGTGAAATAGATTCATATCCATATAAGAACAAAGATTATGGCCCTATCCTTTCGGTAGCGGAAGTGCCCCTAAACGGCATCGCCACCGTTGCCCGGTGTTGTACTTTGTCTTTCTCAGAAAGGAACGTTCCTTTCCCCGGTGAGCAGTCTTGTTTTACATGTACATGTTTCACTGCACCACATGCACATGTCGTACTGCACCACATGCACATGTCGTACCGCTTTACATGTACATCTAAAACAACGCTACACACCGAGGCTTCCTACGTTACTCTACGAGATAGGGCTTTATCGATACCGGAGAGATAAATAGATGGTAATGGCAGACAACATTTAGCGTAAAACTGATTAATAATAAATCAGCTCACCGCAAAGGACATAGAGACGAAGCAACTAATCGAATAACTCTTTCAGCACATCTAAAGATTTCAATAGCGGAAAATCGGGTAAGTGCAACCGATAATACTCATTAATAATTGTGAGGCAACGTGCCCGTTCTGTACGGTTCATACCGAAAATATGCATCGTATCATAATTCATTCGCATCAAACCAATAAGACGGAATGCCTCCTGCGGACCAATATACGACGAATGCAACTGCGGACGAAGCGAGGTAAAACAAGCATTCAACATATCAAAATAATCCCCTTCATGATAATCCTCCAAATTGGGATATAACCCCAAAAAGCGGGAAAGACGCATTAAAAACACCAAATGGAAATTGGCAAAACTCTCCCGGCATTCATCCAGCCAGGTAATGGAGTGAATCAGATAAGCAAACAACGGACGGTTTTCCGCTTCTTCACGAATGGCACGGTAAAGAAATTCCGCCAGAAAAAGAGCGATAGCTGACTTATATGGATCGTAAGGTATTGAAGAGAAAGGAAAAAAGGATTTTGCCTCTTTTATCTTATAAAGAGTAGTATTGGGTCGGAAATCTGCCTCAAACTCTATCAAAGAAAGTGGTTGAAACAATACGGACTTTACTGCCGCTTTTCTCGAACGTGGTACCGAAACTAAAAAAGAGGCGCGCCCCAACAACTCAGTATACATCTCAACAATATTAGATGTATCATTATATTTCAGTGTATGAAGAACTATCCCAACCGTTTTTTGTAACATTTCTCTTCTAATTCTAATTCAACACAAAACTACAAAAAAAAGCGGAATGTTAGTAGTTCATCTTCTACTACCTAAAAAAAAGAATATCTATATGACATTTTTTTTGCTGCATTATTTTATTGATAATCAGAAGAAAATCAGGTATAACACAAGAAACGGGGTAACTTCTTATAAAAAAAATCTTGCGAAATATTTGCTAATTCAAAAAAAGTATCTACCTTTGCATCCGCAATCGAGAAACAAACACTCGAAAAGCAAAAGAAACGGAAACGCTTCAAAGAAATGATGGCCCGTTCGTCTATCGGTTAGGACGCAAGATTTTCATTCTTGAAAGGGGGGTTCGATTCCCCCACGGGCTACAATTAAAAAAATAAACGAATTAAAACAGATTAGTCGAGATGGCAAATCACAAATCATCACTAAAGAGAATCAGACAAGAAGAAACAAGAAGACTTCATAACAGATATTATGGTAAAACCATGAGAAACGCTGTTAGAAAACTTCGTTCGACTACTGACAAGGCAGAAGCAACTGCTATGTATCCAGGCATCACAAAATTGCTTGATAAGTTGGCTAAAGTGAATATTATTCACAAGAACAAAGCTAACAACTTGAAGTCTAAATTGGCTATCTACATTAATAAGCTTGCTTAATATAAGAAATTAGCACTACTTCATACAACACAGAGACTGGACTTTTTAGTTCGGTCTTTTGTGCGTTAGGATCCATCTAATCAGATAAACCTTCTTCTTTTTCACTACTTATCAGTATTCTTGTTTTTTCACCCTTTATTCTTCCTCAATCCATTTTTTTTTGCTATTTTTGCTCTGTTATTATAACTTAGAAAGGCAATTATGAGCGAAGACTTATTCTCCCAAGTTCCCCAGGACAACGGATCGTATTCAGCCGACAGCATTCAGGTTCTAGAAGGTCTGGAAGCTGTGCGCAAGCGCCCCGCGATGTACATCGGCGACATCAGTGTAAAGGGACTTCATCACTTGGTATATGAAATCGTTGATAACTCTATCGACGAAGCGTTGGCAGGTTATTGCGACCACATTGAAGTCACAATCAACGAAGATAATTCAGTTACCGTACAGGACAATGGACGTGGTATTCCTGTAGACTTCCACGAAAAAGAACAGAAATCAGCACTTGAAGTAGCGATGACGGTACTTCATGCAGGTGGTAAATTCGACAAAGGTTCGTACAAAGTTTCAGGTGGTCTGCATGGTGTAGGTATGTCTTGCGTGAACGCGCTGTCTGCCCACATGATCAGTCAGGTTTACCGTAATGGTAAAATCTACCAGCAGGAGTATGAAATAGGAAAACCGCTTTATCCCGTAAAGGAAGTAGGCGAGTCGGAACATACCGGAACAAAACAACAATTCTGGCCGGATGCTACCATCTTCACAGAAACGGTTTACAAGTATGAAATTCTTGCCGGACGTATGCGCGAACTTGCTTACCTGAATGCAGGTATCAGAATTACATTGACAGATCGCCGTGTAGTTAATGATGAAGGCAAATTCAAACAAGAAGTATTCTATTCAGAAGAAGGCTTAAAGGAGTTTGTTCGTTATCTGGAATCCTCACGTGATCACCTGATTAATGATGTGATCTATCTGGACACGGAGAAGCAGGGTATCCCCATTGAACTGGCTATCATGTATAATACCGGATTCTCTGAAAACGTCCACTCTTATGTAAATAATATTAATACAATAGAAGGTGGTACACACCTGGCCGGTTTCCGTCGTGCACTGACGCGTACGCTGAAGAAATATGCCGAAGACAGCAAAATGCTGGAAAAGGTAAAGGTAGAAATCTCCGGTGATGACTTCCGCGAAGGTTTGACTGCTGTTATTTCTGTTAAAGTGGCTGAACCACAGTTTGAAGGACAGACCAAAACGAAATTGGGTAACAACGAAGTAATGGGAGCTGTAGACCAAGCAGTAGGTGAAGCATTGGCTTATTATCTGGAAGAACATCCGAAAGAAGCCAAGCTGATCGTTGACAAGGTGGTACTTGCTGCAACAGCTCGTCACGCTGCCCGTAAAGCACGTGAAATGGTACAACGTAAATCTCCGATGTCCGGTGGCGGACTTCCGGGTAAACTGGCTGACTGTTCGGACAAAGATCCACAAAAATGTGAATTATTCCTCGTTGAGGGAGATTCAGCAGGTGGTACAGCCAAACAGGGTCGTAACCGTGCATTCCAGGCTATCTTACCCTTACGTGGTAAGATTTTGAATGTAGAGAAAGCAATGTACCACAAAGCGCTTGAAAGCGAAGAAATCCGTAATATATATACAGCATTAGGTGTTACTATCGGAACAGAAGAAGATAGCAAGGCTGCCAACATTGACAAGTTGCGCTATCATAAGATTATCATTATGACCGATGCCGATGTCGATGGTTCTCACATCGACACACTGATCATGACATTCTTCTTCCGTTATATGCCACAGATTATCCAGAATGGTTATCTGTACATCGCTACGCCTCCGCTCTATCTGTGTAAGAAAGGTAAAGTAGAAGAATATTGCTGGACAGATGCGCAACGCCAGAAGTTTATCGATACCTATGGCGGTGGTTCGGAAAACGCGGTTCATACACAACGCTATAAAGGTTTGGGTGAAATGAACGCCCAGCAATTGTGGGAAACAACGATGGACCCGGAAAACCGTATGCTAAAACAAGTAAATATTGAAAACGCAGCAGAAGCTGATTTCATCTTCTCCATGTTAATGGGTGAAGACGTAGGACCGCGCCGCGAATTCATTGAAGAAAATGCAACGTATGCAAATATCGATGCATAATACGTAATTATATCACCAACCTCACATCTTACAACGAAGAAGCGCCGGTAAACAAAGGAAAATCCTTTGTACCGGCGCTTTTCTTTTTAAAAAGAAAGGTTGGAATACTACCTTGTTCCAATCAAATAAAACGTTGTTTCTTTAATTCTTCTGCAGTAACCTCTAACTCTCTATACCACTCTTCTCCGAATTTACGAATAAGTGGTTCTTTCAGAAATTTATATACCGGTACATCTTCTTTCTTGCCCAATAGCACAGCTGCCTTACAAATATCCCAACGGCTGTAATTAACAGCTTTATAAGGACCATAATCGCCCACACGAATAGGATAGAGATGACAAGACACAGGTTTGTAAAAATTCACTTTCCCTTCGCGGTAAGCTTTTTCAATGGCACAATAGCAGTAGCCTTTTTCATCGTAGCAAGTAAATACACAATCCTTATTATTTACAATAGAAGTCACAATATCTCCCTCTTGGTCAGTATACACCACTCCTTGTTTGTCAATAACGGCACGAGCCTCCGGAGAAAGTTCCTCCCAAATCACAGGAAGCACCTCTTCCAGCTTCGCAATCTCATCGAGTTCAACCGGAGCACCGGCATCTCCTTCGATGCAACATTCACCTTTACAAGCCTTCAGGTTGCAAATGAATTTTTCGCGAAACACATCTAAACTTACTACAACATCTCCTATTTGAATCATTCACTCAATCTATTAAAAGCAGAGACGCATTGAATACACCTTGTACCCTTATAAACATTTCATTCGTGTTTGCAAAGCTACAAGACGCATGCAGTGCGTCTCTACCATAAATTATATATTACTTAATCAGTACATTACCATTCATTTCCGCCGGTGCTTCAAGTCCCATAATCTTCAGGATTGTAGGAGCAACATCAGCAAGACGTCCATTCTCTACTTTAGCATCCTTATTTTCTGTAACATACACACAAGGAACCGGATTCAGAGAGTGTGCTGTATTCGGAGTACCATCTTCATTCAAAGCGTGATCGGCATTACCATGATCGGCAATAATGATAGCTTCATAGCCCTGCGCCTTAGCTGCTTCAACTGTTTCTTTCACACAAGCATCTACGGCAACAACCGCTTTCTCAATTGCATCATAAATACCGGTATGTCCTACCATATCGCCATTGGCATAGTTCACAACGATAAAATCATATTTATTCTCGTTGATGGCAGCCACCAGTTTATCTTTCACTTCGTAAGCACTCATCTCCGGCTTCAAGTCATAAGTAGCTACTTTGGGAGACGGAACCAAGATACGGTCTTCATTATTATATGGAGTTTCACGTCCACCGTTAAAGAAGAATGTTACATGTGCATATTTCTCTGTTTCAGCAATATGAAGCTGTTGCAAACCTTTGGCAGCCAGATATTCACCTAAAGTATTCATCACATTTTCTTTATCGAATAAGATATGAACACCTTTAAAAGAAGCATCATATGGAGTCATACAATAATACTGCAACCCCGGAATAGTATGCATACCTGCTTCCGGCATATCCTGCTGAGTCAGTACTACAGTCAGCTCTTTCGCGCGGTCATTACGATAATTAAAGAAGATAACAACATCGCCTTCTTTAATTGTACCGTCAACGTTCGCATTAACAATCGGTTTTATAAATTCGTCAGTAATACCTTCATCATAAGACTGCTGCATTGCCTGAACCATATCTGTAGCTTTTGTACCAATGCCATTTACCAGCAAATCATATGCTTCTTTCACACGCTCCCAACGTTTATCGCGATCCATTGCATAATAGCGACCAATGATAGAAGCAATCTTGCCGGCTGATTTTGCACAATGCGCTTCCAATTGTTCGATAAATCCTTTACCGCTCTTCGGGTCTGTATCACGACCATCCATGAAACAATGAATGTATGTATTCTCAACACCATATTCTTTGGATATATCACAAAGCTTGTACAGATGATCCAATGAACTGTGTACACCACCATCAGAAGTCAATCCCATGAAATGAATATTCTTTCCGTTTTCTTTAGCATAAGTAAAAGCAGAAACAATTTCGGGGTTCTTCATGATGCTGTTATCACGACATGCCAGATTGATTTTTACCAAATCCTGATAAACGACACGTCCGGCACCAATATTAAGGTGTCCTACTTCTGAGTTACCCATCTGTCCATCGGGCAAACCCACGTTCTCACCACTTGCCTGAAGCTGAGAATGAGGATACGTTTTTAGCAAATAATCCCAATAAGGAGTGGGAGTATTAAAAATTACGTCATCTTTTCCGTGGTCGCCTATTCCCCAACCATCAAGGATCATTAAAAGGGCTTTCTTACTCATAATATTTAAAATTAATTAATTGGCTTTCTTTAATTCGGGTGCAAAGGTACGAAAAAGATTATTTTAATCACAAAAAAGGAGAATAAGGTGCACTCTTATAAGAAATATTCCGTACTTTTGCCCCGCTTTTAAAAATATTAAGAATATAAATATGGACGATTCAAACCCGCGAACGTGCAACAGTATTAACTAAAAGCGAACAGAGCCATACAAGCGTCATGATACCTCTGTTCGGATTAAAAACAAACGAAAGGAGGCAATAAGATGAGAAAATATCTTTATTGTGAGGCTGGCTTTGTGGAAAAATCACAATGGCTACCCAATAGCTGGGTGAATGTAGTATGCCCCGATGCAAATGATTTTGAGTTTCTGACTCAGGAATTACAAGTCCCAGAATCTTTTTTGAATGACATAGCCGATACCGACGAACGTCCTCGTACAGATACGGAGGGGAATTGGTTATTGACTATTCTTCGTATACCTGTACAAAGTAATCAGAACGCCATCCCATTCAGTACCGTCCCCATTGGTATCATTACCAACAATGAAATCATTGTTTCCGTATGTTATCACAACACGGAATTACTACCGGATTTTATTGAACATACCCGCCGTAAAGGGATCATAGTACGCAATAAATTAGACTTGATTTTACGGCTTATCTATTCATCGGCAGTATGGTTTCTGAAATACCTGAAACAAATTAATATTGACATCACCGCAGCAGAAAAAGAGCTGGAAAAAAGTATCCGCAACGAAGATCTCCTGCGCCTGATGAAATTACAAAAAACACTCGTTTACTTCAACACCTCTATTCGTGGTAATGAGGTGATGATAGGTAAGCTGAAAAGTATTTTTCAAGATACCGACTATCTGGACCAGGAATTAGTGGAAGATGTTATAATCGAATTAAAACAAGCATTCAATACCGTGAATATCTATAGTGATATCCTTACGGGAACCATGGACGCATTTGCCTCTATCATTTCCAACAATGTGAATGCGATCATGAAACGCATGACAAGCCTGTCTATTACATTGATGATACCTACACTGATTGCCAGTTTCTATGGAATGAATGTAGATATACACATTGATGAAGTGCCACATGCTTTTGCATTAATCGTATTATCCTCAGTAGTGCTTTCTGCAATGGCGTTCATCATATTCAGAAAGATTAAATGGTTCTAAAGAAGGGGAAGGAAAAAAGGAGAGTAGAGAAGGGAGAAGTACTATGCAGCGTGACAGGGCAACAACTTTCAACTTTTCATTAAATAACTTTCTTCATTTTCAATTTTCAATTAAATCAGGTCCAAACAGACATAAAGAATGCTTAAGTGGTTTAAATAGCTGCTTAAGTGTTCTTTTTGTTGTAAAACAAAGAATATCTGCAAGATGCATTTCTTACACAAAGTTTGTGCCGTTTGATTTATTTGTTTATTTTTGCAAAAAGTACTACTATCGTGTTAAAAAGGAATGCATTATGAAGAAAAAACACTTAAAACTCGGCTCATGTGCCCTCATGGCCTCATTACTCACGCTATCCTCTTGTGTGGATAACGATTATGATCTTACTAAAGACATCGACTTAACCATTCAGGTGGGTGGAAGCGAATTCGCTATTCCCGGAGGAGAGACTGAGCCGATAAAGTTGAGTAAGATACTGGATATTGAAGAAGATGGCGTTGTAAAGATCGACAATGAAGGCAATTATTATCTGCTACAGGAAGGATCGGAAAGTAACACAAACATCTCAGTAAATGGCTTTCAGGTAGAAGCCCCCAATATCACCCCGATAAGACCAGAATTAAACTTTACCATACCGCCTCTGACCGGTCTTCCTCCAACTGATATCTCAGCACCACTTCCAATAGAGAGTACAAATTTCGAATTGAAGGGTGAAAACCTTCCGACAGATATCACAAGCCTCTCTTCTATCGATATGGATATGGAAGCTGTGATTCGCTTTTCTATACCGGCAACAATCATCAGTAAACTCACTTTAAAGAGTGTTGAACTGAGCTTCCCGAAGTTTATCAAATCACCGAAACTCACAAATGGAGTATTACACCTGACAGGAGAAGAAGCTACTGCCGCAAATGGACTGACAATTACAATTCCCGTTGACGGAATTAACTGTAATAATCAAGAAGGGGTCACGTTTATCAAAGGCGATGAATATTCTCAACTTCTGATGAAAGGAACTATCTCTCTGGAAGGAGAAGTCAGTATCAATACCGGCGATGTACAACAAGGAGTTGAAGGCCCTGTTAGTATCAATCTGACAGTGGAAATCACACTACAGGACAAACAGTCCAAACAACCTATTATCAGCATAAAGTCAGTTACAGGTGTTGTACAACCAAAGATAGATATCAACATTGATCCGGTTACTCTGTCCGGGTTGCCCGACTTTCTGGATGATGAAAAAGTAACCTTGTCTGTACAGAATCCAATGGTATTCTTCACAGCTAAGAACAATACCCCGGTTGCAGCAAACGTAAATGGTATAATCACTTCTTTCATAAACAAGGGTAGTGAAGAAATACCGGTAGGAGATCCTAATAAGCCTGTAACATTCAGCTTCAAACTGAACAAAGAAGAAGATCAGAAATTCTGTCTTTCACCGTTAGCACCTACAAATATGGAAGGAATAACCCATGTGGCAGTGCCCAATTTGCCTACACTTATCAACAAGATTCCTGACATATTTAAGTTCGACGTAAAAACCAACGCTACTACCGACGAAACTACTGTCGAATTAGGGCGTACTTACAATATTACTACCGATTATGACGTGAACGTACCTTTCGTATTTGGTAAAAACATCACAACGATTGTTTACAAAGACAGTGTAGACGGTTGGTATGATGACTTGAAAGACTATGAAATACAACAGGTAAACGCTACCGCTACTGCTTTCAACACAATCCCGTTAGGATTGAACCTCACAGCTAAGGCACTGACAGTAGATAATCAAGGAAAAGCCGAAGAACTGAAAGGTGTTGCTGTCACAGTAATAGTTGATGGTAAAAAAGACGGTACCATCAAAGCCGGTAAGAACAATATAGCCGTTGAAAGTACATTAGTCATTGAAATAAAAGAAACGACTTCCGGAGCTGTCAAGAGACTGGACGGACTTGCTTTCGAAATCGTAGCAGCATCAGCAGAAGGTGCCGAGGGACAACAACTGAACGAAAACCAAACGTTGCAATTGAAGAATGTACGACTGAAAGTACCCAATGGTGTAATTATAGATTTGAACTAATTTAGATGTATCAAAAAACGAATAGAACAATGAAACACTATAAATTAAAAGCCACACTGGCTTCACTCTTTATTCTCTGTACTACAGGCGTAGGGGCACAAAGCCTCAACTCGAGCTATTTTATGGAAGGTATGACTTATCGTCATCAGCTCAACCCGGCATTTATGAATGAAAGTAATTATATCAATTTACCCTTCTTCGTATTAGGTAATTTCAATGTAGGACTTCAGGGTAATATCGGGGTGAATGATTTCCTTTATAAATATAATCAGAACGGATATAAACTGACTACGTTTATGAACCCGACCGTTGGCAGTCAAGAGTTTCTAAGCAACCTGCATACTAACAACCACCTCAGTGTAAATCTTCGTATGCCTATTATTGCATTTGGTTTCCGTGGTTTCGGAGGTTTCAATACATTTGAAATTGCATTCCGCTCTAATACTTCTGTCAACTTGCCATACGGACTTTTTGACTTTATGAAAACAGGAATGAGCGACGAAGGCGGAACTCATTATAGAGTAAAAGATCTCACCGTACGCTCCAACAATTATGCAGAAGTAGCTTTGGGACATTCTCATGAGATCATTAAAGATCGCCTGACAATAGGTGCTAAAGTTAAATTCCTGGTAGGAGGAGCTAATGCAGAAGCGCAAATCAAGAGAATGGACATCACAATGGGACAAGACGAATGGCTCATAGATGCTGAAGGACAGGTAGAAGGTTCATTGAAGGGGGGGTATTTCGAAAGTAAAGAGCCCGATGAACACGGTAAACCCGGAGAAATTGACGGCTTTGACATCGATGGTCCAGGTATAGGTGGTTACGGAGTTGGATTTGATTTGGGAGCTGTATACAAAATGGACGATTACGTAGAAGGACTTACCCTTTCGGCTGCTCTGCTTGACCTGGGGTTCATTAAATGGAACAACGGGCTGAAAGCTAAAATGCAACATAACTACACCTTCAAGGGATTTGAAAATCCAATTGCAGTAAAACCAGGAGAAGGTGAACCGGGAGATATAGACGACGAGTTGGATAACCTGGGAGATCAGTTTGAAGAATTCATCAAGTTCTATGATGACGGAACAGTTAAGAGCCGTACTACCAAACTGGCCACTACCATGAATATCGGTGCCGAATACGTGCTTCCTTATTATAAGAACCTGAAATTCGGTTTGCTTTCATCCACACATTTCAATAAGCCTTTCACATGGTCGGAAGCACGCCTTTCAGCCAATGTAGCCCCGGTAAGATGGTTTGAGGCTTCTGTAAACTATGCAATAAGCAGTTTCGGTTCGTCATTGGGATGGGTACTGAATTTCCACCCGAGTGGTTTCAACTTCTTCATTGGAACAGACCACATGATAACCAAAGTAACCCCACAATATGTTCCGGTAGGCAATGCTAATGCAAACGTAAGTATGGGATTCAACATTACCTGGGGAAAGAAGAAAACCAAAAAAGTGGTAACAACAACTACGACATCAGAATTCTAAAGATAACTGACCGTCACCCAACAGGTTGAAGGTCATCCGATGATAAGGAGAAACACCGTGTTCGGCAATAGCTGCACGGTGTTTTTTTGTGGGATACCCTTTGTTATGATCCCAATCGTAATAAGAGAATTCTTCATGCAGCCGGTTCATGTAATCATCGCGATAAGTTTTCGCCAGGATAGAAGCAGCAGCAATAGACAGATACTTCCCGTCCCCTTTAATCACCGTTGTATGAGGGATATCAGCATACTTTTTAAAACGATTACCATCAATGAGAAGATGTTCCGGTCGTACCTTGAGCTGATCTACTGCCCGGTGCATGGCAAGAAAAGAGGCGTTCAGAATATTTATATCGTCTATCTCTTCGGGAGATACAATCCCAACAGCCCAGGCAATAGCTTCCCGCTCAATAACCTCACGCAAAGCATAACGTTGTTTTTCGGTGAGCTGTTTGGAATCATTCAAGAGTTCATTCTTAAAATCTACCGGAAGAATAACGGCAGCAGCATAAACAGAACCGGCCAAACAACCGCGTCCGGCTTCATCACAACCAGCCTCCACAAGACCTTCATTCAAATAAGGTAATAGCATAATCGCTTTATTTAGTTGAAAATTGAAAGTTGAAAATTAACTGCGCGATCATGCTACGTAACAACTTTCAACTAATAGCACAATCATCCTTACATTTAAAAAACGACACAAAGATAATTATTTAGTTGAAAGTTGAAAATTGGCTACGCTATAACGCTGCATAGTAATTTTCAACTTTCAATTTTCAATTTTCAACTTTCAACTAAAACAAGCTCCAGGCAACAGTCAGACCTGCCATAACAATGGCGACCATGCTCATAAGCTTTATCAGGATATTCAAACTCGGGCCGGATGTATCTTTAAACGGATCGCCAACGGTATCGCCTACAACAGTTGCTTTGTGTACTTCGCCACCTTTGCCACCCAAATTACCTTCTTCCACATATTTCTTTGCATTATCCCAAGCACCACCGGCATTAGCCATAAAAATAGCAAGTACGAAACCACTGCTCAAACCACCGATAAGCAACCCAACAACTCCAGTCACTCCAAAAACAACTCCGGTAAGAATAGGAGCAACAATGGCTATAAGTGAAGGAATAACCATCTCACGCTGAGCACCTTTGGTGGAGATAGCCACACAACGTTCGTAATCGGGTTCCGCCTCTCCGGTCAGGATACCTTTTATCTCACGGAACTGACGACGTACTTCATCCACCATATGACCGGCAGCGCGCCCAACGGCATTCATTGTCAATCCACAGAAAAGGAAAGCCATCATAGAACCAATAAAAATACCGGAAAGCACCTTTGGGTTCATCAGAGTGACATCATAGTAATTCATAAAATCCACAAAGGTAGCATTGGCAGTTGCTATAATATCGCCATTGGGCATCGTCAGTTCTACTGTTCCCAGACGGGTCAACCCGATACGGATTTCCTCAATGTAAGAAGCAAGCAAGGCAAGCCCCGTTAGTGCAGCAGAGCCAATGGCAAATCCTTTACCTGTAGCAGCTGTTGTATTACCCAATGAGTCGAGGGCATCCGTACGCTTACGTACTTCCTCACCCAAACCGGACATTTCAGCATTACCACCAGCATTGTCGGCAATCGGTCCATAGGCATCCGTAGCAAGGGTTATTCCTAATGTAGAAAGCATACCTACGGCAGCAATGCCAATACCATAAAGTCCCATACCAACATTATTGAAGTCGAAGCCGGAAGCAAACAGGAAAGAGGCTATAATACCCACTACCACAGCTAATACAGGAATGGCTGTAGAGATCATACCCAAACCGATACCGGAGATAATAACTGTAGCCGGACCAGTCTTACCGCTCTCGCTCAACTTCTGAGTAGGCCGATAGGACTGGGATATATAATACTCGGTAGAACGGCCGATGATAATACCAACAACCAATCCAACTACCACGGCACAAGAAATCCACATCCAATTTTCAAGCCGCAATAACCAAAGAATAAAGAAAGTAGCCGCTACTATCAATACCGAACTCAGATTTGTACCGAAAGCAAGCGAGTTCAACAAGTCTTTCATCTTAGCATTTTCTTTGGTACGTACCGAGAAGATACCAATGATAGAAAGCAGAATACCCACAGCAGCAATCAGCATTGGGGCAATAACGGCTTTAAACTGCATCACGGTGTCACCTGTATGAATAAAGGCAGCTGCCCCCAATGCAGCGGTAGCAAGGATAGAGCCACAATAGGACTCATAAAGATCGGCTCCCATACCAGCCACATCACCTACATTGTCACCTACATTATCGGCAATGGTAGCCGGATTTCGCGGATCATCCTCCGGTATGCCTGCTTCTACCTTCCCCACAAGGTCGGCACCCACATCGGCTGCTTTGGTATAAATACCGCCACCTACGCGGGCAAACAATGCCTGTGTGGAAGCTCCCATACCGAAAGTCAGCATCGTAGTAGTGATAATACAAAGTTTATGAGTAGGACTCAGCACATCAGCCGGAATGGCCCAGTTCAACAATAAATACCAGAAAGATATATCAAGAAGTCCAAGGCCTACTACTACCAGTCCCATCACCGCACCACTACGGAAAGCGATCCTCAGTCCGGCATTTAAAGAAGTACGCGCAGCATTGGCGGTACGTGCAGAAGCGTAAGTGGCCGTCTTCATACCAAGAAATCCCGAAAGTCCGGAGAAGAAACCACCGGTCAGAAACGCAATAGGTACCCAGGCATTCTGTACCTGAAAACCGTAGGCCATAATAGAGAACAAGACTACCAGACCGAAAAATACCCATCCCACAATCTTATACTGTTGTTTCAGATAAGACATGGCACCTTTGCGCACTGCTGCAGCAATCTTAATCATTTGAGGAGTACCTTCACTCTCTTTCATCATTTGCTTGTGGAAATAATAAGCAAAGCAGAGAGCCAATACAGAGGCGGCAGGAACCAGCCAGAAAAGCAAGCTATCCATAGAATAAATTTTTAGAGGTTTACGAAAGGCTAAAAGTATTGATTCCAAACGAGATAAGCAAATAAAAAAGAAAGAAAAAAGATGTCGGATTACTTGACTTTAGCTTTTTTATATCGTATCTTTGTTAACGTAATCATAAAGTAGATTCAATTAAACTACATTAGAAGGAGAGAGCCGCAGCTTTCTCCTTTCTTCTTTTATATACGAAGGATATGCCTTCTTTCTTCGGTACTTTTTAAGTATTTCCTCGGTATATAATGAAAATTACACGGTATGTTACGGTTCATTACATACTATGTTACGATGCAAATGATACTATGTTGCGACGCAAATGACATTGTGTTGCGATGTAAATGCTACTTTCTTCCCGAATAGTTGTTTTTTAGTTAAGAATCAATAAATCAGCTCTTGACAAGATTGCAACCCAGTTGCACATGCAAATGCCCTATATTTGCATCAGAAATCAATAATAGAATCATTATGAGCTGTAACTGTTGTCACCCTTCCGGCTGTAGCCCGGAAAAGAAAAAGAACGAATATATACCGGCTATCATCAGTTTTACCATGCTGGCAGTAGGAATGATACTCAATCATTTCAATCTGTTTACACTGCCGGGCAGTGCTCTGATATGGTATACAGTGGCCTACCTGCCCGTAGGATGGCCTGTATTGCGGGAGGCTTTCGGACGACTCCGTCACGGAGAGTTCTTCAATGAATTTATGCTGATGGGTATCGCCACCATCGGCGCATTCTGCATTGGTGAGTATCCCGAAGGAGTGGCAGTGATGCTATTCTACTCCATCGGAGAAGCTTTTCAGGATCGTGCAGTGGGGAATGCACAGCGAAATATCAAAGCACTGCTCGATGTACGTCCGGAAACGGCAACAGTCATCCGTGATAAACGTCCGGAGGCAATGCACCCTGAAAATGTTAAGGTAGGAGAAACCATCGAGATAAAAGCCGGCGAACGCGTCCCTCTTGACGGAATGATGCAAAACGATCAGGCCTCTTTCAATACAGCTGCACTAACCGGAGAAAGTCGTCCTCGAACCATACGCTTAGGAGAGACGGTGCTTGCAGGGATGATTGCTACCGACCGGGTAGTACGGCTTACAGTAACCAAACCATTTAATGAAAGTGCACTTGCCCGAATACTTGCCATGGTACAAGAAGCCAACGAGCGGAAAGCACCTGTAGAGTTATTCATACGCCGGTTTGCACGGATATATACCCCTATCGTTACGGGATTGGCAGTACTTATCGTTCTCCTCCCCTTCCTCTACTCATTGGGAGTGCCTGCATTTGATTATGTTTTCAGAGACTGGCTTTACCGGAGTCTGGTGTTTCTGGTTATTTCCTGCCCTTGCGCGCTCGTTGTCAGTATCCCTTTAGGCTATTTTGGAGGTATCGGAGCAGCTTCCCGCGCCGGAGTCCTGTTCAAGGGGGGAAACTATCTGGATGCTATTACTCAGGTCAACACCGTAGTTTTCGACAAGACCGGAACTCTCACCAAAGGAGTATTTGAAGTACAGCATCTGGAGAGCGTACTCTTTTCCGATATAGAGTTATTGCAATACGTTGCCTCTGCCGAGCAGAAAAGCACACATCCGATAGCGCGTGCCATCGGTGAATATGCGATCCGAAAGGAAGTAACACTCCTCCCTGCCACAGACACAACAGAGATACCCGGACACGGACTAAGAGTTATCATAGCCGGGCACGAAGTACTGGCAGGTAATCCCCGTCTACTCTCCCGCTACAACATTGCCTGCCCGGCAGAATTGAATGTTTCGGCAGATACCATTGTAACTTGTGCAGTAGACGGAACATATGCCGGATTTCTTCTTCTGGCTGATACTCCCAAAGAGGATGCAGAGATAGCTATCCAGGCACTGAAAGCATTAAATATTGATAATATACAAATTCTTTCGGGCGATAAACAAGCAATTGTTTCTAAATTAGGAGCGCAATTGGGAATATCTCAGGCATACGGCGATCTGCTACCCGAAGGAAAGGTTGCCCATATTGAACAACTGAAGGCCAATCCTGCCCACCGCATTGCTTTCATAGGAGACGGTATCAATGATGCACCTGTACTGGCAATGAGCAATGTAGGTATCGCTATGGGAGGCTTAGGTAGTGATGCAGCCATCGAGACGGCAGACGTAGTGATACAAAACGATCAGCCGTCTAAAGTAGCAACTGCCATACGCATCGGTCGTGCTACCCGACGGATTGTCTGGCAAAACATCATTCTTGCTTTCGGTGTAAAACTGGCCGTATTGCTATTGGGTGCCGTTGGCATGGCTACCATGTGGGAAGCTGTGTTTGCTGATGTAGGCGTAGCTTTGCTGGCTATCCTGAATGCCATACGAATACAGAAGCAAGGTGCCTCGGATTGGTTTACATCCGGCATGAACAATGAAAACAAAAAATGATTATGGAAGAGAATATCTACCTCGACAAACTAGGACAACGGGATATTAAGCCAACCGCTATGCGGTTGCTTATCCTTCGAGCCATGATGCAGTTCAACCGGGCTTTCAGTCTGCTCGACCTGGAGACGTATCTGGATACTGTGGACAAATCTACACTCTCACGCACTATTAACCTTTTTCTGAAACATCATCTCACACATGGTATAGACGATGGTTCAGGCTCACTAAAGTACGCCGTATGTGGGAATGAATGCAACTGTGACATTGATGATCTGCATGTACATTTCTATTGTACTAAGTGCCACAAGACATATTGCCTGCGGAATATACATATCCCGGCAGTCAGCCTGCCACAACATTTCACTGCAGAAAGTATCAATTACGTAATAAAGGGCTTGTGTGATCATTGTTCGCATTGACAAAAAAAGATTCGGTTAGCGTTCTCTTATATATATCTTTTGTTACCTTTGTGTCTCATCATACTATTCAACACACAATGGAACAGCTTTATGGATTGCAAGAAGACTACCGACAATGGCTCACAGAGCTTAAATCAAAAATACGTTTCAGCCAGATAAAAGCGGCAGTAGCCATTAACAGCGAACTCATCCGCCTATATTGGAACCTCGGGCAACAGATTGTAGAAAAGCAAGAGAATGCACAATGGGGAAGCGGATTCATAGAACGGCTTAGTAAAGACTTACAAATGGAATTTCCGGATATTAGTGGATTATCCGTAAGTAATCTAAGACGTTGCAGGCAGTTCTATTTATTTTATAATCAAGAAGATAAAATTCACGCGCAGCTTGTGCGTGAATTAGATGACAATAGTTTATTCAGTATCCCTTGGGGACATCATACTTTCATTATAGGAAGGATCAAATCTCCTCAGGAAGCCCTCTTCTACATCCACAAAACCATCGAAAACGGATGGAGTCGTGCCATATTAGAATATCACATCGAAAAAGACCTCTATCATACTCAAGGCAAAGCTATCAATAACTTTTCTACCACTCTCCCCGAACCTCAAAGTGAACTCGCCAACGAACTTATCAAAGATCCGTATCATTTCGATTTCCTCCAACTTTCAGACAAAGCATTGGAGCGCGACATTGAAAATGGTCTTGTACAACACATCTCACAATTTTTATTGGAGATGGGACAAGGCTTCGCTTACATGGGACGGCAATACCTGCTGAGAGTAGGTAAAAAAGAGTATAGATTGGATCTGCTATTCTATCATACAAAACTTAAGGCCTATATCATTATCGAATTAAAAGCGAAAGAGTTCGAGCCCGAATTCATAGGTAAACTCAATTTTTACGTATCAGCTATTAACGAACTGGTACGTGACTCCCAAGACCGCCCCACCATCGGTATTCTCCTCTGCAAAGGAAAAGATGACTATGAAGTGGAATTCTCGCTTCGAGACATCAACAAACCTATTGGAGTCAGTACTTATACTTATAATGAACTTCCGGAAGAAATCCGACAAGCGCTCCCCGGCCTGCAAGAGCTGAAAGAGCAATTAAACGAATATGACCGTTTGCAGTAAAAAACAATCTACAATATGAAGAAATCAATAATCTCATGTATTCTCTTCTGTTTAATCCTGTTGCCAATACAGGGACAAGAAATAAACACAGCCAAAATCGATTCTTTTCTTAATCATATCGAGAAGTATAATCAAGGTATTGGTTCTGTGGCCATTTCCAAAGGAGGGAAAACGGTGTATACACGCCGTTTCGGACAAAATAATCTGAATAAGAAACAAAACGGTGAAGCATTCAAATATCGCATAGGCTCCATCACCAAACTTATGACGGCTACACTGGTTGAACAACTTGTGGAACAAGGCCGGCTCAATCTAACCGAGACATTTTTGAAACCAAGGTTCAAAGTCCAGCCCAAATGTAGAACGGGCAAGTTCAAAAAAACTTTCACGCACCAAGACCTCCTCGCGAACATGGGTTGATATTGTATAGGTAGTTCCGTTAATATTGCAATGCATATCTTCTCTTCATAGAAAAACTCCCCCAATTGTTATAACTTTACTAACAACCAGAGGAGTCCTGTTATTATTCTATCACTACCGCCGTTCCGGTAGCAGTTACCATCAACATGCTACCACTACCCCCAACGGTTTCATAATCCAGGTCAACGCCTATTACAGCATTAGCCCCGAGCCGGGCAGCCTGTTCTTCCATTTCCTTTATCGCCGTTTCTTTAGCTTGACGGAGCACTTCTTCATAAGCACCGGAACGTCCACCTACAAAATCACGAATACCGGCTAAAAAATCACGAAATACATTGGCACCGATGATCGTCTCACCAGAGACAATTCCATAATAGTGAATTATTCTTTTCCCTTCAATAATGGGAGTCGTTGTTACTAACATAATCTTTTCTTTGTTTTATTGGTTATTTGCGTTATTAGACGCACAAATAACCGGAAAAGTTGCAACTGCTGTCCAATTTAATTCACAATTATTTCCATCCCGGATTCTGAATGAGATTTTGATTAGTTTCCATCTCCTGTAAGGGAATGGGTAACAACTGTTGATAATCTTTTATCTTCAACTGCTCAACAGCCAGATTGTTGCGCCGTAAGAATGAGAAATAGCTACCAAAACCCTTCAATTCACTTTGCCAGACCGAACGTAAAGATTCGATAAAGTTAACTTCAGAAATTAAGGGCAGATTCCGTGCTTGTGTTACTCTATTCGAATAAGCCATTGCCTCAGCCCGGTTGCCTAAATGATAAGCACATTCAGCAGCAGATAACAGGACTTCGGTATAAGTCACAAAAGGTACATAAGCATTGCCTTTCAAAACAGATTCAGATGATTGCTGCTGTGAATCAGTACGCAATCCCCAGACGATTTCACGGGAGCTCAATCCCAGCGAAATTTCCGAAGAGGGCTCCAAGCCGTATACACCACTGTCAATAATCCGTTTCAGATAATTATAAGCTTGCGCATAGGATTTCTGATGCAGATACATCTTAGCCAATAACGCTAACGAAGCACCTTTTGCAGGGTACAAAACGCCCTCGGGAGTATTAAACCCACCCGGTTCCAGCTTACTATGCTCCACACAATAATTCAAATCATCTATTAAGTTCGCAAACAAATTCTCACTACCCAGTTGTTGAAAGCCTCCAAGCGGATCATCATAATTTATCACATAAGGAACATTCTCCCACCAGGATGCTAACTGGAAATACTGAACGGCGGCTAACTGATGAATATAAGCCATAAAGGACGGGGCTTCAGCGACTCCACCTTTTTCAAGTATATAATCTAACATCCTGATTCTGGAAATAGCATTATATGCCTTCCTCCAAATATTCAGTAATTTACTGTCATAGGTAGTCAATGTATGTTCATAAATAGCATAATATGACGTATTCCTGCCATCAAAGCTTTGTGTATAGTAACCATCCAAATTGGAAAAGTCCTGCATGGAAATCATCATTTGACTGGCTATGCCGGCAACAACTGCTTGTCCATCCTCTCCAAACTCGATCTGTTTAGAAGGATCTCCGTTTTGTGTAATCCTCAGTTCTGCAGAAAGTTTTCCACTTGTAGTATAGACAGTAATAGATTCTCCTTTTATCAAAGCTCCATCAGCAGGCCGGGCAACGATAATCAGTTCATTCCCCTCAATCGTTTTCGTGTAATTAATATCAGTATATTTAAAAACCTTCAGACTCTCCTCAAAGACAGGTTCATCCGGTATCCCAGCCGGTCTCTCTAAAGTTACCGGCACTTTACACTCTATCTTAATACGGAAAGTTCCTCCCTCCGCAGGAATAGACAACTCTTTTTTATCAAGCGTCAGTGTCATATCTCCTCCGGCATCGGGTTCATTACCGGCAATACCATCACCATCCCAGTCAATAAAATAATTCAGGTTTGGGACAGTAACATCCATATTCAACTTCTTATAGCGGCTGATGATGTTATCTGATATGTCATTTACATCCAACATCATGGCATCCTCCCGGAGTTGTTTTTTTGTATTATCCGTAAACGTACCTTCCGCTTTGAATTCGGCACTCAGTTTGGCCAAGTATTCCGTTAATTCAGCATCCGTACGATCTCTCAATAAAGTAGAAGACACAACGATTAATGCACCGGCTTCATCAGTACCGGAAGCAATAGAAAAGTTACAAACGTCCTTTTCGGCATAACGTTCCAGACCAAAGCTCTTCAAAACTTCCTTTTGGACTTTTGCATCAGCTTCATTGAAATCCGGCTTATTATTCCTAAGAAGCTGCATCATACGTTGCGTTTTCAGGTGGGTAAGAATGTTGATATTAGCCTGTTTATTATCAGCCAAATTGACTATTGACTGCAGAGATATCTGCCCGGTAGACAATTCCCCGTCTACTTCATTAAAATAATATCCGTCAGCTGTTAATAACACGTAAGACGAATTCAATTTAATCTCTCCCAGATTAAAAGAACCGTCATCATCAACAATAATACCCTGGTAAACCTCACCAGTCAGATTATAATCTTTATCCAATGCTTGCGCAGTAATTTTGGAACCATTTATAAAAGGTCCTTTTTCTACTTTACCCGTTACTTTATAGAGGTTCGGGGTAAAATCATCCTTATTATCTTCTTCACATCCGGTTACGAATGCCAAAAGAAAAAGTAAACAGAAATAGTTTAGCAGTTTATGTTTCATAGTTTATGTTATTGTGCCTTACGGCATATTACTCAATCAGAACATTTTACTAACGCGCTCCACACCGGCTACAAGGGCATCAATCTCCTCTTTTGTGTTATAAACGGCAAAAGAAGCACGAACCGTACCCTCAATACCAAGGCGCTGCATCAACGGTTGTGCACAATGATGTCCGGTACGGACAGCAATACCCAGTCTGTCGAGCAAAGTACCCATATCAAAGTGGTGAATATTACCTACCAGAAAAGAGATAACACTGCTCTTGTGCGCTGCTTCACCGAAGATACGAATATCCGGAATCTCTTTCAAACGCTGCATAGCATAAGTAGTCAGTTCATGTTCATGGGCGGTAATATTATCCATACCAAGACCAGTCACATAATCAAGGGCTTTTGCCAGCCCGGTAGTACCAATGTAATCGGGAGTACCGGCTTCAAACTTAAAAGGAAGTTCATTGAACGTTGTTTTCTCAAAAGAAACGTGCTGTATCATTTCTCCCCCACCCTGATAAGGCGGCAGGCGGTCGAGCCATTCTTCTTTTCCATAAAGAACACCCACACCGGTAGGACCATAGATTTTATGTGCAGAGAAGGCAAAGAAGTCAGCATCCATGTCCTGCATATCAACTTTCATATGAGGTACGGACTGTGCACCGTCTATCAATACAGGTACCCCGTGAGCATGAGCAGTAGCAATCATCTCTTTGACGGGATTAACCGTTCCCAATACATTGGAAACCTGCGTTACACTCACTATCTTTGTCCGGTCTGAAAAAAGCTTCTCGTATTCGTCCAGCAACAGTTCACCTTTATCATTCATAGGTATCACTTTTATTGCAATACCTTTACGGGCAGCTAAAAGTTGCCAGGGCACAATGTTACTGTGATGCTCCATCACGGAGAGAATAACCTCATCTCCCTCTTCCATGAACTCCTCACCGAAACTGGAAACAAGAAGATTAATAGCCTCTGTTGTACCACGGGTAAAGATAATCTCATTTATACTACGGGCATTGATAAACTCACGCACCGTAGCACGGGAAGCTTCATGTAACTCTGTAGCTTGCTGAGAAAGATAGTGTACTCCCCGATGCACATTGGCATTAACAGAATAGTATTCATCTACCAGCGAATCAATCACCAGACGTGGTTTCTGAGTCGTTGCACCATTATCGAAATAAATCAAAGGCTTCCCATATACCGTACGGCTAAGAATGGGAAAGTCTTCACGTATCTTCTTTATATCCATTTTATTAGTGATTAGTTGGTTAATGATTAGTGGTTAATGATTAGTGGTTAGTGATTAGTGGGCTGCGCTATTATGCTGCATGGCACTAATCACTAACCACTAATCACTAATCACTTACATATCGCACATCCCTGGCACTTGTTCAGTTCACCCCGGAAACGTTTCTCCACCAACAGATGTAAACGGTCTTTTAAAGCATCCAGACGGATGGTATCTATTACTTCATTTACAAAAGCAAACATAAGCAGCAAACGGGCTTCTTTCTCTGCAATACCACGGGTACGCATATAGAACAAAGCAGTTTCATCCAATTGGCCAACGGTAGCACCGTGAGAGCATTTCACATCGTCTGCATAGATTTCCAACTGAGGCTGGGTATACATACGGGCATCACGGGTGGCACAAAGATTACGGTTCGTTTGTTGAGAACTTGTATGCTGTGCATCAGGACGCACCAGTACCAAACCGGCAAAAGCGCCAACAGACTGGTCATCGAGTACATATTTAAACAATTCATTACTGGTGCAATTTGGCACAACATGGTCAATGGTCGTATTATTGTCTACATGCTGGTTCTTATCGGCAATAGCCATGCCGCAAAGATTGATTTCGGCACCTTCTCCTGCAAGAGTTACCTCTGTTGTATTACGGGTAGTACCGTTATGAAGAGTCATACCGTTAAGCAATACGTTGCTGTTTGCCTCCTGTTTTACATAGAGATTACTGATACGCACCGTACTGGTATGTGTCTCCTCCAATTCATACAAATCGAATACGGAGTTCGCTCCGGCAAACACTTCAACCACTTGCGTAGCCAGGAAGTTTACGCCATCCATAGCATGGTCACACATCAATAAACGTGCCTGCGCACCTTCTTCAAGAATAATCAATACACGGCGGTTTACCATGAAATTGACATCTGCACGTAATATATTAATCAACTGAATAGGGCGTTCTACCACTACATTTTTCGGAACATACATCAGTACACCATCCTGTGCAAAGGCGGTATTAAAAGCAGTCACTCCATCTTTAGAAGTATCAGCCAGCTTACCATAGTATTTCTTTACTAAATCGGGATGTTGCTCTGCTACCTCTTTCAGACTTCCAAAGATAACTCCTTCCGGCAGATGCGACTTTGGCAATGCCTTATTATAAAACGCATCGTTCACTACAAAGAACAAAGAGGTACTCATGTTGGGCACATCGCACTTGAACACCTCATAGGGATTCACCGGAATATCCAGACGATTCAGATTAAGTCCGTAATCGGGTGCGAAGAATTTGCTGATATCGGTATATTTATACTTCTCCTGCTTACGCGTAGGAAAGCCCATCCGTTCAAAATCGGCAAAAGCAGTAGCACGCGGAGCATTCATGACCTCAGTACTATGCCGGCAAATCATTGCTTCACATTGTGAGAAGAGATCTATATATTGTTGTTCTACACTCATCTTTTTGATTTATGATTTATCATTTATGAATTATGCATGATGATGTATGGATTATGAGTTATGGTGTATAAGCAATGCCATGCTGCACAGTCTTCATTACTCATAATTCATAAGTCAATCCTCCACCTCTTTCTTAATCCAGTCGTATCCTTTCTCTTCCAGTTCGAGAGCCAGTTCCGGTCCGGCAGTTTTCACGATACGGCCTTTATAGAGCACATGTACGATATCCGGTTTGATATAGTCCAGCAGACGTTGATAATGGGTAATAACAATATAACTTGTATCAGGAGTCTTCAATTTATTAACTCCCTCGGCTACAATGCGAAGTGCATCAATATCAAGGCCAGAATCGGTTTCATCAAGAATGCTGAGACGTGGTTCCAGCATAGCCATCTGAAAAATCTCATTCCGCTTCTTCTCACCACCAGAGAAGCCTTCGTTCACCGAACGGTTAGCTAACTTATTATCCAGTTCTACCACCGCACGCTTCTCACGCATCAGTTTAAGAAACTCACTGGCTGTTAATGCAGGAAGTCCTTTGTATTTGCGTTGCTCATTTACCGCAGCACGCATAAAGTTTACCATACTTACTCCGGGGATCTCTACCGGATACTGGAAACTCAGAAAAAGACCTTCATGGCTACGATCTTCAGGGCTCAGGTCTAACAGATTCTTTCCATCAAAGGTTACGCTACCCTTGGTTACCTCAAAAGCAGGATTTCCCACCAAAACAGAAGAAAGCGTACTCTTTCCGGATCCGTTAGGTCCCATGATAGCATGTACCTCGCCCGGTTTCACTGTTAAGTTAATACCTTTCAATATCTCTTTGCCATTGATGCTGGCATGTAAGTCTTTTATCTCTAACATGATTATATTTACAATTTACGATTTACAATTTACGATTGAAATTACTTTTAAGACGGTCTACATTTACAATCAAACTTCAATCGTAAATCGTAAATCGTCTAATCGTCCAATCATCCCACGCTTCCCTCTAATGAGATCGTCAGCAATTTTTGCGCTTCAACGGCAAATTCCATCGGAAGTTTATTCAATACTTCTTTGGCATATCCGTTTACAATAAGTCCGATAGCATCTTCGGTTGGGATACCACGCTGGTTACAATAGAATATCTGGTCTTCACTGATCTTGCTGGTAGTAGCTTCGTGTTCTACTACAGCCGTCTCGTTATGAATATCCATGTAAGGGAAAGTATGTGCACCACATTTATCACCGAGCAAGAGTGAATCACACTGGCTATAGTTACGTGCATTATCAGCTCTTTCAGAAACACGTACCAGACCCCGGTAGGAGTTTTCGCTCTTTCCGGCAGAAATACCTTTACTTACAATCGTACTACGGGTATTCTTACCGAGATGTATCATCTTTGTACCCGTATCCGCCTGCTGATAGTTGTTCGTTACAGCTACAGAGTAGAATTCAGCTGTAGAGTTATCACCGGTAAGAATACAGGAAGGATATTTCCATGTAATGGCCGAACCGGTTTCTACCTGCGTCCACGACAGTTTACTATCTACTCCTTTACAATTACCACGTTTCGTCACAAAGTTATAAACGCCCCCTTTGCCGTTAGCATCACCCGGATACCAGTTCTGAACAGTGGAGTATTTCACTTCGGCACGATCATGTACCATAATTTCCACAATAGCAGCATGCAACTGGTTTTCATCACGCATCGGTGCTGTACAACCTTCCAGATAGGAAACATACGAATCATCATCCGCCACAATCAGTGTACGTTCAAACTGCCCCGTATTAGCCGCATTAATGCGGAAGTATGTCGATAACTCCATCGGGCAACGTACGCCTTTCGGTATATAAACAAATGACCCGTCAGAGAACACTGCCGAGTTCAGCGCAGCAAAGAAGTTATCACGATAACCTACTACCGATCCTAAATACTTCTTTACCAGATCGGGATGTTCACGCACTGCTTCACTGAAAGAGCAGAATATAATCCCTTTCTCCATCAGCGTTTCTTTAAATGTTGTCTTTACCGAAACGGAGTCCATTACAGCGTCCACAGCCATTCCACTCAACGCCATCTGTTCCTCCAATGGAATACCTAACTTATTAAATGTCTTTATCAACTCCGGGTCTACCTCATCCATACTTTTCGGTCCTTCTTTCTTCTTGGTAGGATCGGCATAATAAGAGATAGCCTGATAATCTATCTCAGGGATACGGAGATGTGCCCAGGTAGGCATCTCCAATGTCAGCCAGTGGCGATACGCCTTCAACCGAAACTCCAGCAACCATTCCGGCTCGCCTTTCTTCGACGAAATAAGGCGAATAACATCCTCATTAAGTCCTTTCTCAATGATATCTGTATGCACCTCCGTAGTGAAGCCATATTTATACTTCTCCTGCGTGAGTTCCTTTACATATTTATTGGGTTCTTCTTGTTGCATTATTTATTGAGTATATATTGTTGTGTCACTTCTTTTGCCGCAGGAAAGAATATTCCCGCAAACTTAGCCATAGGATAATATAACACTGATTCCTCCTTCTTTGTTTTATCAATCAATGTGTTATCTGCATCGATAAATTCTATCACACAAATTACCAGACTGGTAAGCAGCAGAAATTTCAACGCCCCCAGTCCACTGCCAAGCCAACGGTTCAGCCACCCTAAAGAAACAGCTTCCATTGCTTTTGTTAGCAGAGATGCCACCAAAGTAAAGATCAATGGCACGGCAATCCAAATGACAATGAAAGATAATATCTGTGCCACCGTCATTGAGTCTGTCACAGTAGGACAAAGTTTCTCGGCAAGAGAAGCATACAACGCTTTTGCTGCCAATAATCCTACTATCAGCCCCAGTATGGAAGCAAGCTGCCGGATAAACCCCTTCATAAAGCCTGTCACCACACCTGCACCAACGATAACCAAAATTATTATATCGATCATATATGAAGAGAGTTATAAGGTTATGGAGTCATAGGAAATCAGCGAGATAATAAGTTATCAAAAAGAAAAAGATGGTAAGGTGGCCATTACCACATTACCACCCTATAACTTTATAACGTTATAACTCTATAACTTATCCATTACAGCGTTTGTTTTACTTCTACTTCTTCGTAAGTTTCGATCATATCCCCCACCTTGATGTCGTTGTAATTCACCAGGCTGATACCGCACTCGAAGTTCGTACCTACTTCCTTCACGTCGTCTTTGAAACGTTTCAGCGCATTAATTGCACCTGAGAAGATAACAATACCATCGCGGATAAGACGTGCTTTGTCGCTGCGTTTCACCTTTCCGGTCTTTACTACCGCACCAGCAACCGTACCAACCTTCGTAATGTTGAATACTTCGCGAACTTCGATAGTAGAAGTTACTACCTCTTTCACTTCCGGTGCTAACATACCTTCCATAGCAGCTTTCACCTCTTCGATAGCGTCATAGATAACCGAATACTTACGGATATCAACGCCTTCCTTCTCTGCCATTCTCTCAGCTGAACCTGAAGGACGTACCTGGAAACCGATAATAATAGCATCTGAAGCAGCAGCTAGAGAAACATCTGATTCGGAAATCTGTCCCACACCTTTGTGGATTACATTTACCTGAATTTGCGGAGTAGAAAGCTTAATCAATGAATCGCTCAAAGCTTCTACCGAACCGTCTACGTCACCCTTCACAATGATGTTCAATTCCTGGAAGTTACCCAATGCGATACGACGACCCAACTCATCCAATGTAAGAATCTTCTGTGTACGCAAGCCCTGTTCACGTTGCAATTGTTCACGTTTGTTAGTAATTTCACGTGCTTCCTGATCGGACTCTACAACATGGAATGTATCACCTGCTGCAGGTGCACCATTCAATCCCAGTATCAATGCGGGTTCAGAAGGTCCTGCTTGCTTGATACGCTGATTACGTTCATTAAACATTGCTTTTACACGACCATAACTGGTTCCTGCCAACACGATATCACCCACTTTCAGCGTACCATTGGATACCAATACCGTAGCCACATAACCACGTCCTTTATCCAAAGTAGATTCAATAATAGAACCTGTTGCATTACGGTTCGGATTGGCTTTCAGCTCAAGCATTTCGGCTTCAAGCAATACCTTTTCCATCAATTCACTTACACCCATACCTTTCTTGGCAGAGATATCCTGTGATTGATACTTACCACCCCATTCTTCAACAAGGAAGTTCATGGCAGCCAGTTCTTCTTTTATCTTATCGGGATTAGCCGTTGGCTTATCCACCTTATTAATTGCAAATACAATAGGTACTCCGGCAGCCATCGCATGATTGATAGCTTCCTTTGTCTGTGGCATCACATTATCATCAGCAGCTACAATAATAATAGCAATATCTGTTACCTTAGCACCACGGGCACGCATAGCAGTAAACGCCTCATGTCCCGGAGTATCCAGGAAGGTGATCTTACGTCCATCTTCCATACTAACATGGTAAGCACCGATATGCTGTGTAATACCTCCGGCCTCACCGGCAATAACATTCGCCTTACGGATATAGTCAAGCAATGAAGTCTTACCATGGTCAACGTGTCCCATTACAGTTACAATCGGTGCACGTGGTTCAAGATCTTCCTCTGCATCTTCTTCTTCTACAATGGCCTGAGCAACTTCAGCACTTACATATTCAGTTTTGAAACCGAATTCTTCGGCCACCAGATTAATTGTTTCCGCATCAAGTCTCTGGTTGATAGAAACCATCATGCCAATGCTCATACAAGTTGCGATAACCTGATTTACAGATACATCCATCATACTTGCCAATTCATTGGCAGTCACGAACTCTGTTATTTTCAGTACTCTGCTATCTTCCATTTCCTGGTTTTCCAATTCCTGCATACGATTGGAAACCATTTCACGTTTCTCTTTACGATATTTGGAAGCCTTATTTTTGCCTTTTGTTGTCAGACGAGCTAAAGTTTCTTTTACCTGCTTAGCTACATCTTCCTCGCTCACTTCCTGTTTTACAACCGGTTTCTTGAAACGATCTTTATTATTGTTACGGTTGCGGTTTTGCCCACCACCTTGACCTGCAGGCTTCTGGCTATTAGGAGTAGGATGTGCAAAATTAGAAGCAACGTTATTAACGTCTACTTTCTCCTTATTAATACGGATACGCTTCTTCTTGGCATTCGCATCTGCATTCTCCTTCGGAGCAGATTTTGCTACCTTATTGTCATCTTTACGGATTTCCTTAATAATAGCATCTTTGATCTGTTTCCTCTGATCCTGACGAACTTTTTCCTTTTCTTCCCGTTCTTTCCGTTTTTCCTCTTTCGATTTCTTCTTGGGTCGGGTTGACTGGTTCAATGCAGCCAGGTCTATCTGACCGATTACATTAATCTTAGATACAAATTCCGGTTGGCGGATTTTAAAGACGTCATCGTCTTTCTTTTCAGACTCAGCAGCCTCCGAAACAACAGGTTTCGATTCTACCTTTTCTTCTTTTATTTCTGGAGCAGCTTCCACTTTCTGTTCTTCTTTTTTCACTTCTTCCACTTTCTTCTCTTCCACTACCGGTTTTGGCTGTTCTACAACTACAGGCTGTACTTCTTTTACCGGTTCCGGTTTTGAAGCAGGTACAACTACCTCTTCCTTTTTTGCCTCTACGACAACAGGCTTCACTACTTCTTCCACTTTCTTCTCTTCCACTACCGGTGTCGGAGTTGGCTTTGGAGCTTCTGGTTTAGTCTGCGGCTGTGCTTCCGGCTGAGGTTGCGGCTTTGTCTCACTCACTCCCCCTTTATCAGCTTTCCGGTTGAATTTATTTAAATCTATTTTTCCGACAGGTTTAAACTTCGGGCGTGCATCTTCAGGAACAACTGTCTTAATAACATCCTCCGTTTTAGGTTTTTCGGGCTGTTTTTCGTAACCATCAATAGCCACTGATGCTTTGTTACGATCCTTATTCTGACGTTCCTGGATAAAACGCTCTGATTCAATCCGAAGATTTTTGTCTGTGCTAAACTCTTTCACGAGTATAGCATATTGCTCTTCGGTAATTTTTGTATTTGGGTTTGCCTCAACGGTATACCCTTTCTTTTGCAGAAACTCAACTACCGTTGCAATTCCTACATTCAAATCTCTTGTTACTTTGTTTAACCTTATCGTCATACTTTAAATTAAAAGAATAATGGAATGAGAAGATATTTACGATTTCACGATTGACGATTAGACGACTTATAGTTCCTTTCATCTACAACCTACAATATAGAGTAGCTCCAATCGTAAATCGTAAATAGCCTAATCGTAAATGAAATTATTCATTGTCTTCAAACTCCGATTTCAAAATACGTAATACCTCGTCCACTGTCTCTTCTTCCAGATCCGTCTTTTCAATCAACATTTCGCGAGGTGCAGTCAATACAGCTTTAGCCGTATCAATACCGATAGCCTTAATAGCATCGATTACCCAACTGTCGATTTCATCTTTGAACTCGTCCAGATAGATATCTTCATCCTGCACACTTTCATCCAATTCACGGAACACATCAATAGTGTACTCAGTTAACATACTGGCAAGTTTGATATTCAAACCGCCTTTACCAATAGCCAGCGAAACTTCTTCCGGACGGAGGAAAACCTCAGCCTTACGCTCTTCTTCGTTCAATCGGATAGAAGAGATCTTTGCCGGACTCAGTGCACGCTGAATAAACAAGGAGATATTTGATGTATAGTTAATCACATCAATATTCTCATTGCGAAGCTCACGAACGATGCCATGGATACGACTTCCCTTTACACCTACACAGGCTCCTACAGGGTCGATTCTATCATCATAAGATTCCACCGCAATCTTAGCACGTTCACCGGGAATACGGGCTATCTTCTTGATAGTAATCAAGCCATCGTTAATTTCAGGTACTTCCATTTCAAACAGACGTTGCAGGAAAACGGGAGATGTACGTGAAAGAATAATCTTCGGATTATTATTTTTGTTATCTACGCGGGCCACCACTGCACGCGCAGTCTCTCCTTTACGGTAGAAATCTGCCGGAATCTGCTCTGTTTTAGGCAGTAACAGTTCATTTCCTTCATCGTCAAGCAGCAGCATTTCTTTTTTCCATATCTGATATACTTCTGCATTAATGATTGTACCTACTTTGTCTATATATTTATTGTAAATACTATCTTTCTCAAGCTCAAGAATTTTAGAAGCTAATGTCTGACGAAGGTTTAGAATAGCACGGCGACCGAATTTTGCAAAAATAACTTCGTCAGTTACTTCTTCTCCTACTTCGTAAGAAGCATCTATTTTCTGTGCTTCTGTCAACGAAATCTGCATATTCGGATTTGTCAATTCCTCGTCTGCCACTACCTCACGGTTACGCCATATTTCAAAGTCACCCTTATCCG
>ERZ1108168.217-NODE-217-length-55719-cov-6.754635_pt1 | contig 55719 bp, 38 predicted proteins | sample MGYA00403704_ERZ1108168 | MGnify/ENA primary metagenome ERZ1108168 (study PRJEB35170, sample SAMEA104062421) | human gut metagenome | biome: human gut; feature: human-associated habitat; material: faeces | place: Denmark | collected 2012-06-12 ...
TCAAAATAAAGATGGTTATGGAAAATGTACTTTTCAACTAAATTGAAGAAGAACCATTCTTATTATACAAAAGTGTACATTCTTGTAAGTGTTGATTATCAGATTGTTATAGGTGTGATTCTAACTTGCTGAATTACGAATTCTATAGTAGTTTGATTCGTTATTATTCAGTATAAAATTAATCCGGCTAACGGGTAGTGCATCTATAACTTACTTCTGCTTTTCCAGATTTTGAATACGTTGCTCAAGCGCGGCGTATTTTTCATCTTTCTCTTTTAGTAAGCGTTCATAAAGTTCGGTGATTTTGTCGATAGGACTAAAAGCATTGGTTTGATTGTTTGAATAGCCAGGAACAGTTACTCCCTCTTTATTATCATGTACATCATTTGTTATACTTTCAAATACCACTGATGGCGCATCTTCTTCCAGCGTTTTCAGATATTCTACCGGTACATTCAGTGCTCTGGCAAATCTTTGCAGTATTTCATCATCAATCGTTTTTGTTCTTTCGTATCTCGAAATCGCAGGTTGTGACAGATGTACAAGCTCAGACATGGCATCCTGTTTGATCCCTTTTTCAATACGGGTGCGTCTTATATTATGTCCATGATGGACATTCAGGTTCTGTAATTCTTCTGTTTCCATGTTTTTTTAGTTTTTCAACAATTACTATCAGCAAAAAGTTTCATCCGAAGCAAATATACGAAAAAAACGAATAGAATGAATAAAACGAATATTACTTTGCCCAAAATGAAATAAATTGAATGTATTTATATTTGCCGGTATAGTTTGTTTACACTTAATTTGTAAATTCAAGAATGATTAAAATAGGGGGTAAAATGATTAAGTTATTGACAACTAAAGAGTCTACGTTATTAAGAAAACTGGCTAACCTATTAAAAGAGTATGATGCTATCATCTCCTGTGATACTTCGGATGAAGTTAAAATTATTGTTTTTGAAGGAGATAAAGATGTCAAAAGAGTACCTATAATGCTCCCGAAGAGTTTTGATGAAGAGGATATTGCGGATCTGTTAAATGAAACAAGCAGGCAGATAGAGTGGATAGCCAAAAATAAAGAAGTTAATTTGCTCCTTCCGGATGAAGAGAAGGGCTGAGGCTTCTACATCTAATGATGAATAACAATAGTTGTGACGTTGCATAACAATATATGTAGTGGTACATAACAATAGATGTAATTTATAACATGAAAAAGCCGCTCCCTCGTAAAGAAGCGGCTTCTATATTAACTATAGCTTTTTAAAAAAGGGGCTTGCTGATTATAATATACCCTGAGCCATCATTGCTTTGGCAACCTTCATGAATCCGGCTACGTTGGCACCTTTCACATAGTTTACATAACCATCGGCTTCAGTACCGTATTGTACACAAGCTTCGTGGATATTCTTCATGATGCTCTTCAGTTTTTCATCTACTTCTTCAGAGCTCCAGCTCAGTTTGATAGAGTTTTGAGTCATTTCCAGACCGGATACGGATACACCACCGGCATTAGCAGCTTTACCTGGAGCATACAGGATTTTAGCATCCTGGAATACTTTGATAGCTTCCGGAGTAGAAGGCATGTTTGCACCTTCGCTGACTGCGATACATCCGTTAGCAACCAACTGGCGGGCATGGTCACCGTTCAACTCATTCTGTGTTGCAGAAGGCAGAGCGATATCACATTTTTCACCCCAAGGTTTAGCTCCTTCTACATATTTGCAACCGTAAGTTTCGGCATATTCGCGGATACGGCCACGGTAGAGGTTCTTCAGCTCCATGATATAATCCAGTTTTGCACGGTCGATACCGTCCGGATCGTAAATGTAACCATCAGAGTCGGACATCGTAACTACTTTACCACCCAGTTCCAATACTTTTTCTGCTGTATACTGAGCTACGTTACCAGAACCTGAGATAAGACAAACTTTGCCTTTCAGATCGGTACCCTGCCTTTTCAGCATTTCCATCAGGAAGTAGATGTTACCATAACCGGTAGCTTCCGGGCGAATCAGTGAACCACCAAATTCGCGGCCTTTACCTGTGAATGTTCCTGTGAATTCGTGAGTCAGTTTCTTGTACATGCCGAACATGAAACCTACTTCGCGGCCACCTACACCGATGTCACCTGCCGGTACGTCGGTCTCAGGACCGATGTGACGCCACAATTCCAGCATGAAAGCCTGTACGAAACGCATTACTTCGGCGTTTGACTTTCCGCGTGGAGAGAAATCGGAACCACCTTTACCACCACCCATCGGCAATGTAGTCAGTGAGTTTTTGAATGTTTGCTCGAAGGCAAGGAATTTAAGAATACTAAGGTTTACTGAAGCATGGAAACGGATACCGCCTTTGTACGGGCCGATAGCGTTGTTGTGCTGAACACGGTAACCCATGTTGGTCTGCACATTACCTTTATCGTCTACCCAAGTTACACGGAATTGATACACTCTGTCGGGAATGCAAAGACGCTCAATCAGGTTGGCTTTGTCGAATTCAGGATGTTTGTTGTATTCTTCTTCAATAGTAGCAAGAACTTCTTCTACTGCCTGATGATACTCCGGTTCATTGGGAAACCTTCTCTTCAAATCTTCTAATACCTTAGCTGCATTCATAATTCTTTTTCTTTTTATTAGTTGAGTTTATAAGTTGACAAATGAATGATGAGAACAAGTTGGCAGGGAAATCACCTGTCTTACTATCTTTTGTCTTGTTTCTCTCTTTTTGATGTTGCAAAAGTAAATATAAAAATTGAACTTGCAAACATTTTATAAAGAAAAACGGCATAAAATATCAATTTTGATATTTTATGCCGCAAATATGGAATAAAAAGATATTATTTATTCTTTTTGAGCGATTTGTAGACAGGAATGAACACTAATGCTGCCGAAATGATAAGCATAAGTATTGTTGGACCGTCAATACGCTCGGCGTATACTAATACTATGTAACAAAGCGCTACCCAAAGCAGAATGATGCAAACTATTTGTGATTTGGATAACGGGCGTTTCATATCCCTGCTTTTTTCTTGTCAACAATCGCATCGATAACCGCTACGGCTGTGATATTTACAATATCGCGCACGGAGCTTTCGATATCGGTAAAGTGGATAGGCTTGTTCAATCCCATCTGGATAGGGCCAATCAGTTCTGTATCCGGAGTCATTGCCTGGATCAGTTTGTAACCGGAGTTGGCAGAACTGAGGTTGGGGAATACCAGTGTATTGACATCCTTACCATTGAGGCGGGTGAACGGGTATTTAGCATCACGAAGTTCGCGATTCATGGCGAAGTTTACTTGCATTTCACCATCAATAGCCAGTTCCGGGTACTCTTTCTGCATATATGTTACAGCCTCGTGTACTTTCAGCGGACTACCTGCCTGATCGGAACCAAAGTTAGAGTAGCTCAGCATAGCGATAACCGGAGTGTGATTAAAGAACCTCACTGTCTGATCTGCCAGTTTCGCAATATCTATCAGGGTTGAGGCATCCGGATGACGGTTGATCAAAGTGTCGGCCAGGAAGTAGGTTCCCTTCTTGGAATTCAGGATGTGCATCGTTCCGAAGTGGTTGTATTCGGGACGGATTCCGATTACTTCTTTGGCTACTTTGATTGTATTGCTATATTTGGTATACAATCCGGTGATAAAGGCGTCTGCATCTCCGGTTTCCACCATCATCATACCAAAGTAGTTACGCTCAAACATTTTATCTGTTGCTTCGTCATACGTAGCACCTTCGCGGGCACGCTTTTCTGCCAGTATCTTTGCATAGCGTTCGCGGCGTTCTGTTTCGCGGTCGTGGCGCAGGTTGACAATTTCGATACCTTCCAGGCTCAGGTCAAGTTCATGTGCCAGTTTCTCGATACGTTCTTCGTTACCTAATATAATAGGATGGCAGATACCTTCTGCTTTTGCTTCAACGGCAGCTTTCAACATATTGGGGTGGCCACCTTCGGCAAATACGACGCGTTGCGGATTACGGCGGGCCGTATCATAAAGCTGGCGGGTGAGCTGTGACTCTTGTCCCATGAGTTCGCGAAGATGCGTTCTGTAAGCGTCCCAATCCTCGATATTTTTGCGGGCTACACCACTTTCCATGGCAGCACGGGCCACAGCGATGGATACTTCTGTAATCAGACGAGGGTCTACCGGTTTCGGAATGAAATATTCCGGTCCGAAGGTGAAGTTGTTTACATGGTAAGCTTCGTTTACTACATCGGGCACGGGTTGTTTTGCCAGGTTGGCAATAGCATGTACGGCAGCAATTTTCATTTCTTCATTAATGGCTTTGGCCTGTGTATCCAGTGCACCACGGAAGATATAAGGGAAACCAATCACATTGTTGATCTGGTTCGGATAGTCCGAACGTCCGGTTGCCATTAATACATCGGGGCGGGCAGCCATAGCATCTTCATAAGAAATCTCCGGCGTCGGGTTGGCAAGTGCAAACACAATAGGAGAGGCAGCCATGCTGCGTACCATATCTTGTGAAAGTACATTTCCTTTTGACAGGCCGAGGAATACATCTGCTCCTTTGATGGCTTCTGCCAGTGTATGAATGTCGGTACGGTCTGTGGCAAAGTATCTCTTCTGTTCGTTCAGGTCGGTACGGGCTTTGCTGATAACGCCTTTGCTATCCACCATTACGATGTTTTCGAGGCGTGCACCGAGTGATACGTATAGTTTTGTACACGATACGGCAGAAGCACCTGCACCGTTTACAACGATTTTCACATTTTCAATTTTCTTTCCGGCTACTTGCAGGGCATTGATCAGTCCGGCGCTGGAGATAATAGCCGTTCCGTGCTGGTCGTCGTGCATGACAGGAATGTCGAGTTCTTCTTTTAACCGGCGTTCTATTTCAAAACACTCCGGCGCTTTGATATCCTCCAGGTTGATGCCGCCAAAAGTCGGTGCAATTGCTTTTACAGCTTCGATGAACTTGTCCGGGTCTTTTTCGTCTACTTCAATATCGAACACATCGATACCTGCATAGATTTTAAATAATAGTCCCTTACCTTCCATTACCGGTTTGCCACTTAGTGCACCTATATCGCCCAGACCGAGTACGGCTGTACCGTTGGAGATTACAGCTACCAGGTTTCCTTTGGCTGTATATTTATATGCATCCTGCGGGTTCTTTTCGATTTCGAGGCATGGTTCTGCCACACCGGGAGAGTAAGCAAGCGATAAGTCGGTTTGTGTACTATAGGGTTTGGTAGGAACTACCTCAATTTTACCGGGTTTGCCCTGTGAATGATAGAGCAAAGCGGCCTCTTTTGTTATTTTAGCCATGATACTGCGTTTTTATAAAGGTTATCATTTGTCTGCAAATGTAGGAATAAAAGTTAGAAACTGTAGTCTATCTGTTATAAATTCTATTAAATTAATAACAAAAAGGCACAAAAAGAGAGAAATAGTACCTCCTTTTGTGCCTTTTACGTATATATATTCTAATTCATTTTCCGACCTTCATACTCTGTCTTTTATTTTTTATTCTTCGTTCTTTAATTTACAGGAAAGTTCCCGGACCCAGTATATCATACATATTGCTCACATCCCGGGTACGCAACAATTGACCGTTGGGGGTATAAAACAGCAGGTATTTCATATCTATATTGGCTTTTCCCACTTTAATAACAATAATGGGTTCCCATTTGGGGAATTCAACGTAGGTGACATCTTCAACAATTCCGTCCGCATAGTCGCTGGCGGCAAAAGCATTGTATACGGCAGGAGAGAGGCGGTCTACACTTACCAGTTCTGTCTGGGTCATGGCCCATTGTGCCTGGGCATTGAACCATACATTCTTTTCAAGGCCGTTCATCATGAAGTCGGCACAATAATAACCGTCATCCTGTGACCAGGCAATATCTTTGGCAGTGGGGTACATCTTTTTTAAAGCTGCCTGTACTTGGGCAGGAGCATAGCCGGCAAAGGCGGTGGTAGAAGCTATCAGCATAGCAAGCAATACACCAAGTTTTAATTTAATCATAGTTAAAGTGTTTAGTTAGGTGGATATTTTTGCTACTAACACTCAGTGCTGCTTTTTGTTTAGCTAAGAGTGCTTCCCGCACGGGGAGATACGCCAAGCGATGGTTAATCTGCGTTTTATTCTTATAAAAAGTTATAACTTGAAACGACTTTAATAGTCAGGTCTTCTATTTGAAAAACGTCTTCCTGATTTAATGTTACGATGTAACCCTCATTGAGGTGATATGTTTTCATGGCATCTATTAGTCCATTGAATTCACGTGTCTGATTATCTATGTCAAGTTTCAGGCAAACCTGAATAGCTTGTGTAATGGCTCCTTTTTCTATGGTGATAAAGTCACATTCACCTTTTCCTTTATGATAATATATTTCTTTATATTTTAATCGTAAAGCGTTATAAACCATGTTTTCTAACTTATGTCCTTCTTCTCCTTTTATTTTATTGACGTTAGCTGCTACTAACCCCATGTCGATTGCATAGATTTTTTTAGGATTGACCGTTTGTTTCTTTAATGAATAATCAAACATGGGGACTAAATTTATTAAATAACTTTGTTCCAGATGAGAAATATATTCCAGGATTGTAGTAGTAGAGCTAATGCCGGAAGGTTCCTTCAGCTTGTTTGCAGATGTCAGATTACCTATGTTTGAAAGCAGATAAACCATTAAACGTTTTAATCCGCGTGTATCTTTTATACCATATCGCACAGAAATGTCCCGTATGAGTATATCATCAAGTAGATTTGCCAATATTTCTTCAAAAGGAGCTTTTAAGTATTCAGGAAATCCACCTAAACGCATATACTCTTTAATAGAATCTTCGTTATGATCAAAATCTTTAAAACGACAAAATTCGTCATATGAGAAAGGGAATAGTTCTATAGTTAAGTGTCTTCCTGTTAAACTGGTTCCCAGCTCTTTACTTAATAAAGATGCATTGGAACCAGTAACGAAAACCTTAAAACTTTCGTCTAACTTTTGGCGGACATAACGTTCCCAACCTGTAACTACTTGTATCTCATCAAACATCAAGACTTGATTTCCTGCTTCTGCTATGATCATATCCAACTTCTGGAAATCAGATATTTCAAAATCATATAATCGTGGATCGTCAAAGTTAATATATAAAGCTTCTGTGTGTTTCTGTTTTAATAATTGATGTAGAAGGGTACTCTTTCCACATCTTCGAACACCAGATACAATGAGAGCATAGTTGTCAATATCCGGTAAAGTCTTTAACTCATTCCGAAGCATTCCTTTCTCTTTAATTTGCAGCATCTCTTTTTGTTGGCGGATTATCTCCTGTAGAAAATCTTTTTGTATCATAACATATTGCATTTAGATACAGGCAAATATAAAGGTTTCCATTGTAAATGCAAAATAGTTTCCATTCTAAATGGAAACTACTATCCGTTTAGAATGGAAGCTATTTATCTAACTCTTTATTTTCCTTTCCCATTCCGGTATTCCGCCGGAGACATTCCCTCATGCCGTTTGAAGTACCTGCCCAAATAAGACTGATCCGGAAATCCCAATTTATCGGCTATTTCCTGGATGTTCAATTTAGAAGATTGGAGTAATACTTTTATTTCCAGTATGGCGAAGTTATCAATTATTTTTTTAGCAGAGTTGCCTGTCACACTCCGGCAGATTCCTGTCAGGTATTTGGTAGAGATGCAAAGCTTGTTGGCATAGAAGGTTACATCACGCTGTGAGCTGCAATGTTCGTGTACCATGGCAACGAATTTACCAAATATCTCATCCTGGCGATTGCTGCCTTCAATCTCACTTTTAGTAAAGTAACGGTATGTTTTATCGTAAATATCAAGTAGAAAACTTTGCAAATGATTACGGGCTATCTGATTACGAAAACGGTTTTCGTAGTCAATGTAGATGGCGGAAGTGGCATCCATAAGCCCATTTATACTTCTGGTTGCATCTTCGGGGAGCGTATAGCAAGGGTTTTCTTTCAGAAAATGAAAGAAGGGCGGGTCGAGCCGCAGACAGGCTTCCCGAAACATTTCGCCATAGGAAGCGAAAAAAGAAAGGTTGAAGTCATCACTTTTTCCGTCCAGGCTGATTACGGTTCCGGGTAATAAAACAATCTGGGTGTTTTTTACTATCTCATATTTCCGAAGGTCGATAGTAATTTGTGCCCAACCGCTGCGACAGAATAAAATGACAGCGCAATCGAGTTTGTTCAAACGGTTGTGAAAAGCAGCAAGATCGCCTGTCCCGGCTATGAAAGATCTTTCCAGAGAGACGGTGAGCGGGTTTTTATATTCCATACTTTGTTCTTTATTTCACTGGCAAATATAGGAGTTTTAACTGAAAATAGAGATATGTTGTTCCGAAAATGAACAAAACTGTGGATGGTATGAAAAGTTTTCTGCAAGGAAAACGTTCTACCTTTGCCGCGACAAAATAGATAAGTCAACCAGTTGAAGGATCAACTGTATAGTAGAGAACATTAATTAAATGGGTATTATGAGCAAAAAGGTATGTAGAATGAAGCACATTGTGATGCTATCATGTTGTTTGGCTGTTGCAGGATGCAAGCAGGCACCACAAGTACAAATGGAAAGCGGATATGAGGTGATGACGGCATCACCGTCCGACCGGGTATTGTTCAGTACATATTCGGCGACAATTCGCGGTCGGCAGGATATTGAGATTTATCCGCAAGTGAGTGGTACGTTGACTAAAGTATGTGTCACAGAAGGTCAGCGGGTAAAGAATGGGCAGGCATTGTTTATCATAGACCAGGTGCCTTATGAAGCGGCTTTACAGACGGCTTTGGCCAATGTGGAAGCAGCAAAGGCTACACTGGCAACGGCACAATTGACGTATGACAGCAAGCAGGAACTCTACAGACAGAATGTAGTTTCCGAATTCGATCTTAGCACGGCAAAGAACTCATTGCTGGCAGCCAAAGCACAATTGGCACAGGTGAAGGCCCAGGAGGTGAATGCCCGTAATAACCTTTCTTATACGGTAGTGAAAAGTCCTGCCGATGGAGTTGTGGGAACTTTGCCTTATCGTGTAGGAGCGTTGGTTAGTGCCAGCCTGCCGGAAGCGTTGACTACCGTTTCTGACAATTCGGATATGTATGTTTACTTCTCTATGACCGAAAATCAGTTGTTAGGATTGATCAGGCAGTATGGTTCGAAAGAGGAGGCACTGAAACAGATGCCGGCTATTGATTTATTGTTGAACGACAAATCTGCTTATTCGGAAAAGGGAAGAATTGAGACGATTAGTGGGGTGATTGATCGTAGTACGGGAACTGTTAGTCTGCGTGCCGTATTCCCGAATGAGGGAGGGTTGCTTCATAGCGGTGGTGCCGGTAATGTGATTGTACCTGTGCAGAAATCAGGAGCTATTGTTATTCCTCAGGCAGCTACATATGAAATTCAGGATAAGGTATTTGTATATAAGGTAGTAGACGGCAAGGCGCAATCGGCTCCCGTGCAGGTGACCCGTGTGAACGGTGGGAAAGAATATATCGTAGATAGTGGGTTAGAGTCTGGTGAGGTGATTGTAGCAGAAGGAGTAGGATTACTTCGTGAGGGTACCCCAATTCAACCGAAAGACGCATTGCATGGCACATCAAAGTAATTAATGAAATAAAGACAAAATAATGAACTTAAGAACTTTCATTGAACGGCCGGTTCTATCGGCTGTCATCTCTATAACGATTGTCGTTGTCGGGATCATCGGACTGTTCACGTTGCCCGTCGAACAATATCCTGATATTGCTCCTCCCACCATTATGGTGAGTACCAGTTATTTTGGTGCCAGCGCAGAGACTTTGCAAAAGAGTGTGATTTCTCCGCTGGAAGAAGCAATTAATGGTGTGGAAGATATGACTTACATGACCTCTTCGGCTACCAATGCCGGTACGGTTTCCATCACTGTTTACTTCAAACAGGGTACCGATCCTGACATGGCGGCAGTAAACGTGCAGAACCGTGTTTCTAAGGCTACAGGCCAGCTTCCGGCGGAAGTGACCCAGGTAGGAGTTACTACCTCCAAGCGGCAGACCAGTATCTTGCAGATGTTCTCTTTGTATAGCCCAGACGATTCTTACGATGAGACTTTCCTTTCCAACTATATCAGTATCAATCTGAAACCTGAAATTCTCCGTATCTCCGGAGTAGGAGATATGATGATTATGGGCGGCGAATATAGCTTGCGTGTATGGATGAAACCGGATGTGATGGCACAGTACAAACTCATTCCGGGTGATGTAACCTCTGTACTTGCCGAACAGAACATTGAATCGGCTACCGGATCATTCGGTGAGAACTCCGACGAAACCTACCAGTATACCATGAAGTATAAAGGCCGTCTCATTACTCCCGAAGAGTTTGGTGAAATTGTAATCCGCTCCACGGACGACGGCGAAGTACTGAAACTAAAAGATATTGCCGACCTGGAACTGGGACAGGAAAGCTATGCCTACAAAGGTACTACCGATGGGCATAATGGTATTTCCTGCATGATATTTCAGACAGCCGGTTCTAATGCTACCGAAGTGAACAATAACATTGATAAATTTCTGGAGGAAGCCCGGAAAGATTTGCCGAAAGGGGTAGAGCTTACACAGCTGATGAGTTCCAATGACTTCTTGTATGCTTCTATTTATGAGGTAGTCAAGACGCTGATTGAAGCTATTATTCTGGTAATCCTGGTGGTGTATGTCTTCTTGCAGGACATTCGTTCCACGCTGATTCCGTTGGTAGGTATTATTGTTTCTTTGATCGGTACGTTTGCCTTTATGGCACTGGCGGGTTTCAGTATCAATCTGATCACGCTGTTTGCTTTGGTATTGGTCATCGGTACGGTGGTAGATGATGCCATTGTGGTGGTCGAGGCGGTGCAAGCCCGGTTTGATGTGGGGTATAAATCCTCTTATATGGCAAGTATAGATGCAATGAAAGGTATCAGTAATGCGGTAATTACTTCCTCACTGGTATTTATGGCGGTATTTATTCCGGTATCTTTTATGGGAGGTACCTCCGGAACCTTCTATACGCAATTCGGATTGACAATGGCGGTTGCTGTGGGTATTTCCGCTATCAACGCCCTCACGCTGAGTCCGGCGCTTTGTGCACTGTTGCTGAAACCTTATATTAATGAGGACGGAACACAGAAGAATAATTTTGCTTCCCGTTTCCGCCGTGCATTTAATGCAGCTTTTGATGTGGTGGTAGATAAATATAAAGGCATCGTATTGTTTTTCATCAAACGCAGATGGCTTACATGGTCTTTGCTGGCTTGTTCGATGGCTTTGCTTCTGTTCTTCATGAATACCACGAAGACAGGGTTGGTACCGGATGAAGACCAGGGAGTGGTGTTTGTGAATGTCAGTACCGCGGCCGGTAGTTCACTCAAGACTACGAATACGGTCATTGAACGTATCGAGAAGCGTCTGGAAGATATCCCGCAGGTGGCACATGTGCAGAAGGTGGCAGGTTACGGATTGTTATCCGGGCAGGGAAGTTCATTCGGTATGCTGATTCTGAAGTTGAAACCCTGGGACGAACGCCCCGGCAAGGAAGACAATGTACAGGCTGTTATCGGTCGGGTATATGGCTGTACGGCGGATATCAAGGATGCTACAGTATTTGCCATTTCTCCGGGTATGATTCCGGGTTACGGTATGGGTAATGCACTCGAACTGCATATGCAGGACAAACAGGGAGGTGATGTAAACACTTTCTTCCAGACCACACAGCAATATCTGGGTGCTTTGAACCAGCGTCCTGAGATAGCAATGGCATATTCTACATTTGATGTACGTTATCCGCAATGGTCGGTAGAAGTAGATGCTTCCAGATGTAAACGTGCAGGCATTACGCCGGATCAGGTACTCAGCACTTTGTCGGGATATTATGGCGGGCAATATGTGTCCAACTTCAACCGGTTCTCAAAAGTATATAAGGTAATGATACAGGCCGATCCTGAATATCGTCTGGATGAGACTTCACTGAACAATACTTTTGTGCGTATGGCGAATGGAGAAATGGCTCCGCTGAGTCAGTTTGTAACATTGACACGCGTGTATGGTGCCGAATCACTGAGCCGCTTCAATATGTACAACTCTATTGCGGTAAATGCGATGCCTGCTGAAGGTTACAGTACCGGTGACGCGATTCGTGCCGTGCAGGAAACTGCCGCCACTTCATTGCCCAAAGGCTATGGTTATGATTATGGAGGTATCACTCGTGAAGAGAACCAGCAGAGTGGCACTACAATTATCATATTTGCTATCTGTTTCCTCATGATTTACCTTATCCTGAGTGCACTTTATGAGAGTTTCATTGTACCTTTTGCCGTACTTCTGAGTGTGCCCTGCGGACTCATGGGAAGTTTCCTTTTTGCCCGTATGTTCGGACTCGAGAACAATATCTATTTGCAAACGGGGCTTATCATGCTGATTGGTCTGTTGGCAAAGACAGCGATCTTGCTGACGGAATATGCAACCGAGCGCCGTAAGGCAGGTATGGGACTGATTGCTTCGGCACTGAGTGCAGCCAAAGCCCGTTTCCGTCCTATCCTGATGACGGTTCTTACAATGGTTTTCGGTCTGTTGCCTTTGATGGTAGCTTCCGGAGTAGGAGCCAATGGTAACCGTTCACTCGGAACCGGTACGGTAGGTGGCATGGTGGTTGGTACACTGGCGTTGCTATTCATTGTTCCTTCACTCTTTATAGCCTTCCAGTGGTTACAGGAACGTTTGCGTCCGGTACAGCCTCAGCCTACCCACGATTGGCAGATTGAGGAAGAGATTGTGAAGAGCGACCGGGAAAAACAAGAAGCCGGTAAGGAATGACCTTAACCAAATTATTAAAAAGAAAAGAAATATGAAGAAGATAATTCTATTATCTGTGGCAACGACTTTTATACTGAGTAGTTGCGGCATTTATTCCAAATACAAACCTGCTACGGAGGTTCCCGAAGGGCTTTATGGGGCTACTGATACGCTTGTGTCCGCTACCGATACCGCCAATCTGGGAAATCTCTCCTGGCGTAAGGTATTTACAGACCCGCACTTGCAGATGCTCATTGACTCTGCCCTGGTGCGCAATACTGATTTGCAAACCGCCCATTTGCGTGTGAAAGAGGCTGAGGCTACATTGCTTTCTGCCCGTTTATCCTATCTGCCTTCTTTCTCTCTTTCTCCGCAAGGCACGGTGAGTAGTTTTGATGGTGCGAAAGCTACGCAGACGTACACATTGCCTGTTTCTGCAAGCTGGGAGATTGATCTCTTCGGACGTATCACCAACGCCAAGCGCCGGGCAAAGGCGGTTCTTGCTCAAAGCCGGGAGTATGAACAGGCTGTGCAGACCCAACTGGTGTCGGCCGTAGCCAACAATTATTATACCCTGCTGATGCTCGATGCCCAGCTTGAAATATCTACAGCCACCGAGGCTGCCTGGGCGGAGAGTGTGACTGCCACCCGTGCTATGAAAGCAGCCGGTATGGTGACCGAAGCAGGGTTGGCGCAGACCGAAGCTACCTATTATAATATCCGTACATCGCTGCTCGATTTGAAAGAGCAGATCAATCAAGTGGAGAATGCCCTTTCCCTGTTGCTGTTTGATGTTCCTCAGAACATTCGGCGCGGCAAGCTTGAAGGGCAGCAATTGCCCGAAGACCTCTTCGTTGGCGTACCTCTTCAGATGCTTGCCAACCGTCCCGATGTGCGCAGTGCAGAACAGGCTTTGGCACAGGCTTTTTATACAACCAATAGTGCGCGTTCTGCTTTCTATCCCTCTATCACGTTGAGTGGTAGTGCCGGATGGACCAACTCGGCAGGTGCTCTGATTGTCAATCCGGGCAAGTTCATTGCTACGGCAGTTGCGTCGTTGACGCAGCCGTTGTTCAACCGGGGACAGAATATCGCCCAGCTCAAAATAGCGAAGGCACAGCAGGAGGAGGCACGTCTCAGCTTTGAACAGACGTTGCTCAATGCAGGTAGCGAGGTTAACAATGCACTGGTACAATATCAGATAGCCCGTGACAAATCGGAGTATTTCACTAAACAGGTTGCCTCACTGGAAAATGCCGCCCGAAGCACCCGTTTGTTGATGAAGCATGGCAATACCACGTATCTGGAAGTATTGACTGCCCAGCAGACATTGCTCAATGCACAACTTTCTCAGGTAGCCAACCGTTTTACTGAAATTCAGGGAGTTATTACATTGTATCAGGCCCTTGGTGGCGGAAGAATGTAAGAAGAGGAGGAATGGAATGAAACCCGAAACTGTTCGTCGCCGAATAATTGATTATACCAAGCAGGAGATGATTCTGCACGGCGTCAGTCGTTTGACTATGGATATTATTGCTCAGGGCATGGGCATGTCCAAACGGACGCTTTATCAGCTTTTTCCCAGCAAAGTCTGCCTGGTACGTATTTGCCTGGCAGAGTTTGCTACCGAGAAACACAACCGATTGCTTACCGGGCAGAAACAAGAAGAGTATTCCTGTACTGAGATTCTTTTCCGTACGATGGATGCTTATACATCGCTGATACATTGTCAGGGTAGTACATTGTTGTCTGATCTGGCAGGAGATCCCGACTATCAACCTATGTTGGAACGTGAAAAGACTTTCTGGTTGCAGCAACTGGCCGATGCGCTGAATCTTTGCAAGGCTTGCGGGGTGTTGGTAGCTGATGTTAATCCCGATCGTTTGGCGATAGAAATACTCACTATCCTTTATGAGAACTGTTTGCGTGGCGCTTCCTATGCCACGCAACGGTTACTTGCTTATTCGTTGTTACGAGGTTTTTTTAAAGTGGATGATATCCGCTATATTGATGAATGTTTGCCGATAACGAAGACAGGATGAGGTGTTTATTTCACCACAGAGAACGCAGAGGACACGGAGTTTTAAATCTTTATTGAAACGCGGATTAACACAGATTCTCGCAAAGGGAAATAATGATAAGGTAAAGAACTACAGTCTTTTAATCTGTATTAATCCGCGTTTTATCAGATAAATAATACTCTGTGGAACTCTGTGCTACTCTGTGGTGAGTTTTGCTCATTTTTGTATGGCTTTGAACTCAGTAACCAACTACTCGGAATGGAGAGTTAGATTGTTTTACATGTCCTTCCTTCCCCAAGCCATGCGCATTGCCCGGCTCCGGGGAGAAGGTCCCTCGGCTCCGGGGAGGACGTTGCTCGGCTCCGGGGAAGAGGCTGTTCGGCTCCGGGGAGAAAATGTACTTGTAAAGTCTTTGATTATCAATTTGTTGTAGGATAGGCTTTTTATCTTCTCTATTCTATGGGTGTGGTAATATTGCTTTACATCATACAAAAATATCACTTTGATGAATGGTTACTCTTATAAAGAAAGAGACACGAAGCAAATTGGCTTCGTGTCTCTTTCTTTATATAAGATTGTAATGTATGGGCTTATGCGTTCAGCGCCTGTTCAATATCTGCAATAATGTCTTCGGCACTTTCTATACCCACCGAGAAGCGGATCAAGTCCGGGCGTACACCTGCTTCCATGAGCTGCTCATCAGTCAGCTGACGGTGTGTGTGGCTGGCAGGATGCAGTACACATGTACGGGCGTCTGCCACATGAGTCACGATAGCAGCCAGTTGCAGTGAATCCATGAATTTGATAGATACTTCGCGTCCGCCTTTCAGTCCGAAAGAGATAACGCCGCAGGAACCGTTCGGCATATATTTCTGGGCCAGTTCGTAGTATTTGTTTCCCGGAAGACCGCAATAGTTTACCCAGGCTACTTTGTCATTCTTAGCAAGATATTCGGCCACCTTCTGTGCGTTGCCACAATGCTGAGGCATGCGGAGATGCAACGTTTCCAGTCCTAAATTCAATAGGAAAGCATTCTGCGGGCTTTGGATACTACCTAAGTCACGCATCAGTTGGGCAGTGGCTTTGGTTATATATGCCATTTTACCGAAAGAGGTTGTGTAAGTCAGTCCATGGTAAGACTCATCCGGTGTGCAAAGTCCGGGGAACTTATCAGCATGGGCATCCCAGTCGAAATTACCACTGTCTACGATACAGCCGCCTACGCTGGTGGCATGTCCATCCATGTATTTGGTAGTAGAGTGTACCACGATGTCTGCTCCCCACTCAAACGGGCGGCAGTTGATAGGAGTAGGGAATGTATTGTCTACAATCAACGGAACGCCATTGCTATGAGCGATGCGGGCAAACTTTTCGATGTCCAGTACTTCGAGAGACGGATTGGAGATTGTTTCGCCAAACAGTGCCTTGGTGTTAGGGCGGAAAGCCGCGGAGATTTCTTCCTCACTGGCATCGGGGCTGACAAAAGTAACATCAATACCTAACTTCTTCATCGTCACTCCGAACAGGTTGAATGTACCACCGTAGATGGCCGATGAACAAACAAAATGATCGCCTGCCTGGCAAATGTTGAATATGGCATAAAAATTGGCTGCCTGCCCGCTGGAAGTCAGCATAGCAGCTACACCTCCTTCGAGTGCAGCAATTTTGGCAGCTACGGCGTCGTTGGTAGGATTTTGCAGGCGGGTGTAGAAATAACCACTATCCTCAAGATCAAACAAACGGGCCATCTGCTCACTGGTTTCATATTTGAAAGTAGTACTCTGATAGATGGGCAGCACGCGCGGCTCACCCTTTTTAGGAGTCCATCCTGCTTGTACACACAGGGTTTCGGGTTTGAATTGTTTTGCCATAATTGTTATTGGGTTTTCGAATTTATTGCCTTAAAAAAGTTATATCGACGCAAAAGTAGAGAAAATAATTGGTTTAAAAGGTTATCTTTGCGGAGTTATTCAATTGACAGTTGACAATTATTTAATTGACAGTTATTCAATTGACAGTTGACAGTTGACAATTGACAGTTATCCAGTTGGCAATTGTTCAACGAACGGTTACCTATTGACATTGAACACATAACTCTGTATCCGCGCAGCCCACTGTCAACTGTCAACTGTCAACTGTCAATTGTCAACTGTCAATTGTCAACTGTCAACTGAATAACTGTCAATTAAATAATTTTCAATTAAATATGAATCGTCTCCTCTGTCTTTTTCTGTTTATCTCTTTCCTGTTTGTTGCCCCGGATATGTGGGCGCAGCAGAAAGCTACTCCGAAAGCTGGTGAGGGAATTTCGTCTTTCCTACTGCGCCACAATCGTGCTCCCAAGAAGTACTATGATGATTTTGTTGAGTTGAACAAAGCTAAATTAGGAAAAGATAAAACACTTAAAATGGGAGTTATCTATCTGATTCCTCCTGCAAAAAGTTCTGTATCTGCTGCTACGGCTAAGTCTGCTCCTGCCGGAAAAACCGTTGAGAAGCAGGATAAACCCAAACTTGCACGGCGGACAGAAATCAATGAACCTCTCTTCGGAAAATTGCTGGCAAACACAAAAGTTACCTCCAATCGCTTGGCCGGTGCCTGCTTTTATGTGGTCAGCGGGCATGGCGGACCTGATCCCGGAGCCATTGGCAGGGTGGGGAAGCACGAACTTCACGAGGATGAATATGCCTATGATATTGCTCTGCGTCTGGCACGTAACCTGATGCAGGAAGGAGCAGAAGTACATATCATTATTCAGGATGCCAAAGACGGAATCCGTGACGATGCTTACCTCTCTAACAGTAAACGGGAGACTTGTATGGGCGATCCCATTCCCTTGAATCAGGTGCAACGTCTGCAACAGCGATGTGACAAAATAAATGCCCTGTATCGCAATGACCGTAAAAACTATAAGTATTGCCGTGCCATTTTTATTCATGTAGATAGCCGTAGTAAAGGAACGCAGACGGATGTGTTTTTCTACCACTCCAACCGCAAAGCTGATAGTAAACGATTGGCGAATAATATGAAAGATACTTTTGAGTCGAAGTACGGAAAACACCAACCAAACCGTGGTTTCTCCGGAACAGTGAGCGGACGGAATTTATATGTATTGGCCCATACAACCCCTGTATCTGTATTTGTAGAACTGGGTAATATCCAGAACACACTTGACCAAAGACGATTGGTTATTCCTTCCAACCGGCAAGCATTGGCGAAATGGTTAATGGAAGGTTTTCTGAAAGATTATAAAGGGATGTGAATTTAGCAAGAACGGACAACCGGACTGTGAGAATAAACCCTATATTTGTTGGCGAATACGAAGTAAAAACCTAAAAACTTACCTTACATGAATCAGTTGTCTTTTGTCGGCACTTATCGGACTTCTCCTTATATTCTTACTGAAGGAGCCGTTGTAGAGCGTTTGCGTCGTGAATTTCATATCCCTTTGGATGAAGATCTTATCCATGCAGCTTTGATCTATAATACTTCTTACCGTGAAGTCCTGGCAGGCATTTATAAGCAATATATTGACATTGCCGCCCGGTATCAGTTGCCCTTGATGCTGATGACACCTACCCGCAGAGCTAATGCAGAAAGAATCTCCGGTTCGGTTTACCGAAACCGGGATATATTGCGGGACAACGTTGCCTTTCTTTCGGAACTTCGCGATACAGCTTCTACTCCCGTCTATATTGGTGGCCTGGCCGGTTGCCGGGGCGACGCTTATGATGGACGCTACCATCTCTCGGTAGAAGAAGCAACACAATTCCATTATCCCACCGTTCGTGCCTTGGCTGAGGCAGGTGCCGACTATTTGTTTGCAGGCATTATGCCTCAACTCACCGAGACCATTGGTATGGCCAATGCAATGGCAGCAACCGGATTGCCCTATATCATCAGCTTTATGATTCGTCGTGACGGACGGTTGTTGGATGGAAGTTTTATCCATGATGCTATTGATACAATAGATAAAGAGGCAACCACCCGTCCACTTTGCTATATGGCAAACTGTGTACATCCCGATGTGCTGCACCAGGCTTTGTCACATTCGCATAATGATACTCCTCTGGTGCGCGAACGCTTTCAGGGGCTTCAGGCTAATGCTTCTACATTAACTCCCGAAGAATTGGAAGGGCGTACCGATCTGGAATCTTCTTCTCCTGATGAGCTGGCCGACAGATTGATGACGTTACTTTGGGATTTCCCGTTAAAAATTTGCGGAGGCTGTTGTGGCACAGACGAGCGGCATCTCAATAGCTTTGCAGAGATTCTGACCCAACGCTGACCTTTTTTATAGCGATAGATACTTTATCTCTTGTCAGCGGGCATTTACTGACTGGGATGCTATCTTCTCCAGTAATTCCTGCATTTTACCAATTACAGGGTGGTCCTCCATTCCGTAGTTGGCTGCTATTTGCTTTATTAGTGGAATACTGAGCCATACGTTTCTATCCTTATCTTCCCATACTGATATCTTTAGTGGTAATTCGATTGATATAGCCGGATTTTCTTGCATGAGTACAGTACCTACTTTGGGTGAACCGAAAACAATGACCTGATTTGGGAGGAGTTGCAGCCCTGCTTCTTCTGCATTCTTCTCATGATCGAATTTGGCAAATACAGGGATATCCATGGTTTTTAATATCTGTTCTGTACGCATCATTGTTTCGGATACGCCGAACTGGCTTTTATAAGACTTATTCATAACTCTTCCTCCGTTTTGTGCCAATATCGTGTTAGAAATCAGCATGATGATTATAATTAGTAAACTCTTCCTCATAACGCATTCAGTTTTCCTTTTGTTTTTTGATCTCATGATACAAAGATAGAGTATTACGGTATTTGAGGAAATGGCTATATTACCTGTTTAGCTGGCTATTATTCCCGAAAAGAGAGCTTGTTTAGTTGAAAGTAGGGAGTTGAAAATTGGCTGCGCTGTTACGTTACATAGTACTTCTTAATTGAAGGTCTTATTTAGTTAAAAATTGAAAGTTGACAATGGTCAGTGAAGAGCTCCCAACTCTATAACTTTACAACTCCATAACTTTCAACTAAATAAAGAAGTACTATGCAGCGTAACAGCGCAGCCAATTTTCAACTCTCAACTTTCAACTAAATAAGCTCTACAATGGCATATTTCCGTGTTTCTTAGGCGGATTGGTCTGCATCTTATTTTCTGTCATTTCCAGGGCCTGGATCAAGCGCTTCCGGGTCTGCTTCGGTAGGATTATTTCGTCAATAAAGCCCAATTCGGCAGCCTGATAAGGGTTGGCAAACTTTTCTTTATAGGCTTCCAGCTCTTTGGCTTTTGTTTCTGCATCTGCTTTACGGAACAGAATATTTACCGCACCATCAGCGCCCATTACCGCAATTTCAGCACTCGGATAAGCAAAGTTTACGTCTGCCCCGGTCTGCTTAGAGTTCATTACGATGTAGGCACCACCGTATGCTTTACGGGTGATAACTGTGATTTTAGGTACGGTTGCCTCTGCAAATGCATATACAATCTTTGCCCCGTGGCGTATGATACCGTTATTCTCTTGCGTATATCCCGGCAGGAATCCCGGAACATCTTCAAAGGTGATCAACGGAATATTGAAACAGTCGCAGAAACGAATGAAACGGCTCGCCTTATCGCTGGCATCAATATCGAGCACGCCTGCCAGATAAGCCGGCTGATTGGCTACGATACCTACCGAGCGTCCGCCCAAACGTGCAAAACCGATAAGGATGTTCTTGGCAAAGTTGGGCATTACTTCAAAGAAATAGCTATTGTCTACCACGCGCTCAATGATATCTTTCATATCATAAGGTACGTTCGGGTCAGCCGGGACAATTGTATCCAGTGATGCATCTTCACGGTTGATATCATCGGTATTGTTTTGCTTCTTAGCTTCGTCCATATTGTTTTGTGGCAGGAAGGAGAGCAATTCGCGAATACTCATCAGCAGCTCTTCTTCGCTGTTGGCCATGAAATGAGTCACTCCGCTTTTGCTGCTATGTGTCATTGCACCACCCAATTCCTCTTTACTCACTTCTTCGTGGATCACCGTTTTTACTACATCCGGTCCTGTCACAAACATGTGGCTCTTTTCTTTTACCATAAAGATAAAGTCCGTCAGTGCGGGAGAGTAACAGGCACCGCCGGCACATGGACCTAGAATGGCAGAAATCTGCGGAATTACCCCGCTTGCCATTGTGTTCTGATAGAAGATATCAGCATAGCCCGAAAGGCTTTCGATACCTTCCTGGATGCGGGCGCCACCCGAATCGTTCAAAGCGATGATGGGAGCTCCGTTTTTTAATGCCAGCTGTTGTACTTTCACAATCTTCTTTGCATTGGATGCCGAAAGTGAACCACCATATACCGTGAAGTCATAAGCATAAACAAAGACCTGGCGGCCGTCTATTTTCCCATAACCGGACACAATGCCATCTCCGGGAATCTTGTTTTTGTCCATACCGTAGTTGGTACACCGGTGCACCATTAACTTATCCAGTTCTACGAAAGTACCTTTGTCCAACAGCATGTCAATACGCTCGCGGGCAGTCATTTTTCCACTTTCGTGTTGCTTTTCTATCTTATCGACACCTCCACCAAGGGAAGCGATGCGGTCACGTTCTTCAAACGCGGCATATGCTTTATTTATTTCTTCCATTTTTACTCTATGGCTTCAAGGGTTATTAATGTCTGGTCACCAGTGATACTATCACCTTCCTGCACCAGTATTTCTTTAATGCGACAGTCCGAAGTTACTTTGTAGTTACTTTGCATTTTCATTGCTTCAATGACAATGGCGGTGTCTCCGGCTTTTACTTCCTGGCCCACACTAACGGGAATTTTCACAACCTTGCCCGGCATTGGAGAGGTGATGCGGTCATTCTGTTCTTCATCTCCCTTTTTGCGCATGCGCAGGTATTTTGCCTGACTGTCTACAATTTCTACATTGTAACTGTTATAGTGTGTATTTACCTTATAACTCTTTCCGTTCTCACCACGGATCAGCTGTGCATTGGAGCTGTGTCCATCCATCAGGATGTTACAGGTTCCGTTTTCTGCCATCACTACATCTGCTTCAAACGTCTGTCCGTCTATGGTAAGTACCACTTTATTATCTTCCTTGCTGACCAATTCTATCTCGGCCACACGGTTTCCTATATGAATTTCCATAATTAATCATTTAAATAATGTACCAATGTCTTTCGGCAATACAGCGTAGCCAATTGGCACATTAGCATATTGGCACATTATTATATTCTTAACACTCCTTTATGCAATCCGAATTCTTTCCACTTGCTGATAGGGCGGTTATCGGTAGACGATCCGCTATTTTCTTCAAGGTTCATCAGATAGTCCATATAGGCGGCAATCAAGGCTATTTTCTCAGAACGTTCACTGGTGTGGGTGATACACTTTTGTAATGCTTCGCCGTTCTTTGCAATAAAACCTGTATCATAATGCCCTTCTACAAAGTCGGCGGTATCCATAATACAACGCAGGTAACTGATGTTGTTTTTCACCCCTGTCAGTTTGTATTCGTGGAGTACCCGGCGCATGCGCTCAATGGCGTATTCACGGGTGGTAGCCCACACAATCAGTTTACCGATCATCGGGTCATAGTAGATAGGGATTTCATATCCTTCGTATACGTAGCTATCAATGCGTACACCGATACCGTTTGGCTCAGTAATTTGCTTGATCACTCCCGGACTGGGCATGAAGTTCATTTCGGTATCTTCTGCACAGATACGGCATTCAATAGCGTGTCCGCGTTGCTTGATATCCTCTTGTTTTAACTTTAACACCTGGTTATCTGCCACTTTGATTTGCTCTTTTACCAGGTCTACCCCCACAACTTCCTCTGTAATAGGATGTTCTACTTGTAAACGGGTATTCATTTCCAGGAAGTAGTAGTTGCGGTGTTTGTCTACCAGGAACTCAATTGTTCCTGCACCGATATAGTTGACGGCTTTGGCGGCAGCTACTGCCTTTTCGCCCATGTCTTTGCGTAATTCGGGTGTTACGAATACCGAAGGACTTTCTTCTACGATTTTCTGGTTACGACGTTGTACGGAGCATTCACGTTCGCATAGATGAATTACATTGCCGTGTTTATCACCCAGAATCTGAAATTCAATATGATGTGGTTCCTCAACGAACTTTTCCAGATATACGGTGTCGTCTCCAAATGAGGAGAGCGATTCGCTTTTGGCTGTAGTATAGGCTTCTTCTACTTCACCGGCATTGTGGATCAGTCGCATTCCTTTTCCGCCACCGCCCATAGAAGCTTTCAGCATTACCGGGTAGCCTATTTGGTTGCACAGTTCTACGGCTTCTTCCACGCTTTTCAGATTTTCCTGCGTACCTGGAACTACCGGAACCCCCGCTTCAATCATTTTGATACGGGCAGCAATTTTGTCTCCCATTGCCTCCATTGTTTCCGGATTCGGACCGATAAAGATGATTCCTTCTTCCTGACAACGACGGGCGAATGTGGCATTTTCCGATAAGAAGCCATATCCCGGATGTATGGCATCTGCGTGGCACATCTTCGCCACCTCAAGGATCTTTTCTATATTCAGATAACTCTCTTTTGATGCGGCCGGACCGATGCAGTAAGCTTCATCGGCGTAGAGCACATGCTTTGCGGTGCGGTCTGCCTCTGAGAAAACAGCGATACTTGCTATTTCCATTTCCCGGCAGGAGCGCATTACTCTCACGGCTATTTCTCCGCGATTGGCAACTAAGATTCTTTTTATCATATTCATTTCTCAATTAAATGCATATACGTATTAGTGCTTTTCCACCCTGCGGACACATTCCACCCGGTGAAAACACAGTATTTCTAAGATTTGGGGCTAAACGGCGATACTTTCTTTCCTAACCCACGAGGTGAGAAAGTATAAATTTTGACTGGCAGGTCTTCTGACTGACTCTCATCTTATGGGCCTTCCCGATGGATTTTTTACCTCCGTCAGTGGCGCGAATCTGGTTAATTTATAAGATGTTGTACAGAGCTTCACAGCAGCGGGACTGTCCGGGAGTTACACCCGATTCCCTTTTAATCTTCATCCGTTGACCACGGATTCCGAACCAAATCGGGCGCAAATATAGAGAATTATTGAATAGGACGAATCTTTTTTGCACGAAAGTTTACTTTTTGTGCAGTCTGAATAAAAAAGCAGGTGTAAAAGCCTGACAGTTGAAACACAATGCCCTCTTTTTTTGTTATTTTAAATGAGGTATGTAACCTTATGCAAAATAAAAACCTATAAAAATACATTTCATGTCGCATTTGCCAACTTTAATTGCTGACCTTGCACTGATATTGATATCCGCAAGTATTATAACTTTATTGTTCAAATGGTTAAAACAACCTTTAGTTTTAGGCTATATTGTTGCCGGATTACTGGCTGGTCCTTATGTCCATATTTTCCCTACTGTAGGAGATATAGCAAATATTAATATCTGGGCCGAAATAGGAGTTGTATTTCTGCTTTTTGCTCTCGGTCTGGAATTTAGTTTCAAGAAACTTATCAATGTGGGTTCAACAGCTTTTATCACGGCAACTACCGAAGTTATCAGTATGTTATTGATTGGTTATATGGTAGGATATCTGCTGGGATGGGGTACCATGAATTCTATTTTTCTGGGTGGAATGCTGTCTATGTCATCTACTACCATTATTATCAAGGCTTTTGATGATCTGGGGTTGCGTAGCCAGCGGTTTACAGGCATTGTATTCGGTACACTGGTTGTGGAGGACCTGATTGCTATTTTGATGATGGTTCTTCTTTCTACGATGGCAGTGAGCAAAGATTTTATGGGCGAAGAGTTGCTGGTAAGTGTACTGAAAGTTGTTTTCTTCCTGATACTGTGGTTTCTTATCGGTATTTTTATCCTTCCGGCTTTCTTGAAAAAAGCAAAGAAGCTGATGAATAATGAAACGCTTCTGATTGTGTCTCTCGGCCTTTGTCTGGGAATGGTAGTACTGGCTACCTATACCGGATTCTCGGCTGCTCTGGGTGCATTTATTATGGGTTCTATCCTTGCTGAAACGGTTGAGGCGGAACACATTGAGCATATTATACAGCCGGTGAAAGATCTTTTCGGAGCAATTTTCTTTGTGTCTGTCGGTATGTTGGTCAATCCGGCTGTATTGGTTGAATATGCTTGCCCGGTTATTATTATTACACTGGTCACCATTGTTGGGAAAGCCATATTCTCTTCATTGGGTGTTCTTCTGTCCGGAGAGTCACTTAATATTTCCATCAAGTCCGGGTTTAGTTTGGCACAAATCGGAGAATTTGCTTTTATTATTGCCGGATTGGGTGTTTCGCTCAAGATACTTGATCCGTTTATCTCTCCGATTATTGTGGCTGTATCCGTTATTACAACTTTCACTACTCCCTATTTTATTCGTCTGGCAAATCCTTTTGCCGAATGGCTTTATAAAGTATTACCACCCAAAGTTCAGGAAATACTGGCTCGTTATGCTTCTGGTAAAAAAACGGTGAACCATGATAGTGACTGGAAGAAGCTATTAAAAAATATTGTTGGCAGAGTCATTATTTATAGTGTACTGCTCACTGCTATTTGGCTACTGTCTGTGAAAACACTATATCCTGCTGTCAGTGAACTGTTTACTCCTGTGACGATCTGGGTTAATCTGGCGATGTGTCTGGCTACTCTTTTACTTATGACTCCTTTTTTGTGGGCGCTTATCTCCAATAAGTACAATTCTTCTGCAATATTTCTGAAACTGTGGGAAGATGAGAACTACAATCACGGTCGCCTGGTTGCTTTAGTGCTGTTCCGGGTGTCTGTTGCTATTTTTTTTATTTCGGCTGTAGTCATCAGCTATTTTCATCTGAATTTTGGGATAGGAGTGGTTATTGCTGTAGCTGTGGTGGTTCTGATTCTTATCCTTCGGGAAGATCTTACTCAATATTCGCGTCTGGAAACTCATTTTCTGACCAATCTTAATCTACGGGAAGAGGTTGCCAGAAAACATCATCCGTTGAGGACGAGTTTCAACAGTGAGTTCAATAATAAAGATCTTGAACTTACCTCTATTCTCGTATCTCCTTATTCCCGTTATATAGGCAAATCTTTGGGAGAGCTCTCGTTCCGGCGGGATTTTGGTGTGAATGTAGTAGCCATTGTGCGTGGTGATCTTAAAATATATATCCCCAAGAGTTCTGAACGGATTTATCCACAGGATAAACTGGCAGTGGTTGGTACGGACGGGCAACTGCAAAAGTTTCGTGACGAAATTGAAAGCCCGCAAGGAGCACCGGATACAGAGGAGGTGCGTCAAGAGATGACTCTGCACTCTTTCACAGTGAATGAGGCTTTTCATTTCCTGGATAAAAGCATTGTTCAATCCCGTTTGGGTGAAAAGTATGATAGTATTGTTGTAGCTATTGAGCGGAATGGTGAGCTGGTTCCTCTGGATAAGGATACTACTTTTCTGTTAGGTGATTTGGTATGGTTTGTCGGAGAGAGGGAGAAGATCAGACAACTCTTTTAAGGAGTTGCCCGAAAAGTCTGTATCTACATAGATTTTCCACTTTGTTCAGGTAGATTTCTACTTATCTATATTGAAATTTTATATTTCTGTTTTTTCCTCTTGTCAATAGGAGTGTACAAAATGCACAAAACACGATCAGTATCGAGGTCGAAATCAACATATTGCCCAACCCTGCCAAAGGAGAGCAAATACCACCTACAAAAAAGGTAAGGAAACCAAGAATAGCCGATGCATTACCGGAACTCTCACGTACGGGTTCCAAGGCCAGTGTAGTAGAGGTGGGAAGTATCATACCCAGGAATACTAACAGAATGAAAAAAGCTGTTTCTACATAATAAACAGAGAAGTTACAGGTCAGTGTTATAGCTACTACAATACTCAGTAGCAGGAATCCCCGTACACCGATTTGTAGTGCTGTCTCTACTTGTCGGAAGCGGATGACGAGCAGACTTCCTCCCATAATACCCAATGCATTGATACCGAAACAGAGGCTATATGTGAGTGGCGATAATCCGTAGTGTTCCTGAAAGATGAAAGGTGACGCAGCGATATAGGCAAACATAACTCCCATTGCCATAGCTTGTATCAGTACATATCGCATAAAGTGATGATTACGCAATACGGGTAGATAAGCTTTAAAGGTGTCTTTCACTTTACCTTGATTACGTATTGATAGGGATTCGTGAAAGTAAGTGGTGAAAAATAGCAGAAGGATTCCTATGCCCAGTAAAGTCAGGAAGATACCTCGCCAGTCTGTTACCATGAGTAATAATCCTCCCAGAACGGGAGCACAGATAGGGGCCAGACCTTGTACACTACTCAGTATGGAGAAGAAGTGTGCCAAGCGTTTTCCTTTATACAGGTCCGTAGCGATGGATTTGGAAATGACCACTCCGCCTGCTCCTGCTACCCCCTGTATAAATCGGAAGATGAGGAACTCATAAATAGTAGTGGACGCCAGACAAGCCAGGGTAGACAGGACAAACAGAATGAGCGACGCCAAGAGTGGGAATTTCCGTCCATAGCGATCGGAGAGGGGACCGATGAAGAGTTGTCCTATAGCCAACCCTACCATGCTGACAGTGAGGGTAAACGCTACCATAGAGGCGGAAGTGTCAAAATAGATACCCAATGCCGGAAGTGCGGGTAGATAAAAGTCGGTAACGAATGGACCGAAAGCTGAAATTGCTCCTACTAACAAAAGGATATAAAGGGCAGAATTGCCGGTCTTCTCTTTCATAATGATCTTGTTTTTGATTTTCGGTGGCAAAGTACGCTACAATGTACCGGATGTTTTCGTTCTGTCCGGTGTCTTGTTCGGCCTGATTGTCGCTAATAAAGTTATTGGTATTATAAAAAGAACAGAATCTTGTACATACATCATTGTTTGGTATACAAAGATACGGATAGAATACGAGGATAGCCGAATGCTTACTGTAGACTATCGTATGGATAATAACAAGCATATTTTTATATTTAAAAGTTGAAAATAGAGTTTTTGTTTTTATAAATTTGCCGAAAGAATGTATTTGTAATCGTGTATATACTAATATTATGAAAAAAGAATTTGTTGCAGGATTGATTGTTACTTGTTTCGTGCTCTGTTGTAATGTACTTTATGCAAATGGTATTTATTTTTCCAAATTGGGTATGAAGCAGGGATTGTCTCAGCCTTCAGTAATGAGTATTTATCAGGATGAATTAGGCTCTTTTTGGTTTGGAACTCGTGAGGGGTTAAACCGTTATGACCAGAGTGGAATGCAGGTTTTTACTCCTGAACCTGGTAATTCAAATTCGTTGTGTGGTGAACGAATTAGACAAATATGTGGGGACCGGAATGGAAAAGTATTTATTCTCACAAATCGGGGCGTTTCAGAATACGATTTAAAGACAAACAATTTTTTGACTTTAAAAGAGAATGTATGTACAGCTGTTTCCTACGGTTATGGTCACCTTTGGATTGCAGAATATAACCATTTGTATATCTATAAAGATGGGGCTATTGAAAGTTTTCTTCAATTTCCATATCAGGTAAATATATCAGCAGTAAAAGAACTGAAAAATGGAAATCTTATTGTTGGAACATTTTCTTCGGGAGTATACTACTTGGATAAAAACAAGCAAGTTACGCAATTATTACCGGATATAGGACGAGTTTCTGTTGTATATGAAGATTCGAAAAATGATGTTTGGATAGGTTCTTATACCACGGGGTTGTATTGTTTTCAGGATACTCGTTTGGTAGAGCACTATTGTACGGTAGCTTCGAGGAAAGAGTGCCGGTTGTCGTCAGATTTTGTGAGGGATATTTGTGAAGATAATAAGGGGGGAATTTGGATCGGTACATCGCTCGGAATTAATCGCTTGGATGAAGATAAACAGAATTTAGCGTTTTTCGATGAAGGAGAACGTGATTCGTGGAAATTGTCTGATTGTTCTGTTTGGTCGCTGTATAAAGATGTACAAGGGACTATCTGGATTGGTACATATTATGGTGGAGTAAATTACTTTAATCCCGAAATTAAATCATATGCTTATCTTGATTTGCAATATCCTGGGAAAATAAATGTTTCCGGTCCTATTGTCGGAAATATTATTAAGGATGAGTATGAAAATCTTTTTTTGTGTACAGAAGGTGAAGGAGTTATTTATTATGATGTAGAAAAAAAACAATGCAAACAATATTCTATTGAAAGATCTCGCGGCAAATATATATTTAAATCGAATATAAAAACTGCATATTATGATAAAAATAACCATATATTGTGGTTAGGACTACATTTCGGAGGATTATGTAAATTTAATATGTCTACGCGGGAATATATAATATTTGATGAATATCACAATTCCCAAGATGCAGTTGGAGATGCGGTATCGATACGAGTTATCAAACCGTATGGGAAAGACTCGTTATTGGTTGGGACTCATTCCGGATTATACCTGTTTGATATGCGGACGAATAAATTTTCTCTTTTTTCTGAATGCCTGCATAAGCACAATCCCTTTGTTGTGGACATATTATTTGATAAAGAACAGAATCTTTGGGTTGCAGGGAAAGGATTGTTATGCTTTGATACCAAAAAACAAAAGTTAAAAGAATATCTGTATGATCCGAAAGAAGAAACTTCTTTAAGCAGTAATAATATGGAGAAACTTTTTCTGGATTCGCAGAATAGATTATGGATAACGACGGGTGGAGGAGGTCTAAATTTATATGACGCAAAAAATGATTGCTTCCATCGGTTTGATCAACGTAGTTGTGGATTGAAGAATAATTATATCGGTAATATTGCTGAATCCAAGAATGGGTATTTAATTCTTTTACATACTGAAGGAATTTCTTTGCTTGACCCTCGGAATAAGAGAGTATATAATTATGGGGTGGAAAATGGATTCCCGCTTTCTTCTGCTTATGGCGGGGATGTTTGTGTCACTTCTGACGGACAGATTTACCTTTCGGGGATAGATGGTATTATTTCCTTCACGGAAAAAGATCTGAAACAGGAATATACTCCCTTTAAAATTGAATTTCAGGAACTTTTAGTTAATAATCATAGAGTTATTCCCGGTGATTCTACGGGGATATTAAAGTCCACGTTGGCATTTACAAATAAAATCGATTTGAAGTATGATCAAACAATACTTTCAATTTCATTTATTTCAGATAATTATATTCCATCTAACCGTTGTGTTTATGAATATCAGATGTCCGGATTGTCAAATCAATGGGTTAAAATACCTCCACATGTATATAGTCTGAATTTTATGCACCTTGCAGAAGGGGATTATGTACTTAAAATTCGGGGGAAATGGGAGGGTACCCAGCAAATAGCTTGTGAAAAACAGTTATTGATTCATGTTTCCCCTCCATTTTACAGATCATGGTGGGCATATCTGATATATGTATTTATCGTTATTTCTTTAATTTACATTTATTTGTCTTCGATCAAATCGAAGTTGCTGTTAAGGACATCGCTTGAGTATGAAAAAAAGGAAAAAGATCGTATAGAACAGACTAATCAGTCAAAATTATGTTTTTTTACAAATATATCGCATGAGTTTAGAACACCTTTAACTCTTATTTTGGGGCAAGTTGAAATGTTACTGCAAACTTCTCGTGTTTCTCCTGCGGTTTATAAAAAGATTCTTGCAATTAAAAGAAATGCTTACCATATGCAGAATCTTATAACCGAACTGCTCGAATTCCGAAAATATGAACAGGGATATTTGCTATTGAAAGTTTCGCAGGTGAATATGGGAGATTTTCTGGATGAGATATATGTATCTTTTACAGAATTGGCTCGTTTGAGAAATATAACATTCCGGTTGGAGAAGGGCGAAGATGATATTTTTGTATGGATTGATCCAATACAGATGCAGAAAGTATTTTATAATCTTATTTCCAATGCTTTTAAGTTTACACCTGAACAGGGGTGTATTGTGGTTGGAATGAAGGAAATGAAAGATAGAGTCTTAGTTTCTGTAACGGATAACGGTATAGGTATTTCAGAAGAATATATTGATAAAATATTTCAATGTTTTTATCAGGTGGATAATAATGTACAGGTGAGTAGTATGACACCTGGAACTGGAATTGGGCTAGCTTTGTCAAAGTTGATCGTAGAGTCTCATTCTGGAGATATTTCTGTATCGAGTGTTCCGGGTGTGGAGAGTTGTTTTGTTGTTTCTATACGGAAAGGGAAATCGCATTTCAAACAGTCTGAAATATCAGAGATAGAAAATGCAGATCAGATTTGCATAAAGAAAATATTGGAGTCTGAAACAGATATAGCTTCTGAAATTGTTCGTGAATCTGAAAATGAAGATGGCGATAAGCCGCAAATATTGATTGTTGAAGATAATATGGAACTTCGGCTTATGTTGAAAGATGTTTTTTCTCCGGTATATAATGTTGCTTTGGCAGCTGACGGAGAGGAAGGTTACCGGAAAACGATAGAGTTGCAGCCGGATATTGTTTTGAGTGATATAATGATGCCTTTTTTATCTGGTTCGGAGTTATGCCGGAAAATAAAAGAAAGTTTGGAGCTTTGTCATATTCCAGTTGTATTATTGACAGCTCGTACTACGATAGAGAGTAATATAGAAGGATTAAAAAATGGGGCGGATGACTATATTACTAAACCTTTTAATATAGAAACTCTTATAATTCGTTGTAATAATCTGGTTAATAACAGAAGGATACTTCAGAAAAAATTTAGCTGCCGCCCGGATGTTTCAGCTAAAGTTTTGGCAACTAATGAACAAGATCTTACTTTTATAGAAAAAGTTTGTGAGGTTATAGAAAAGCATATTGATGATTCGGATTTTGACATTCCGGTATTATGTGCCGAGCTCAATATGTGTCGTACGAAGTTGTTTGCTAAATTGAAAGGAGTTACCGGTCAGACACCGAATGATTTTATTATGAATGTGAAATTGAAAAAAGCTTCTGTTTTTCTTCGTGATAATATGGAAATGTCGGTTGCCGATATTGCATATACATTAGGATTTAGATCTCCAAAATATTTCGGAAAATGTTTTAAAGAACAATTTGGAATATCTCCTACCGCTTATCGTAAGGGTACTTCATTTTAAAAGTTGATTAATAGAGATTTGGAGGGGAAATAAATATTTCCTCTCCAATGTATATTCTTGATAAATAGAGCATTCCTATATTCTGAGACGGAAAATATTGGGTTGTTTTACGTACAATTTTATCCAATCTTCCCTTGTTTTTAACCCTATTTTTGTGGCGTATTAAAAATAAAAATTAAACTATTAAATTGAAATGCCATGAGAAAATTGTATCTCTTTTTATCATTAATGTGTATGGCGATTTGGGCAAACGCTACAGTGTATTATGTAAAGCCGAATGTTGAATCTACGGCTTGGAGTGATAAAAATCCGGGACTGGTTTATACGGATATAAAGATGGCTTATGAGGCTGCTGCTTCGGGAGACCAGGTATGGATAGCTGCAGGTATTTATATGATTAAAAATGAGGAACTAGATGCTTCTAAAGTGTATTTAACCATGAAATCCGGTACTTCTTTGTACGGCGGCTTTGCCGGAACTGAAAGTAAGTTGGAAGATCGGATAAAGGTCGAAGGGGGGCAGCCGTGGGACTTTGTTAACCAGACGATACTTTCGATTGACGCTGCGGCTACAGCCTCTAATATTACAAATCAGAAGACTCAATTCCTGAATGAAACGTTTATTGACGGTATTACTTTTGAGAAGAGTAAAGGTTCGGCGGTTACTGTAAGAAAAGGTGGAGTTGTGCAGAACTGTATTTTTCGTGAGAATGTGTCGACTTGGGGAGGCGGCGGTGTACAAATGTATATGGGCGGTAAAGTGCAATATTGTTATTTTTTCAATAATTCGTCTGCCGCGAATGATAAAAACGGTGGTGCGGGATTGTATCTTTCCAGTACATCAGTTGAAGATGTGAACTATGTTGACCATTGTGTATTTGATAGTAACCGAGGATTGAAATGGGGGAGTATATGTGGTGGTGGTTTGCGTGCTGCAGCAGCAGGTATGATAACTAATTGTATCTTTTATAACAATATATCCGGGAGTGCTGCTGATGGATATGGTAAAGGTTCGGCTATTGCAGCTAATTGGTCCTCTAATACGATTTTAAATTGTTTGGTTTATAATAATACAGGTTATCCAATTTATACGGACAGGGGGGCTATGTTTATTAATATGACTGTGTGTAATAACCTGACCGGTGATCAAGGCAGTTATTCAGTTTTTTTTGATGCTGATGGTGGTGGTACATTGGCAAATAGTGTGGTCTGGAACAATATGACTACTTCCGGTAGTAAGGCTTACATGTATACGCAAGCCGGTTCGACGGTTAGTTATTTCGATTGCGTAGCCTCTAACAGGGGATCTGAAGATATAATAACTAAAGCGGAAAATTCGGACTGGTCGTTTTATCCTCTATACCGAATATCAGATGATAATATGGGAGAGGATGTGGAAGTGAATTACGCAAAGTTTATTAAACCGACATCATTTGTGGGAGCTGTATCTTCTACGGATATTGACGCACTTACAGAGATTAGAAATGCTAACTGGAAAATGAATGAAACATCATTTCTGATTAACAAGGGTAACAGTTATTATGATGCGTTAGTTGAATTTGATTGTGATATTGTTGGAAAAAAGCGGGCCATGACTGATGAAGATCCTGTTGACTTGGGAGTATATGAAGTGGACCCCGCAGGTGGTATTGTTTCTGTACAGTCAATTTTTGACGGAAAGGAAATCTACGCTAGTTCGGGTGTTTTATATGTAAATGTGGCAAATAGCAATGTTACGGTGTTTGATATTACAGGAAAGTGTGTGAAATCTTTCTATACGGGTGATTTTTCCAAATCGACAGTATTGGAGAAAGGAACTTATATTGTGAAGATAGAGAAGAGTGGACACTCGATGACAAAGATGATTATATTATAAAGGTATTCAGTGATAAAAAGATTGTTATTAGGTACTTGTCTTGTTATCAGCGGTATTCCACTGATAACAAGATATATATCTGATTTCAGGTGGTTTTACATCGAGGACAGGTAGATATGAACCGGCTTCTGATTTTAAGTGCTGTAATAAAAAAGTGCTGTAACAGGAGATGAAATCAGGATAGTCGGCGAAAGCCTTATGTACGTGCCCATGTATATTATAGTAACTGTTGGATAATCGGATATTTATATTGTGCGTATTAAGGTTGCTGATGATATACAACGTCAGTAGATAATAATTAAAATTTAATGTGAAGAGTATTATGATTAAACGACAAATACTGTTTTTAGCCCTTCTATTATTGGGAATGGAAGGGGTGGCTCAGAATATAGTGTTAAGAGGGAGTGTGGAGAGTAGGTCTGGAGAAAAAATTCTCGGAGCCTCTATTTTCGCGAAAGATACCCAAAAAGGTACGATAACAGATGAAGAAGGGAATTTTACCTTACAATGCGATTCGAAAACTGTATTACAGGTTTCGTATGTTGGGTATAAAACCAGACAGGTATCTGTGAACGGGAGAAGTACGATAAAAATAGTTTTAGAAGAAGATAACTATGATCTGGATGAAGTGGTAGTAGTGGGATATGGCGTTATGCGTAAATCGGATCTGACAGGATCAGTCGCTTCGGTGAAGGCTGATGAAGCTTTGAAACAGATGCCGGTATCGAATATTACCGATGCTTTGCAGGGAAGGCTCTCGGGAGTGAGTATCATATCTGCTTCCGGACAACCGGGCTCAGAAGCTACAATACGAGTACGTGGTGTTAACTCAATACAAGCTGATACAGGCCCCCTGGTAGTGATTGACGGTTTTATTGGAGGAAGCCTTTCCTCTTTGAATCCTGCTGATATAGAATCGATCGAAGTACTTAAAGACGCTTCAGCAACGGCTATATACGGTTCGCAAGGTGCAAATGGTGTTATTTTGGTAACTACGAAAAATGTTGAAAAAGGAAAGATTACGGTACAATATAATGGCTATATCAATTTTAAAGCTCCTTATTCTTTACCGGACATGATGACATCGGGTGAGTTTGCACGGTTGGCAAACGAGTATGGTAAAGAATTTTATACAGCTTCGGGTACTGAGGTCAGAGAATTTTATACTGCGGATGAGATAGCTGCTTTTGATAATGGTAGTATCGGATATGATTATGTCGATAATATATTCAGAAAATGTGCGGTGGAACATGCCCATGAAATATCGATTTCTGGCGGTGAAAATAAGACTCAATATCTTATTTCTGGTCGTTATTCTTCTAATGAAGGTATTGTAGAGACATCTTCTAATGAGAAAGTAAACTACCGTGTAAAAGTTGACAGCGAAATAAAATCATGGTTAAAGACGGGAGTAAACTTATGGGGAGAGTATACGACCTCACAAGGTCCGAGATTCTCTCAGTACAGGGGGGTATTAATAGAAAGCTTGATTTTCCCAAATACAATATCTCCCAAAGATGAAAATGGGAAATATAACAATCTTAATTTATTGGGTAGTGCACAGTATAACCCAATGGGACATATTTGGGAACAGGATAAAGACGATTATTCTCATAAAATACGCTTACAAGGATATGTCGACTTAAAATTACTACCAGGTTTGTCCTTACGGATGAATCAAAGCTTCAATTTTGGATCGAGTATTTATCGGTCTACTTTTAATGAGGATTGTTACGAAACTTGGGCAGGAACTTCTCTTACCTCGTCAAGGGCGCAGAGCAGCCATTCATACAGTTGGATAAATTCTAATATATTGAGCTACGTGAAAGAGATAAATAGTAATCATCGGTTGAATACAACGTTTGTTTTTGAACAAAGCTATAGTGATGACTTTATCAATACCTCTTCGGCATCTGGACTTGCTTCTATTGAAATTGGAGCGAATAATACATCTTTAGGAAAAGTGATCGGTGGTGAGTCTTCTCGAATAAAAACGGCAATGATGTCGGCTTTGGCACGTGTGAATTATGTTTTTATGAATCGATATATGCTGACTGCGTCATATCGTTGGGACGGTTCTTCTCGATTGGCGTATGGTAAACGTTGGGATAATTTCCCCTCTCTTGCTTTGGCTTGGGATATCAAACAGGAAAGATTTATGGATGGAGTACCTTTTGACCAATTAAAATTGCGCTTAGGGTACGGTCAAACTGGAAATCAGGCGGTAGCAGCGTATTCGGCATTTAACGAATATATAACTAGTCGGAATGCTAATAATGACTTGGTACTTTCCTTGAAACGGATCGGAAACCCTAATTTGGGATGGGAACGTACCGAGCAATACAACATTGGTCTTGATTTCGGTCTTTTTAATAACAGGTTGGTGTTTAATGTTGACCTTTACCATAAGTTGAGTAAAGATGTGCTGATTAATGTCAATGTACCTCTTCATACCGGACAGGAAACGAAGTTGGCTAATGTCGCCCATATTTTGAATAAGGGTGTTGAAGTTACTGTTAACATGACGCCTGTGGCTGTAAAAAACATTACATGGAACAGCGTGCTCACCTTATCGCACAACCAAGGAACTTTTAAGAAGTTTTCGGATGATATTGATATGATCATGCCTTCGGGAGGATATGAAAATGACTATTTCCGTTATATAAAGGGAGGACGGATAGGTACGATATGGGGATACCAATACGAGGGTATCTGGAAAATGGCCGAAGTGTCCGGATTGCCGGAATCGGAAAACCGTCCGGAAGCCGGTTCCTATAAGTTTAAAAATCTCGATGATAATCCTTTGATTACAATAGATGACCAATGTGTTATTGGAAACGGGCAACCGAAATTTAATTGGGGATGGAGTAATACTATCAATTGGAAGAATTTTGATTTTAACTTGTTTATGATCGGGTATCATGGATTCGATATCTATAATTATACCCGTCAGGTGCGGACAATTGGTTTGACTCCTAATCCCGAAATGTATAAACGTTGGCGTCCGGATGATGAGAGCGGATATCTCGAAGGATTTATCAAGACACCGACAGGGGGACGGATATCTTCTTTATTCGTAGAGAAGGGAGATTTTGTAAAAGTGAAAAGTATAACAGTCGGATACACCTTGCCGCAGAAAGTTTTGCAAAAGCTGCGGGTGTCGTCTTTGAGGTGTTATGTATCCGTACAGAATCCATTTTTGTTTACCGGATATTCAGGAATAGACCCGGAAGTAACTTTGAAAACTCCGTTGGCTTCGGGTATTGATTGGGGATATTATCCGAATGGACGTAATTACATGTTAGGATTGAATTTCTCATTTTAAAAGATGGAAAAAATGAAAAAAATTATTGGAATAGTTTTCAGCGTTTTGCTTTTATCGGGGTGTGTGGATCTGAAGCAAGAGCCTCTCAGTTTTCTGACTCCGGAGAATATTATATATGATGAAGCAAATTTAACTAATACGGCGAATGGGCTGTATCGTACTCTTTGGCATTGGAATTATGGTTATTGCTGCCGATTGTTTACCTTAACATTGGGGGCTGATGATGTAATTTCCGGAATGTTGAGTAAATCACGTACTATTGTTATTGATGAGTTACGTGCGGATGCTACAATTAGCGAGTTGGATGTTCATTGGTTTTGGAAGAATATGTATGATCTGATATTAAATTCTAACTTAATGATTGAAGGTATTCGTGGTAGTAATGAAGATGGAGTGTCAGAGAATGAAAAACAAGCCTATTTGGGTGAGGCTTATTTTATGCGGGCTTTTGCTTATTATAACCTAGTACGGTTATTCGGAGATGTTCCGGGTATAGTCGATTCCAAATCGACTCAGGATATATTGGGTAACGAGAATATCGGACGTAATAAAGTGGCGGATATATATGATAAGATTATCGTTCCCGATTTGATTCTGGCCGAAACCTATCTGCCAGAAACCCCTCGTACAAAAGATAATTCTTCTGTTGGGAAAATTGCTGCGCAGACCTGCCTTGCAGAGGTTTATTTGACAATGGCCGGATGGCCATTGCACAGGACTGAATATTATGCGAAGGCGGCACAGAAAGCCAGGGAAATAATAGAGGCCCCATATAATCATCATGACTTGGTGGATCATTATGCCGATTTGTGGAAAGAGGTTACGAAGAATGATAATACGGAACATATATTCGCTGTGAACTGCTCTCGGGCTACGAATATGGCGAGTCAGTATGGAATCTCTTTTCTTGCTCAAGAAGAAAAAGGATGGAGCGATTATCTGGGAGATGCGGAGTTTTATTTGAAATATCCGGATGATGAACGAAAAGAGTGGAACTATCAGACTACTTATGCGGTTCCGGGAAGGCCCCAACCAAATTCGTACTTGCAGTCGGCCATGAAATCTCCTTTTATAAAGAAGTATCGCGATTATGGAATTACTGCAGCACAGTCAGATGGAATTATTCCTATATACCGATATGCGGATGTACTACTTATTTACGCTGAAGCTCAGAATTTGGCTAGTAACGGACCGGATGACTTGGCGTATGACTGCATAAACCGGATACGAAAAAGAGCTATTGGCGGAACGGCCAACAATGTCCCGGAAGGTCTCTCTTGTGAGCTTTTCGATAAATACGTTTTTGATGAACGGGGATGGGAGTTCTTTGCGGAATATAAGAGATGGTTTCAGTTGGTACGCCGGGAAAAAGTGGAAGAGTGTAACTTGTATAATGAACGTGTTGTTGCGGCAGGAAATATAAATAGGAATAAGGAAAACTATCTTATGCCACTCCCTCCAAAACAGGTAGAATTATGCAAATTTACCCAAAATTCGGGATATTGATATTTTGGAATGTAAACCCTTATTAAGAGATTATTGGGTATGAAAAAAATAATAGTTATTTTGTTTGGTATACTTGTCACCGTTTCAATGAAGTCTCAAACTCTTTTTACATTTGAAGACGTCATACCGTCAGATTGGACGGTGACAGGAGGACAACTCGCTTTGACAGCAGTTACATACAAGGAAGGGAAAAGCTCATTGGAATGGATGGCTAATACAAACTCGAATATTTCCTTTCCTTTGGCTTTTAAAGCGTTATCTACGAATGGAACGTTTTTCTACATCTATTCTCCAAGAGTTACAAATGATACGATAACCATCTCGTTCATAAACGGGAATACGGTTAAACGAAGAGCTAATGTCTTATGTAATTTCGTGGGTTGGAGGGAGTTTAACCGTACTTATGTGGAGTATAAGACCAAAACAGCTACGAATATAACTCAAGTGGAGATTGCGCTGAAGTTGAATAAAAATGTAGCGGGAAGTCGGAGGATATTGTTTGATAACATGGAGTTTAATAACTTAACGAACCTTGAGATGAAAATACATGGTCCTCACATGGTTCTCGATAGGGAATATCTAAAAGGAAGAACTTCTTATCTTGAGCTTTATGCATTTGAACGGGATATTCCAATATCCCAACCTTCGTTTGAGGAACTGGCCGACTTGGCGTTAATTCGAGAGAGGCAGCATAGAATACTGACAACTCCTACTACATTGCAGGTCAGGAGAGCGTTGGATTTTGTAAATGCTCTGAATATTGTTGAGAATATGGATGGAACATTGTGTGGAAAAATTATTGATACCACTTATGGTGCGTTGAATGACTCTTATATACAAAGTATATTCGTACATTTGGCCAATTTGTCAAAAGCCGGTATTTATCAGGAAATGTTCTTGAGGGCGGTACGTTATATTCTTGACCAAGGAATAGGAGAAGGATGTAATTATGAGATGTCCTCGACGATGAATTTTTATACTGCGGGTAAAGAAATTCCTGCTGCTGTATTAGATGTTGCATATGCTTGTGAGGGCGATTTAAGACAACGTCTTCTCGATTTTGTGCAATGGTTTTGCTATTATAATGAAGCGTATCGTCCGGAAGAAACATATAAAGTGAATCTTGTATCAGATTATGTGTATTTATATCTGCCTCATTTTCTGGCTATAGCAGCTTTACAGACAGATGACGCTGTTGCCGTAAGGGAGTTGAAAGCTGTGAAACGTTATATCGAACGTAATACGGAATATACTCCCGGTAGTAAAGGGATATTGAAGTCTGACGGTACGGGATTTCATCATAATACTCATTATAATAATTATATGTACTCCTATATGCCTTGGACTCAATGTATGTGGGGATTGAGAGGAACTTCTTTCTGCATAGCGGAGGACGCTTATGAACGTTTTAAAAAAGCTGTACTTTCTGTGTATATAATGGCTACAAAAAGCTTTTTGGATGGGAATCATTTCTTTTCCAATACGTTTGCCGGGCGTAATTGTTTTGGAGGAGGAATCTCATTAGAGTACAGTAGAGAACATTTTAAGCAGTTGATAGAAACGGGTGATGATATTAAGGGAAATGACGAAGAATTGAAAGCTGCATATAATTATTTTTTTGAAAATAGTGATTATACCGTAGATGCGGTAGATTATGCGGGCTTTTATGCATTTAATTATAGTCCGGCAGCTATCTTTAGAAAAAAAAATTGGGTCGTGTCAATGCGTTCAATTACTTCTAAGTTTTGGGGAGCAGAAATATATAGTGGGCAAAATCGCTTCGGACGTTATCAAAGTCATGGTAGTTTGGATGTACTTTATGATGGGAGTTTAGCTGCTAATGGTTATCCGACAAATAATGCCGTAGGCGGTTGGGATTGGAATGTAGTGCCTGGTACGACAACGGTACATTATACTTCATGGTTGGATATGATGCCGGCTCAGTCAACGACCCAGCGCTTTGACCAATACAGTAAAGAAAAGAATTTTTCGGGTGCTTTGGCTATGGATTCAAATGGAATCTTTGCCACTGATTTTTCACAGATAGATAAATGGGGAAATACGGAGTGTTATCTTCCTACTAATCTGGAATTTAAGAAGAGTATGTTTGCGTTCGGAGATATGATTATTTGTATGGGGAGTGATATCACTTCTTCAGGTATGTATAGTGATGATATGATTACAGCAACCAATCTGTTCCAGAATATTGTGACAGATTATGTCGGAGATTTGGTTGTGAATGGAGAAATGGCAATCCAGGGAGAGTCTCGGATCATGGGTGATAATGATAACTGGTTTATTACGCCTGCGGGTACTGGTTATTTTGTTCCTAAAGGGAATGATCCAATTGTCTTAGCATACGGAGAACAGACTACTCCAAGCCAAACAGGTGCAGATTATGCTAGTCCGACAGGAACAGCAATGGCAGCAAAAGCGTATATTGATCACGGCGTGAAGCCAACCGGGGCGAAAGATATCTTTGTCGTTATTCCGTCGGTTACAGTGCCGAAGATGATTGCCCTTTCTCAACAGCTACAGAATCATGGGGGAGAACTATTTCGGGTTGAGGCACAATCTGCCAATTTACACGCTCTTACGTATTTACCGGGCAACACTACTGCCTATGCGTTTTTTGATGCAGTGGATGGTTTGGACTTTGGAATCGTAAAGGCAACGACTTTCAGGCATTTGTTGATGGTACATCAGGATGCCGTTAAGAATCGTTATAAATTTGCAGTCTGTAATCCTGATTTGTGCCCAGAAGACGATGTAAGTTATGGATGGCATTCTACGTCTAGTTCTACAACATTGACAGTAAATGGAAATTGGGAGTTGGTTGAGCCAGTCGATGGAGTTACGATTTGTAGTAATTCGCAGGCAGAAACACTGATCAGCGTAACTATGAATGACGGAGCACCTATTTATTTCGAATTGAAAACTCCAGATGATACAGGATTGAAAGAATGTGACAGTTGGGAAGATAATATTCGGGTAAAAAAGGTTCTTGGTGGAGTTCAGCTCATATTTAATAATCGGGTACGTTCGCAGACCAATGTTAAAATGATATCAATGGATGGTAGAGTATTATTTGATTCTTTGTTTTCCGGAGAAAACTTGGAATATTTCATACCAAATTCATCACTTCTAAGAGGCGTGAATATTATTCAAGTAGTGCGTGATGGTAAAATGAAAGTTATAAAGTTTATATTCTGATCATTAAATCAGATTGTGAAACTTAGTATTATAAAAAAGCAACATGAAAAATATTTTTTTTATTGTAATAGTTATTGTTCTGTGTGTGAATGTCTCTGCCGTGGGACAACCTTTAAAAATAGATATGCGGTCTACCGCTAAAGGGGATTATTCCGTACAGGTTTATCAAACTGATATGGGCGGAGGGGGATACATCGTTGGTATTATACAGGATATTATTAACCCAGAAGTACTTTATGCTCGTTCGGATGTTGCCGGTGTTTTTAAGAGTGTGAATGGTGGAAAATCCTGGATGCCTTATAATGCTGGTCTTGATAAAATGTCTGACCATTATTGTCATTCTTTGGCTTTGGATCCTTTTGATAATCAATCTTTATTACGTGCATCTGGAGATGTTCGGGATTTTTGTTTTGTAGGAAGAATACATCGTTCTACGGATGGTGGTAAAAGCTGGTATTTAGTAAAAGATGGATTGGATTATTATGGAAACGGACCTACGCGCCAATTTGGAGAATTGATATGTTATAATCCTGATAGAAAAGGGGAAGTTACAGCGGGTACCTATTCTAAAGGGATTTGGATTAGTAGAGATAGCGGAGAATCTTGGAAATATTCGGGATTGTCGGGCGATCGTATTTCATGCGTGAAGTATTATAATAACCGGATCTATGTAGGAACTATTTCTGATCAGGCGATGTTTAAGGGTGAACTTGTAAAAGCACAAATAAAATATAAACTTGGTGAACTTCAAGATTTTCCACGAAATAAACCTGGTAGGTTATATATGTCAGAGGATGGAGGAAAACATTGGCAAGTACTTTTTGAAGGGAATGATATAGCTTTATACGAGTTGGTGATTGCAGGCAATGGGGATATAGTGTTGTTTGCTTCCCAACAAGGGGTATATCGTAGTTGTGACGGAGGAAGGACATTTGCGAAAATAGAAGATTTACCGCAGGAATCAAAATACCGTACATTAGTACAATCAGTTCAAAATCCGGATGTTTTTTATGCAGCTGAAGAATTTCCAACAAAATATCCGGTGACAATTTATAAATCTGATGATAGAGGGAATTCGTGGTATCCTCTTAGTCCCGATTGCAAACCAGAAAATATGTTTGAATTTCCAGAAGAATGGCATGGGCGTAATCCTGGTAAAATAGGAAGTGCCATATCTCATATTTTGCCGGATTGTGAAAAGCCGGATAAATTATTTATTGCTAATTGGTGGGGAGTAACCACGACTTATGACGGAGGTAAAAATTATTATGGTCATCAATTTAAAGGAATAGGAATAATCTGTTGTGAGACATTAGTAAAACATCCTGTTCGTGAGGGTGTTTGGGCATGTGGAGTATGCGATCATGCTCCGGCATTATCGTTTGACGATAGTGAATCGTATACGATGGCTCCCATAACGGTTGGTCCTGGAAGAACGGTAAGTTTTTCTATGCGTGAGCCGGATCTTATGTTATTTGCTTCCCAACGTAAAGGACAATATATGAAATTATATAAAAGTGACGATTTGGGGAAGACCGGTCGTGTCGTTTGGGAGAGGAAAGGGGATAATTTTATACAGGATATAAAAGAAGATCCGTTGGTACCAGGTCGCTTTTGGGCTTATATGGAGGGTAATATAATTGCAAAGACTGAAGATGAAACTTCTGCCGGTATCTATATGAGTAATGATTACGGAGAAAATTGGAAAAAAGTTTGTAATCCTTGTTGGGGAAATATAGATACATTACCGGCTGAAGAATTTCAGATTGATAAAGATCTGACTCCTATTGTGAATCATCAGCGTAAGAATGGGTGTGGAACCGGGCAGATGATAGCTCTCGATCCTTTTAAAAAGGATGTGATCTATGTGGGAGAATGGACCGAAGGTGTTTTTAGAAGTGATAATGCAGGTAAAAGCTGGGTTAAAATAAGTGATAAACTGCCATTCGATAAAAAGAGAAACACTGTCTTGGCATTGGTATATGCCGATCCGTATCGAAGTGGAGTGATATATGCGGGTTTTTGGAATGGGGGATTGTGGAAAAGTGAAGATTATGGGCTCTCATGGTCTAAGATAAAACCTTTTGGGAAGAAAAAATATAATGCAAGTTCCATGTCGATAAGCAGGGATGAGAACGGACGGAGTTTGATGGTTTTAGCCTGTTCGAATCATCCGTTGGGAGATACTCCGGTACAGCTTCTTATCAGTACCGATGAGGGGAATGAGTGGACGGATATCTATGATTCTTCACTTGGCTGCTTACGTTGGATCTCTGTAGTTGCCGATGCAAAAAAACAGCGAATACACACGGCAACTGCCGGAAGTGGTATATTTTATTTCGATATTATAGATAATCAATAGATTTATGATTACGAAAGTAATTTTAATATGTATAAATATGTGAATTATGTTACAGATAAATATAAAAAAAATAGTTGCAATATTTGTTTCCATTATTACGGTTTCTAATCTGAATGCTCAGAAGTTTGAATCATATGAGAGTTTATTGGGATTGGATTTTGAACAGTTGAACAAACAGGCACTTGTGGAATATTTAATTCCGATCAGGCCGGGAGATGGGATAAGTATTCCGTTTTGGAATAAATATGCAAAGGCCTTTACTTATGCGCCAGTTTTCGAGTTTGTTCCGCAGAAAAAAGCGTCGTATTACATTTTTACTATTAATGATACTATAAGTTTTAGGACAAATTCGATATTATCTCCATTATCTACTGTTTGGGATAAAGTTCCGGTAGGAAAGAATGAATTAGTTGTGGCATCTTTTGATAAAAAAGATCGATACATAGGTGAGGCAGGACGACGTAGCTTTGAAAAAAAGTATCCGTTTATCGGTCCTTATGTTCCGAGTGTACGTTCTTATAAAGAAGCTGCTATGAAAGGTTTGTTCTATTTCTGTCACCAGCCGTATTTTAAACATTGGTTGACGTCATCGGAACCGGATATGAGCTATATTCATAATGCCTATCCCTGTAAAATTGTTGGAGCTACTGTTTCTGTAGCGGTAATGATTGCTAAATTAAATTCTGACTACAAAGAAAGTGCTATAGAAATAGCAAAGAATGCTGCGCAATTTTTAATTGACAACAGTCTTCCAGTAGATGCTCCGTTGGCTTTTTTCCCTCCAACTTATTATGGAAAGGAACTGACAGCAAGGAAGGAAGAAAATATTGGTAAGGCAATGATGATGGAGGCGGTTTTTGTTGCTGATGCTTTTTTGGATTTATATGATTTGATTCATGATAAAAAATATCTTGACCATGCACTTGGAATTGCTAGAACGTATTTGAAGAATCAAGCGGATGATGGTTCGTGGCCAGTAAAAGTTGATTATGAAAGTGGGATTCCAGTTAATGATGCTAAAGCGATACCAACTTCTTTGATTTCTCTTTTTGACCGGTTGAGAATATGTGGTTATACTGAATTCGAGACAGCTCGAGAAAGGGCTTATAATTATATAAAAAAAGATATATATCCGGCTTATGACTGGCATGGTCAGTTTGAGGATATGACGGTTTTTATTCATCGTTATGAGAATATGACAAACTGCACGGTAGCTCCGTATGCGGAATTATTGTTGAAAGATGAAGAATCTACAGCTCAGGATATTAAGGATGCGTTGGATTTGATACGTTTTTGTGAAGATCAGTTTACCATTTGGAATGTAGAAGCGGATAAAAATGGTATTTATCCGATAGGAACTCCTTGCGTCTTCGAACAATATCATTATCAAACTCCGGTAGATGACAGTGCGTGTAATGTGATTAATGCTCTTATGGCGGCTTATGATAGGACTAAAGATCCGTTATTGTTGGCAAAAGCAATAAGTCTGACCAATACAATAACAATCTGGCAAGATGCTTCTTCTGGTTTTCTGGCTACATTATGGATGGTGAGACCTGGAAAAAGTTTTTGGATGAACTGTACTTACAAATCTGTGAAAACACTACTTTTTATGGACGAGTATTTAAACAGACTAGTTAATAGCGATTCTTGTAATTAGATAAAATCAAACTAATCGATAAGGAAGTTCATATAAAATATTTTATTATGGTATTGAAGTCGTTATTATTATTGATTTGCTTATGGATATGTATTCCGATTAACTCCTCTGTTGTTGATACTATTAAAGTGAAAAGTGAAAAAATGAATCGGGATATACCTTGTATTGTTATTGCGCCCGACACAAAAAAAGCTGAATCGCGTTTCCCGGTTTTATATTTGTTACATGGCTACAGTAATAAAGGATATCATGATAGTCATAAAGTGTGGATTGATAAGATTAAATCGGATTTACCTATACTTGCTGATCAATATGGAATTATGATCGTTTGCCCTAATGCCGAAAATAGTTGGTATTGGGATAGTCTTGAAGAACCAAAGTCTCAGTTTGAAACTTTTATTACTAAGGAGCTGGTAGAATATATTGATGAAAATTATGTCACAGTATCGGACAGGAGAGGGCGGGCTATAACAGGTGCAAGTATGGGTGGACATGGAGCTTTATGGTTGGCTATTCGGCATCAAGATATATTTGGTGCTGCCGGAAGTATGAGTGGAGGAGTTGATATAACTTTGTTTCCTGATAAATGGGAAATAAAAAAACACTTAGGTGAACAGTCATCTAGTAAACAGATCTGGGAACATTATACTGTTATAAACCAAATTGATAAATTAAAAAATGGGAGTTTGTGTTTGATAATAGATTGCGGATATAATGATTTCTTTTTTCAGGTAAATAATAATCTTCATCAAAAACTTCTTAAACAAAAAATTGCACATGATTATATTGTTCGTCCGGGAGGACATACTTTTCAATATTGGAGTAATTCTATAGATTATCAGTTGTTGTTCTTTAGTAATTTTTTTAAGAATATATCCGAAGTAAATTTACCATGATTATGCTGACGAATGGAGATATAATAGAGAATATACAGGATAATACCAAAGATGTTCTTATCTTGATTAATTAGTAGTCATCTATTTTAGTATCTTTTCTGTTCTACTTGTTAGGGCAGAGGGATACTTTTCTTCATTTATTATTATAATATCGAATCTATTTATTACTTGTGTAATCGTAATGTTAATAATCTTTCATTACTTAAGTTTATTTTTTCTTTTCCATAATAATAAAGCTTTTAATATTAATAAAAGTTTGTATTTCTATGAGTTATTATTTTTTGTTATAACAAGTTATTTGCTGTCAAGTTGGATATAAGTGTCTAAATTGTATCATCAAGAATAGGTATATTTGTAACAAGTTTATTAGGATAAATATGAACTAATGTAATGTGTGATTTATTGATAGTCATTTGTGTGTAAAGGTAGAACATTTGCACACTCCTGGATTGACACATTGGAAAAGTATTAAAAATGGAAACTTCTTTCTTTATATCTGATGAGGCAGGTGCTTTTTTTCGTTTTTTTCCGATTGGAGGATCACAACGTAATGCGATGGTTGGACTTGTGTTTGTACTTACTACGGCCGGGCAGGCTACGGTAGAGATAGACAATCATTCGTATACATTGTCGACTGGGGCATTGCTCACTTTGTTGCCTTCACGTTTGTTGCGTTCGGTGATGTGTACTGATGATTTCCGTTGTCTTACGTTTGCTTTTCGTTTCGATTCGATGACTGATTTTCCGTATGTGCTTCCTACACTTATTTCGGAAAAGATAGAGCATACCCCGTTTCTCTTTCTTACGGCTATAGAGCAAGAGCGGTTGGAGAAGTGGCATGCAGCCATAAATACTCATTATACATTTAAAACGCATCCTTCTTATAAGCAAATACTTCGTTCCCTAACATTCATTTTTACTGCTGAGGTGAGTGCTATTTATGCCAATTATCCGATAAAGACTACTGCCACTCATCGGGAGGAATTGGCAGATGGATTCTTTAGTCTTTTGCATGAACATCTTCCTATGCATAGGGAGACATCTTTCTATGCCGATCGGCTTTGCATTACTTCCAAATACTTGGCGCGGGTGATACAACAAGTCACCGGGCATACTCCGTCATATTGGATAGCCGACTTTACCGTACGTGAGGCAAAGACGCTACTGAAGTCTACTACGCTTACTGTTACCCAAATCTCAGAACGGTTTAATTTTCCTAACTCTTCTTTTTTTGCCCGTTATTTTAAGCGTTATGCAGGAATGGCTCCACAGGAGTATCGGTTATCCCAGTCGTAAATCGTATAAACATGCCCGCACTTCTTCCGGGCTACCGATATGTTTGCCTATATCATCAGACAGTTTTACGCATTCGCGCCATTCCTGATTGACATTCATTTTACATTGGGTCAGCTTCATTACAATGTTAGAAGGTTTAAATCCGGTGTCGTTCGTCAGATTGGTACCGATACCGAAAGCACATCTTATTTTTCCACGGCAATATTCCTGTATTTCCAGTGCTTTGCCAAAGTCGAGTGCATTGCTGAACACGATTGTTTTAGTTGTTGAATCGATACCAAGTTCTTTATAGCGTGCAGTCAGTTTATCGATGAATTCTAATTCATTTCCCGAATCGCATCGTACACCGTCAAATAGTTTTGCTTGTTTGCGGCTGAGATTAGTCAGGAAGATGTCAGAAGTATAAGTGTCGGACAGTGCGATACCCAGATCGCCGTCATACACATTTACCCAGTTTTCCAGTGCTATGTAATTGGCATGTTTGTAACCGAACTGCGCTCCATGAAACATGAACCATTCGTGTGGATGCGTTCCCATCATCTTCATCTCATACTTCATAGCAAAGTAGCAGTTCGATGTGCCTGTGCAGTAGTGTGCAGATTTCTTTAAATACCCTATCACTCTGTCCTGCACATCAAAAGAAAATCGTCTTCGCGTACCAAATTCAGAGAATGACAACTGATGTTCATTTGAGAGTATCACCTTTTCGGATAGTTTGCAGATTATCTCTTCCGTGTTGGCTACGTTTCCCTGTATCTGGTTTTTTATTTCTGAAACAATGGCGAGCAATGGTACTTCGTAAAGTGTCGATTTATAGAGGTAATCCGTTATTTCGATATTCAGGTGATGTTCTTTATCCAGATGGATGTCTATTTTCTCCGGTTGGAACCGGAAAGAAGAGAGCCATTCCCAGTATACCGGTGGTAGGAATCTGCAGTTACGGGTCATATATTCCAGTTCTTTATCAGCCAATGTCACTTTAGCCAGGTTGGCCACTTCTGTTTTCAGTTTACTCAGAAATACTTCTGTGTAGGCTGTTTCATCTCTGTCTTTAAAACTAAAAGTCCCCATTGCATAGGGAAACAACTTTATATAAGCATACGAAGTGGTAAACTTGTAGAGGTCTGTATCGAGTATGGTATGAATCATCATCTGTAGGTCTTTTTTTAAGAAAACACTATAAAGTTAGTATTTGTTGAGAAGAAACGCTACTCTACTCAGATATAATTACTTCATTTCTCTCTTTTCTGGGAGAGTAAGGCATTGGTTTGGCATATCCTATACGCAACAATACTACCGGGATTCTTTTTTCTTTTCCTGTTTGGTGAATTACTTCACATTGCATTTGCTTCGCCAGTACTTTCAATTCGCAAGGTTGATTAATGAAGGCGGTGGCAATGCCTGCTTCCGTCGTTTTTAGTAAGAAGTGTTCCAGTGTGCGTCCAAGTTGAATCCACTCCGGGATAGAATCATTTTCAACAGTGAAAAGTACAACATGAGAGGAGGAGTTTACTTTCTTTTCATCACTTTTGTTTTGCATCCCGGGTGTCAGACATGCTCCCATTATGAGACGTGATAGCCATTTGGGGAGGTTAGGAGCTCCGAATACAGCATAACTCAATCCGTCCAGGGTTTGTTGCTCATCCCTCTTGTTAAACCGCATCCAACTTTTCAGTTCGTTTTTGAAACGACTGTCACTCATTTGTATTTTATTTCCTGCCAGTACGTAATCCCGTATTTTGTTGAACTCTATGCTCTGTTTCTGCCAGCAGTATATCCCGATGTATTCTTCTTTTTCAAGGGTAAGTAACTCTCTGATTACCTCTTCCGGAATTTGTTTTCCATTATATATACTTCGGTTGGTCTGCCTTTCGGCTATTTGTCCGGAGAGTAATGGCTTTTTCTGATTGTCCACGGAATGAAGTTCTATGGAGATGATTCCTTCTTCCGAAACATGTACCTTGCTGGCATATCCTATACTTTCGGCTGCTATACATAGATTTTCCGTGGCACACCCCAGTGAAACAAACATTTCTCTTCGGTTTCTGTCTACCACATGCAATGTTTTCCGGTTGTCCGGATGTATTTCAATGCTATCTTCGCAGATGCGGAACAACCATGGCTGTGTATTATGTCCCGAAGGTGCTTTTGTGGCCTGTTCTATCATGAATAGATAGTCAGCTCTTTTTTCTTTCATAGCGTCAATCCTATTTTGAAGGTTATTGAATTGTGGGATAATTGTTCTTCAAACTCCGTTGTGAAATATTCGTTCGAGTCTTTTTTAACCCGTTTCAGTTTCTGCAATTCGTATCCTATAGCCAAATTTACTTTCAGTTTATGCGATATCTTCAGTTGCATTCCGACGGAGGGGGAGAGGTATAGACCTCCATTGGCTTCTTTGCCAGGAGCAAATGCGCTGCCGGCATTACATGCAAGATATGGAGTCAGTTTTTTGGGTTTGGTGACGAAGAATTGTACATTTGCATAAAGGGGTATAAGTACTCTTTCGTACACAGAGAGGCCTGTACCGGCACCTATTGCAAATCGTTGACTAAGGCGATAATGTCCCATAACCTCCCATGTGAATGGTGTATGGGTCGGAGAACTCATCGGAAGTCCTGTTCCCAAATTGGTAGTATAGGAAATCTTTTTTGTATCGGTTTGTCCCAGAACAGTTATCGTTGAGCTAAATAATACAAATAATGGGAGGATAAATCGTTTCATTATTTCAGGTTTATAGTTATGCTTTTTACAATGTTCAGTGCGGTTGTTATTGAGGAGATGTCCGTTGTAATACCTCCGTCACTTCCGTCCGGACTACTATGTCCAATGAGGTTTAACTGAAACTCTTTTTCTCCTGACGTCAGATTCACTTCCGCTGCGTAGACCAGTGCTGGTTGCCCACTTCCTTCTTTTCCCCCTGAGTAGTTGGAATCTCCTTGCTGAGCCGATTTCGGATAGGCATCATTCCAGTCGGTTGAGTGATTTATTTCCACTTTTACAATGAATTTCTTTATCTTTCCCGTTGGAGTTAGTTTTACATCAAAACTTCCTTTAGGAGTTGCTCCGGTGACAGCATCTGTCAGGGGTGATTTTTTGGTTGGCAGGTATAGTCCGTCTTCATACTTTACACCTCTGGAATAACACCAATGCGGAAGTGCTTCTTTTCTTCGGTTTCCTTCTGCCGCTTGCCAGGTTTGCGTAGCTATTTTGTGTGTTACATAGATTGTAGAGAGATAATGTCCTTCTGTATCTTCTGTCCATATTGCAATTTGTGGCGGGTTCTTTTTATTGATTCCTAAAAACAGAGGGAAATCATGTAACCATCCATCTCCCTTTTCAATTGATATCCTGATGTCGTTGCTGTGATATTCCACCAAATCTTTGTTGCATCCACCCGATAACAGGGCAAAAATGCAGATTCCTATTATTGTCATCTTGTTCATTTTCTTTTTTATCGTTTTTCTAACCAAATATCTATCAGTATATTAATGCCCTCTTCCAATTCTTTCCAGCCGTCCTCGGTCTGAATGTTAATCCCGTTAAAAAACGGACAGTTTTCTTCCAGCAAGCTGAGATAGCTGATTGCAGCAGTGAGAATACTTGCCATTGCTGCGGTTTCTTTCTGAGGATGTTTAGATAGTTTGCTGACAGCATCTACCAGCCATATTCCCTTTGCTTCCCTCTTTTCCCGTAGTTCTTTAATAAAAGTATTGTTGGATGTCAATTCCCATCGGTATAATCTTCGGAGTGTGTAACTTTGTCTTAGCATAGCAATTTGTCTCTTGAATATTTCTTTGATAAATTCGCCTATGTGCTCTTCGTCCGGCAGTTGTTCGTCGAAGTTTATCCAGTAATCATGTTGCTGGATGTAAGCTGCTATTAATCCATCCAATGAATTGAAATAGCGATAAATTAGCATTTTGGAAACTCCGGCTTTAGCCGCTACAGCATTTATGCCCAATCCTTCGAATCCGTTTTCTTCGATAAGTTCGTCAACGGCTTTGATAAGATTCATTTCTGTGGTTTGCCTGTTTTTAATTACTTCTTTTTCCATTATTCTGTTGTTGTTACTACTTGGTCACAAAAGTATGTTTCCTATCGGTAACATCAAAAAGAAAAAGGGAATAAATTTTAAGAGCCTGTTTAAAATTTCCTTGGGATAAGCTGAAGAGAGTTTTTAAGAGGAGAGTTTAAACAGGCTAAGTGGTTAGTTTTAAGAAAAATATAGTATAGCTGATTGAGAGGTTATGCCAATTCTACTGTCGGGTTATGTATGGTCAGTCCTCCATCTGCTACTATGGTTTGTCCGGTGATGTATCGTGCATCTTCCGAGGCCAGAAAGGCAATAGTAGCTGCGATGTCCTGTGGTTCTCCCAGATAAGGAGTAGCGCACTGTCCTAAGAAAATATTGCGTACATCTTGATTCATGTTGTTTAAAGCAGCAGGAGTGAGTACAAGTCCGGGAGCTACGGCGTTGCAACGGATATTCTTTTTGCCTACTTGTGTGGCTATGTATCTGGTCAAGTTAATTACTCCGGCTTTACTTGCACCATAAAGTGTACCACTTGCATCAGCAGTAATTCCGCTGATGGAAGCCACATTAACAATATTACCTCCACCGTGTACCTTCATTATAGGTATAATGAGTTGTGAAAGATACATTGTACAGGATAGATTAAGATGAAATGCTTCGTCAAAATAGTCTATGTCCAGTTTCTCGATATTGCCATCTCGTTTGGGGTCGGTTCCGCCCACATTATTTACCAGTACATCTACCTGCCCATATTCTTTCATGGCAAATTCTGCCAGTTCTTTACTACTTTGAAGTACGGTTGCCGAGAAATAAGTGGCACGCACATCTGCTCCGGACTGAGTTAGTTCGGTAGCCAGTTTGTCAGCCTTTTCTTTAGAATAATCAGCGATTATTACTTTCCCTCCTTCGGATACGATACGACGGGTGGTTGCCTCTCCAATGCCGCTGGCTGCACCGGTAATGATGGCTACTTTATTTTCAAATCTGTTCATGATAGAATGGTTTATGTGGGTTCTTCTGTTTTAAAACAATCAGCTATAAGAAAAGGTTATTTTTCTATATCTTGGTTTAATACGATTTCCGTTTTCATTAGTGACTTTTGCATCTGCCATTCTTTTATCGGTTCATTTGTTTATAAATCTGTTAAATGTTAACGGAATACGCTGAATGTGTTAATGGCCGGTCGATTCTATTAAACCATGTTATAATACACCCCGTTATGTCACGGATATTTGGAGGTTTCTTGAAAATCTGTACCTTTGCATTGTGTTTTTCATAGTATTAGATTTAAGGTTAACAAAGATTGGCTGTCTGGGATAGATAGCCTTTTTTTATGTCCATATGTGACCTCCTCGGATTGTGAATGTATATGTTAATTGTTAACGTAATAAGTCTAAAGTGTTAACGCAATCTCTTTACCATTAAACCATGTTATAATATGGCCTTTAAAGGCTCTGAAATTTGCTGATTTCCTGAGAATCGGTATCTTTGTACAGTGTTTTTTTCATAAGTATTAGATTTAAGGTTAACAAGGATTGGCTGCGCGTGATGCGTAGCCTTTTTTTGTTTATATGATAAATATCTGCTTCTTTTTTAAATTTATAAAATATCCGAAAGCAAAACGTCATTTATATTGTTATTAGTGCAATGTCGCCTGTCTTTTGGCTTATCTTGTTTATAAAATTATTAAAGAAAAGAATTATGAGAAAGAATTTATTATTATTTGGAGCACTGATCGGTGCCTTTTTGCTAACCTCTTGTTCGGGAGGAAATAAGAGTCAATCAACTACTTCTGTGAGTACGGCAGATGTAGAAAGTGCAATGGAAGTAGTTAAGTATTACAATACTTCTCTTAGTGTACTGAAAGATGTAGTGAATGAGAAAGATGTGAATGCTGTTCTGGGATATATGGAACAGAAAGATAAAGCTCCTGCTCTTACGCCTATTGTACCTCCTGCCATTTCTGAGAAAGATACTGTGATGCTGATGAATCCGGGTACTTGCTTTAACGAAGAGACCCGTCAGAACCTGAAACAGAACTATGCAGGTCTGTTTCGTTCAAGAGCTCAGTTTTATTCCAATTTCAATACCTATTTGTCTTATTTGAAAACAAAGGATTATACTAAAGCGAACCAGCTCCTCGAAGTGAGTTATCGGCTGAGTATAGAGATGGCTGAGTATAAAATGAATGTTTTTGATATTCTGAGTCCTTTTACCGAACAGGCTGAACAGGTGCTTCTGGCAGACAGTCCGTTAAAAGAACAAATTATGTCTGTTCGCAAAATGGCATCTACAATGCAAAGTATTATTAATTTGTATGCCCGTAAGCATGTTGTGATGGAAACTGCACGCATTGATCTGAAAATAGCCGAACTTACCAGGCAATTAGAAGCAGCCAGAAAACTTCCTGTCGTAGCAGGACACGAAAACGATATGAAAGCTTATCAGGCATTCCTGGCGCAAGTTGAAACTTTCATCAAGCAAGCACAGAAAGTACGGGAAAAAGGAGAGTATACAGATGCCGATTATGAAATGCTGACCAGTGCATACGAAACGTCTGTCATATAAAAGCTCCTGCTTAATCCAAAAAATTATATCTTTGTGGCATTTTAGTACGTACTATCACATACGTACTAAAATGTTTTTTTTGTAAAATATCAATTTAATATAAGAAATATGGAGAAGGTTATTATCAATTCGTATGAGGAATTTGAAAAGTTAGTAGGTCAGCAAATCGGAGTTTCGGATTATTTGGAAGTTTCGCAGGAACGTATTAATCTTTTTGCCGATGCAACTTTGGATCATCAGTGGATTCATGTCGATACAGAGCGTGCCAAAGTAGAAAGCCCGTATCATAGTACTATTGCTCATGGTTATCTTACTTTATCATTGCTTCCTTATATGTGGAACCAGATTATTGAAGTGAATAACCTGAAGATGATGATAAATTATGGTATGGATAAGATGAAATTCGGCCAGGCTGTATTGCCAGGGCAGAGTGTTCGTATGGTGGCAAGTCTTCATTCTCTGACCAATTTGCGTGGTGTGGCAAAAGCTGAAATTAAATTCGTTATTGATATTAAAGATCAGCCAAAGAAAGCGCTCGAAGGTATTGCTATATTCTTATATTACTTTAATTAAAGCTTCTGAGAATTTGTATTATGAGAGAAGCACATTGCTTATGAATGAGATTCTACAAAAATCTTGTACTCTTTCTGTTTTATAGAGAATATCCAACTTGTACAATGTTCCTATTTTTAGCAGTATGCTTTTATATATGTAAGCAATAGCTTTAATAATGAGAATAACTCAAGGATTAAGAAACCACAACACCCGGGTGTTCTTATAGGAAACATCCGGGTGTTGTGGGCTAAAACATCCGGGTGTTTTTGACAAGAACATCCGGATGTCATAAATATAAGAGAGTTGTATTATCATCAATATGATATTGGTATTTAACGTGTTATATATGTATTGTTCATACTATAAATCTTCGCTTAGTATCTGTGCGTATTTTCCCATTTCTATTTTTTTTGTTATCATCAATCCTTACTTGTTTTCAATAAAAAAAGTGTACATTTAT
>ERZ1108168.232-NODE-232-length-52841-cov-7.099648_pt1 | contig 52841 bp, 44 predicted proteins | sample MGYA00403704_ERZ1108168 | MGnify/ENA primary metagenome ERZ1108168 (study PRJEB35170, sample SAMEA104062421) | human gut metagenome | biome: human gut; feature: human-associated habitat; material: faeces | place: Denmark | collected 2012-06-12 ...
CCAATACAACAATTTTCAAACTCATGCTATTAATTTTAGTATTAGTATTTCTACAAGTTAGTAGCCAGTAGTCAGTAGTAAGAATCTTGCTATCAAACTATCCGGTTAACTATCAGCGTGCAAATTTACGGAAACAGTTGGTTCTGACAAGAAAACCATTAAGAAAATGCACAGGTTTAAAGTTTTTGAGCAAAAGATCAGGAGGGAGGATGTAGATTTCCGCTCTTCATTCTTTGTTAAGATTAAGATAGCGAATCCAATATGTTGGGTTCCGCATAAACCACATATCCGGGATATTCCATAGCTTCATCCAACAACAATAAAATAATATTGGCATGTTCTGTCACCCAAATGGCAACAGGATAACCATCTTTCTTTTGTTCAGAGAACAATTTGTCATACAGTTGCCACATCTTATCAGTTTTATCCTCATACGTTGGAGCTGAATAGAGCTTGCAGAAATAATCATAAAGAACATGGTAACTTTGAGTAATGTCGTTATGAAAAAGCCTTACTTCAGCAAATGGGACAGTACCGCTAAGGCCGTATGTGGTCATAAAATCGGGACTGCTATTCAGTACATCTGCATAAGAATACCAGGCTTGAGAATCTTTAGTGATGTCACTCCAATTATAAACCAGAAAATCTTTGTTGTCGGTGATGGAGATATCGAGCTGATGACGGAAAATTGTCTTATTGTTTTTCCATACAGTCAGGTAAGTTTTATATTCACTGGAATACTTGAAGCAGTGCCCCCACTTCAAAGTCAGATGACTATTCATCCAATCTTCTCCTTCTTCGTGTTCAAACACTCGAAAACTACCATTCAGACCATCTACCGTCCAAACGATTGAATCGCATATAGCAGAAAGTTCACTGGAATTGATTGACTGCGAATTTTTATTATAGAGATAAAAGTTCATCATATCAAAAATGTTTCCTTTCTGTTGCTCGACGGCAAGAAGAGGCATTGGATATTCTGTCACTTTCACTTTTATTGTAGCTGTTTGTCTCGTTTCATGGTCGATGACTACTATGTCAGTTTCGCCTTTCTGTTTGCCTTTAATTTCTATTTTAGCTTTATAACTGCCAAATTCCCAAGTATAAAGGACGTCAATCAGGTCTGAATTTTTAACATCTAACGTAGTGTTTTCATGGGCAGTCAGGTCTACGATAACACTGCGTCCCTGCATTACTTCGCAGGAACTCTTAGAGAGTTCCAAATGATACTCAGGATTATTATCATCACTATTTTTGCTACAACTTGTACTAAAAACAACAAATAGAGATAGTAGTAGACTACCTAATGACAGGTTTAGTTTGTTTTTTGTTCTCATGATTATATGCTCGTATATATAACGGTACAAAGTTAAGAATATCAAATGAAAAAGTCTTGAAGTAATTCAATACTTTCGTTCTTTCCGTAATTTTCTTCGTAGATGGTTAATGGCTTCGGGTGTTACCCCAGGAAGAGATGCTATTTCCTTTAAAGTAATGTATTGTGGTAGATTTGGGCAACGCTGTAACGTAACAAATTGATGTCGTATCGTTTTAAGAATTGAAAGAATTTTTAGCACGTATCTCAGTCTGCATCTTCTTCCATGGTTTCAATCAAAAAACTAACCGGACGAAAGCCGTCATTGCACGATATCATGGCAGACTTTTCATTTTTCATCCAACCATTGTATAAATTGCTGCCGCCATGTGCCAAAGTCATCACAAAAGGTGACATACTCTCCCAGGCACTATCACACATCCCTTTGGGTTTCTCCCAACCATTAGCTATAAAAATTTGTCCCTCTTTCATATCACAAGCATGTTCCATCGGATTTTCATACTTCTCCATCAAATCTTGATAACAAGCTATTCGCATAACGGTAATCTTACATTTTTTCATAATTATATTATTGGGGGAGGTTAAAGTGATATTATAAACTTATTCCAAATACAAAATATACCTGGTTTTCGTGTGGATTTACTATGAACTTGCCAGAGATAGGAAGTGAGAAGCTCTTGGTGAATTTTAGTTCTTTGGTAGCTGATAAACCTATATTGACCACATTAAACTTGTCAGCGTACATACCCTCCCAGGGAGTGAATCCGGCTTCGATGGCAAGGTCAACTCCCTTTACATTAAAAGGATAGGAGAGTTCACAATAACTGGACCAGGCACGTTTATCGTTTTCACGATAATCGTTACCGGCAAAAGTTGTGTACCAGGCAGCAGTCAGAGGAAACTTCTCACTGATAGTATATGCTGCCCCAAATTCAAATGTATGGCCACTGTTGTGTGCCGAATAGTTGAAATAGTCAAAGGGTTCTTCTTCGCTTTGTTCGAAATAATTGGTGACATTCAGAGTTAATCCTTTGAATTCGTATTCTAATGTAAGATCTATCTCGTTATTTTCATTGCGAAATTCAGTAGATCCCCATGCCGAAAGAGTGAAATCTCCCAAGCTTATTCCTAAGGTAGGTTGTACGGAGGCATTGCCGCATTTCATACCCCGCCATATATAATTGCTAACGAAGTCGGCGTTGACAAAAACTTCTTGTGCCTGCATTATGAAAGGGCAAAGGAATAATAATATAAATATGATTCGTTTTTTCATCTTGTTGGTTGTTTTTTAAAGCTGCAAAGATAATCAAAGATTGACTGAATAAAAAAACATGCTTTTTCATGATTCTAAACTTAGTATTTTAACTGCTACTTAAAATGCATATTAACAGTGTATTAAATACGTACTTTAGTATGGTAAAAGTACGTACTTTTTTATTGCTTGATAATCAAGTGTTTCAGAGCATTATAAAAGATTCGCAGATAAAAAACGCCTGTTTATTGATTCTTTTTCCAAAGCTTCTTCCTATTTCCTATTTTCGTAACATAATCGTAATATGGGATAGTATATGGAGTTACAAACAACCCTTTCGCATTTCTTGCCTGTTTCTTTGGAAGAAATGAATGGAATTCGCCTCATGAATCGTACGGATACGAAATTTGTCACTTCGCAGGATAAACTGGCATCTATTCTGCAATTGGCTTCTTCGGAATATCGGGTACAGGAAGTAGATGGTGAGCGGGTCATTGCATACCGGACGGTATATCTGGATACTCCCCAAAAAGACATGTATCTGGCTCATCAGAATGGGCGCAGGGTACGTGAAAAAATTCGGGTACGTACGTATGTGGCTTCCGGACTGACATTTCTGGAGGTAAAGAATAAAGATAATAAGGGACGAACGGATAAAAAACGTATCCGTGTGGAGAATGTACGTTCTCTTCAGATAGATGGAGCAGAAGAATTTCTGAAAAAGTATGCCTGGTATAGCTTACCGGAGTTGAAACCTTTGCTGGAAAATAACTTTCGTCGTATCACATTGGTGAATAAAGCGATGACCGAGCGGCTGACGATTGATACAGACGTTTGTTTCCGTAATCTTCAAACTGCCGAAGAAGCGGTTTTGAATGGATTGATAATCATTGAACTGAAACGGGATGGAAGAACCTTCTCACCGATTCGTGAAGTGTTGCGTAATCTTCATATAAAACCTGTTGGTATAAGTAAATACTGTGTGGGTATGGTGCTCACCTCTCATACTATTAAATATAATAGGTTTAAGCAGAAAATGAGAACTGTTGGGAGGATACAGGGAAATGGTGCTTTAAGTATGTAAAAACATAAAAAACTCTTATTAAGTTATGAATGAGCTAAGTGAACTCTCTTTTATTGAAACCCCATTGATAGATAGTATTGGTTTTTTGCAACTACTGTTGCGCTTTACATTTAATTTAGGGATTGTTTCTATTATTCTCCGCTTCTTCTATTATCCGAAGAGTAAGCGGCGGGATTATTATTTCACCTTTACACTAATCAGTATTAGTATCTTTCTGATGATCTTCTTATTAGGGAGTGTAAAATTGAAGATTGGTTTTGCATTGGGGCTTTTTGCTATTTTTGGTATTATTCGTTACCGGACGGAGTCGATGCCAGTGCGGGAAATGACTTATCTTTTTGCCATTATAGCTATTTCGGTTATCAATGCGTTAGCTGTGGAAATCAGTTATGCCGAGTTATTAGGTACGAATCTTCTTTTTGTATTTAGCATCTGGCTTTGTGAGAGTAATCGGTATCTGAGACATATCTCTTGCAAACTGGTACAATATGACCGCATTGAACTGATATGCCCGGAAAAAAGAGAAGCCTTACTGAAAGATTTACATGAGCGTACAGGGCTCAGTATTATTCGTGTAGAAGTTGGGCATATTGATTTTCTACGGGATTCGGCCCTGCTGAAACTTTATTATGAACCGGTAAGTGATGAGATAAACACAATTGATACACTTACCAGAATACCTCGTGAAGATGAATAAATGGCAAATGATATGGATATTGGTTTTCTTATACAATAGTATGGGGGAGCTTTACGCGCAGAGTGATGATTTGGGTTTATGGACGAGTGCAGAGGTTAAAAAGAAAATCTTTCCGGGCTTTGATGCCTCTCTGGAAGGAGAGTTTCGTTTGCGTGATAACATGAAAACAGTAGAACGTTGGGGAGGAACGGCCGAGCTTTCATACAAACCGGTTTCTTTTTTAAAAGCAAGTGCCGGATATACTTATATACACTATAACCATCTGGAGAAGACAACGAAAAAAGACAATTATATTCCTGAATACTGGTCACCAAGGCATCGCTTTAGTGCAGCATTGACGGGAAGTTACAAATGGCATCGGTTTGAACTATCTCTTCGCGAGCGGTATCAATATACCTATCGGGTAGGGCTTTCTGTACCTAAATATAATCTTGAAGAGCAGGTACGGAAGTCTGATGAAGAAATTTCAGCAAAGTCCATCCATGTACTCCGATCCCGTTTGCAAGTGGAATATGACATAAAGAAGAATCCTTTCAAACCCTATACTTCGTGTGAGTTATATCATTCGTTGACTGGAGAAGGGTTCGAGAAAATACGCTGGACGCTCGGAACATCTTATAAACTGAACAAAAAGAATTCATTTGATCTGTATTATCGTTATCAGAATAAGTCAGATGAAGATGAAACAGATGGGCATGTGATAGGAGTAGGGTATTTATTTAAGTTTTAAGAAGGAGGAATGAACATGATTATAGACAAGAAAAAAACGAAACTGTTTATTGGGATAGTTGTGTGGTTGGCTGTATCCACTTGCTGTTCTACCGATCCGTTTGCCGATTGGGAAAGTGAGTCTGAGAATAGCAAACCGGTACTTCCCGATGGTACGGACACATCAGATGGCGGAAGTGGTTCATTTGATGGTTCGGGGACGTTGCTTGATTTTGACATTAGTATAGATGATGCGGATATGAGCGGAGATGATATAGAAGAACCGGTCATCACGGATGGAAGTAATGAGAATTATGATGACTTTATAGAAAATTCGGAATTTACTTCTACGGTAGAAATTTCCTATTCAGGCACAACTGCAACAGTGATAAACAATGTTGAAGGGGTAAGTGTCTCGCAGAATGGAGCACATGTTGTGATTACTTCTACAGTAAAAAAGATGGCATACGCACTTTCTGGTACAACCACTGACGGATCATTCAAGATATATAGTGATAATAAATTCAAATTGGCGTTGAATGGTGTGAATCTTACGAATCCTTCGGGGGCTACAATCAATATACAGAGTGGTAAACGGGTATTTGTTATTTCGGCGGATGGGACGGAGAATATGCTCACAGATGGTTCTTCTTATCAGCTCACAGACGGCGAAGATATGAAAGGATGTTTTTTTAGTGAAGGGCAACTTATTTTTAGCGGAAGTGGCCGACTGAACATCACGGGTAATTATAAACACGGAATATGCAGTGATGATTATGTTCGCTTCCGTCAGGGTAGCCGTGTGACGGTCACAAAAGCCGTGAAAGATGGTATTCATACCAATGACGGGGTTATCATTGGCGGAGGTCTATTGAATATCACTGCTACTGATGATGGTATTCAGTGTGAAAAGGGACCGGTGAGTGTAACTGGCGGGCGGACCACAGTGATTACGACCGGAGATGGTTTTTATGAGGATAATGATATCTCTTCTTCTTCCTGCATTAACGGTGGAACAACTTTTGCAATAACTGCCGGGACCGTACTCCTGAAAAGTACTGGTTCAGCTGGTAAGGGTCTGAACTGTGACGGCGAAATATATATTTATGGTGGTACATTACGAGTCATCACTACCGGTAAACAATACATATATGGCCGCCTCGACTCTTCGGCTAAAGGTGTGAAAAGTAAGAGTAACCTGACGATTGACGGGGGACCGTCTGGGTAAGAACTACTGGTGGTGAGGGTAGCGAAGGCATTGAAAGTAAAAGTGTGATGACCATTAATGGTGGTAACATAGCTGTGTATGCGTATGATGATGGTTTGAATGCCAGTAACAATATTACGATCAATGGTGGAAATGTATATTGTTATAGTAGTGGTAATGATGGCATTGACTCGAATGGCACTCTGACTATTACCGGTGGCGTAGTGGTTTCTTCCGGTACTACTTCTCCCGAAGAGGGTTTTGACTGTGATCAGAATACCTTTAAGATAACCGGTGGTATATTATTAGGAATAGGTGGAGGAACAAGTACACCTACAGCCGGTTCCTGTACACAACGCAGTGTGATTTACGGAGGTTCCGGATCGTCGGGACAGTATATTGGCATTCAGTCTGTCGATGGAACGAATCTGATGATTTATATGATTCCGCGTAATTATCAGCAGATGACGTTGCTTTTCAGTAGTCCGCAGTTAGAAAGTGGAAGTTATACTATTTATTCGGGCGGTTCTGTTTCTGACGATTCTTCTTTTTATGGACTGTATGTCGGAGCTGCTTATACCGGTGGAACACAGGCTGCTACTTTTACTGTCAGCTCGATGGTAACTCAGGTTGGTTCTGTTTCCGGTGGCGGAGGTGGCAATCATGGAGGTGGTGGACACGATGGTTGGGGTTGGTAAGAAAACACCTGATTAGCGATAAAAACAGGCCCTTTGTCTATTCTCTTTGCAGGAGGCAGATAAAGGGCTTATGTTTGTATTGTTCATATTTGAATAATAATGAGCTAATTTGCCAATATGCCAATGTGCCAATTGGCTGCGCTGTATACCGCATGGCATTGGCATATTGGCACATTAGCATATTGGCAAATTATTCATATCCACGTAGAAATGAAGAAAATCAACAAAAAACACTTTCCGGAGCAGGTTATATACCTTGTAATCTGGCTTATTGTATTCCTGGTGCCTATTGTGGGTGACTATTATGCTGCTTCGGGTACAAAGACCACATTCAACTGGAATAGCATCCGGGTGGCTTGGTTGATAATGCTTCCTTTTTTGCTACTTTTTGTTGCTAATAATTATTTGTTGGCTCCTTATCTGTTATTTCGCAAGAAATATTTAGCATATGCCCTTTCCGTTCTTGCCATTGTTATTTTACTTTTTGGCGTTTATCCCTATTTCTATCATCCGCCTTATGGCAATCGTATCATGTAGCAGGAACATCTGTTGCCGGAACGTAAAATGCCGGATAAACGTCTGGGAGGAATGCAACCTCCCCCAAAGGGCGATCATATGGATGGAGGAATCATTCCGTCAAGGGACAGGATGGAACGTCGGGCTCCTGATGCATTTGGATTTCGTACTCCTTTTCCCATGCCTGGTCCGGCATTGGTCTGTATGGCTATGGCAATTCTGTTAGTTGGTTTTAATATCGCTATTAAGCTGATGTTTAAGTCTCTGCGTGATGAACAAACTCTGAAAGAGCTTGAACATAAGCGCCTGCAATCGGAACTGGAATATCTGAAATATCAGATAAATCCCCATTTCTTTATGAATACGCTCAATAATATTCACGCTTTGGTAGATATTGATGTTGCCAAAGCTAAGAAGGCACTGGTAGAACTTTCCAAACTAATGCGCTATGTATTGTATGAAACCAGTAATAAAACAATTATGCTGACTCGTGAAATACAGTTTCTTGATAATTATATAGAGCTGATGAAGCTTCGTTATATAAATAAGGTAGATATTGATGTTGTTCTTCCGGCTGCGGTTCCGGAAGTACAGATACCGCCTTTGCTATTTATCTCTTTCATTGAGAATGCTTTTAAACATGGTGTTAGCTATCGGAAAGATTCACTTATTCGTATTTCAATGGAGCTGGATGGAGATAAACTCATTTTCCGTTGTAGCAACAGTAACAGACGAAAAGAGGATGAGCAACATCATGGCATTGGGCTCGAAAATATTCGTAAACGTCTTCGCCTGCTTTTTGGAAATGATTATACGCTTTCTATTGAGGAAGCGGATGACTCTTTTAATGTTTTATTAATAATCCCCCTGTTATGATGAAATGTCTGGCTATTGATGACGAACCGCTGGCGTTGGCACAGTTATCGGGATATATATCCCGTGTTCCTTTTTTGAAGTTGGTAAAGTCGTGTCATGATGCTTTTGAGGCTATGGAAATATTGGCGGAAGAAGAGGTCGATCTGATATTTGTAGATATAAATATGCCTGATCTCAATGGACTGGATTTTGTTCGTTCATTGATAGTGAAGCCGCTGGTTGTGTTTACTACAGCTTATTCGGAGTATGCTGTCGAAGGTTTTAAGGTAGATGCTGTTGATTATCTGCTGAAACCTTTTGAGTTTCAGGATTTACTGAAAGCTGCTGATAAAGCGCGCAAGCAATATGAATATCATCTGTTGGATCAGGGAGACGGAGCGGAGATATCCTCTTTGGTTAAGAATGGAATATTATTTGTGAAATCCGAATATCGTATGATACGTATCAATATTGAAGATATAAAATATATTGAAGGGATGAGTGAATATGTACGTATCTTTGTAACGGGAGAGGAGAAGCCGGTAGTAACTCTTATGAGTCTTCAAAAATTGGAAGAACGGCTCCCTGCACAGTTATTTATGCGAGTACACCGCTCTTATATTGTCAATCTTCGTAAGATAACGGAAATTTCCCGTTTACGTATTATTTTCGATAAGAATACGTATATTCCTATAGGCGAAAACTATAAGGAACGCTTTATAGAGTATATTGGAAAGTTAACAATAAAGGACTGATTGATAACGTAATTATTCTTGTTTAAACAACGTGTATGCTTTGACGATGCAAAGTAGTACACTTTTGTAGTGCAAAGTTGTGTGTTTTTATAAGTGTTGATTATCAATTGTTTATATACTGCTATTCACTGGCGTTGCTAACTCTGGCTGAGTCTTTGAGAAATAAAATAATCTGTTCAGATTTGATTTAGTGACAAGTTTACATTACTTTTGTTTTTAAGAAGAACATTGACTTTACTAATGTAAGTAGAATCATATATTTTACCAGAACGAGACGAATAGAGTAACCTATGAATAATACTGAAAAACAACGGATTGAGGGCTTAAAAAAAGGATCTATTGATGACTTTAACTTCTTATACTCAGTTTATGCAGATTCACTTTTCTCTTTCTCATTAAAACTGCTAAAATCGAGAAGCGAAGCACAAGATGTTGTACAAGACACCTTCCTTAAAATTTGGATTAAACGAGAACAACTATCTACCGAGCTATCTTTCAAATCTTATCTATATACAATTGCTAAAAATAAGATTCTGACTACATTTCAAAAAAGAGTTGACGAAGTTACTATAGAGGACTTGCGAATCTATATAGAAGAGAATACGGCAGATGGTGTCGACATCGAACAATGCATCATAAATAAAGATATAAAATACAATTTATATAGTTTGATTGCCAAGCTTCCTGCTTTACAGGCAAGGATATTCATTATGAAAACTGAAGAAGAGCTTTCAACACAGGAAATATCCTTTAAACTTAATATCCCTCATCAAACCGTTAAGAATAACTTGTCGAAAGCGATGAAATGTATGCGGAATGAACTGAAAAAGCTCAAAACGATTCTGGCTTGTATTCATCTTTAATTTGATATGTGTTATAAAACATATAAATTGCGCGGTACTAAATTCTATAATCAAAGTATATACTATATAAAGATAATAAATGGAACAATATAAAGATGACATAGCAGACGGTATCAAAGCTTGGATGAGTGATGATGTAGATGAACGAGAGTTGGACAACTTAAAGAAGCAGCTCAGCGTAACATCTGCCGAAGCATTGGATGAAATAATTGCACCCATGTGGAACTCGTATGATAATGATTCCATCAACGAACGGAGTAATCGTTTACAGCAACAGTCTCAGCAGAAAGAAAAACTCATAAAGTTGCATACCAAATACAGGCGTTTGCAGATAGCGGCTGTTTTAATACCGGTTATACTGGTAATGGGCTTTGTAGTAAGTTATATTGGAATGAATGAGCAACCTAATTACTTTGAACTTCAGGCTATGAAGGGGGAAAAGTCGTTTCTTAACTTGCCCGATCAAAGTAAAGTATGGCTTAATAGTGATTCACATCTGAAATATACATCTGATTTCAGTGTTAAGGAACGTCATTTATATTTGGATGGAGAGGGATTTTTTGATGTAGCTCATCAAAATGGAATCCCTTTTACTGTATCTGTTGGTAAAATAAATATAGTGGTAAAAGGAACGAAATTCAATGTGAAAAATGATTTAAAAGAGATTGAGGTAGCTTTACTTGAAGGCAAAGTAGACATCTTCTGTGATGATAATCAACTATTAGCTTCTTTGACACCCAATCAGGTTATCAATATTGATGCAACCGATTCAAGAAAATTTATTATAAGAAACGAGAATGTAGACAGATATGGTATATGGAGTCAGAACAAGCTCGTTATTCAAAATGAAAACTTATTTGATATATCAAAAAAAATAGAGAAATGGTATGGGGTAAACGTTCATCTGTTCAATGTTGAACCCAATCAGCGGTACACATTTACAATTAAAACTGAGTCTTTAAATGAAACATTGAATCTTTTGAATCAATTAACGTCTGCTGAATACTCAGTTAACGGAGAGGAGGTGGTCATCAAACAGAAATAAGAACCAGTATAAAAAACAAAGTATGGAGAACGGCCATTCCCCATACTATTAACTTCCATAAGATCAAGCATTTATCATCTAACATTTAAGTTAGATAAGGGACTCTTATGTATGTTAGAGGCAAAGGTAGTGAAAAAAAAGAATTTGTGAACTTATAAATATTAAACTATGTTTAAAAAACACTTATTGCTTGTCTTCCTATTTCTCTGTATAGCAATCTTTTCCTATGCTCAGCAAGGAAATGTCAGTATCAACAAATCAAATGTTACTGTAAAAACATTGCTTGCGGAAATTGAAAAGACAACGAATTATTCGTTCATGTATAACAATGCCGACATTAACGAAAATCAAAAAATTAGTTTTAAAATAGAGAACCAACCTGTCAGTCGTGTATTTGATTTGTTGGCAGAAGAGTTGAATGTTACTTGTCAGATAAACGGGAGACAAGTGATTCTGAAAAAAGTAGTTTCTAATTCACTGATAGTAATCAAAGGTCAGGTGATGGATAGCAACAATGAACCGATTATCGGAGCAACCATACAGCAGACCAATAGCACAAATGGTACAATTAGTAATATGGATGGTGGCTTTTCGCTGAAACTTCCTTCAAATAGCTCTTTTACTGTGTCTTATATGGGATATCTGACCAAAACAATTCAAGTAAAAGGTAAGAATACATTTTCTGTACGCTTGGAAGAGAATACCGAACTTCTGGAAGAAGTTGTGGTAGTGGGCTATGGTAGTCAGAAAAAAGTGAATTTGACCGGTGCAGTAGAAAGCGTTGAACTGTCAAAAGCCAGAGGGCGCGCTTATACCAATACCAGTGCTATGCTACAGGGAAATATAGCTGGTGCATTTATCAGCCAGATTTCGGGACAACCAGGAAATGATGGTGCCAAAATTCAGATTCGTGGTATTGGTACGTTTAATAATACGGATCCATTGGTTATTATTAATGGTATGGAAGGTAGTCTGGATGCAGTAAATCCCAAAGATATAGAATCAATATCTGTATTGAAAGATGCTGCTTCTTGTGCTATTTACGGTAATCGTGCAGCTAATGGTGTTGTTTTGATTACTACCAAAGTCGGTGAACTGAATAAAATGAACATTGAATATAATGGACTGTATGGTTTACAGAAAGCAACCTCTTTACCCGATGTTCTGAAAGGTATCGATTACCTTGAAATGAAAGCCGAAGCTTATCGGAATACAAATAATGCTTTACCTACATGGTATACGGACGAATATATGAACAACTATCGCAATCATGTAGATGAATTCATGTATCCCACAAACTATAGCTGGCTGGACGATACTTATCGTACCGCTCAAATGACCGATCATTACATTGCTATATCAGGAGGTAGTAAGAGCTTGAAGTATTCAACCTCTGCCGGATATTTATATCAGGATGGTATTGTGAAGGGTAACAGTTCCAATAAATTCACTTTCAGAAGCAATGTAACAGCTTTTTTCTTTCAGGAAAAGCTAAAACTGAATGCCAGTATTGCTACCCAATACAAAAAAACGGAAGACCTTGTTGATGGAGCCAGTAGTGCTATATATAGCTCTTATGTTGCTCCTCCTACCATTCGGATGACGATACCCGGAATAGGATATAATAATGCCGGCTATAGTTTTGGTGCCAGAGATGCTGGCGGCTTTAATCGTACCCGGGAAACTCCCCTTACTCTGAATGCTTCAATTAGTGCGGATCTTGCCAAAGGACTGAATATTGTTGTCTATGGAGGTATGGACAGGAGCTTCTGGGAGAATAAGAACTTCAAACCGACCGTCCAATTATTCGGCTTGAATGATGATGGGAGCGTAAGTACTCCTCAACCCCGCACTTCCGAACTTGCTTTGCAGTCGTCCGAATCACAAACCTATGTATTGAACGGGCAGATTAACTACAACGTTACTCTGGCAAAAAAGCATGCCATTGCAGTTATGGGAGGTTATGAAATGCGTGAATTCACTTACCATTCTCATCAGTTATCACGAAAAAAACTGACGGTGAACATTCCTGAATTCGGAGTGGGTGACCCCGATACACAGAAGAATAGTAGTAGTGCTTATGATTTGGCGTGGTTATCATACTTCGGACGGTTTAACTATGTATTTGACAGTAGATACATGTTAGAGTTCAACCTACGTTATGACGGTTCTTCACGCTTTATAGATAAATGGGGGCTTTTCCCTTCTATCTCGGGAGGATGGCGTATTACGGAAGAAAAATTCATGAAACGTTTCAATTGGTTGAATAACCTGAAACTTCGTTTCTCTTGGGGTAAATTGGGTAATGAAAGTATCGGTCAGCCTTATGCCGCTTCGGATGAGCTGAGCCTGAACGGGTTGATGAACTTCAACAATACATTGGTAGGTATTGCTGCCGTTACTAAACTTGCCAATAAAAAGACATCTTGGGAAACGACTGAACAATACAACATCGGTCTTGATATTGATTTGTTCAATAAAATATCGGCCAGTATAGATTATTATATCAAGAATACAAATGATATCTTGATGCAAGTCCCAGTATCCAGTACATTGGGTATGACTACCGTTCCCTACCAAAATGCGGGTAAGATGAGAAATAAGGGTCTTGAGCTTTCTCTCCGCTATAATGATCGTTTTGGAGAAGTGGGAACTAACTTCAGCTTGTCTGCAACCCGTATTAAAAACGAAGTAAGAAACCTTGCCGGTAAAGATGAACTTATCATGGGGAATACAATCTGGCGTGTAGGTGCACCTTTCAATTCTTTCTATGGTTTACAGACTGAAGGTATTTATCAGAGCATGAATGAAATTAACAATCACCTGATATTTAATGATAAGGGGGTAGCCGTTAATCCTTATATGGGTATGACCCCTGTGGCGGGAGATATTCGTTTTAAAGACCAGATTACAGTGGACTCTGATGGTGACGGAATTCCTGACTCGAGAGACGGTATCATTAATTCGGACGATAAAGTTATTTTGGGACCATCGTTTCCCAAATGGACATTCTCGGGTACTCTTGGATTCGATTGGAAAGGGTTCGATGTATCCATTTTCCTACAAGGGGTTTCCGGAATCAAGACTTTGAATCAGGGTATTATTACTGTACCATTCCATGGGGGCGAATCCAATACAGGTGCATGGTATAAGAATAGGTGGACTCCTGAGAATCCAAGCCAGACGATACAACGCTTGTTCTCTGACCCTAATCGTTCTGAAATCATATCAGAATATTATCTGGAAAATGCCTCTTATCTCAGATGTAAGAGTTTGGATATTGGTTACACACTGCCTAAGCATATTCTCAGAAATGTTTTTAGTGCGGGTAGTTCGGTACGTTTCTATGTTTCCATGCAGAATTTGTTTACTATTACAAGCATGAGATATGGTTTCGATCCGGAGAAGCCAACCAGCACGACAAATACGTTGCAATATCCTCAGTCGAAAATATATTCATTTGGAGTTAATCTTAAATTTTAGGAGGTTGTATGAAAAGATTTAAAAATATAGTATATGGAGTTTTGTGCCTGTCGATATTTAGTTCATGCAGTGATTTTCTGGATAGAAAACCTCTCGACTTTATATCACCGGATAATTATTTGACGAACGAAAATCAGGCTGAAAAATTATTGAATGGAGTATATGAATCCTTGATGGCAAGCGGTGAAGGTAATGACCGATTGTTTCCCATTCATCTTGCTACTCTTACCGACGATGCTTTTGATCCCCAACCCTGGCACTCTACTACTGAATGGGCGCGGGGGCAAGGTAATGCTCAAAGTGGATGGCCGAAATGGAAATGGGACCTGGATTATCGGGGTATTTCACGTGCCAATGTTTTCCTTAATAGCATTGATGAGGCGAGCTTTACTTCCAGCCTGATTCCAAGATATATCGGAGAAGCTAAATTTTTGAGAGCATGGTATTACACTGATCTCGTTACATTTTATGGTGATGTGCCTTTGGTACTTGAACCGGGTGATTTGAGTAATAGTAAGCCTTATCGTACTCCTAAGCAGCAAGTGATTGCTCAAATCTTGCAAGATTTGGAAGATGCAATCGCTTCGTTACCTGTCACATACGAAGAAAAAGAATCAGGACGTATTACTAAAGGTGCCGCTATGGGGCTTAAGGCGAGAGTCTTATTGTATGAAAGTCGTTGGGCAGAAGCTGCACAGGCCGCGCAAGCTGTAATGGATCTTCATGCTTATACTCTTTTCCCGGATTATCAGGGGCTCTTTCTGGAGAAGAACGAAGGAGCAGCAACCTGTGAAATCATGTTCCAACGCTATTATTCGCCACAAACAGATCCATCTTATTTGTATTATCTGATAGGAGAGTGGCCGGCTTTTTCACCAACGAAACAGTTAATCGACTGCTATTATATGAACGATGGGCAGCCTGTAAGTAAATCCCCCAAATATGATAAAGCTAATCCGCATATGAACCGTGATCCCCGTTTCTATGCTTCGATCTTCTATCCGGGTTGTCAATATTTGAATTATATGATCAAGGCTCCTGATCCTGCTGTGTCTACTGACTCAATAATCATTCCCCAGTGGTTACTGAATACCAGCGGATATCGTTCAAAAAAGCACCTCAACGGATACATGACCGACATTAAAGACGAAGGTCGCAACACTTACTTCATGAGGTATGCAGAAATGTTATTGAATTTTGCTGAAGCTAAGAATGAAGTTGACGGGCCGGTAAAGGCTGTCTATGATGCAATAGACCAGCTTCGTGACCGGGCACATATGATTCGTCTCTCTGTTGCAATGCCGAACCTGTCTAAAGAGCAGATGAGGAAGGAAATCAGAAATGAACGTCGCATTGAACTCGCATTTGAAGGCATGAGATGGGCTGATATCAGACGTTGGAAAATAGGTGAAGAGGTGATGGTGGATGCCAAAGGACTGGATAACTCTTTATTGGCAGCAGGCATGTATCCGGGTGACGGTAAGGGTGAATCTAAAGATTGGATATACGAAGAGATTGTGATTGATCAGCGTCAGTTCAATCCTCAGAGAGACTATTTATGGCCCATCCCGCAGAATGAAATGGATGCTAACGAGAATATGGTTCAAAATCCTGGTTATAATTAAGACTGAAGAACAATGAAAAAGAACATATTATTGATACTGTTGCTTCTGACGGTACTATTTACCGGATGTAGCAAAGATGATGAGATTCCGGCAATCTCACGGACTGCATTGAAAGCTTATGGGCCGGACTTTGCCGATGTACAAGGTCGAATCTATTTGACCGGTGACTCTCCTATAAAGCGGAGTGGTGCTTGCTGGGTACTGAAATCAACGGTACCCGTAGACGAAAAAGCATTGGAGTTTGCTACTCTCGATAATTTTGTGCAGGAAAGCGATGCCAGAGAGCCCGGTGTGTTTCAGATGCGTGTGACAGGACTACAATCGGATACGGTTTATTATGTTCGTCTTTTTGCAACGAATGACCAGGGAACGTTTTATAGTTATCCCGTGAGAGTAAAAACCGGTAAAATATATGATAACTTTAGTTTTATAGAAGCCGGTATCTATTCAATGGGAAATGCCGGAGGAGCTATTGATGAGATGCCGATTCATAAGGTTGATTTGGAAAACAACTTCTACATGGCTATAAAGGAAGTTACCAATACTGAATATTGTAAATTCTTGAACAAGGCAAAAATTGATGCCGATGGAACAACTGGTGATGAACGTTGGATAGATATGACCTCACCCGGTGTACTGATAGAATCTGATGGAACTATATTCACACCGAAGGCCGGGGCCGGAGATAAGCCGGCAGTTTGTGTAACTTGGTATGGTGCGCAGGCATATTGCCAGTCGGTTGGAGGTCGTCTGCCAACGGAGGCACAATGGGAATTTGTTGCGAAAGGCGGATTAGCACTCAATAGTTTTAAATATTCTGGTAGCGACAATGCCGGCGAGGTGGGTTGGTTCGATGTATCTGAACTCCATTTGGGTGGAGAGAAGAAAGCGAATACACTCAACATATATGATATGTCGGGCAATGTAGCAGAATGGTGTAGTGACTGGTATTCGGATAAAGCTTATGAGAACTCAGTAGAAAAGAGTCCGGAAGGTCCGAAAACCGGTAAAACAAAGGTAATCCGTGGAGGTAGCTATAATCAAAATCCTGTTACAGTAACGAATAGAAGTTCTATGGAACCAGGAACGGCTTCTCCTTATGTTGGTTTCAGAGTTGTCATTTAATTATGGAGGAAAATGATGAAAAAGATATTATTATTTCTAACAATTATCTGTCTGTTTGCAGCATGCGAACGCGATGAAGACCGTAATCCTGTCGTACAGCCACTTGCTCAGACGACTACCCCAAAAGGTATCACTTGTAAAAAAGCAGTCCTTACCGGTAAAGCATTGGATGGGGGCGGAGTTATTCAGGAACGTGGTTTTATTTATATGGATAATTCTACTGGGAAAATAGAAGATAGTACTACAGATGTGGAAGCTATTCAAATATTGTCTGTACAAGGGACTCAAATAAAACTTCCACTCGATGGTGATTTTGAATATTTGCTTACCGGATTGACCAAGGAGACGGCTTATTGCGTACAGGCTTATGTGATATCGGAAGCCGGTAAGTCATTTGGGCATCCCGTGTTGTTCACTACTCCGGCAGAAGTAGCCCCCACTGTATCTATTACTTCTGAATATGAAAAAGAAGAAGGTACTACCAATGTGACTATTACGGCCAGCCTGGATGCTCCGGGTGGAGATGACGTCACAGAGAAAGGAATCATATGGAGTAATACGAATACTACTCCGAGCCTGGAAGACGGAGAAGTTATATCTTCTGATTTGAACGTTGGTACATTTACAACAAAAATGGATGATCTGAAATGGTTTAGAAAATATTATATCCGTGCTTATGCCAAAAACCAGTACGGGGTATCTTATAGTTCTGCATTGATGGTACTGTTCATGAGTGATAAATTCACCGATCCACGGGATAATGAGGTGTATACTGTTAAACAATATGGTAATTCCGTATGGTTTATTCAGAATTTTCGTCATATTCCTGAAAATGGAATCAATAAAGAAGTGTGGGTACAACAGTATAACGGTAGTAGTGTAGAGGAGGCTAAAGCCAGTGATTACTATCCGGTTTATGGCTGTCTTTATTCTTTTGACATGGCGAAGAATTTGATTCCGGAAGGATGGCATCTGCCTACCGATGCAGAATGGCAGGAACTTGAAATACTGACGGGTATGAGTCCGGAAGCTGCGAATACAGAGGATGATTGGCGTGGTAGCACCAATGACAAACTAAAAGCAGACACCTGGGAGGGCAACGGTTCATGGAGTAATTCAATGGGCTTTAACCTACATCCGGGTGGTAAACAATGGTGTGGGGGTGCCTTCCAGAATTGTGACGAACATGGATATTACTGGACTTCTACTATCAATGATCATCGCTCTGACGGGCAATTGAATCCTTATTATAGATTCTTCTCACCAGGACCTGCTACAGGTAGATTCAGTGACTTCCCCACTTGTGTAGGAATGTCTGTAAGATATGTAATGGACTAATTTATAAACATATAATACAATATGAAGAAAAGACGCTATTTTTCCGTTGGTACATTATGGATTTTAGCTGCTCTGAGTATTAGCCCGGTATGTGCACAAGATGTTGAAACAGACATCCTGCAATCCACTTATATTTCCCAGCCATCTTTATGGCTGGGACCTACTCTGTGGGAATCGGGCTTTGCTGTAGAAGTGGAAGTGAATTCTTTGGGATCTTATCGCAAGTATGATACGACGATAAAGTCTATAGAAAAGCATCAGATAGGTGAGTATACAACTAAGCTGCCCAATATAAAAGCTGCTGAGTGGGGCTATACAGTTTTAAATCTTGCTACCGGACAATATGATGGTAGTGGACGAAAGATTAACAATGTCTATCTGGATAATTTATCGAATATCACAACCCGTGATCAGGCATTAAGTAAAATCATGGAATTTGTGAAACAGCAATACGGATACCGTGTGGACGAGAATACCTGGCAAACTATTGATCAGGGTTATCCCTGGTATTCAATGAACGGGCATCACTGTTGGCATCATTATGCAGGTGCCGAAGGAGCTACTGTGTTGAGTAGTGAGATTGGTGAAAACATTCATGGTTATCAGCTGCATATTGCCATGAACCGGGGGGCAGCTAAACAGTATAACCGTCCTTGGGCTATTGACTTTTCTTCCTGGCATGGAGCGAGTATTCTTGATTACTCCACTCATGGCATTTGGGAGGGATATAGTGGTGCCAATCATGGACACTCCATCAGTTTGGTAGAACGTTCTATGCTGATGAGTTACATGGCAGGGGCTGATGCTGTTATAGCTGAGGCAGGAGGTTCAATTGCATTCTACGAAGAAAAAACAGCCGATGATACTTATGACTTGACTCCTTACGGAGAAGTTTTTCAGCGCCTGACTGCTTTTGCTAAGCAACATCAGGTGGGCATTACTTATACACCGGTAGCCATTCTGCTAAATCGTTATCATGGAATGGATCGACAGCCAAGCGGTCAAAAAGCATTCGGGAAATTTGCATATGATGATGCCGACTTGCGCACTTTCAATCTGATTGAGAAATTGTGGCCTGAAACATTCTCCGTGGAGCGTAATGGTAATGAAAGAGGTGCAATGGTCAATGGGCGGTTTGCCGATCAGTTTGATTTCTTTTTGCAGGATGCCCCTCTTAATTTGCTCAATACTTATAAGGTGGTGATGCTGAGTGGAGATGTGAAATTATCGAATACGGAGCTTGATAACTTGAAATCGTATGCTGAAGCCGGAGGTACAATTCTGGCAGATTCTTATAATTTCACGCAGTTTGGCTATGGTACGGTAGGGGTAAGCAGCATTAAGAGAAAAGAGTTAGGCAAAGGCTATATTGTGGGATATAAGGTAGCTGCTTTGGATGATGTTATGGATGAGTATTTTAAATATGACGTTCCTTTTACTTTTTCGGAATCAGTGGAGCATTTGGTGAACGTGAAAGACGGAGCATTTTATGTAACGCTTATCAATAATGAAGGTATTACGAAAACTCCGGTAGTCAATCCTGTAACGGATAATTCGAAAACAAAAACTCTCACAGTGACGTATACAGGAAAAGCAGCCTTGAGTAAAATAGAAGAAATATGGAGAGGCAGACAAATAACTGTTAATGGTAACTCTGTAACTATAACCCTAAAGCCAGGTGAAGCGGCAGTCCTTGAGTTTTCTCAAGGACCGCTAAGCGGCCTTTCTCCTGTTAAACAGGTGTCATTCAGTGTGTCATCAGAGAAGGGATGGATGCAGGTAAGCGGATGTGAGAATCGCCCTCTGCTGGTTTCTAACCTTAGTGGGCAGGTTTGTTACCAGACGGAAAAGGCTCAGGAGAAGACTGAGATTAAGTTACCATCTTCTGGCTTTTATGTCGTAAGATGCGGAAATGAGGTTCAGAAAGTATATACTTACTAAACTCGTTCACTATTCACTTCTAAAATTATACCATGATGAAACATAGAATAAAGAAATGCCTGAACCTGCTGGTGCTTTCGTTCTGTTCAGTATACGTATTGGCTCAAGTACATACATACAGCATCGCTTCCGATCCCTGGGAGGAAGGATTGGGAAACCACCGGGCGGTAATCCGTATTGATAGAAAAGCAGATGTTGTATCTTTAAAATTAGATTGGAGAAGACCGGATAACGAGGTGGACCGGCATCAATTTATCATAATCAGTTCAATAGGTGATACCATAAAAAATATTTTTCGTGAAACAGTCAATAACGAAAGTTGCCAACTTCTTTTCGGGCCGGTAACCCAGACTGGTACTTATTATTTTTATTATTTACCATATGAAGTACAACCGGGACACGGAGGTTATAGTCAGGATTATATTCGTGAAATACACGCTAATGATCCTGTTTGGGAACAGAGTATAAAAAGAGGGAAGAAATACCCGATAGCTCAGGTGGTAGATATTCAGGCGAGAACGAAGTTCGATAGTTTCTATCCGATGGAAGTGATTGCTACGGCAGATGAACAGAATAATTATAGTAAGAAGACGAAACAGGCATTCTATGTGTTTCCGGAAGATCGTTCTCTTCCTATCCGTATGCGTAAATATCTACCCGAGCATTGGATGCAGATCAAACAAAAGGAGGCATTCAGGGGAGAAGCACATCCCAATGAATATTATGCTTTTCAATTAGGAATCTGGTCTCTGGACCATGCAATCGAAGATGTGGGCTATAAGGTTTCTGATCTTAAGTGTGGTGATAATTCTATTCTTGCTACTGCTATTACCTGTTTCAATACTGAAGGGATTGATCCTTACGGAGTGGCGTTCAGTAAGAAGATATCCGTAGATGTGGGGAAGGTACAACCTTTATGGTTTGGAATTGATATAGACAGTAAACAGGCTCCCGGTGATTATGTGGGGCAAGTGATTCTTACGGACAAAAAACTGGGTAGCATTAGTGTACCATTACATATAAAAGTAAAAGGAGAGGTATTGGCAGACAGAGGGGACAGTGAACCCTGGAAACACAGTCGTCTGCGCTGGCTCAACTCTACGTTGGGAATTGCCGACACTCCGATATCTCCTTATACGGCTATAAAGGTGAAAGACTCCCGGATTGAGTGTTTAGGGAGAAATATCCAATTGGATGAACAAACCGGACTTCCCTGGCAGATTCATACCTGGAGTACGGATTTGCTACAAGGACCGATTCATTTCGTTATTGAAACAGAAGAAGGTGTAAAATCATTAAAAGCAGCAAACTCTATCGAAGAGACTACAGATGGGCACGTAGGGTATACATGGGAAGCTGAAGATGCTGACTTGAAACTTGCTTATCGGGCACGAATGGAGTTTGACGGATGGATGAATTATGTCTATACGGTAACTCCTAAGAAGTCTATTCGTATTAAAGATATCCGGTTAGAGATTCCAATGAAACGGGATGTTGCGTCCTATATTCTGGGAATGGGACTTCCGGGACAGGAAACTCCCCGGGAATACCAGGGCAAATGGGACACTCCTGAAAAGAATGTTAATAATATTGGCATTTCAATTCCAATCTCTCAGAAACAGGAATGGCTTTGGCCGTTTGATAGTTTCTGGATGGGCAATACAAAAGGAGGTATACATTGTGAACTTCGCGGAAGTACTTATACAGGCCCCTTACTAAATTTATATCGGCCGGCTTATCCACAAAGCTGGTTCAACGCTGGCAAAGGAGGATTCAGGATAAAGCAGGTGGATGATTGTACATGTGCTACTGTTTACAGTGGTGAACGCCAACTGGCCCAAGGAGAATCATTATCCTTTGACTTTGCTCTGATTATAACTCCGGTGAAGCAGTTTAATACCCGACAGCAGTTCACAGACCGTTACTATCACAATGGCGGGAAGCCGGTTCCTACATCTGACGATGTAGAAGCAGGGGTGAAAATTATAAATATACATCATGCCAATGAATACAATCCTTTTATCAATTATCCGTTCCTGACAGTTGATAAAATGAAACAATTCACGAATGAGTGGCATCAGAAGGGGTGTAAAGTGAAATTGTATTATACATTACGCGAACTAACCAATTCTGTTACGGAACTTTGGGCTATCCGTAGCCTGGGTACTGAAATTCTGCGGGATGGTTCAGGTGGCGGCTTTCCCTGGTGCAGAGAACATCTTGTGACTGACTATACTCCCCAATGGTATCACCATTTTGAAGATGTACGCCAATTCGGCATTCAGGCAGATGCCGCTTTACTCACTGCAGAAGGAGATTCACGTTGGTACAACTATTATGTAGAGGGACTGGCATGGATGGTGAAGCATCTTGATATAGATGGCATTTATATGGATGATGTTTCATTTGACCGTCGTATCTTAAAGCGTATACGCCGTGCTATGGACACGGTGAAGCCGGGATGTCTGATCGATTTACACTCTAACACAGGTTTCTCTAAAGGTCCTGCCAATCAATATACCGAATTCTTTCCTTACGTTGATAAGCTTTGGTTTGGTGAGAGCTTTATGTACAATCAGATGTCACCGGCTAATTGGTTGGTAGAATCATCGGGTATACCTTTCGGATTGATGGGGGATATGTTACATGGCGGAGGAAATAAGTGGTTAGGCATGCAATACGGCATGACAGTGCGCCATCCATGGTTGACTGAGGGAGTGATCTGTGATCCGCGGCTTGTCTGGAAGATATGGGATGAATTCGGCATTGCCGATAGCCGGATGATTGGTTTTTGGGAAGATGATGCACCGGTTAAGGCCGATCATGAATCCATTCGGGTGACAGTTTATCTGAAAACGGATGAAACACTGCTCTCTATAGGCAACTATGATGATAGTAATAGTAAATTTCACTTGCACATAGATTGGAAGAAGTTGGGACTCGATCCGGCAAAAGTAGAGTTCGTACAACCCGAAGTCGAAGGCTTTCAGGAGGGTTGTCGCTATACTGATGGACAAGAAATGAGCATAGAGCCGAGAAAAGGATTATTGATCTATTTAAAGCAGAAATAGCTCATGAAAAGGATGCAAATATTGATTTATGTTATGTTGGGCGCAACTTGTTGTTGTGCTCAACATAATGATTATACGGGAGGTCTCTGCGTCGTATTTGACCAACCTACGGACTTTAGTGGTAGACAAGCGTGGTATAAAGGTAACGAAAAGCAATGGGATGGAGAGACTAATCCGGATAGTGCAGGCGATACGGTAAATAACCCCGATCCGGACTGGGAAAACCGTTCTTTGCCTATCGGTAATGGAAGCTTGGGTGCCAACATATTGGGATCGATAGAGACAGAACGAATCACTTTCAATGAGAAGTCGCTTTGGAGAGGCGGACCGGATACGGCACAAGGAGCCCAAGCTTACTGGAATGTCAATAAGCAGTCTGCAGGAATACTGAAAGAGATACGTGAAGCATTCTTAAGAAATGATCAGGCGCTTGCAGACAGTCTGACCTGTAATCATTTTAATAGTACCGTACCCTACGAATCCTATGCTGAAAACCCTTTTCGGTTTGGAAACTTCACGACGATGGGAGAATTCTATATTCATACTGGCATTAAACCTGACGTGGTAAGTCGGTACGAGCGGATACTTTCACTTGATTCTGCTTTGGCAGTGGTACGGTTCAGTGCCGATGAAGTAAAGTATCAACGCAAGTATTTTATTTCTTGTCCGGATAATGTAATGGTAATCAGGTTTAGCGCCGATAGGCAACGAATGCAAAACATTGATTTCAGTTATGCACCCAGTCCGGTAGCAATCGGAAATATAAATGCAGAAGGATCAAACGGACTTGTATACAAAGCCCGTCTTACTAATAATAACATGCAGTTCGTCATTCGTATACGTGCCATTAACCAGGGTGGAACGATTAGTAATGAGGGAGGTAGACTCTGTATTCGTGATGCAAATGAGGTGTTGTTTATCGTGACAGCCGATACAGACTATAAATTGAACCTCAACCCGGATTTCACTGATTCTAAAGCCTATGTAGGGGTCAATCCGGATGCTACTACTCAGGCTACCATTCAGCAAGTAGAACAGAAAACGTTTACACAACTGCTTCAAAGACATACTGATGACTATATACCTCTGTTTAGCCGTGTACAATTGAAACTGAATAATACTACCTTCAATACAGGGATTTCCACTCCTGAACGTTTGAAACGGTATCGCGAAGGAATTCTCGATAACTATCTGGAAACGCTTTATTTCCAATTCGGACGTTATCTGCTTCTGTCCAGTTCGCGCGAGGGGAATCTGCCTGCCAACCTACAGGGCATCTGGCATAACAATGTAGATGGTCCGTGGCGTGTAGATTATCATAACAATATTAATCTTCAGATGAATTACTGGCCTGCCTGCTCTACCAATCTTTCGGAGTGCACCTTACCACTCATCGAATACATAGCTTCGCTGGTAAAGCCGGGCAGGGTTACGGCTAAATCTTATTTTGGGGCACGTGGATGGACTGCATCTATTTCAAGCAATATCTTCGGATTTACTTCACCCCTCAGTAGCACCAATATGTCGTGGAACTTCAATCCGATGGCGGGTCCCTGGCTGACTACCCATTTGTGGGAGTACTATGATTTTACACGTGATAAACAGTTCCTGTCCGAAACTGGTTATCCGATACTAAAGGAGAGTGCCCGCTTTGTGACCGACTATCTGTGGTGTAGGCCGGATGGCATCTACACTGCTGCTCCTTCCACCTCTCCGGAGCATGGTCCCATTGACGAGGGAGCAACCTTTGTACATGCCGTTATCCGTGAAATATTGTCGGATGCAATTGATGCCAGCCGGATTCTGTGTGTAGATGTTCAGGAAAGAAAAGAGTGGCAACGGGTACTCGGTCATCTTGCTCCTTACCGGATAGGACGTTACGGGCAATTGATGGAATGGTCAAAAGACATAGATGATCCGCAAGATCAGCATCGGCATGTGAATCATCTTTTTGGATTACATCCGGGGCATACTATTTCGCCTTTATCCACACTGGAGCTTGCTAAGGCTTGTGAAATAGTTTTGCAACATCGCGGAGATTTTGCAACCGGTTGGAGTATGGGATGGAAACTGAACCAATGGGCACGTTTACACAACGGGAATCATTCGTATACACTTTTTCAGAATTTACTGAAAAACAGCACAATGGATAATCTTTGGGATACACATCCACCTTTTCAGATTGATGGTAATTTCGGAGGGACGGCAGGTATTGCCGAAATGCTTTTACAAAGCCATATGGGGTATATTCATGTTCTGCCCGCCCTGCCGGATGCGTGGGAAGAAGGAAGTGTATCCGGACTTTGTGCCCGAGGTAACTTTTTGGTTGGAATTGATTGGGAAAAGCATCAACTGAAGCGCATTACAATAGAATCTCGAAGTGGTGCACCATGTTCTGTTTATTATGATGGGGTGAAAATGAATTTTTCTACTCAAACAGGAAGATGTTATATTTTGGAATACAAACAGGGGAAACTGGTAATGCTTCGTTAAGCAGTAAATCCACTATATTGAAAGAAAAAAGAACGGTTCTACGCGATAACATATTCATGCGTGGAACCGTTCTTTCTGTCTTTATGAGTTGTTACAAAAAGCTGAAATTATTTGATACCTAACTTTTTCGCAATTTCTTTGGGAAGAGCATCTTTGTGCACCAGAATATTCATTGTCTTGTAAGCAACGAATGCTTTGGAAGCATACCATATTCCTTTGTATTTTCCGCTCGGGCCCCAAGAGTTCTTTACCATAAAGTATTCTTTGCCATTCTGATCTTTGGCAATACCGTAGATTACCATACCATGGTCATCTGTTGTTTCCCAGTTGTCAAATGCTTGCTGACGCATTTCCTGGGTTACATTCATTTCCGGCAGAGGACGTGCAGTCAGTTCCTTACGCTTATCGGCAGCAGTAAGTCCTGTCCAGCGAGCCATATCAGAACCTGTCAGCTCAGCGCCTTTTGCTGCATCCGGCATAACGGCGATACCATCACGGGTAAAACCTTGTTCGCTCACATCACTTCCCCATGCAAAAGTATACCCTTTCTTTACTGCATTATCCATTACTGCCATAAATTCATCCAACGGAAGGTTCCATGATAAACCATTGCGCCAATTGTCCTGAATTTCGATAGAGAACTGGCTATAGAAAGGATGGTGTGTATATGAAGTCAAAGATACATAGTCATCCGGATTTATACCTAATGATTGTGCAAAAGTCTGCGGAGTGTATTCTTTTCCTTTATAAGTAAACTTTTCCGGACACTGTCCCAGGTATGTATCATAGATGGCACTGATACCTTTTTGCCATACCGGAGTCAGTTTGGTTAGTTTTCCCTTGGCGATAGCATCTACATAAGCACCTGCTACGGCATCCAGCTCATTGTGTACCGGCAGTGAGTCACCATACATAATTCCTGGCATAGCTTCTTGTGGTACAAGGCCGTAATTCTTCAGACAGTACATGATATCATAGAAACTTCCGCCTGGTGAAAAGGAACTGTCACCATGATAGCGAACATAATTGCGTGCACGGTCTACCATTGTATGATGAACCACGAACATTTCAGAGAAATCATATTCTCCTTTGCCCATCCGGAGCAATTCTGATTCAAGAAAACCAAGGGCAGAGAAGCTCCAGCACGTACTCGAACGGTTCTGATTTTTGATAGATGTAATCGGATTTTCCTTAACTGTAGTGAAAACGAAGCCTTCTTCTTTTGTGTCCTGAGCTTTCATGCTCATACTGCAAATACAGAGTGCTGCCGCAATAAGAATTGTCTTTTTCATTATTATGTTGTTTTTATTATATTTATGCGACAAAGATACACGAATAACTTTGAAAAAGGAAATAATTATTGCAGTTTTGCCCGGTATTGGTGTTCTGATCTTGTTGGGGAGATACATTAATTTCATTAGATTCATTGGCGAATCTTGTTCATTTGTTTTTTTGATCGAGAAGCAAATATAAATTGCACTTTGGCATAAAAAAATGAATGAGTTCATTTTATTCTGCTTCCGGTTTGCATTATCTTTGCAAAAAGAAAAGAACTATGACTCTTGACAATCAGACCGGACTGGTGCTTGAAGGTGGAGGTATGCGGGGAGTATTTACTTGTGGCGTACTTGATTATCTGATGGACCGTGATATTCGTTTTCCATATACAATCGGTGTTTCTGCCGGAGCATGTAATGGGCTCTCTTATATGTCTCGTCAGCGTGGACGCGCAAAATACAGTAACATCGATCTGTTGGAGAAGTACCATTACATTGGTCTGCGTCATTTACTCAAGAAACGAAATATTATGGATTTTGATCTTTTGTTTACTGAGTTTCCCGAGCATATCCTGCCTTATGATTATGATGCTTACTTTTCTTCTTCCGAACGTTTTGTGATGGTGACTACAAATTGCCTGACCGGAGAAGCTAATTATTTTGAAGAGAAAAGCGATAAGAATCGGGTGATTGATATTGTAAGAGCTTCAAGTAGTTTGCCATTTGTTTGTCCGATAGCCTATGTAGATAGTGTCCCGATGTTAGATGGTGGTATTGTTGATAGCATTCCTTTGCAACGTGCTATTACGGATGGATACCCTAATAATGTAGTGGTTTTAACTCGTAATCGTGGTTACCGGAAAGAGAATAAAGATATTAAAATCCCTTCATTTGTTTATCGTAAATATCCCAAAATGCGTGAAGCCCTGAGTTGCCGTTGTGCTGTTTATAATGCACAGCTCGAAATGGTGGAACGTATGGAGGATGAGGGACGGATAACTGTTATCCGTCCCGTTAAACCTGTAATGGTGGACCGCATCGAAAAAGACATTCACAAACTGACCGAATTCTATGAAGAAGGTTATGCCTGTGCTAAACACATGTTTGAGGATATTACCCTTTAATAAACTAACCGGTAACTCAAAATGAACGATTAGGCGATTATTATAGAATATCCTCCTTGAAATTTTTCGCCTGCTGCCAGGTGTTGCATCCAGTCCTTATCTTTGTATTCTCCGGTGTAGTGTGCACGGTCGCAGCGCCCATACCATGGTTCGATACAAACAAATGGTGCATTCTTGGTTGGTGGTGACCAAAGACCTACTACTGGAGCTGTGAAGCGCAGACTCAGATAAGGTTTCTTTTCTTTGGTACAGAGAATTACTTCTTTTATCTGGTTATTTTCTATTATCAGAGCATCTTTGTCAAAGGTATGTGTATCTATTGGCAGTAGTCCGTCTGACGGGAGCTCCAACAAATACTCTTTATTAGGGTCTGCACAACCTTTTTCGGAGATAAGAATGTATTTTATTCCTTCCTTTTTATCAAATTCAAAGAATCCGCGTTCGGCATTGGACTCGTTAAATTCCGGAAAATAGAATGCCGGATGAGCGCCTATCTGGAAGTACATATCTTTATCTCCCGTATTTTTCACCGTCCATAATACGTCAATTTGTTTTCCTTGTATACGATATCCTATTTCGAGGCAGAAAGGAAAAGGGTATTTCTTTCGCGTATCTTCATTATCTATTAGTCGGTAACGCACTTCGTCAGGTTGTTCAAGTATAAGTTCAAAATCCATGTCGCGGGCAAATCCATGTTGGGTAAGATGATAAGTTACACCTTCGTGGTGATATTCATTATCCCATACACTGCCTACGATGGGAAATAACACGGGCGAATGCCGTTTCCAAAAGGTAGGGTCAGCTTGCCATAGATATTCTTTTCCGTTAGATATAATGCTGCATAATTCGGCTCCGTGAGAGGATACCTGAATGGAAAGTTGTGAGTTGGATATTGTTTTCATGATTATCTGATCTTTATTATATTTAATGCTATCTGTTATTTATCCTTCAAATGTAGCATATTTATTATTTAATCTGATAATCTCTATTGCATATTCTGTATAATAACTGATTGGAATTATTTTAGTATATATATTCTGTTCGTACGATTGCTAAAGTATTGCCGGAACTAGTTTGTATTTTATATCTTTTATTGGTTGGTTACTTCCCATGAATTATAAATTCTACCTTTTAACTTTAAAAGTGCTTTGTTTACGGCTCCATGTATCAATATTGATATAGTATGAAACAAATATGGCATGTTATTTTATGTTTTCCGCAATATCTTTGCCATAGGATTTCTACTAAGAACAACTTTATTTTTTTATTTCTTAAATTTTAATATTATGAATGAGGGTAAACATGTATTTCAGAATTGCATAATCTTTGCACTTCTTTTTCTGCATTTTATTAATAGCGAAACAATTTTGAAAATAGGCAGTAGGACTGCCTGATAACTGTTTTGAAGTAAAGTGTATCTATTTTCAGGTATTGATGAAACCTCTCTTTCCTTCCTGAGAAAATAAGAGAGTGAGTATTTCGTTCTGATGGATAACTTATACTTTTATTCTTAGAAACGATATTTTTTATTAATGTGTATTTTAAATCTATCAAAAAACATGAAGAGACTTATCTTTAGAACAAAGCGAAGCATGGTAATCTTTCTTATGTTACTTTTCCCTATTTTATCTATTGCACAGGTTGTGACAGGGAAGGTAATACTATTTGAGGATAAAGAAGCTTTGCCAGGTGTTAACGTTCTCGAAAAGGGAACGACAAATGGTACTATAACTGATATTGATGGAAACTTTTCTATTCATTTAAAGAGCCCGAATTCTACATTGGTTTTTTCAATGGTCGGGATGATTAAACAAGAGAAACGGGTTAATGCGGGTGATAAAGTAGATATCGTATTACAACCAGATCATTATCAGTTGGATCAGATTGTTGTAACGGGCTATTCTACTCAGAAGAAATCAGATCTGACAGGTTCTGTAACAGTTGTTTCGGTTGATGATATGATGAAATCTGCGGAGAACAATCCTTTAAAGGGTTTACAAGGGCGTGTACCGGGTATGGAAATTACTGCAAATGGTAACCCAAGTGGAGCTGCTACCGTTCGTATCAGAGGTATTGGTACATTAAATAATAATGATCCTCTATTTGTTATTGACGGCGTGCCTACCCGTGGTGGAATGCATGAATTGAACTCAAATGATATTGAGAATATTCAGGTATTGAAGGATGCTTCCGCAGCGAGTATTTATGGTTCCCGCGCAGCTAACGGGGTCATTATTGTTACGACCAAGAAAGGAAAAGAGGGTAAAATTAAACTGAATTTCGATGCCTATGTTACCCAGACTTTTTATAATAATAAGCTGGAAGTAATGAATGCGAAAGAGTACGGACAGGCATTGTGGCAGGCTACGGTAAATAGTTCAGAAGATCCCAATAAAAATAACATTGGATATACTTACAAATGGGGATACGATGATAACGGAGAAGCTGCCTTATATGATATGTACTTACCAAAGTATTTGGATACGGATAAAACAATGCTTACTTCTGATACGGATTGGTTTGATGCGGTGTCTCAAAAAGGATTATTGCAATCATATAATCTTTCGGTGAGTAATGGAAGTGAAAGAGGGGATTACTTTTTCTCCCTGGGGTATCTGAGCAATGATGGTACATTGAAGTATACTTCTTTTGATCGTTTTTCAGCTCGTATGAATGCATCTTACCATATTATTAAAGATGTGTTGACTATTGGCGAAAACTTTTCTGTAAATCGTACATCAGAAGTACAGATTCCGGATGATAATATTTTGGACATGGCATTGAAAGCATTGCCTCTGATTCCTTTACATACAGTAGACGGCAAAGGTTGGGGAGGTCCTACAACCGGTATGAATGACCGTCATAATCCTGCTCGTCTATTGTATGATAATAAAGATAATAAATATGCATACTGGCGCTTGTTTGGTAATGCTTATATTAATCTGCAACCCCTGAAAGGATTGAATCTCCGGAGTAGTTTCGGACTTGATTATACAAATTATTATAAGCGTAACATGGTGCATAGTTATAAAACTGGTACGTTGAATAATGATTTGAGTTCTGTTACTTTGGGGGGAACTTATACAACTAAATGGACCTGGAGTAATACAGCCAGTTATGCAAAACAAATAGGTGTACATAATTTTGATGTATTGGCAGGTTTGGAGATGTATAAAGAGGAGCAGATTAATTTCTCGGCATATAAAGATGGTTTTCTGGTAGAAACTCCGGAACAGATATGGCCTGATATGGGAATTGGAACATCCAAAGTGACAGGTGGCGCTACCAGTTATGCTTTATTATCTTATTTTGGTAAAGCCAATTACGCATATGATAATCGTTATCTTGCTTCTGTAACACTTCGTTATGATGGCTCTTCACGTTTCGGAAAAAATAATCGTTTCGGTACTTTCCCGGCATTCTCCCTGGGTTATCGAATCAGTGAGGAAGCATATATGGAGAAAACAAGAGATTGGTTGTCTGATTTGAAATTACGCTTCGGATGGGGGCAAACAGGTAATCAGGAAACTGCTAATACTGCTGTACATACACTTTATGTTACTGACTATGGTATGGGAGATCCTACCTGGACTTCTTTGAATGGTACTTCTTATGACTTGACAGGAAAAGGCGGTACTTCACTTCCTTCCGGTTATAAGAAAGTGCAGCAAGGTAATCCTGATTTGAAATGGGAGACAACGACTCAAACCAATATTGGTCTCGATTTTGGCTTCTTTGATCAGAAGTTATATGGTACTGCTGAATATTATATCAAGAAAACAAAAGACATTTTGGTACAACCCCCTTATTTAGGTATCATAGGTGAAGGAGGTTATTGCTGGTACAATGGTGCTTCAATGGAAAACAATGGTTTTGAAGTGAGCTTAGGTTATCGTGATCAAACACCTTTCGGACTCTCTTATGATATTTCCGGTAATATATCCGGCTATCGTAATAAAGTGACCAAGTTGCCGTCCGATGTTGAAAACTCTTATGGCGGAAACGGTAAGGGAGATAATATTCTGGGACGCCCCATCAATTCGTTTTATGGTTATATTGCTGACGGATTATTTCGCACAGAAGAAGATATTGCCGACCATGCAACACAAAATGGAGGAGAAGATTTGGGACGCATTCGCTATCGTGACTTGAATGATGATGGAAAGATCGATGATGATGATCGCACCTGGATTGGCTCACCTCATCCTGATTTTATGTATGGTTTGAACATTGAACTGAGTTACAAGAACTTTGATTTAAGTGCATTCTTTTACGGAGTAAATGGCATTGATGTGAATACGTATGCAGTGAAAAGCGAGACTGACTTCTGGAGTATCAATGATGTTCGTTCCAATAAAGGTACACGTTTATTAAATGCCTGGAGCCCAAGTAACCCAAATTCGGATATTCCTGCTATCACGGCTTTAAATGAGAATGATGAAGGGCGTTTATCCACCTATTTTATAGAGAATGGTTCTTTCCTGAAATTACGTAATTTACAATTAGGATATACTCTACCACGTAAAATCAGTGAGAAAGCATTTATTGAAAAATTCCGTATTTACGTTAGTGGACAGAATCTGTTTACAATTAAAAGTAAGAACTTCTCCGGAGTAGATCCGGAAAATGCAGGATTCGGTTATCCGATACCGACCACGTTTACCGTAGGAGTGAATATTGGTTTTTGAGTTTCAAATATTATGCGAAAATAAACTAACAGAAACATGAAAAAGATAAAATATATATTGGGTTTTATTGGAGCTGCATTAATGTTTACAGCTTGTTCCGATTTTCTGGATGTGGCTACCCAAAATGGCTTGGATCCGGATCAGGCAAATGATGCAGAGAGATTTTGTAACGCAGCTTATGCTTCATTAATGAATCAACGTGATGTGAAATTATGGGCCTGGGGTGATGTCCGTTCTGATGATGCATATAAAGGTGGCGGTGGAACAAACGATGGTTATACAGAGCATTGTTATGAGACAGGTACACATATTGTGACTACTTTTGGTGAACCGGATGGATACTGGTTTGTGCAGTATTGTGGTATTTCCCGTGTCAATTCGGCTCTTAATGCATTGAATATTGTATCAGAAAAAGAATTTCCGAATAAGGTGACCCGACAAGCAGAAATGCGTTTTTTAAGAGGACACTTTTATTTCTTATTGAAAATACTTTTCAAGAATATCCCTTTTGTTGATGAGACGGTCCCCGAACATCAATATCAGTTCATATCTAATGTAGAATTGACTGATGTTGAGATGTGGGATAAAATTATTGCAGATTTTAAGTTTGCTTTTGATAATCTGCCGGAGAAGCAGGCCGATTTAGGAAGAGCTAATAAATATGCCGCTGCTGCTTATCTGGCTAAGGCCTATTTATATAAAGCTTATCGTCAGAATGAAAAATATGAAGTAACTTCAATTGACGTTGATGATTTGGAAGAAGTAGTAAAATATACCGGAGAAGTCTTGAAGTCAAATTACGGTTTGGAAACAGATTTCGCTTACAATTTTATGCCGGAATTTGAGAATGGGAAAGAGAGTATTTTTGCCATTCAATTCTCTAAAGATGATGGTACAATGTTTGGTAACCTGAATTTTGCAGATTTTCTTTCTGTTCCGCAGGGATTGGGATGTTGTGATTTCCATAAGCCAAGCCAGAATCTCGTAAATGCGTTTAAGACAAGCAAAGGACTGCCGATGTTCAAGGTAAACAACGGTGTATATTCGGAGAATTATGATATAGCCAATTATTCGAAAAGTAAAGCGGCTGATCCTCGTTTATTCAGCACGGTAGCAATGGATGGTTTTCCTTACAAATACAATGAGGATCTTCTTTTCCAGAATTCGTGGAATCGTAACCCGGAAGTATACGGTAATTATGCTTCATTGAAAGAGAATGTAGACCCTTCCTGTGATTGTTTTGTTAACCTTTCTCCGTATTATGCCAATTCGATGAATAAAATTCTCATTCGTTTTGCCGATGTTTTATTGATAAGAGCTGAAGCTTTGATTGAATTAAACCGTGAACCGGAAGCGTTACCTTTAATAAATCAGGTTCGTCAACGTGCACAGGACAGTGCGAATGGGATGGTAAATTATAGTGATCCGGATTTGAAGCCGGTTATGGAAGTTGCACTTTATGAGGATGGAAACAATTGCACCTGGAATCAAGACTTTGCCCGCTATGCTTTGAGATGGGAACGCCGTCTGGAATTTGCAATGGAAAATATGCGCTTCTTTGATTTGGTTCGTTGGGGGATTTGCAGTGAAACGATGAATAAGTATTTTCAATCGGAAAAAGCAAGACGTTCCTATCTGAAGGAGGCCATATTTACAAAAAATAAAAATGAATATGTTCCTATACCTCAACAGCAAATAGGTTATAGTAAAGATTTATACAAGCAGAATTACGGATGGAAATAATCTTAAATAGACAATTCATGAAAAAGTATTTTAGTTTAATAATGATAATGTTGTCTGTATCTTGCCTGTTTCTGACAGCTTGTGATGACGACAAACGTGATTCATTGGATTTCTCACAAGACGTGAATATTCATGAGTTTACAATAAATGGGGTACAAGGAGTTATCGATAATGAAACCATGATGATCAAGGTAATGCTTCCGCCTAAGTCGGATGTTACTTCATTAGTGCCTGATATTAAGGTTGCAGATAACGCTGTTATAACTCCGGGTAGTGGCGAATCACAGAACTTTTCCGGAAATGTGGAATATAAAGTGACAAACGGTAATTTATATAATACTTATAAAGTATCGGTTGAAGTATTGAATGCTAAAATTACTAAGTTTATACTCAATGGTAGATATGTTGGTACAATTGATCCTGTTAATAATACGATTAGTGTAACGGTTCCTACCACTATTGATATCACGAAACTGATTCCTACAATCGAATATACAGAGGGAGCTACTATCTCTCCGGAAAATTCGAAAATACAAGATTTCACTAACCCTGTGGTTTATACACTTACTTATATGAATGAAACCTTTACTTATGAGGTTTCTGTAATACAAAGTGATCATACCTATGCATTCCTGGGTACGGCCGAAACCATTGACGGACTGACTAATGCTGATGAAAAGACTGCGGCAGAATGGATGATGGAAAATATTCCGAACAGTAAATATGTATCATTGGAGTCATTGAAAGATGGCGCTGCTTCACTCAATCAGTTTACAGCGGTATGGTTCCATTATGAACAAGCGAATACACTGCCGGTTATTGCCGCTAATAAGAATGTGACAAATGTAATTAAAGGATATTACAGCAATGGTGGTAATATTTTCCTTTCCGGAACAGCTTGTCTCTATACGGGAAGTCTGGGTATCACCCCTGCTGCATATACTCCAAACAATGCTTTTGGCAGTTTTGGTGATGCCGGGCAGGTGAATGCTCCTGGTGAACTTTGGGGTATTGCCATTACCGGTTGTGAAGAGCATCCTATTTATAAAGGAGTGACAATTGATAAAACCACTCAATCGTGGCCGGTAGTTTGGCTTGTTGGAAAAGAGATATCCTGGAGAAGAAATATCGGATGTCCGTGGGATCTTGTTGCCCCTTATACACAAGACTGGGCAGATTGGGCATCAAAGACGGGTGGTACACCATTGGCTTCTTTCAATTGGGATGATGATTGTAATGAAAAAGTTGCTGTTTCCGTATTTGATGGTATCGAAGGTGGAAAAGGAACTGCTGTTTGTGTCGGAGCCCCGTCTTATGATTGGTATTATGAGAAAGAAAATGTGTCGTCAAATTCATACTATTCTAATATAGAAAAGATGACGTTGAATATTTTCAATTATCTCACTAAATAATTGGTGTAAAATGATACATCGTTGCTTGTCAACGATGTATCCTATCCTTTACTATAAACAATAAACTTATTTTTTAGTAGTCAAAATAAATAGAGATCATAATTATGAAAAAGTTTATCTATGTTTTGTTTATGTTCGCAACTTTCAATCTATGGGCATGTAGTGATAGCGAACCTTCAAATGACGGGGGCGAGGAGGTGGTGGATAAAACCACTGATTGTCAATCTGCCAGCGAGAAAGGGGCTTATACAACCTGGTATAAACCTGCAAATGGCTGGGTAGGTGATCCGATACCTTATTATGATGACGGTAAATTTTATATTTTCTATTTACAGGACTGGCGTTCGGGGTATCCTTTCTTACATCCATGGCATATGGTTTATTCCACCGATCTTTCTTCTTTTACTTTTGGTGGTGAAACCATCCCTTGTGGGAAAGAAGAAGAGCAGGATGTAGCTTTAGGAACAGGTGGTGTAATTAAAGATCGTACTACCGGAGAATACTGTGCGTTTTATACAGGTCATCAGTGGAAGTGGCAGGAGATGGGAGTACCTACACAGGCTATCTTATTGACTACCTCCAGAGATATGAAGACTTGGACAAAGAAGGGTGAACATAATTTCTATCTCTCTCTGCGGGGACAGAGTGGATATGTGGAAAATGATTGTCGTGATCCGCATGTATTTTATGATGAAGAAGACGGATTGTATAAAATGGTGGTGACAACCCATACGAATGCAGGGGCAACATTGGCTTTATTCACATCTAAAGAGTTGCAGAACGCAAAGGCATGGACATTACAGGAACCTCTTTATACAGATCCGGCTATTTGGGTTATGGAATGTGCCGATGTCTTTAAGGAAGGAGAGTATTGGTATTTGACTTATTCGAATGTAGCCGATCGTAAAGTACATTATCGTTATGCCAAGTCACTGAAAGGGCCATGGATAAAACCTGCTAATGATATATTTGATGGCATTGCTTTCTATGCCGGAAAAACGATGTCAAACGGAAAAGAACGTTATTTGGCGGGATGGTGTCCGACGCGTATCGGTGATGGTGATCCCGATCAGTGGGGAGGTTCTTTGGTTTGCCATCATATGTTGTTTAATGCTGACGGAACCATTGATCTTAAACTTCCTGACGGAATTGATAAGAAGTTTACTACGTTGAAAAAGACAGTACTTATTGATAAATCCGGGAAAGCTGTCAAGAAAGAGAATTCATATGTTCTTTCGGATGTGGCTTCAGTGTCCTTCCCGCGATTGGATAAGACGTGTAAAATAGAAGCAACTGTCAAAGCCACCGGCGATGAAGATGTTTTTGGGTTTGCTTTTGGAGCATGTGATGATAAAACAGAAGTTTATTCTATTCGTTTTGATTTGAAATCCAAGAAAATGATAATGTCAAAAGATGATTTGACACGTGGGACTACTCCTGCACAAACCGATGTTACATTGGCAGTTCCGGCCGATAAACAATTTAAGGTGAAGATTGTGGCTGAAAAATCAGTTTGTGTGATGTATGTAAATGATAAGATTGCATTCTCTAATCGTATTGACAAAATGCCTAAAAATCCGTGGGCAATTTTTACAGATAAGGGAACCGAGATTTCTTTCTCTGATATAAAAGTATATGAATAATCCTTTATTTAATAAATTAAAATATTGATAACATGAAAAAGACATTTTTACTCGTTGCTGCACTTGCTGCCACTTCTACATTATTGGCTCAAGATGATTTAGTTATTTATGGTGATGTAACTTCGGGCGTTGAATGGCACAACTTTGCCGGTCCGACAAATGTACAGGAAGTGGATAATCCAACTCCGGATGCGGTCAATTCGACAGCTAAATGTATCTCAATGAATCGTCCTAAAGAGACGGGTGGCTCTGATGAGATAGGATGGCCTTGGGAAGGTGCTTTATCCGAGAGTTTTAGTGTACCTAATATTACTGACTATAATTCGATTTCGATGTTAGTAAAAAAGCCCTATCCTGGGAAAGTTTGTCTTGAACTACAGAGTCCGACAGGAGGAAGCGGTATGATATATGCAGAATATACTGCCACCGATGATTCCTGGCAAAAGTTGACATTTCCGATCATAAATGTTTCAGGGCTTGGAGCAACCGGACTTACCAAAATATTGGTTGAAATTCATCGTGAAGATGAAAATAACAATGATGATTTCGAAGATTGCATTATGTATGCCGATGAGATTACTTTACATAAGGCTATGCCGGAATTTGGTTTTAATGGAGAAGATAGAATTGCTGGTGGATGGATTCCTTTCCCGGGAGATGAGTTCAGCAGAAAAGCCAGAATTGTTGCTAATCCGGACCGGACAGGTATCAATACCACTGACAAGTGTTTGTGGATTAAGAGAGAAAAGAATGATGAAGTATTTTCCGGTGCCATTAATCGTAATTTTAAGGTGAATAATTTAAATGAATTCAGATGTATGACGATGATGGTAAAGAAGAGTATAGCAGGACCGGTAAGTCTGGAGTTACAGTCTCCTGGTGAGGAAAAGAAACAAATTCTGACAGCTGATTATACAGAGGTGGGTAGATGGCAAAAATTAGAATTTGTATTCCCTGACAATTTGTTGGAGGGTGCTCCATTGCAAATTATTATTTTGCAGGCTCATGTTGTAGATACGAAAGAAGATGCAAGTTTTACCGAACCTGTGGATATATATGTAGATGAGCTTTATTTGTCAAGTGAAACTGTATCCATTCCTTTATATTCAAAGGATAAGAAAGAAATTGTGAAGACTGAGATTTATGATATCAGAGGAATGCTTATGACAACATTCGGTGCAAACGAAGAAGCCGTTATAGACAATCTGGAAAAAGGAGTTTATGTTGTTCGTCAAACAGATAAAGAAGGAAATGTGACGGTTGAGAAAATGATGAATAGATAATTTTAGTATGTATGGAAAGTGAAGAGGAGGGATTGAACATGACTCTTCACTTTCTTTTATAAAACTTTAAAGAATGCCGATATGAATTATACACGCTGTTTGCTTTTGTTGTTTAGCATGATGTCGTTTTTTTCTTGTAAACAAGAAAAATATGATATCACCTTTAGCTCATTATTAGATGAGATGGTTGATTACGAAGAGAGTGCCCGTTTTCCCGCCATACCATTTTCTTGCCGTCAGGAAAGTAGTTACGACCGCCGTTCCGTTCATCCGGACTCAGCAGGCTGGTTTGCCAATAATGATGGTTTTGGGATAATCCGTGTTGATACAATCAATGGGAGAAAAGAAAATGTTTTATTTGATCAGGATGGTCCGGGCGTTATTACGCGTTTCTGGTTAACAACAATGGATAAACGTGGTATAATGCGTTTTTATTTTAATCATGCCGGGGATGCCCAATGGGAGATACCGGCTTATGATTTACTCCGTTCCGGTTTGTCAATAGGTAAAGAATTAGTGCAGGAACATCCGAATTATACTCCGGATGGAAAAGGAGGTAATACATTGTTTTTACCCATACCCTATAGTAATGGATGTAAGATAACATTTGAATTACCGGATTCAATTGAGCCTTCTCCTAAATACTATGGAATAAATTATCGTAGTTATCCGGTAGGAACAAAAGTTGAAACTTTTTCTGTTGAGCTCGTAGAGCAGAATAAAGATAAGATATTATATGTGGATTCATTACTCCGGAATTATCCTTCTTATGAGAAGGGAACATTGTTAACTGAGTCCAAAGAGTTGTTTTCAAAAGATTCATTGTCTGTTGCTTTGCCCGAAGGAACGAATGCTGTCCGTTTATTATCTATAAATATTCAGGTGGATTCAGTACATTATGAACAGGCGATGCGCGAACAGATTATTAAAATGAGTTTTGATGGTGTGGAGACAGTTACCGTGCCTTTGAGTGATTTCTCGGGAGCAGGTATGGGAGCACGCAAGTCAGATAGCTGGTATGTTTCTGCTGATGGCAAAGGGCATGTGCTTAGCCGGTGGGTAATGCCTTATCAGAAAAATGCGGTTTTTAAACTTGTGAACCTTTCTTCTACCACAGTAAAAGCTGATATCGAAATACGTGTGGATGATTGGAAATGGGATGAACGCAGCCTTTATTTTCATTCTTCATGGAGACAGGAAAATGGCATTCATGTAGAAGCAAATCCGGATAATGATGCGGCATGCATCGATTGGAATTTTGCAACATTAAATGGGCGTGGAGTTTATAAAGGAGATGTATTATCGCTTTTTAATCATACATTAGCATGGTATGGAGAAGGGGATGAAAAGATATGGGTGGATGATGATAAAGACTTTCCTTCTCATTTTGGCACAGGCACAGAAGATTATTATAATTGTTCCTGGGCTCCTGTAGTTCCTTTCTATACACCGTTTGGAGGGGCAACCCGTGCAGACGCAGAAACGTCAATCGGGTATAATACATTCTTCCGGACCCGTAGTTTGGATCAGATCCCGTTTAATAAACACCTTCGTTTTGATATAGAAATGTTGAGTTGGATATCGGGTGAGGTTGATTATGCTGCCACTGTATATTGGTATGGTGATCTGAACGCAAAAGCAGAAAATAGCACATTGATAGAGGAGGCGACGCGGCCTTTACTGCCTCAACCAGCAGATCCGGCCGCTTACAAGATTGCAATGAATGCGATAGAGTTTGAAAAATTAACTCCTATAGCAAAATCCGAAGAACTATTTACTGATGGGCAGGGTATGCTTACTTTCTCTAAAGGAAAGTGGAGTGGGAGTAAGCAGTTAATCTGTACACATGGGAAAACTGGTAGTTTTATTGAATATGAATTTGAGGTGCCTGAGAATAAACCATATGATATAACTGTTCATGGAACAAAAGCACCGGATTATGGTATTATCGGCTTTTATGTAAATGGCCATAAATCTTCGACCTTATTTGATGGTTGCAGTGCTCCTGAATATGATGTTGTTAATTCCGGAGCTATTCGTATCGGACGTTATGATCCGGAGAATGGAAAAATACGTCTAAAAATAGAACTGGTTGGTAAGAATGAAAAGGCTCATGGTACGGGTGGTATTTTCGGATTAGATTGTTTGATATTAAATGCTGTGAAATAAATGATTGAGTAAAATATATAAAAGACAGACGTATCATTATTAGTATAGAATGAATCAAATATTATAAGAACCGGATATTCTGACTTGGGCAAATAAGAACCCATGTAACAAATATAATATAGTTTGCAATAAATGTGATAGGCGTTGTATGCTATGGCGTCTATCTTTGCAGCAGTAGAATTTAAAAATCTTAATACCATAACAACATGTTTCATTTAAAAGATTCCTGGCGGAAAATCGGAAAAACACTTTCCTTGTTTATAGTAGGGACTGCCGCTTCTGTCTGTTCTTGTCCGGCTATAAATCCTCCTTTCGTGATTAAACATTTAGGTGACGGACAAAGTATTGTTCAGATAGAAGAACAGAAAAAGTATTTGCTTCTTCCTGTAGAAGAGGCTTCGCCCGAAGCTAAATTGTATATGATGGCCGATAACGACGTAGTGCGTAACATGAATGTCCGTTTGGCTGTAAATAAAGTAGATTACTTTGTACCAGTTGACCTTACCGGATTTGACAACAAACATCTTTCTTTCAATTTTCAGCTTATCCCGGATTCGGCTATATGTTGGAAAGAGATGAAACTTTCTGATGAATATGATATTTCCAATTGTGAAAAATTCCGTCCGGTTTATCACTTTACACCAGCTTATGGATGGATGAATGATCCGAATGGAATGGTATATAAGGATGGTGTTTATCATCTGTTTTATCAACACAACCCTTACGGTTCTATGTGGGGTAATATGCACTGGGGACATGCTACGAGTACGGATTTAGTGAATTGGAAGCATCATGGTGATGCCATCTCTCCGGATGCACTGGGTACGATCTTTAGTGGTTCATGTGTGGTAGATAAAGACAATACTGCCGGATTTGGTGCCGGAGCCATAGTGGCTTTTTATACCTCGGCAAGTGACCGTCAGGTACAGAGTATGGCTTACAGCCTCGATAACGGAAAGACATTCAAAAAGTATGCCCGTAATCCCATTCTTACTTCCACCCAACGTGATTTTCGTGACCCGAAAGTAATATGGCATGAAGATACAAAGAAATGGATTATGATTCTTGCTGTAGGGCAGGAGATGCAACTTTATTCTTCTTCTAACCTGAAGGATTGGACTTTGGAAAGCAAATTCGGTGAAGGGCAGGGAGCTCACGGTGGTGTATGGGAATGTCCTGATCTTATAGAACTACCTGTCGAAGGCACTGAATTAAAGAAATGGGTACTTATCTGTAACCTGAATCCGGGGGGGCCGTTCGGTGGCTCGGCCACGCAGTATTTTGTGGGGTCATTCGATGGACAGAAGTTTGTAAATGACTCTCCGGCTTTAACCAAATGGATGGACTGGGGGAAAGATCATTATGCTACAGTAACCTGGAGCAATGCCCCCGAAGGTCGTCACATTGCTTTGGCATGGATGAGTAACTGGGAATATGCGAACAATGTTCCGACTCAACAATACCGTAGTGCAAACTCTGTACCTCGTGATCTTTCACTCTATACTTTCAATGGGGAGACTTACGTGAAGTGTGCTCCTTCCAAAGAGTTACTTAAGTTACGAGATAAAGCAATAAAGAAGCGTACTTTCAAAGTAGATCGTACTTATAATATGGATAAGCTTTTTGCCGACAACACGGATACTTACGAAATAGAGATGACTATCAAAAATAAAAATGCCGAAGTTATCGGATTTCAACTATTCAATTCAAAAGGAGAAGAAGTGGAGATGAGCTACAATCTGATTGAGAAGAAATTCTCTATGGATCGTACAAAGAGTGGAAATGTATCATTCAGCAAAGATTTTCCAACTGTGACAATGGCTCCTATCGAGGGTGGTAATGAAATGAAACTTCGTCTGTTTATTGATAAATCGAGTGTTGAAGCTTTCGGTGACGATGGCCGGTTTGTGATGACGAATCTTGTGTTCCCATCGGAACCTTACAATCGCATTAGTTTTTATGCCAAAGGCGGAAGCTATAATGTGACTTCATTTACTGTGTATAAATTAGTAGTTAGTAGTAAGTAGATAGTAGTAAGTAGTGGATAGTTCTGCTTTATCTAAGCAAAACATTTCTACTTAACTACTTCTCAACTTAAAAACTTCCCAACTTAACAACTCAAAAATAATGGAAAATACTAAAAATGCTTCGCTAACGAAGCTTGTCCCGGTGATGCTTTGTTTCTTTGCTATGGGATTTGTTGATCTTGTAGGTATCGCCTCTAATTATGTAAAAGCAGATCTTGGTCTGACAGATGCTCAGGCAAATATCTTTCCTTCACTGGTATTCTTTTGGTTTCTTATCTTCTCCGTACCTACAGGTATGTTGATGAATCGTATCGGACGTAAAAAAACGGTACTTCTTAGTCTTGTAATTACTTTTGCATCTTTGGTTCTCCCTATTTTCGGAGATGGTTATGTATTGATGCTTGTTTCGTTTTCTCTGCTTGGTATTGGGAATGCCTTGATGCAGACTTCATTGAATCCATTACTTTCTACTATTGTTAGTGGTGACAAACTTGCCAGTAGTCTTACCTTCGGACAGTTTATAAAAGCCATTGCTTCTTTCCTTGCTCCTTACATCGTTATGTGGGGGGCTACACAAGCCATTCCTTCATTCGACCTTGGCTGGCGTGTACTTTTCCCCATTTATATGGTTATATCGATTGTTGCCATTTTGTTACTGAATGCTACATCGATAGTAGAAGAACCGGAAGAAGGAAAGCCTTCCACTTTCATGCAGTGCCTGGCTTTGTTGGGTAAACCTTTTATTTTACTTTCATTCGTCGGGATTATGTGTCATGTGGGGATTGATGTGGGGACAAATACTACTGCTCCGAAGATTCTTATGGAGCGTTTAGGCATGACATTAGCAGATGCAGGTTTCGCAACCAGTCTGTATTTTATCTTCCGTACCATAGGTTGTCTTTTAGGATCCTTTATTCTGCGTAAAATGTCATCTAAAACTTTCTTTGCTATCAGTGTGTTTTTTATGTTGATGGCAATGGCAGGATTGTTTATTTTCCATGACTTGATGATGATTTACATTTGTATTGCTTTAATAGGATTTGGTAATTCAAATGTATTTCCTATCATTTTCTCTCAGGTATTATTGTTTATGCCGAATAAGAAAAATGAAGTTTCCGGTCTGATGATCATGGGGCTTTTCGGAGGAACAATTTTCCCTTTGGCAATGGGAGTTGCTTCTGATGCCATCGGACAGAGCGGTGCGGTAGCCGTAATGACGGTTGGAGTAGCATATCTCTTATTCTACACTTTCCGCATTAAAAAGTAATTTAAGTTGTAAATAGTTTAATCATAAATTAGTATGAATAGCATAATCGTAGGAATGGGTGAGGCACTATGGGATGTGCTGCCCGAAGGAAAAAAAATAGGTGGTGCTCCGGCAAACTTCGCTTATCATGTATCGCAGTTTGGATTTGACAGCCGTGTGGTAAGTGCTGTTGGCAATGATGCGTTGGGAGATGAAATCCTTGAGGTATTCAAAGAAAAGCAGCTGAAGCATCAGTTGCAAGTGGTGAATTATCCTACCGGAACCGTACAGGTAACGCTCGATAGTGCTGGTATACCTCTTTATGAGATTAAAGAGGGGGTAGCCTGGGACAATATTCCATTTACTGATGATCTGAAACGCTTGGCGCTTAGTACTCGTGCTTTCTGCTTTGGTTCGCTGGCGCAACGCAATGAAGTGAGTCGTACCTCTATCAATCGTTTTCTTGACACGATGCCCGATGGAGATGGGCAGTTGAAGATATTCGATATCAATCTTCGTCAGGGATTTTATACCAAAGAAATCATTCGTGAGTCTTGCCAGCGTTGCAATGTACTGAAGATTAATGATGAAGAATTGGTTGCTATCAGCCGTATGTTCGGTTATCCGGGTATCGACCTTCAGGACAAATGCTGGATCCTCCTCGCTAAATACAATTTGAAGATGTTAATACTGACCTGTGGAACCAACGGGAGCTATGTATTCACTCCGGGCGTAGTCTCTTTCCAGGAGACACCCAGAGTACCGGTAGCCGATACGGTGGGGGCAGGTGATTCGTTTACGGCTGCTTTCTGTGCTTCGTTATTGAAGGGTAAGAGTGTGCCCGAAGCCCATAAACTGGCAGTTGAAGTTTCTGCATATGTATGTACTCAGAGTGGCGCTATGCCTGAGTTACCACAGGTTTTGAAAGACAGATTATCGTAACTTATGTCTGTTTGTAAAGCGCTGATAATGAGTTGATATAAGAGTGTACGCTTTGGTATAACAAGAATGTACATTCTTGCATAGTCAGGTTGTACACTTTTGTTATGCAAAAGTGTACAACCTTGTAATTACTCATTTTTGTTATAGCTGATTATTTTCTTTATCCGGTATTCGTTGCTATATTCGTTTAATGAATAGAGCCAATTTAAATACATATCAGTCGGCATTTTTCGATACCCAAGTTGATGAATTCTGCTGTATAGCTCATTCATCTGTTTCTTTATGGTGACAGAAGGGCTTTGTTTATATTGTTGTGTTACAATTTGTGCTTTTAGCAATAATGCATTGATATAGTCCGGATAATACTTCAAAGCCGTATCACAACATTGTACAATGAAATGCCCGTCTCCGCTCCCATACTTGTGCATGTATCCTTGAGCTAAATCAGTCAGACACAGAGCTATTGATTGCCGAACGGAGAGAGTATCCATATATATGCCATTTCTGATCGCATCCAGATGGATGTATCCGGATGCTGTCAACCAGGCATCTGTGGGAAAATCGGCACAGGTTAGTTCTATATTATACCAGCCTGCCCGTTTGTTCCATGCTTTTATGTACATATGGTTAGGGGCCAGTGATAACCAGCACTTCTCACCGAGTTTATCCATAATTAATTTGTAGAGTAGTGGCATGGAGTGGCAATTTCCTTTTTTCGTTTCCATCATACGTGATACAAACATGTTGTTCCAGTTTTCCCGTCCGGCGTAATCATCAAAGTTATATTCAAATGGAGTATGCCATGCTACTGTGTCTCCAACTTGCATAGGAATGGAATCTGTCATGAAAACGAAAACGGCGCATTGTGCCTTGGCTGCTTGCTCGTCTCCTTGTCCTTCATAACGGATATCGCCGGATTGCATAATACCGCGGCAAAAATTAGTATACCATTCTATTTGCTGATTGAATATCTCTTCATTCAGGTTGCCGTTGTAATAAGCATTTTCTACGGCATAGACTGCTTTTTGCAGATCCATGGAGTCTTTGCCGGATAGCATATTGGTGAGAGTCAGTTGTTCTTTGATGTAGGTAGCTTGAGAATATACAGGTAATGCTATGATACATGTCATTATGTACAGAAGGTAAATCCTACACTTTTTATTTAATTTTTCTATTTCATTTTGATACATGTGAACTCTTATTTTATATGTGCTGCTTGTTAATTGGTTTGACGTAAATAGTTACTGATTTTTATAATCTCTTCAAGAGGTATTTCGCCTTCTGATTTTACATCTTTACCATCTAAATTAAAACAAATCACATTGTTTATATTCGCATTTTCCTTGAGATCACTGACTCTTTGAGAGGCATTCATTAATATACCATTGTCCTCAAAATAAACTTGAATCGACTCAAAATGAATTTTTTGGTAATTGTCTTTGAATAGCTTGTAATCATAATATAGAATTAAGCATTTCTTTTGTATAATAATGACCTCTGTTCCATATTTATTCCACAAATATAATTTCAATAGATAACCAGAAGAAAGAAAGCCTACGATGCAAGTGATAATGAAACCCAAAGGAATACCTTCACCGGTTGTAGCCAAATATATAAAGAATATAATCGGAATGAAAAAGATTGAAAGTGCAAAAAATAAAATAATACTTAGTATACCTGTTTTTGCTTTCTTTACATGAATTTTCAAAGAAATACCATCCGAAAATTCTAACTCATAAATTGGTATTAGCGATTTTTTTGTTTCCATATTCTATAATCTTTACTTCTTTCTGTTTTTCTTCATCTTCTATTATTGATTTTGTTTTAATTTTAATAAATTACCTACCTGGCACTATGTTTTATATATCTGTAAGTTGCTTGCTGCTACCGTATTTAAAGTGAACTTATATAGAAAATAGTATCGATACCCAACTGATTAAAATAGTTAAGATTATAATAGTAATTATTTTGTGTTTCTTTATCCAGGAACGATAAAAAAATGAACTTATAACAAAAGATGTCATACAAATAAAAGAGGTTAGATAAAAAGAATATACCAAAAAAGTAAGAGCATCTACCTTGATTTTTTGAATAAAGATAGTTCCACATATGACTAATAATATTATTACTGTTATTAAAGTAAGCAATGTTATTTTAATGGGATTCATAAATGATTGTAATTGATTATTTTATATACCATTTTATTCCACTGGGTATAGATTTAGTTGTCCAGTGTAGGGTCTTCCACAGATTATCGATTGTGCTTTTTAGACCAGTGTTCTAACCATACCATTGTACATTTACATTTTCAGTATAAATCATTTGCTCCGAGGTAACCACTCCAATCGTTTTGCACTTAATAATCTATATGTATGTTGATTTATTCTGAGTGAATCTGAACCTTTTTCTTTTATAACAGAATCATTTAATTCTGTAATCTTATAAATCGATTCGGGTACGTTGATATTAATAGTATTGTTTGCTGTTTCAAAATGATAATAATCATAAAAAAGTAGATGACCTAATGGAGGTAGAATTGCAGTTGAATCATATTTTATCATGAGTTGATATGGATAGCGTTTTATGATTTTACCAGAAAAACTAGATTGTCTAAAATAAGATTTCTGTTTAGTAAAAGCTTGTTCCGCGGCAGCTTGTATTTCATACAACTCATGACCAATTATAACAATAATAGTAAGTGCACATCCTGCGAAGATACTGGCTATAATTATTAATATTCTCTTTCTATTTTTCTTCATCTTCTATTTCAGTATAGATTTTATATAGTGTTGTATACAGTCAAAAATATAGTAGAATGTTGTTTACGATCAGACTAAATAAAGTATCATATACATTATCGTTTGCCATCCTTTATGAATTATTCAATTGAATGTAAATGTCTTATTTTCATCATTGTTAGCCGTCAACATCAGAATGATATTATCAATGACTTTATCTTCATACTGTTTTGATGAACGTATATGTTCTATTTCTTTAAGAATCTTATTTTGGTCTTCTATTATTCTCTTTACTAAAAATAGGTCATACAATGATTCTTCGTTTGGATTTTTATTTAAATAGAGTTGAATCTCATTGATAAGTTCTTTGAATAATTGATTTCTATTTACTGTGTCACCTTTAGATTCCAATATAGCAACTTCAAATGCTTTTATATACATATCCTTTTTATAATTAGTTGAGAAATCTGATGAATTAAATGATTCAACATATTTCTTTCCTCCTTCGTAGTCTTTTAATAAATACCTAATTGAAAGATTCAGTTCAAAAACTTTTCTTTTTACAGGTTTGCAATCAATACTATCTAAATATAGTTTTGCTTCTTCCAGACATAATGTACTATCTGTTAGTGAATATTGAAGCCAGCGATTGAAAGCTTTTTCATAAAGAGAGTTACATCTTTCGCTATTTTTCTTTGAACAAGACAATAATAACGTTAATAGTAAAATGAATATATAAATGATTCTATAATGCATAAGTTTGTTATTTGACAGTCCATGTATTTAAATTGAGAGTTTTGATAACGTATTACTTTAATTCGTAGGAAGTTATTATGTTTACTTTTACTCCATTGTTAGATGCTGGAGTGAATAATGGAAGTTTATCTACTCCTTTGGTTATACAATCTATGATTTTTGGATCATCACTGTATATGTGGTGGATATGGGTTCTTCCTATAGTATCAATATTAACATAAAAAACAATAGGAGAACTTATTTTCAATTTATTATATTGAAACCATTGGTTGAAGAAGTTGTTTATTATTACTGTGTTATCATCATTGTTATAGGCTGTTGGAAGTAAAGGGGGAATATCTACTCGATTGATAGAACTTCCTATTGTTTTTGTTCTTTTTTCTACAAATGTATTTCCTCTTTTCACTAACTTATGAATACTAATGAATTTGTTTTGGTATTCTGTCAATCCTAATTTAATGTTTATACTGTCACCTACTTCAAAATAAAAAGAATTATAAGTGCCTTTAACATAGATTCTGTTTCCAATTAAATAAGTAGAATCCATTTTTCCGTCTTTACAAAAACTAATTTTATACATTAATACATTACCTCCCTTCCATGGGGTGTATTGTATTTTATCAACTCGTCCAGTAATCACTTTGTTACAAGAGGATAGAAATAAAAGAATGATGTAAAATATTAAATATTTATTCATGGTTACATTTCTTTTTTTGTTATTCTCCATAAATATTTCCTCTTTTAATAATCTGCTCATTTACAATAATATTATATTCTTTAGTGTCTATATTTATGAAAGTATATGGAGGCTTTCGTTTATTATTCTCAAAGAAATGGTTAATAAAAAAGTTATCAGGTACAATCTCAATATTATATTTTGAACATCCAACACTTTGTATTGTTGAGTAGGATGTTCGAGCATATATATCTGAAGTATTCACGATGATTTGTATATAATCTATTGTTCTAAGTTCAATAGAGTCTTTACTATTATTAAGTGATAAAGAATCCTGTGCAAAGAAAATGACAAATCTCCCTCCTGGACGTTTGGACGTTTTTACGAAAACATCTTTTTGGGGTAATTGGAACATGTAATTATTTTCCCTATAGACTGTTTCGCCACAGGAAAGAAAAGCTAATGATCCTAGTATTATAAAAGTGTTTTTTTTCATAATTACTTATTTTATATACCATTTTATTCCACTGGGTATAGATTTAGTTGTCCAGTGTAGGGTCTTCCACAGATTATCGATTGTGCTTTTTAGACCAGTGTTCTAACCATACCATTGTACATTTACATTTTCAGTATAAATCATTTGCTCCGAGGTAACCACTCCAATCGTTTTGCACTTAATAATCTATATGTATGTTGATTTATTCTGAGTGAATCTGAACCTTTTTCTTTTATAACAGAATCATTTAATTCTGTAATCTTATAAATCGATTCGGGTACGTTGATATTAATAGTATTGTTTGCTGTTTCAAAATGATAATAATCATAAAAAAGTAGATGACCTAATGGAGGTAGAATTGCAGTTGAATCATATTTTATCATGAGTTGATATGGATAGCGTTTTATGATTTTACCAGAAAAACTAGATTGTCTAAAATAAGATTTCTGTTTAGTAAAAGCTTGTTCCGCGGCAGCTTGTATTTCATACAACTCATGACCAATTATAACAATAATAGTAAGTGCACACCCTGCGAAAATACTGGCTATAATTATTAATATTCTCTTTCTATTTTTCTTCATCTTTTATTATTGATTTTGCTGAGTATAGATATGGGAAAATTATGTTATAACAAGATTTATTACTCAATTATTTAGCAAGCTCTAATTAATACTTCTTTTTGACTTTTATTTTGTCGATATTTTTATATCCATATAAATAATTATTGTAAATAAAATATGTTGTACTATCTACGGCAGTGAAATATACAGTATCGTTTCGAGCGAAAACAATTCCTCTTTCATTCTCACCACCAATTGATAAACCCGGTTCAGGGCTATATTCGATACTATAATAACTACCATCTCTATTAATGCCGTCACACGATATGGTATATTTGAGTCCGTCAATGAAAAACTCCCAACTATCCATGCGAATACGTTTACCAATTTCAATATACTGTACAAAAAAAAGGTACACTAAAAAAGAAGATAAGAAAGCATTAATCACTAAAAAAGGTGTATAATACATCTTGATAAAATAGAATATGCCGGCAATCACTAAATTGGCTAAAAATACTATAGGAATAATAAATAATAAAATGATACTAAGGCTACTATCAGGTTGAGTGTACAGTGTCCAACAACCAACCATAATTATATCAATAATCAATAGTATTGACAACGTTTTGATATTCTTTTTAGAAAATAATGTTTTCATTATATACGTACTTTTTAATATGAAACAACCTTTCCATCTACAATTTGATAACGTCCCTCTGGAAGATTACTTATTTGATCATAAAAAACAGAGTCACCAACCTCCATAAAGTTCACCTTTTCTTATAACTTGCTGATCTACTGCCACGTGATACTCTCTCGTATCAATGTTTATATAAGAATACGGTTCTATTTGTTTTCCATTTTCAGAAAAACGATCATAATCACTAAAAGAAATCATTTGGAAATTAAAATGTTGATGTTGGATATGCTGTATGGGAGCAGCATATTCTTTTATATAAACATTCGTTGTATCCATAAACATATAAATGTAACCACCCGTTTGGAATTCGATAGAATCTTGACTATTCTTTAGCATTAAGGAATCTAATGCGAAAAAAATAACAAACTTTCCTCCTTTGCGTTTAGATGTTTTCACAAAAACATCCTTACCTGGTAATTGAAAGACACAATTAATTTCTGTTCGTTCGGATTTCTGTTCACAAGAAAGAAGGACCAACATTACTAATACAAATACTATTATTTTTCTCATTTTTAATTACTTAAAAAAATATTTAGTCATACCTGGTACAGACTTATATTGCCAACGTATTGCTTTCCACGGATTTTTAAATGATCCTCTTATGCCATCTTTCCATCCTCGGAACTGTGCGCGTTGGCTTGAAAAGCCTTCTACAGATGGATGATTATCCTGCTTAGACTGCAATTTATCGAATTGCCATCGGGCTAAGTCCCAACTAATTTGGTGATATCCAGTTATATATCCTGCTACATTTATCTCTTGTTGTGTTCTTTGATTACGTCGCTCTAATTCATTAGGATCATATGCATTAGACTGTGCTCTTTTAATAAAGGGAGATGGGGTACTGGAATGAGTTTGTGGGTTGATGTTTATTCCATAAGTGTCCATCGTGGCGGGCTGGGGGACCGGAATAATGGGTAATTGAGCATATAGGTGCCAACTACATAAGATGACGAAGAATATGGTTAACGATTTCTTCATTGTAGCAGTTGCTAATGATAATGTTCGCAATATAAGGATTTATTATTGACTAATCAAAGAAAATACTGGAAAAGTGAGAGTAAGTAGAGAAATAATCCCTTTCCTCACCAATACACATTTGTTTTCTTATGTTATCGAATGCAATACCATGATGGAATTAGTAAAAGTTTCAAGAAAATGCAATTATCCTGTCTTTTTGTTCTTATATGATCGCTTTTTATAACACACTTATTGGCTCAGTAGATTTTTAGTGGGGATAATTTTTTATACTCGTGCCATATAGCGTAC
>ERZ1108168.244-NODE-244-length-50949-cov-7.667937_pt1 | contig 50949 bp, 44 predicted proteins | sample MGYA00403704_ERZ1108168 | MGnify/ENA primary metagenome ERZ1108168 (study PRJEB35170, sample SAMEA104062421) | human gut metagenome | biome: human gut; feature: human-associated habitat; material: faeces | place: Denmark | collected 2012-06-12 ...
AAAATACCTGTCAACACTTTTACAGGACAGCGCATTTTAATGCGTCGGCCCTGTACCGGAGGTCGATACGTTACTCTAAGAGATAGAACTTAATCAATACCGGAGAAAGAAATAGATAGTAACGGCAGAGCTCATTTTACTCAAAATTGATGGCTGATTTGCCAATATACTACTCTGTCGATATACTAATTGGTAACGTTGCATCGTCGAAAGGTATTGGCGTATTGGTATATATCGGCAAATTATTTAATTAATCTCACTGATAGTTTTGAGATAATCTTAATAGCATTTGAAATAATGCTGCAAAGCGGTATAGGAGATATTGCCTTTCTTTGCACGAATCGAAATATTAATTATTATGAGAAACAATACAAAATTACTTTCTTTAGGAATTGCCTTTACATTGTGTACAGGAGTACTTCAAGCTCAGGAACCCTGGCAGTCAAAACTATTGAAGATGAGCGATGATGGTTCGCTTACCTATGTGCGGGATGCCGACGGGTTTGTTTTGCCAGATTTCAGTCAGGCGGGTTATAAGAACGGGGAACCTATTCCGGTGATCGATTTGCCCGACCGGACAGAGACCATTAGCCCTCTTCCGGATGCTTCAGCAGATAATACGGCACACATACAGGCTGCTATTAATAAGGTAGGGGCTTATACACCCGATGGAAATGGTATACGTGGGGTAGTGCTACTTAAAGCGGGACGATATAATGTAGACGGAACGATTAATATGACTTATCCCGGAGTGATCTTACGCGGTGAAGGCAACTGTTATGCAACGACAGACTCTACAGTGCTTTTTGGAAGAAATGCCAAAGAGAAAGCGAAACGATTGATATTGATGGGAAACAGTTCGGCACATAACTGGGGGAATGGTTCGGGAAGCAACCGTACGAATGTTACCACAGAGAAAGTGATGCCGGGAGATTATAGTTTGGAAGTGGCAGATGCAAGTGCATACAAACCAGGCGATCTTATTTGCGTGAAGTACCCTACAACGGAAGCCTGGCTGGAGGCTGTGTGGTATGGTGGAAATTCGAACCGGAACACCGATGCTTCTATGAAATGGAAGGCAAAGGACGTAGATATGTCCTATCACCGCTATGTGACGAAGGTGGAAGGGAATACCATCACACTGGATGCTCCGCTGTTTTATACACTTGACAAGACGTATTCACAAGCTTATATTTATAAGATAAATAATGCTACAACCATACGTCATAATATAGGTATAGAGAATCTGCATATCTCTTTTGAACGCACACCGAGTAGTTCTAAAGTTAATGCCGATCAGAACTGTATTTACATGAGTTCATTGGAAAACAGTTGGGTGAAGGGAGTATCACTGACCGGATTCATCCATGCAGGAATTAAAATAACTTCTACTACACGTAGTACGATAGAAGATTGTTACTCTATCGACCCGTCGGGATTGTGTACCGGAGGGACTTATTATAATTTTGAAACGTATCATCGTTCCCAATTAGTACTGCTTAAAAACTGCTATGGACGTAACGGACGCCATCATTATCTGTCTAATGGGTGTGCTACAGTAAGTGGTATCGTAGTTCAGAATTTCCGTTCGGAGCTTTCATTGGCATCTTCCGAAGGACACCGGCTCTGGTCGCAGGGAATTTTGTTTGACAACTGGAAAGAAGTAGGTACGGTGAAAAATAATGCAGGTAAAATAGGCATGTTCCTACGTGATAATATGGGTAGCGGACATGGTTGGGGAGGAACCAACAGTGTATTCTGGAATTGCGATGTGCAACAGGGGATGATTTATCTGGATAAAGTACCTACCGGACAGAACTATGCGATTGGTTGTACGGCAAATACTATCCGTAAATACCGTAATACGAGTGTATATACTACCGGATACATAGAAGGACAAAAGAAAAAAGGTTTGCAGCCGCAGTCACTTTACGATGCACAGTTGGCAGCTCGTAAGAAAGCTACAGGGATAACTATCGCAAAAAACGGTGAACAGCAACCACGTGTATCGGCAGAAAAAGGAAGAGTGGTGATTTCTTCGGAGGATATGGGGCACGTGAATATATATAATGTAAATGGTACGCAGTTGCAATCATTTGCCGTCACTACCGGGGAGGTTGTCAAGAGCCATGTGTTGACTTCAGGTGTCTATGTGGTAAATGTTCAGATAAAAGGTGGGGCGGATTATACTACGAAAGTTTATGTAGAATAAGGGCTCCGGAGCATGTGTGGTTAAGTATCCGGAATATTATTCAGAATCTTTTTCGACAAAAACGCCTGTATAACTCCCCGGAGGAAAAGGTAGACCAGAAAAGCCAGCCATAGAGCATGATTTCCCATTTGGGCGTGGAAAACATAATAGGTAACGAAGAAACTTACGGAAGCCACAAGCATCGAGGCAAGCATTTGCCGGGTGGCTGTGGCTCCGATAAAGATACCATCCCACAAAAAAGCGGAGAAACCAGCCAGAGGGATGGCAAGTACCCAATAGAAATAGTTGCCTGCTTCGTCGATCACTGTAGGCTCATTGGTAAGTAGTTCGAGAAAAGACTTGCCTCCGATAGCATAGAGTAGCGTAAAGACAACTGAAAGTCCTATACCCCAATTGAACAATTGGCGTACTGTCTGATGTAGTGCTATCCGGTTACGGGCACCAATGTATTTACCGGCCAATGCTTCTCCGGCATAGGCAAATCCATCCATAATATAGGAAAAGAGGGTGAATAACTGCATCAGAAGCGTGTTTACAGCAAGTACAATTTCACCTTGTGCTGCTCCGGCCGAGGTGAAATAGATGGTGACAATCACCAGGCAGAGTGTACGAAAGAATATGTCCCGGTTTACAGAAAAAAAACGGGACATTGCCTGCCCTTGCCAGATTCCTTTTAAAGTGATACGTTTTCGCAACGGTTTATAATAATATATCCATAACAGAAGTGCCATGAAGAAACCGGCATATTGGGCAATGAGAGTACCAAGGGCAACACCTTCCACTTTCATCTTCAGCAGGTAAACAAAACTTAGGCTGGCTACAATATTTACTATGTTTTGCGTAATGGCGATATACATAGGAAATCGGGAGTTCTGCATGCCGATAAACCATCCGGCGAAGCCATAAAGTCCGAGCATGGCAGGTGCTCCCCATATGCAGATACGAAAATAGAGAGTAGCGAGTTCTTGTACCTCCCGACTGGTTTTAATAAAGGTAAAGGCCGTTTTCTGGATGGGATATTGAAGTAATAACAGGCAAAAGGCGATAAATAACCCTACACCAACAGAACGTAGTAACAGACGGGTTACTTCGTCCAGATCGCGCTTTCCGTAAGCTTGTGAGGTCATTCCGCTTGTACCCATGCGCAGAAACCCAAAAATCCAATAAATGATATTGAACAGCAGACCACCTACCGCAATCGCTCCGATATAAGCAGGTGCCCCCAGATGCCCCACAATCGTGACGTCAATCAATCCCAGCAATGGGACTGTAATATTGGAAATGATAGAGGGTATCGCAATCTCAAGGATGCGCCTGTTTCCGTTATTGATCGATCTCTTTTTGCTCATTCTGAAGACAAAGTTAGATTAAAAAATATATATCATGAAATTTAACTGAACAATAACTCTATTTAATTGGTTCGTACTTACAAAATGAGAATAAAACGTTATCTTTGCAAGGTGCTTAACTAAATAAGTATTAATGAAATGAGAGCCTTAACTTTACTTTTTACTTTTTTGATTTCTTTTCCGTTTGCACTTTCGGCACAGGTTGCCGGAGATGTGTTGCAGAAGGTTTCGGAAGCGATGGCTGCCGAACAATGGGAGCAGGCTGTCAGCTTGTTCCGTCAGGCTATTCAACTTAATGCTGATAAGTCTGAGATGTTTTATTGGACAAGTGTAGACAAGAATAGCAATGTCAGTGCTAAAATGGCTCAGGAGTTGACGCTTCATTATAAAAATGCACGAAACTACGATAAGGCTTATTTGTTTTGTAAAGAGCTTCTTCAAAAGTTCCCTAATGATATAAAGTGGCTTTTGACTTGTGCAGAGACAGAAGTATGCAGAGGGAAAGAAGAAGAGGCTTTACAGACTTATCAGAAAGTGCTTTCGCTGGATGCAAATAATCTGGCTGCTAATATCTTTGTCGGTAATTATTATTATCTGAAAGCTGAACAGGAGAAGCAGCAGTTGATACGTGATTATAAGAAAATTAATTCTCCCACCCGTATGCAGTATGCTCGTTACAAGGATGGGTTGAGCCGGCTTATGACTGAAAGATATGGTAAGGCGAAAGAATATCTGCAGAACGTAGTCCGCCAGTTTCCATCAACAGAGGTTATGAAAACGCTGGAGAAAATAAGGAAACTGGAAGTTGAAATGAAGTAAGCGGAGCGGGCAGAGAGATTCTTGTTAGCAGCTTATTATATGTCATATTGTACCTCTTTGAATAGATAGGTTCGTTCCGTTCCGATCTGATCTTCAAGAATAAGCCGTCCGTCCGGTTCTACACGTAGAAGGCGGGCCAGAAACTTTCCATTGGCATCGGTGTATCGGTGAAATCCATCTTTACGGAAAAGAGATCCGGCATATCGGTCGGCTATGAGAGTGTTTACACTTTCGTTCTCTGTTTGCAGTAACGCATAGTAGTCTTTTATCCGTTTCATGATAGAAGCTAATATCTGTTCAGGGCTGTAAGATTGTCCTGTGATTTGTTTTAAAGATACCGGGTTGGGAGCCGGACTGGTAAATGCTTCCTGGTTGATATTGATTCCAATACCCGCAATGCTCCGGCTGATATGAGTTCCTGTCAGATCATTCTCGATAAGCATGCCGCAAATCTTCTTATCTTTCCAGTAAATATCGTTCGGCCATTTGATGGAGACATCAGAAACATGTGTGTCCAGCTCTTCTTTGATGGCCAAAGAGATAATCTGGGAGAGCAGGAATTGTTTGCGGGCTTTCAGGAAGGCAGGATAGAGTACAAAGCTGAACATAAGGTTTTGTCCCCTCTCAGATTCCCAGCTATTCCCACGTTGTCCTCTCCCCGAGGTTTGGAAGTCTGTGGTAACAGTTGTCAACTCTCCGACACACTGTTTGTTACAGATCTCATTCAGGTATTTATTAGTTGACTCTGTCTCTTCCAGATAAATCAGAGACACGGGAAATGATTCAGGGAAGTGCATCATATTCGGCACGCAATTTTTTGGTAAACTTTTTTAAAACTTCTTCGTAAGAATGGTCTATCAGATGTTCTATCAGACGATCGTCTGCATCCTGATCAAAGCAGACACTGTTCCAGTATTTCTTATTAAAGTGATAAGCCCCATTAACTGCAGAATAACGCTCACGAAGCTCGATTGCATATTCCGGGTCACACTTTAGAGAAATACTATTAGTTCCCTCCAGATCGATCAGAGCAAACATTTTATCCATCACTTTCATAACGAGTGATACATCATCAAAAGGTAAACATTCTGTTACTCCTTTCTTGCTTATACAATATTCTCTTGCTTTTTCTACATTCATACGCTCAAAATATGGGTGGATAAAACGCCTCTTTTATATGTTCTATTTTAAAATCTCCTGCTTTTCCTACAACTGTGATAATATCGAAACGTACCGGTACATCAAGCTGAAAAATCCTGATATAAGTATCTGCCGCTTTTACGGTATGCTTGATTTTCTGCACAGTAACGGCCTCTTCGGGTTGCATGATATTTGCATCACTACGGGTCTTAACTTCCACTACAATTAGTTCATTGTCTTTGGCTGCCACAATGTCAAGTTCAAGATGTCCTTTTCGCCAGTTACGATGACGAATGATATACTCATTCTTTTCCAGATAGGCCACAGCGGCATTTTCTCCGGCTTTTCCTAATTCATTGTGTGAAGCCATAGATTTAGCAGTTAAAATTCGGAATTTGGCAGTTAATATGCAAAAATACTCTTTTTATTCTTTGTTTTTACAGAAGTAAAAGTAATTTTGCAGAGAATATGGGAAAGAGAGCTAAAAAAGGCCTTAAGATGCATGTTGAACTCACTAAACGTGAGCGGCGAATGAGCATTTTACTAAGCGAAGATGAACAATTGATTGTGGATCGTTATCTGGAGAAATATAAGATAACGAATAAATCACGTTGGCTTCGTGAGACGATTCTCATGTTTATTCATAAAAATATGGAGGAGGATTATCCTACTCTTTTTGGTGAACACGATATGAGGCGTTGAAACCCTATGCTGGACGATACTTATTTTATGAAACAAGCGCTCATAGAGGCGCAAAAGGCTGCCGACAGAGGTGAAGTGCCTGTGGGGGCTGTGGTTGTTTGTAAAGAGCGGATTATTGGTCGTGCTCACAACCTCACTGAAACCCTGAATGATGTAACTGCCCATGCCGAAATGCAGGCAATCACTGCTGCTGCCAATGTTCTTGGTGGTAAATATTTGAATGAATGTACGTTATATGTTACAGTGGAACCATGCGTCATGTGTGCCGGAGCCATTGCCTGGGCACAGACAGGAAAACTTGTTTTCGGAGCAGAAGATGAGAAACGTGGTTATCAAAAGTATGCTGCACAAGCATTGCATCCCAAGACAATAGTGGTAAAAGGTGTATTGGCCGATGAATGTGCTGCTTTGATGAAAGAGTTCTTTGCGGCAAAAAGGTGAATAATATGCCAATTATGCTGCGCTATCATCCGCATGGTAATTGGCACATTGGCATATTAGCACATTATTCCTTTATTTCTTCAAAATCAACGTATTCCCCCTCATCTTTAGCGAATATCTTTTTGTGTCTCCGGGGTTGAAAATCATCTTCTGTTACGCTTTCCTCCTCTTGTTCTCTTCTTTGGGAGTTTTGTTGTTGCTGTCTTTCGTTCGTAGTGGTATAAGTACGTGTGCTGGATGTAGAACGACGTCCGAAGCCAAAAAGGGCTCGCAAGATACTTCCTACAATTGAAACGCCAATAACGAGGACGGCTATTATTAGAATAAAAAAGAATCCAAGAAGATTAAACATGAGCTATTAGTTTTATACGTTGTTTGAAACTGATAGTACAACAAACGTGCCAAAAGGAATGTTTATCTATTTTTTCTTGTAAAAAGTGAAAGTATGATATACCACAAGATGATTGCCGCAAATCCACTGATGCCTAAGAAGACCAACAAGGGAATACATACGATTAAAAAGATAAAACTAACTTTATTGTCTTTCCAGGATAAGTTCTTGAATTTAAGAGAGAACATGGGTATTTCTGATATCAGCAACCATGAAAAAAGCATTACCAATAATAGGATGTATAAAGGGTGGCAGCTTTCGGATATAAGAAAGTCATGAGCTCCAAGGATTAGAGCTCCCCAGAATAATGCATTAGCCGGAACCGGCAGACCGATAAAAGAACTGGTCTGGCGGGTATCGTTATTAAATTTAGCCAATCGTAAGCCTGAAAAAACAGAGATAAGAAAAGCAGCATATGGCAGATAGGGAGCAATCACTTCGATATTTGCCGGATAGTGCATTTCTCTTAATAGTGAAAAGATAACGAATGAAGGGGCTACACCAAAGCTAATATCATCGGCAAGCGAATCAAGGTCTTTTCCGATAGGAGAGTGTGCATTGAGAGTACGTGCCAACATGCCATCAAAGAAATCAAAAACAGCACTTAATATAATAAAAGTAAGAGCCAGGTCATAACGTGCTTCGAAAGCCATGACAGAGGCAATACAGCCGGAAAAAAGGTTCAGGCAGGTTACTGTATTGGGTATATAGTTCTTTAGGGCATTTGTCATTGTGACAGTTTTTTATTTCAGTTTGGCGATAACCGTCTGGTTACCGGTGGTTAATTGTTCCATAGTAACACAAACTTCTGTGCCCAATGGGAGATATACATCTACACGGGAACCAAATTTGATAAATCCCATATGTTCGTCAATATAGCATTCTTCACCTACTTCTGCGTAAGTGACGATACGGCGGGCTAATGCTCCGGCAATTTGGCGTGCCATAATTTCCACTCCTTCCGGAGTTTCAATAACTACCGTTGAACGTTCGTTCTCTGTACTGGCTTTTGGCAACCAGGCTTTCAAGAACTTGCCATTGTGATGGGCTACCTTCTTTACGGTTCCATCCACCGGATACCAGTTGGCATGTACATTCAGTACACTCATGAAGATAGATATCATGAGACGACGGTCATGGAAGTATTCGTGTTCGTCTACCTCTTCAATAACCACAATCTTTCCATCAGCCGGCGCAACAACAATCTTCTCGGTTTCTCCTCCGAAAAGACGCTTTGGACAACGGAAGAAGTTTACCATCAATCCGTAGACAATGATACTGGCCAAAGCCACCAGATAAAATGGTATTTTACAGTCTATTCCCCAGTAAAGAGCCGCATTAATTAACAGTAGAAAGATGATACCTCCCCACAGAATATGAGTACCTTCACGGTGAATACGTATTTTTTTTAATTTCTTTAGTCTGCCCATGTGCACTGTTTAATGATAATTGTCTGCAAAAATATAGTTAATTTAAAAATCCAGCAAGTAAATGAGCATAGAAATACAAATGTTGATAACTTTTTGGGCATTATTTTTGTTAGTAACCCCAGAGATTGTAATTTTATGGCTTAAAATCATCAACCTATTCATTATGCAGGATTTCGTTCACTTACATGTTCATACCCAATATTCTCTTTTAGATGGTCAGGCCAGCGTCAGTGCTTTGGTAGATAAAGCCATGAAAAATGGGATGAAGGGAATTGCCGTAACCGATCATGGAAATATGTTCGGTATCAAGGAATTTACTAACTATGTCAATAAGAAAAATGGTGGACCGAAGGGAGAGATAAAAGAGCAGAAAAAACGTATTGCTGCCATCGAATCCGGTAAAGTGGAATGCGAAGATAAAGAAGCGGAAATTGCTGCTTGTAAAGCTAAAATAGCTGAAGCCGAAGCAAAACTGTTTAAGCCCGTCATTGGCTGTGAGATGTATGTGGCTCGTCGTACTATGGATAAAAAAGAGGGAAAGCCGGATCAGAGCGGTTACCACTTAATAGTACTGGCGAAGAATGAAAAAGGTTATCATAATCTTATAAAGCTGGTATCACATGCCTGGACTAACGGATATTATATGCGTCCGCGTACCGACCGGAATGAGCTGGAGAAATATCACGAAGGCTTGATTGTGTGCTCAGCCTGTTTGGGTGGCGAAGTGCCTAAAAAGATAACGCAGGGTTTGCTGGATGAGGCCGAGGAAGCCATCCAATGGTACAAGAACCTCTTTGGAGAAGATTATTATCTGGAACTTCAACGACACAAGGCTACTGTTCCTCGCGCCAATCATGAAGCGTATCCATTGCAGGTGAATGTAAACAGTCACCTCATCGAATATTCTAAAAAGTATAATGTTAAGCTGATTTGCTCTAACGACGTTCATTTCGTGGAGGAAGCACATGCGGAAGCACATGACCGTCTTATTTGTTTGAGTACGGGTAAAGATCTGGATGATCCGAAGCGTATGCTTTACACCAAACAAGAATGGATGAAAACGCGTGAAGAGATGAATGAGCTCTTTGCTGATGTTCCTGAGGCTTTGAGTAATACGCTTGAGATTCTCGATAAAGTGGAGTACTACTCCATTGACCATGCTCCTATCATGCCCACTTTTGCCATTCCCGAAGAGTTCGGAACGGAAGAAGGGTATCGGCAGAAATATACAGAGAAAGATCTTTTCGACGAATTTACGCAGGACGAAAATGGAAATGTAGTACTGAGTGAAGACGCGGCCCTGGATAAGATAAAGCGATTAGGTGGGTACGACAAATTGTATCGTATTAAGCTTGAAGCGGATTATCTGAAGAAGCTGACATTTGACGGAGCGAAGAAATTCTATGGAGATCCTTTAAGCCCGGAGATAAAAGAGCGGCTTGTGTTTGAGTTGCATATTATGAAGACGATGGGTTTTCCGGGTTACTTCTTGATTGTACAGGACTTTATTGCAGCAGGACGCAGTATGGGAGTCTCTATTGGTCCGGGACGTGGATCGGCTGCCGGTTCGGCTGTAGCATATTGTTTGCAGATTACGAAGATTGACCCGATTCGGTATGACTTGCTGTTTGAACGTTTTCTGAATCCGGATCGTATTTCACTGCCGGATATTGATATTGACTTTGACGATGACGGTCGTGGCGAAGTACTTCGGTGGGTAACAGAAAAGTATGGGCATGAGAAGGTGGCACATATCATTACATATGGTACGATGGCCACAAAGCTGGCAATTAAAGATGTAGCGCGCGTTCAGAAACTGCCTTTGTCCGAATCGGACCGTCTGGCAAAGCTCGTTCCCGATAAAATCCCTGAAAAGAAATTAAACCTGCGTAATGCTATCGATTATGTACCCGAACTGCAAGCAGCCGAGGCGTCGCCTGATCCGTTGGTACGTGATACCTTGAAGTATGCTTTAATGCTGGAGGGTAATGTGCGCGGTACGGGAGTACATGCTTGTGGTACGATCATCTGTCGTGATGATATCACCGATTGGGTACCGGTAAGTACCGCCGATGATAAGGAAACGGGCGAGAAGATGCTCGTAACCCAGTATGAAGGTTCGGTGATTGAAGATACCGGATTGATTAAGATGGACTTCCTTGGATTGAAGACTTTATCTATTATTAAGGAAGCTGTTGAGAATATCCGGTTAAGTAGAAATTTTGAACTGGACATTGATACGATTTCTATTGAAGATCCTGCTACTTATAAATTATATAGTGACGGACGAACCATCGGTACGTTCCAGTTTGAATCTGCGGGGATGCAGAAATATCTACGTGAGTTGCAACCTTCTACTTTTGAGGACCTGATTGCCATGAATGCTCTTTATCGACCGGGTCCAATGGATTATATTCCTGATTTTATCGACCGTAAACATGGGCGTAAGCCGATTGAATATGACATTCCTGTTATGGAGAAATACCTGAAGGATACTTATGGTATTACTGTGTATCAGGAACAGGTGATGCTCTTGTCTCGTTTGCTGGCCGACTTTACCCGCGGTGAGTCCGATGCATTGCGTAAAGCGATGGGTAAAAAGTTGCGTGATAAGTTGGATCATATGAAGCCGAAGTTTATTGAGGGCGGACGGAAAAACGGACATGACCCAAAGGTGCTTGAGAAGATCTGGACCGACTGGGAGAAGTTTGCTTCGTATGCGTTTAATAAATCGCATGCTACCTGTTATTCATGGGTGGCTTATCAGACTGCTTATTTGAAGGCGAACTATCCTTCGGAGTATATGGCTGCCGTTATGAGCCGAAGTTTGTCTAACATTACTGATATCACAAAGCTGATGGATGAGTGTAAGGCGATGGGAATACAGGTACTTGGTCCGGATGTGAACGAAAGTAATCTCAAATTTACGGTAAACAAGCAGGGTGATATTCGCTTTGGATTAGGAGCCGTGAAAGGAGTAGGAGAGTCGGCTGTACAAAGTATAATCGAAGAGCGCCGGACAAACGGTCCGTTTAAGGGCATTTTCGATTTTGTACAGCGTGTCAATCTGAATGCTTGCAATAAGAAGAATATGGAGTGCCTGGCATTGTCGGGTGGATTTGATAGTTTTCCTGAGCTGAAGCGTGAGCAGTTTTTTGCTGTAAATTCAAAAGGAGAAGTATTCCTTGAAACGCTGATGCGTTATGGTAACCGTTATCAGGCAGATAAGGCTGCAGCGGTGAATTCACTGTTTGGAGGAGAAAACGTGATTGATATTGCTACTCCTGAAATTCTTCCTGCTGAACGTTGGGGAGATTTGGAACGTTTGAACAGGGAAAGAGACCTGGTAGGCATTTATCTTTCTGCACATCCGCTGGACGAATATGCTATTGTGCTCGATCATGTTTGTAATACACATATGGCTGAGCTTGAAGATAAGTCAGCACTCGCTGGGCGTGAGATAACAATGGGAGGAATAGTGACCAGTGTGCGTAGAGGGATCAGTAAGAATGGTAATCCATATGGTATTGCCAAGATAGAAGATTACTCCGGTTCGGCAGAGTTGCCGTTTTGGGGGAATGACTGGGTTACCTATCAGGGGTATCTGGGTGAAGGAACTTTTCTTTTCATTAAAGCCCGTTGCCAACCCAAACAGTGGCGTCCCGAGGAATTGGATATTAAAATCACTTCCATGGAACTACTCCCTGATGTGAAGGAGAAACTGGTTGAAAAGATAACAATTCTGATACCGTTGTCTGTTTTGAATTCAGCTATGATTGCCGAACTGTCTTCACTGACGAAAGATCATCCCGGGAATACCGAGCTCTATTTTAAAGTGACAGACAGGGATGAAAAGATGCATGTTGATTTGATATCCCGTCCGGTAAAACTATCTGTAGGGAAAGAATTAATCTCCTATTTAAAAGAACGACCCGAACTTGAGTTTCGGATAAATTAAGTATATTTGCACCGTAGCATTGGAGGCTATAAACTTCCGGCTACCAATTTCTAACTATTAACTTTTAAAATTATGGCTTTAGCAATTACTGACAGCAACTATAAGGAAATTCTTGCAGAAGGGAAACCGGTTGTTGTTGACTTTTGGGCCCCTTGGTGTGGTCCTTGTAAGATGGTAGGTCCTATCATCGACGAATTGGCAACAGAGTTTGAAGGACAGGTCATTATCGGCAAATGTGATGTCGATGAAAATAGTGACATGGCCGCAGAATATGGTATTCGCAATATTCCTACTGTTCTTTTCTTTAAGAACGGAGAAATTGTGGATAAGCAGGTAGGTGCTGTGGGCAAACCTGTTTTTGTAGAGAAAGTGAAGAACTTATTATAAGCTTTCAACTTAACAAATTAAGATTATGGGACTGGAAGACGATTTTTTACTCGCTGATGCCGATGACGAAAAGACCATCGAGTTCATCAAAAATTATTTGCCTCAGGAATTGAAGGAAAAGTTCTCGGATGATGAGCTTTACTATTTTCTTGATCTGATTGATGAATATTACTCAGAAAGTGGTATTCTGGATGCACAACCCGATGAAGATGGCTTTATTGACATTGATTTGGAAAAGGTGGTGGACTACATCGTGAAGGAGGCTAAAAAGGATGAAATGGGTGAATTTGATCCTGAAGAAATGCTGTTTGTAGTTCAGGGAGAAATGGAATATGGAAACTCTCTGGGACAAGTGGAGTAATTCGTCTCCGGATTTTCTACAGTGAAACCCCGTTAAAGTTCTGATAAAGCTATTACCAGATAACTTTAGAAGGAAACGCAGATTAACGCAAATTATCGCAGATCAGAACTTGATCTTTGCGATATATTTGCGTTAATCTGCGTTTTTATGATGGCTGAGTTTACTTGTGGAGTTATATTTCTTCCAGTGCATAATACTGGTAATCTCTCAATAATGTTTGCAGGAATTTCTCGTCGTTCCCTTCCGTTTGCTTAATGGATAACAGGGAGCGAACTTTTTCTGCCAGTAACCTGACACGACGCGGACGGTCTTTTTTGCCCGATGCCAGTGTTTTGGTTATTACATTGACCTGTTCCAGAGATAAGTCGGCGGCCGATACATACACCGGGTGATAACCTTTGGTCAGATAATCATATTCGTCAAGGCTGACTTGTATTTTCCGGTAGTTCTTTTCTTTTATTACCATAGTGCCGGCGGCAAGGTCGCCCAGACGTTGGTGATTCTTGGTGAGCAGAATGAAAATGACCCCTAAACCTCCTGTAATCGGTAAGTCTATGGGGAATAGTAACCACCGGAGTAAATAAGAACTAAGGCTTGGTGTTGATCCATCCGCCTTGACTACCCGTATATTGAGAAGCCGCTTTCCTAAACTCTGCCCACGATTGAATATTTCACAAAGGAGCGAATAAGTAAGAATCGGCGCATAGATAATCAGGAAAAAGAAGAAAACGGAGAAACCGGAAAAGGCATGTACATTGAGGTAAGCTAACGTGAGACTAAGCCCTACTGCATATATAAATAAAAAGGTATAATCGATCAGCAGAGCAAGCATACGCTCGCCAAGACTCGCAGGCGTTTGGCTGATGCGTACGAACTGTCCTGTAATAATGGTGGATTCTGCCATTTCTTTTTAAACATTTTTGTGATTCCGTTGCAAATATATCATATTTCTCTTACTTTTGCTTCGGATTCGGACAAAACTTCTATCCGGACTCCCCTAAACAATGAAAGAAGTTACGTTTATCCGCCGGAACATTGAAAAATGGAAAGAGACAGAGAAGGTTGTGGAGAAAGCTGACAAGCTTAATCCGGACCGGCTTGCCGACGCATATACGGAACTGACTGCCGATCTGGCTTTTGCCCAGACACATTATCCTTCTTCGCGTATCACTATTTATCTTAATAATCTGGCTTCGGCCCTCCACAATGTGATCTACCGTAATAAACGGGAGAAGTGGACGCGTATCATTACTTTCTGGACGCGCGAAGTGCCTCAGACTATGCACGATGCCCGTAAGGAGCTGTTGGTGTCTTTTCTTATCTTTGCTGCCAGTGTGGTTATCGGTATTATCTCTGCCTGGAACGATCCGGATTTTGTACGGTTGATACTGGGTAATGGCTATGTAGATATGACACTTGAAAACATTGCCAACGGTCAGCCGATGGCAGTATATAACGGTTCGGAAGAGATGCCGATGTTTCTGGGTATTACGCTGAACAATATCATGGTATCTTTCAACTGCTTTGCTATGGGTTTGCTCACAAGTTTCGGTACCGGATACATGCTCCTTTCCAATGGAATCATGCTGGGAGCTTTTCAGACTTTCTTTTACGGGGAAGGGTTGTTGGCCGAATCCATGCTTGCAATCTGGCTGCATGGAACGCTTGAAATATGGGCTATTATCGTGGCGGGGGCTGCTGGGTTGGCTTTGGGAAATGGCTGGCTTTTTCCGGGGACTTACTCCCGTGCAGAGTCTTTCCGCCGTGGTGCGAAGCGGGGATTGAAAATAGTAATAGGTACAGTTCCTGTGTTTATTATGGCGGGGTTTATTGAAGGGTTTCTCACCCGTCATACCGAGTTCCCTACAGTGCTGAGATTAGGTATTATTCTTCTTTCACTTGCATTTATCATATTCTATTATATTTATTTACCAAACAGAAAGTCATATGGAGTCACAGAAAGCTAAAATTGCATTGTATGCGAAGCGTACCTTTGGAGAGAAGATGAACGCCTCGTTCGATTTTATAAAGGAGAACTGGAAGCCTTTGTTTAAGTTTACAACTTACCTTCTATTGCCTTTATGCCTTGTGCAGGCATTAAGTTTGAATGGTTTGATGGACAGTACCATGAGTTTTACCTCCAATATACAGGCTGGTAGTACTAATCCGTTAGCTATATTCGGGGCTATATTTTGGGTAAATTACGGATTAACCATTCTTTGTTATATGATTGGTGTGATTCTGCTTACCGCACTGGTTTATACATTGATGAGAACTTACAATGAGCGCGAAGAACGCCTCGAAGGTATTACGCTTTCTGCCTTGCGTCCTTTACTGATGAAAAATATGGGCAAGATGCTGAAGCTGACTTTATTCTTTTTCATGTTGTACCTTGTTACTTTGGCAATAATAATAGGACTGGTTGTATTGACTCCATTTACTTTGATCATCACGATCCCTTTGTTGGTAGCTTGTGGTATTCCCATGGGACTGTTTGCTGCCATTTATCTGTTTGAAAACGTGAGTATCGTAACAGCTTTCCAAAAGACGTTTCGTTTAGGGTTTGCCACTTGGGGAGGAGTCTTTCTCATCATGTTGATTATGAGTTTTATTGCCAGTATTCTGCAAGGTATTGCTATGTTACCCTGGTATGTTGCTACGATCGTGAAATATTTCTTTGCTATGAGTGAAGGGGGCAATGTAGTTACTGTATCTCCACTCTATAGCTTTTTCCTTTATCTGTTGGGTATTTTGCAGACCTTTGGTGCCTATTTATCAATGATCTTCTCACTTATTGGTCTGGCCTATCAGTATGGTCATGCTTCAGAAGTAGTGGATAGTGTTTCTGTAGAAGAGGATATTGATAACTTCGACAAGCTCTGATTTTCTTTGGATGACTGCACCTGCCGATACTTTAGTTTATGACACCGCAACCGTTGCTATTTGGCAAAGTGGTTCTGAGTACGACTATAACCGTGAATTACAGACCCCCGAAGTCGATCTGATCGGGTGGCTTAATTTGTGGTTAGGGAAGCTGTTGCAGAAAATATTTGGCAGTAAGTTTGCCGAGCAGTATACTGAGATTGTGCTGGCGGGCTTATTTATACTTATAGTACTGTTGTTGATCTGGTTCCTATACAAAAAACGTCCGGAACTCTTTATGCGTTCGGGAAAGAAGTTGGCCTATCATGTCGAAGAAGACACCATTTACGGGATCGATTTTGAGAAGGAGATAAGTGCAGCTATGTTGCGCAATGAGTACCGGGAAGCGGTGCGCTTGCTTTACCTGCAGACACTGAAACAATTGAGTGATGCTGAAAAGATAGATTGGCAGCCTTATAAAACTCCGACGGAATATACTTATGAATTAAAGGCAAATGCATTGCGGACTCCTTTTCGCGAACTGACCAACCGTTTCCTCCGGGTGCGGTATGGTAATTTTGAGGCAACCGAAGTACTTTTTCATGAGATGCAGACTTTGCAGAGAGAAATCATGAAAGGAGGCATGTCATGAAAACCAGCCATTGGTTTACTCTTATTATAGTCGTCCTTCTGGCAATAATGTTTCTGGTAGAATACAATTTGCCAAAGAAGTTTGTCTGGAATCCTACTTTCAGCCAGAACGACTATCAACCTTTCGGATGTGCCATTTTTGATGATGTGGTAGCTGACTCCTGGCCTAAAGACTATTACTGCAATGACTGGACTTTCTATAACTTCGCGAATGATACGACAGGCGAACCGCTGGCAATACTTGCTGTGGCCCAGAACTTCCGCTTTACAAAAACTGACAGGAAGGCAATCATGAGTCTTGCCGAGAGAGGAAACAAGGTGATACTGGCAGCTACTGCTTTCTCTTTGTCGGACACATTGGGATATGACATGACGTACACCTGGTTCCGTCCGTCCGAACTGAAAAAGTCCGTCAGTGAGTTCAATCGCCGTGATACACTTTATTGGTTGCCTGACTCTGTGAATCCTTACCCGGAAGCGAAGTTTGAGTTTTATTCCCATCTCTGCAATGTTTACTTCACAGAGTACGATTCACTTTCCATCCCGTTGGTGAGAAGAGAGTGCAGTGCTGCGTCCAGGACTGGAGATTCGATCACTTTGTCTCTTAATGACGAGATACGGAAAGCGTTGAAAGACTCTTTGCCTCAATCACAGGATTCGGCACGATTGGCTGTCAATCTCCCCTGTGGTCCGGTAGCTATTCGTCGTCCGGTGGGAAAGGGAGAAATCATTCTTATTTCCACTCCCTTGCTGTTTACCAACTACGGGATGCTGGATGGAAACAATGCCGCTTATATTTTCCGTCTGCTTTCTTTGGCAAAAGACTTGCCTTTGTATCGCACGGAAGCCTATACCAAAGCAGAATATGAACAGCAATCGCCGTTCCGGTATTTCCTGTCTCAGACGGCTCTTCGCTGGGGATTGTACCTTACCATGTTTACCATTCTACTTTTTATGATATTCACTGCACGGCGGCGTCAAAGGCCGATACCTGTTATCCGCCAGCCGGAGAATAAGACGTTGGAGTTTACCGAGTTGATCGGTACACTCTATTTCCAGAAGAAAGAGCATGGCGACCTCGTTCGTAAGAAGTTCACTTATTTTGCTGAGGCCTTGCGGCGCGAAATACAGATAGACATAGAAGATGATAGCAATGATACGGTCCTTTGCCGCAAGATAGCGGGCAAGACGGGACTGGAAGAGGAGAAGATTGCCAAACTGTTTACCAGACTTCGCCCCATTGTCCGGGGAGAGCGGGAAGCTTGGGAACAAGAGATGAAAGACTATATAGATGGTATGAATGAAATATTGAATCGGATATAACAGATAGATTATGAATGATACGAATGAACCTTTAGCAGAAGTTACACCTCCTGCTCTTCCTTCGGAAGAAGTACAGAGCGAGGCTCCACGTACTGATCTGACTCTTTTCGGAGAGAAAATAGAAGCTCTTAAGTCACAGATCGCTTCTGTCATAGTGGGGCAGGAACATACTGTAGACCTGGTACTTACAGCCATTCTTGCCAATGGGCATGTACTGATAGAAGGGGTGCCCGGTGTAGCAAAAACATTGCTTGCCCGCCTGATCGCCCGCCTGATTGATGCTGACTTTAGCCGCATTCAGTTCACTCCTGACCTTATGCCGAGCGATGTGTTGGGGACTACGGTTTTCAACATGAAAACAAATGAGTTCGATTTTCACCGCGGCCCTGTGTTTGCCGATATGATACTTGTGGACGAAATAAACCGTGCTCCTGCCAAGACGCAATCCGCCCTCTTTGAAGTGATGGAAGAGCGTCAGGTGAGTATTGACGGCACTACTTACCGGATGGGAGAACTTTACACGATCCTCGCCACCCAGAACCCTGTGGAGCAGGAAGGAACGTATAAGCTTCCCGAAGCCCAACTGGACCGCTTTCTGATGAAGATAACCATGGATTATCCATCCTTGGAAGAGGAAGTCGATATCTTGGAACGTCATCATACAAATGCAGCCTTAGTGAAGTTGGAAGATATCCGTGCGGTAATTACCCGTGATGAACTTCTTACGCTTCGTCGCCTGATGGATCGGGTATTTGTAGATCGCACGTTGTTGCAGTATATCGCTCTTATTGTACAGCAGACCCGCACCAGTAAAGCCGTTTATCTGGGAGCTTCGCCTCGTGCTTCGGTAGCTATGCTGCAATCTTCCAAAGCCTATGCTCTGTTGCAAGGACGTGACTTCGTAACCCCGGAGGATATTAAATTTGTTGCTCCCTACGTGCTTCAGCACCGTCTTATCCTGACAGCCGAAGCAGAAATGGAGGGCTACTCTCCGGTCAAAGTAACGCAACGACTTATTGATAAGGTGGAAGTCCCGAAATAAGCTGAAAGCTTATTTAATTGAAAATTGAAAGTTGAAAATTGAAAGTGAGCTGCACTGTTATGCTGCATAGTAGTTTTCTTTAGCCTTTAGCCTTCGGCTTTATAAGCTCTCAGCTTTCAACCCTAAACTAAATTGTTGACAGTTTAAAGTCATTATACAGCATAACAGCGCAGCTCACTGTCAATTGTCAACTGTCAATTGTCAACTAAATAAGCTTTCAACCAAGTAATCTTTCACCCCCAAACTCAGTCATTAACACTTTAAAGTCATCATACAGCATAACAGCGCAGCTCACTGTCAACTGTCAATTGTCAATTGTCAACTAAATAAGTAATTCCCTATGTTATTCCTATCTCGTCGCTTTTATATGTTTTCCATTCTTGTTATTCTGTTGCTATGCGGAGGATACCTGTTTGGTTCTTTGTTCCTGTTGGGACAGATAACATTGCTTTTGCTTGCTCTGGCAGTGGTGGCAGACGGATTTCTTCTTTATCGTACGAAGGGTATCGAGGCTTCCCGTCAGTGTGCCGACCGCTTTTCTAATGGTGATAACAATGAGGTTAAATTAAGAGTGGAGAGCCGTTATCCGTTTCCGGTCCATCTGTCGGTAATAGATGAAGTGCCTGTGATCTTTCAGCAGCGTGATATTTGTTTCAAGCTTTCCCTTGATAGTGGACAGGCAAAAACGATTGTTTACTATCTGCGTCCCAACCATCGCGGTGTATATGATTTCGGAATGATTCGTGTGTTTGCCTCTACCCGCCTGGGGTTGATAGAGCGTCGTCTGTCCTGCGGTAAACAGCAGAAGATAAAAGTATATCCTTCGTATCTGATGCTTCATCGTTATGAACTGCTTGCTATAAGCGATAATCTTACGGAATTGGGTATCAAGAAGATCCGGAGAGTAGGACATCAGACTGAATTTGAGCAGATAAAAGAGTATGTGAAAGGGGACGATTACCGTACTATCAACTGGAAAGCCAGTGCCCGGCGGCATCAACTGATGGTGAATGTATACCAGGACGAGCGTTCACAGCAGATATACAATGTGATTGATAAGGGACGCGTTATGCAGCAAGCCTTTCAGGGAGTGACATTGCTGGACTATGCTATCAATGCCTCTCTTGTGCTCTCTTATGTTGCCATGCGCAAGGATGATAAAGCCGGACTAGTTACTTTTAATGAGCATTTCGATACGTTTGTTCCTGCCTCCAAACAGGCGGGGCAGATGCAGACCTTGCTTGAAAGTTTGTATGCACAGGAGACGACATTTGGAGAAACGGACTTCTCGGCCCTTTGTGTGCATTTGGCCAAACATGTAAACAAACGGAGCCTGTTGGTGCTCTATACCAACTTCGGCAGTCTTGGCAGTATGAACCGTCAATTGGCTTATTTGCAGCAGCTTTCCCGGCAGCATCGTTTGCTGGTAGTGTTTTTTGAAGATGCTGATCTGAAAGAGTATATCTCGAAGAAACCAGTAGATACCGAAGGGTATTACCGGCAAGTTATTGCCGAAAAGTTTGCGTATGAGAAGCGTCTCATTGTTACTACGTTAAAACAGAACGGCATCTATTCCGTACTCACTACCCCCGATAAGTTATCTATTGATGTGCTCAATAAATATTTAGAGATGAAATCCAGGCAACTTATTTAAGCCGCTCCACAGAAAAAGATTGAAAAAACAGGAAAACAAATAGGAAGAAATCTTAATCTTATTAAAAGAATCGTTATATTTGCGATTGACATAACCTTCGTCTGTCTTCCTTTAAGATTTATCCCTATTATCGGAAATGATACACGTATGTCACCGATCAAGACGCCTCTGTAATTATCAGATATGATATACGTATGTATCTGAAACTAATGCACTTACGCCTACGATAAATAGCTCCTTGATATTGCTCATTGAGACATGCTGATGTTACCTGTTATGACATCACGATGTCACCCGTCATGACATCACGATGTCACCGGGTATGACATCACGATGTCACTGGGCATAACATCACGATGTCACCGGGCATAACATCACGATGTCACTGAGCATGACATTAGTGGTGTCACTGAACATGATATTATTGATATCATAAAGTATGACATTATTGGTGTCATAAAGTATGACATTAGCGCGTTTCTGAAAGTAGAACAACTGTGCCTCTTTATATGCCGCACAGACATTATAAACAATTAAAAAGCAGACAAGTTATGCAGAAATTCAATCTTGTACAGAAGGGCGTTCCGGCAAAGCCAGATGCACCTAAAAAGTGGTATGCTGTCCCTCAAACCCGGGAAGCACAAAGTGTTAAAGCAATGACCCGTTCGGCCACAGAGAACACCAGTACTGCTCCCATCGAAATGGAAGCTGCACTGGATTTATTAGGGAAATATGCCAGCGAACAGCTCTTGCAGGGCCATACCGTAAAAGTAGGTGACCTTGGGACACTGCGCATTACCTTCAAAAGTGATGGAGTGGAAAATATCAACGATTTTAATGCCGGGGTGATGATTAAAAATCCCCGTATCCTGTTCACTCCCTCCAAAGAGTTCAGACAGAACATTATCCAGCAACTCAAATATCAGAACGGAGGTGTGCTGGAAGAAGGTGTAAACTATGCCTCGCTGACCGATTACCGCAAGGCAAAGGGGATTTCGTCCGGTGGTAGCGGCTCCGAAGGCGGTGAAGGCGAAGGGGAGGATCCTTCGGTATAATAGCTTGCCGGAACGTGATGCTGAGCTTCACGAGGTGGGATTATTAAAAAGCAGATAAACGTAGATTTCCGAAGATAAGAGACGAGGATGCAATATGCTAAAATCATCTTCTTATAGATGGAAATCTACGTTTATCTGCTTTTTTTATCTACTGCCATCTCTGTTTTCGATCTACTGCCACTTCCTAAAGCCCGATACTACTCCTGTGGCAAATTCTCCTCTGATTATCTCAGTGATTGAAAGAAGTAGATGGCCATCCCGATCAGTAGCAATCCGAGTGCTCCATACAGAAGTCGTGCACGGGAGCGTCCTATTCGCCGTACTACAGCCTGGGCATTGTGTGCGGTAAAGAACCATCCCCAGTTGAGCACTGCGGCAAGCAATGAAAGGATGCCTGCAAGGGCAAACAGTCCCAGAATAAAATAATGCGGTGTCATCGGTATTAAAGAATAATTTTCCGGCTGCCGTCTTCCAGTTCTTCTATCGTCACCTTTACAGCATCGCCCGGCAGAAGCTCTTCCACCAGTTCCGGCCATTCGATAAAACAGAGGGCACCACTATAAAAGTAATCCTCGTAACCCATATCATATACTTCGCTCAGCTTCTTGATACGGTAGAAGTCGAAATGATAAATCAGTTCTCCGTTCTCATCCGAACGATATTCGTTGACAATAGCAAATGTAGGGGAAGTAATCACATCCGAAACACCCAATTCCTCACAAAGAGCTTTTACAAAGGTTGTTTTTCCTGCTCCCATCTTTCCGTAGAGGGCAAACACGGTATTATCACCCATCGCAGTAATGAACTCGCGGGCGGCTTCGTGTATCTGATCTAATGATTCAATTTTTATTTCCATAAAGTTATTGATGATTTACTATTTGACGATTTACTATTTACTATTTGGCTGCGCTGTACTAAGCAGGACTTCAGATTTATTCTATATTATGACAACATTCTGTTGAAACGCAAATGATCGCAGATTTTCGCAGATTAAATGGCTGCGCTGTACTATTTACTATTTGACGATTTACTATTTACTATTTGGCTGCGCTGTACTATTTACTATTTGACTACTTACTCTTCTCTTACTGCTATCACCGCCTGTCGAACCTCCCCGTGCGGGAAGCACCGCCTGTCGCACTTCCCCGTGCAGGAAGCATCGCCTGGCGCACCTCCCCGTGCGGGAAGCACCGGGAAGCACCGGGAAGCACCACTCATTTGGGTTTTAGGGTGATGAGGGGGATGATCATTTCTTCCATAGAGATACCTCCATGCTGGAAGGTATTGGTGTAATATGACACATAGTAGTTGAAGTTGTTCGGATAGGCCAGGAAGTCGTGTCCACTGGCAAAGATGTACTTCGTGCTGACGTTAGGTGATGGCAGCAAAGCATCTGCCGGGCGGCTGATCTCAAATACCTGTTTCGGGTTATAGGACATATTCCGTGATAGCTTATAACGCAGATTCGTATTAATCTCTCCGTTATTGGCCTGTACTTTGATCGGATTGTCTACGCGGATGCTACCGTGGTCCGTGGTGACAACTACACGCACCTTTCGTGCTGCCAGTTCTTTCAGCAGGTCGCGTACCGGTGAATGGCGGAACCAGGATAGTGTAAGACTACGGTATGCAGCCTCTGTCGAAGCCAGTTCACGTATCATTTTACTCTCCGTACGTGTGTGACTTAACATGTCTATAAAATTGAATACTACCACATTCAAGTCATTCTGCATCAGTTGTGGAAGTTGACCCACAAGACGTTCTCCGGCAGACACATCATTGATCTTATGATAAGAAAAGGTGTGCTGACGGCGGAAACGGTCGAAACAAGTCTGTATCAGCGGAGCCTCGTTGAGGTTTTTGCTTTCTTCCTCATCCTCGTCCACCCACAGATCGGGGAACATGCGTGCGATCTGATCCGGCATCAATCCGGAGAAGATAGCATTACGGGCATACTGCGTGGCAGTGGGCAGGATACTGAAATAGAGCTGTTCCTCGAAAGTAAAAAGCTCGGATAGCTCACTGGCAACTACGCGCCACTGATCATAGCGGAAGTTGTCCAACACAAGGAAAAACACTTTCTCTCCCTGATCCAGCAGAGGAAAGATGGTACGTTTCATCAAGTCCGGACTCATCATGGGAGCTTCCTGCACAGCATTTCCTTTGCGTGTGGGGTCCATCGTCTTCATCCAGTCGATATAGTTTCTCTTGATAAACTTGGTAAAGGCCGTGTTTGCTTCCGTTTTCTGCATGGAAAGCATTTCACTCATGGGGCTGTCACTGGCTTCCAGTTCCAGTTCCCAATAGACGAGGCGGCGATAAAGCTCCACCCAATCATCGGCAGTGAGAGAGTCATTGATCTGCATACCTATCTTACCGAAGTTCTGCTGATAGGCTGTTTGCGCTACTTCGGAAACAATGTCACGGCGGTGCAGATTCTTCTTTAACGAAAGAAGTATCTGATTGGGGTTGACGGGTTTGATCAGGTAATCGGCTATCTTGCTACCGATAGCCATATCCATGATATCTTCTTCTTCGCTTTTGGTTATCATGATAACAGGTACGGTCGGAGAGATATCTTTGATCTGTGCCAGCGTTTCAAGGCCGCTGATGCCGGGCATATTCTCATCAAGGAAGATGAGATCATAGTCCGTTTCACGGCAACGGTCGAGGGCATCCTGTCCGTTACTGACGGTATGTACCTCGTAGCCTTTCGACTCGAGGAAAAGGATATGGGGACGGAGAAGGTCTATCTCGTCGTCTACCCAGAGTAATCGGTCATTCTTCATCTTGATATTTACTATTTAGCTATTTACTATTTACTATTTGGCTGCGCAATTATTATTGCTATTATTATTCTGCCACCATCGCCTGTCGGTGCTTCCCAGCGCTTCCCGCACGGGGAGATACGTCAAGCGATAAACACTATTATACGGCCACCATCGCCTGTCGGTGCTTCCCATCTCTTCCCACACAAAGAGGCACATCAAACCATAAACACTATCATACGGCCACCATCGCCTGTCGCGCCTCCCCGTGCGGGAAGCACCGCCTAGAAGTAGTTGGTGCCGGGGGATTGTTGTATCTCTTCGCCTTCGTCTTCTTCTGCCGGGGTGGTTTCATCGACCGGTGGAAGGTTCAGTAAGGGTTCATCCAGTGTACTTCCATCGATGGGTACTTCTTCCTCTGTCGGATAAGGATCGAATGTCTTCTTATAGAACACATCATAATCGTCGAAACTATAGAATTGGTTCAACAGTTCATAATTGGCTTGTGAGAGAAGGACGGCCCGCATTCCACTGAGACGTTCGTTCATATGTGGGTCAGCGTAAAGTTGGCGTTGGTAATACTGTGCCTCCTCATAGTTGGCAAATGAACTGATGACGAGTCGTCCGATACCCCGGTCGTGGGAGAAGGAGAGGTCAAAGTTCTTCACCATGAAGGATGAGAAGTTGTAACGGGCTACTTCGTAAAGCAGTTGGTTCTCGTTTACTTTTCCTTCTTCGTAGGCCAGTATGAATAAGTAAGGTGTATTACGTTCGGCAGTAAAGACATGCGTACTGTCCATTCCGGCTATACGCGTACTGTCTGCCAGGTCTTCCGCACTTCTGCGCGACCAGATACTACCAAAGGAGATACTGCCTTCTGCCAGCAGACGCCCTTCCTGTACCCCTTTCAGGATGTGGGCGGCAAGATCGGTGATCTCATTTTCCGGGTACTGTTGCACAAGCTCTTTCAGCTCGGCCAGGAATTGCTTCTGATCCCCTACCTGCAAGGCACTTACGGCATGCAGGAACATAAATTTCGGACGATGCTGCCCCATTGGATATTTGTTGAAAGAGTATTCCGCATTGGCCACTACCTGTTTGTAATTGCCTGCCATGTATTCCTTATAAGTATTGGCATAAAGCGAATCTTCCAGGTGCTTGCCATGTACGGCGATGTAGGCAAAGTCAGGATCGGCGAGCATCTTGGCATACTTACTATCCGGGAAACGGTCTATAAGTTCCTGCTTGTAAATGTTGGCATCTGCCATGCGATCCATACGTCCCAGCATGAGATAAAGATTATAGTATGCCACATCCAGTTGGCCGAAGTCCGGGAAGTTATGAATCAACCGTCCGAGGGAATGCTCAGCGCGAGGGAAGTTCTCCATCCTGTCTTTGAATATCATTCCCATGTTGAACAGACCGTCTGACAAGATTTCGTTAGAGGCAGCCATTGCTTCCTCCGTCAACGGAATCTGTTGCAGGTAGAAGATCGGATTCTTTTCATCGATAGCAGCGGTAGAAGTCGTATCAGCAGGAAGCTGAGAATCATTCTCTTTATTGCCTGCCGCATCTCCCTCCGTGGATATCTGAGAGCCCTCTTCATTGCTTATCGTATCTCCCTGCGCGGGAAGCGCTTCATCGTAGTTGACCGGTTCGAAATCGTCCAGGGCAACCACTGTTTTGTTTCTCCGCCGCCAGTTATCTTCCAGTTTGCGTCGTCCCCACAGCCGTTGGAAGTCAGCTTTACCTTGTGTTACTGCTTGCGAATTATAGAAATACCAGGAGTCATCTCCCGTAGGTATTGTAGGTTGCGTTGTAATAGGTTGCTGTGGGGCATTGGCGGCGTTTTCGGCAGCAATAGACTCACGCAGTGCATCCCGTTCGGCCTCTTTTGCCAGCCGTTTCGCCTCCTCTTCTTTCCGGATGACACGGGCTATCAATGTGTCGATCACCACCATCCGTGCAGCACTATCCAGTGATGCCAGATGTTGCAGGCTATCCTGCAACTCCACAGCTGTAGAGTAGGGCACCAGTTCGTCCAGTATTTCAGAACGTTTCGTGATCTCTTCATATTGCGTATGCGTCTTCTCCAGTAACCCGATAGCGTCGGAGTAAGCCGTTTGTGCTTCCACATACCGCCCCATCTCCCAGCAGAGATTGCCCAGCGTGAGTTGCAGAATCCCTTTCTCCACCCCTCCGCGTGTACTCTTCTCCACCCCTAAGTCATATTCCTTAATCGCCTGCACCGTATCCCCCGCCGCCAGGTAAATATTCCCCAGTGCATAATAAATCTGATCCAGATAATCCTTATTCTTATCACTCCGTGTCATCCGTCTCAGCTTATCCGTCGCCTTCTTTATTTCCGCCGCCTGGCGCACCTCCCCGGCCGGGAAGGCCTCTGTTTGGCGGATACGTGCATTTAGCTCCATTTCGTAGGGAGGGCTCAATTTGATAACCTTTCCGTAAGCCTGATAGGCTTTGGCATGATCTTGCAGAAGCTGGTATACTTGTCCCAGGAGATAGTATTGGCGCGCCTTCTGCCGCTTATTCTTTTCATTTTTAATGGTAGTAAGCAGATGCGGGATCGCTTCCCGGTAGCGTTGGCTACCCAGCAGATAATGCCCGTAAGTTCGTGAATAGGCAGGAGCGAGGGTATAGGGTAGACTGTCGTTATTTACTTTTAGAAGAACATCTTCTGCATCATAATACCATCCCATCTGTGTATAGCACTGGGCAAGCCAGATACGTGCTTCTACTGTAATCTTGGGTTGACCGGTGTATAGGCGCGCAATGTATGAGAAAGTTGCAGCTGCTTCGGGAAAGTCTCCTTTCTGAAACTGTGCTTTCCCCATTAACATCCAGGCCTTGTGCAGAAAAGGGTTGAATTCCCGGCGTGCCAGCCATTGTTTGTACTCTTCCGTGTAGCGTTTGCCCTGTTTTCGTTGAGGCTTCCGTTTGATGGAATGTACTGCGATAGCCTTCTGGGATTTTTCTATAGCCCGTTCAAAATCACCACTGCCGGTTCCCACAGTTGATTTATTGCCAATAGGATAGAGTGGGATCATCTCCATATAGTTGTCCTTGTTGCCCTGTTCAATAGCTTTGCATCCCGATTTGTATGCTTCGTTTCCGTTAAAGTATACGTTATACCGGGTAGTCATTGCATGATAAAAACGGCTTCCCGCTGTGTTCTTCTTGGTAGAACAGCCGGTAAATAATATGCCAATGATAAATAATGTGCCAATGTGCCAATGTGCTAATGTGCTAATTACCTTGCAAATCATAGCGCAGCCCATTACCTTACGGATCATAGCGCAGCCAATTGGCACATTGTCACATTGGTACATTGGCACATTATTCATATTATTCATCTTTTTATCACTTTGCATACGGCATAAATAAGGATAGATACAAATATGATAGAGGCTCCCGAAGGTACTTTCCAGTGATAAGAAACGAACAGCCCACCCAGACATCCCAAAAAGCCGATACCGATAGATAACCAGATGATCCGTTTAAAACTATAAGTGAACAGATTGGCTGTCATTTGTGGAATAGTAAGTAATGAGATAGCCAATACAATACCAACCATGCGCAGGCAAGAAACAATTGTCAGTGCTATGAACATCATCAGCAAATACTCAAATACTGCTACGGGAATTCCCTGGGAGCGGGCAAATTCACGGTCGAATGCTACATAGATAATAGGATGGATGAACAGGCAGAAGAAGATGATAAGTACTATAGCCAGTAATCCCAGCATTAGCAAGTCCCCTCTTGTGATAGTCAGAATATTACCAAACAGATAGGCTGATAAATCCGGTGCAAATCCAGGTGAAAGAAAACTGAACATAATACCCAATGCCATTCCGAGTGTCCAGAATACTGCAATGGCAGAATCTTCACGCATATCTTTTCGCTTACTGAGCCACTCAACTCCGAAAGCTGATAATACCGAAAACACGGCAGCCGAAAGAATGGGCGATATACCTGCAAATAACCCCAGGCCGATACCGCCGAATGAAGCATGTGTAATTCCTCCGCTGATAAACACCAGCCGGCGCGTCACTATGTAAGTGCCGATAATACCGCAGGCTATGCTGGCCAACAGGCTACCCAGGAGGGCATGCTGAAAAAAGGTATATTGTAACAGATCCATTCAGATACTTAACTTACTAATTATTAATAACGGCAGAAAGGTACTACTTATTATAATCAGGGATGCATTCTCCGTTCTCCGATGATAAGGAATACCTCGTCTTTCAGATTATCGGGAAGGTTGATACCTCTTAGTTGCAGGCTACGAACCCAACCGGCTACATCTGTTTCCTGCATCGTATAGAATACATCACGAAACATTTCCATTTCTTCCTCCGTGTATGTTTCCGGTGCCCGGCCAATGAATTGATCCAGTTCCTCATCATCATAATATTCTATCTCCTTACTGACGGCAGCCAGCAAACTGTCTTTTTCGCAGACTTCATGTTGTCCGCAACATTCTATGTCTGCTTCTTTCACTTCGGGAAAGCTTTCCAACTCTCCGTTTTCTATCTTTTTCTGCAACCTTCTGTTGCGGATGTGTCCGGCAATTAATGCTACGAGGGTGAGTAGCAACAGACTTACGATCAGTATCCACATAATTCTAAATCTCTCATTTTGTGCAAAGGTACTGATTTATTTACCACAGAGGATACAGATTAACACAGATTATAGAGAAATGAGAAATTGAGGTAACCTTGTAATGTTTCATTCTTTATTTTCTATTTGGAAACCTGCTTGTTTCAGATTCTCCCAATAAGCAGGATAAGATTTGGAAACAACCTGTGGCTCTGCAATGTACATTTCCGGAAAACGCAGTGCTGCCGGAGCAAAAGCCATTGCCATACGATGATCTTCATAAGTTTGTATTACGGGCTGTGCTTCGGGTTGGCAGCGTTCACCGTCCCAAATCAATATACTGTCTTGTGCATCCTGGAGTATGTATCCCAATTTTCGGAGTTCTGCTTTTAGCGCAAAGATACGGTCGGTCTCTTTTATCTTGAGACTTTGCAATCCTGTGAATCGGAATGGAATGTCGAGCAGGCAACAGGTCACAGCAAAGGTTTGCGCCAGGTCGGGGATATCAACGAAGTCTTCGTTTAGCTGCTCGATAAGTCTGTTGCTCTTTTTGAGAAGTACACCTTCATGAGTAAATTCAGTTGTTATGCCCAGGCGTGAAAATACTTCGGCTCCGCGACTGTCTCCCTGATAACTGTTACGGAACAAACCGATGAGTTCAATTTCTGCCTGTTCGGACAAGGCGGCTATCTGATACCAGTAGGAAGCGGCACTCCAGTCACTCTCTACCATAAAGGATACCGGAGTATAAAGTTTCGGAGCTACCTCGATACTGTTTTCCGAAGTCCAGGCGGCTTTTGCACCAAACTCTTTCATCAGTTGTAATGTAAGGTTGATGTACGGGAGAGAGATGATTTCACCGGTAAGATGCAGGCGTAATCCGTTTCTCAGAACCGGACCGATCATCAGTAAGGCGGAAATATACTGTGAACTGACATTGCCTTTCAGGGTTAGTTCGTTGCCTTTTAGTTCAGTTCCATGAATACGTAAAGGAGGAAAACCTTCCTTACCGGCATATTCTATTTGTGCACCCAGTTCACGGAGTGCATTGACCAGTATTTGTATCGGGCGTTGTTGCATCCGCTCCGTTCCGGTGAGAATATGTGTGCCTTGTACAGTACTTAGGTATGCGGTAAGAAAACGCATCGCCGTTCCGGCAGCCATGATGTCTATGGTTTCGTTATTTTCTGCCAGTGCTTTGATCATTACTAATGTATCATCGCAGTCGGACAAATTGCATGGAGGAGTTGTCCCCTGGGCCAGTGCATTAATGATGAGTGCACGGTTACTGATACTTTTGGAGGCAGGGAGTTGTATAGTGGTCCTCATTACAGAGGGAGCTGATAGTTTGTAACGCATGGTCATAATTTGAATAGTGATTAATATATGTGCAAAAATAAGGATTTATTTTTGCATAATTCAACTATCAGGGTAGTAGATGTATTAATATACCTATCTATTGGTAAAATAAGGTCTGTTTTATGAAAAGATATACAATATAGTTGCATATATAGAGGTGGATACATACCTTTGCGACATTCCCTTATTGATGTATTTATAACCCTATAACTTATCAACTTAAAAACAAAGACCCGGTGAAGAGGAATATTAGAAAAAGAGTCTGCATTTCATGGTTGTTGCTTGCAACATTCATGCCTTTCTTTGTGGTGAAGGCGCTCCATCATCACGGAGAAGATAATGCTGTATCTTCTTCTTGTTCGGACACTCATCATTCTCACCATTCTCATAATGCTTGTGATGACTGTCTTATCTGTCAATTTTCTCTTTCTCTTTTTACGGAAGCCATATCATTTGATTTTACTCTTATATTACCGCTCATTTCGTATGAGCGTGTTACTTACCCCGAAAAGATAGCTTATACGCTTTCTTATTCACATTATTTGCGTGCACCTCCGATGGCATAATTATCTATATAATCTTTTCACAGTATTATAAACAATAAATTGTAAATGATGCGTATCGGAATTATTTCGGGCGTGTTAGGGCTATGCTTTGCCCTGGCTGTCCATGCGCAAAAGTCCGATTCAATCAAGAGTGTGTCTTTGTCTGAAGTGGTGGTTACGGAGTCGTATCAACAACATCAGATGAAAAAGACTGCACTTACGGTTGATGTTGCGAACAAAGACTTTTTGCGGAAGAATTTTACAGGTAATCTTATGCAGGCGATGGCCAATATTCCTGGCGTACAGGCGATGGACATTGGTGTAGGCACCTCTAAACCAATGATCCGGGGGATGGGATTTAACCGGATTGTAGTATTGGAAAATGGTGTGAAGCAGGAAGGACAACAATGGGGTGCAGACCATGGATTGGAATTGGATGCTTTCAACGTGGATGCCGTTAATGTACTGAAAGGCCCTTCTTCACTTCTTTACGGAAGTGATGCTATGGGGGGAGTGATCGATATAACACCTGCTGTTGTTCCCTTGACTAATCAATTCTTTGGTGAAGCGGCACTTTTGGGAAAGTCGGTTAATGGAACGGTAGGAGGTTCTGTTATGTTAGGATTCAGGAAGAATGCATGGTTTACGAAAATGCGTTATTCTGAGCAACATTTCGGAGATTATCGTGTGCCGGCAGATACAGTGATTTATCTCACTCAAAAGATGCCGTTGTATGGACGGAAACTAAAGAATACAGCTGGGTTTGAACGCAATGTCAGTTTCTTTACTCAGTATCATCACAAGGACTACAAGTCTGATTATGCGTTTAGTAATGTGTTTCAGAAGAACGGTTTCTTTCCCGGAGCACATGGTATACCCGATATTTCCCGTCTGCAGGATGATGGGGATAGTCGTAATATTGAGTTGCCTTTTAGCCAAGTGAATCATTTGAAGTTTACCACCCATCAGCAGTATGCTTGGGAAAGTATACTGCTATCCGGCGATTTCGGTTATCAGAACAATCATCGGGAAGAGTGGAGTGCTTTTCATACACATTATGGAACACAGCCTCTGCCGGAAAAAGATCCTGATAAAGAATTAGCTTTTATGCTTCATACTTTTAGCTCTTCGGTTAAGCTGCGTTTGTTCGGTTCTTCTTCCTGGGAACATACTGCTGGTTGGGATAGTCAATATCAGCAGAACAGTATTTCCGGATACTCTTTTTTGTTGCCGGAATATCATCGTTTCTCTACCGGATTGCTATGGCTCACTACTTATCGTCCGAATAATTCCTTTTCTGTTTCGGGAGGAATACGTTATGATTATGGTACAATTCATATTTCGGCTCATGAAGATAACTACCTGGCAACTTATCTGGAAGGTCAGGGATATGATAGTGAGCAAGTGAATTTTTATCGCTGGAATAGTCATAAGGTAGATCGTCGTTTCGGAGACTATTCTCTTTCGTTGGGAGTTGTGTGGAGCCCGCTGCCGGCACATTTGGTAAAAGTGAATTTAGGGCGTAGCTTTCGTTTGCCCGGAGCCAATGAGCTTGCCTCTGACGGAGTACATCATGGGACTTTCCGTCATGAACAGGGAGATGCTTTGCTTGCTTCCGAACAGGGATGGCAACTGGATACTTCTTATCTTTTTGAGCGAAAAGGACTATCCGTGTCTGTTTCTCCATATGTGAGTTGGTTCAGTAATTATATCTTTCTACATCCCACCGGTGAATGGTCTGTATTACCCCATGCCGGGCAAATTTATCGGTATACAGGTGCAGAAGCTCTGTTTGCAGGGATAGAAGCATCGTTTAGTATCGATTTCCTGCGTCGGTTGAATTATCGTTTTTCCGGTGAGTATGTTTATACTTATAATTGTGACGAGCATATACCACTGAGTTTTTCACCTCCTGTTTCTATGCGTAACGTACTAACCTGGCAGAAGAATCTATTTACAGTTTATGCCGAGTGGCAATCTATTGTTTCACAAAACCGTGTAGATCGTAATGAAGACCGCACTCCGGGAGCTAACTTGTTTCACCTTGGAGGAATTCTGAATTTTCCGATAGGAGGGACGAAGGTAGAAATAACTCTGACTGCCCGGAATATATTCGATACCCGTTATTACAATCATCTTAGTTTTTACCGGAAGATGGAAATTCCTGAACCGGGAAGAAACTTTCAATTATTAATTAAAGTACCCATTAAACAGTTATTAAAATGAAAACAAAAATTTATTTCACAGCTATATTAGTTATCTCTGTTCTTGCATTTTTTTCTTGTGATAAGGAAGATAGTGATACAACCAAACCGGTGATTGACCTTCATGAACCTGCTGAGGGGCAAGCTTTGTTGATTGGTTCGAAAAAAGGAGTACACTTTGAAATGGATCTTTCGGATAACATTATGTTGAAATCCTATAAAATAGATATCCATAATAATTTTGATCATCATTCGCATGGAAGAACCAGAGCAGAAGGAGGAATTCCATTTGTTTTTAACCGTTCGTATGACGTTTCCAACAAGAAGAATGTACATATTCATCATCACGATATAGTAATTCCTGCAGATGCAACTCCGGGAGATTATCATTTAATGGTATATTGTACGGATGCAGCAGGCAATGAAACTTATATTGCCCGTAATATAGTACTTAGTACAACGGCAGACGAAGATCATGACGAGTAGTCTGAAAAAAGCAATTGTTTGAAAGTTGCACTGTTCCTTATTAAAAAGAATGTTATATATACAAAGATTATATAGTGCACTTCCGGATACAATAGCCTAAATAAAAAAGGTTAGTAATCATAAAATTACTAACCTTTTTTTCAATTCAGTCGGGATGACAAGATTCGAACTTGCGACCACACGCCCCCCAGACGCGTACTCTACCGGGCTGAGCTACATCCCGAATTGCGGGTGCAAATGTAGTGCTTTATTTTTAAATAGCAAATAAATAGCCTGTTTTTTGTTGTACCCAAATTATCTATTCTGGCGTATTTCATTTATTATTAGCGACTTGTAAAGGTGTAAAATTAGTTGTTAGACTGCTATTCTAAATATAAAAAAGTCTTTCTTTTAAGTAATCTTGCATCCCACATCTATGCAGAGGTATGCAAAATGGGCTTTCCGGTAGTGGTAAACAGCATTAATTCATTCCAAAACCTTAATCAAACCTTAATCGAACCGTAATCGCAATAAAGGACGAAAAAGGTGAAATGCAAGTAGTTTGCAAGGTTAATCTAAGTTAAAGTCTGTCCCAATTTCGCAATGTTTTAAGTGACCTTCCTTGTTGAGCCCTTGCAATGATGTAGTTTTAATCATCGAAATTATCTATCTTTGCATTGAACTCAGGGAGTGGGTTCTAACCTTCATCCGGTAATGCTCGGTGTATTGACAAAACTAAAAAATACATTCATTCACTGTATGAAGCTAAAATAATTTCGTCGGCCATATAACTAAAAAATGAAAACCATGGCAAAGATGAAAATCACGCTCTTTAAGAGCAACATTAGAAAAGACGGGAGCTGCCCCGTTTGTTTAAGAGTAGCAAAGGGTAATAAAACTAAGTACATCGATTTGCAGTTGTCCGCAGTGGAGGGGCAGTGGAACGAGGAAGCGTCCCGATTTAAAAGTGACAAGCGTGTTAACCCTAACCACGAAAATTACAATGCGCTGCTAAATCATTACGAAGTCCGAAAAGACGCAATCCTGCGAAAGTTTACAGAGGAACGGGTGGACTGGACGCTTAACCAGTTCGAGGAGGAGTTTCTTGGTATGTCAAAGCAAGGAAAAGTTTACGACTATTTTATAAAACAGGTCGAAAACTTAAAGGCTACCAAACATATCGGGAATGGTAAGGTCTATGAACGCACCTTGCATATGTTAGGTAAATATGACGCTAAAATAAAAGAGCGTCTGTTCTCTGAATTGGATGTAAAGTACATTAGCTGGTTCAACTTGGAAATGGAAAAAGACGGATGTTGTGGAAACACCCGTAAATACTACCTAAAAACATTGAGGGCAGTCATTAACAAGGCAATAAAGGAACGTGAAGCCTCATCAAGCACCTATCCGTTTGGCAAAGGTGGTTTTGAAATCAACAGGCTTGCAGAAGAAACAGCAAAGAGGTATTTGTTACCTCAAGATTTGGAGCTGATAAAAAACTCGCCTCAGCAGAACCCGACTTTGGAACTTTCCCGTAGGCTGTTTTTATTTTCCTATTATTGTTTCGGTATGAGTTTCGTGGATGAGGCAATGTTGAAAAACTCTAATATTGAAATGTTGGAAACAGGGGAACATATCATTTATAAGAGACAAAAAACGCAGAATGCCAAAGATGCCAAACCTATAAAAATACCTGTAACACCAGCTATAAAGGAACAGTTGGAGTGGTTTAAAGTAAATACGATTTTAGTAGGCGGCTATTTGCTGCCAATAGTTACAAGGGATTATGAGGGCGAGCAGTTGTATGACCATATCCGTTCCCGCTATAAACGTATTAATGACGGTTTAAAGCAATTGGGAAAGTTACTTCATATTCGTATGAACCTTACTACCTATGTCAGCCGGCATACGATGGCTATGACCTTGCAAGGTAATGAAGTGCCCCGTGAGATTATCAGCCAAGCGTTGGGGCATCGTAATCTGACAACGACAAACGTATATCTTGATAGTTTTTCAACAAGTGTATTAGATAGAGTCGCTAAAATCCTGTAATTATGTATATGACAACTAATATGCCTTTGGGCGGTTTGATAGACAAATCGCTCAAAGGGGAAGCCCGTACTGCGCATAAAGAATGGCTGCGCACCTATATAAAGAGACTGACAAAAGGCAATAAAGCAAAGCTGCAACAGGCTTTAAATGAAGTCGATGACGCTATAAACCAATGGCGGGATAACTATTTTATTTCTACCTATGAAGAAAAATTAGTTGCTGCCCGTCAAGGTAAACTAAATATGGATAACAGAGACTTGGAAGAGGTCTATAATGAGGAAGAGTATTTGCATAAAGAGGGTAAAATAGGTTTGGTTGCAGACTTCCTATATGAAGCAATAGCAAAGCATGGTTTTATCAATGAATATCATCGTGATGCAATAGAAAGTGCATGGCTGTTCCACGATATGGAGTTTCTAAGGATGCAATGGGAGTATTACGCTTTGGCTCAAATAAGGTCATTACGGGAAGTTATTTGTAGTATGTTGGGAGTAGTGCCGACTACGGTTGAAAACGAACAGCAGACTGCCAATAGACCACCAAAACGGATAGAAGATTATCCCGAAGTGTTTGGCATTGAACTTTGTTGTGAGCTGACAAACTATGCGAAAGACACTATTTATAAGTGGACTCGCACCCGTGAGATACCCTGTCATCGTTCCGGTACCAATGGACGTAAACTTGTATTTAAGCGTGATGAAATCGTAAAATGGCTGACAGCCCGAAAGCAGGAAACCAAGGACGAATTTATAAAACGAATGGAAACCGAGTTGGCTGCCAAGTCTTCTACTTTGTATAATAACCCAAAAAAGTTCAAAAAACATGATTGACACACTTTGTCTAACACTCCAATCAAAGGCTATTAAAGGTCATGTTGACCTAATGGCTATGGTAGGTTCTCAAATCAATGTCGACCTCAAAAAAAGTAATGAGTATCGTATCATGGGCACTTATAAAAATCTTAGGGTCTATGTTGAGCCCACCTTTGTTCGTATTGAGGGCAGTCTTCCTAAATACTACTATGGTAGTAATTTGGTTACTCTTTCACGTTCTGAGCCTGGTTTAATCATTGACCAGCTCAGCCGTGAACTGGGTTTGCCATTGCAGGAGGCTGTCGTAACACGTATTGACATTGCTGCAAATATTGAGGTGGACAATGAACCACGAAGTTATTATCCTTCCTTTGGTATATTGAGTAAGTACGACAGGGTTATTCGTCGTGGTACTCTTTATTATGAGCAAAACTGGTGTAAACTATGTATTTACGATAAAATAGCTGAGGCTGAAAAACATAATGACCCGTATCTGACCGATGAACTCCTACGTACAAACATTATGAGGTACGAAATACGATTTTATCGTGACTGGCTGACGCATTATTTTGGACGTAAGATAAAAGCTAAGGAACTATATGGAGAAACGAGCGATGTATGTTGTGAACTGGTTGCGGAGTGGTTCTTCAAGTATGAAGCTATTATAAAGACTGGTGTTATGAAACCGAAGTTTGAAATGACAGTAAAAGGTCTGTTGCTATGGTGTTTAAAAGAGATGAGCCGGAGGCAGAACATTCCTAAACTGATTGAAGCATGTGGAGAAAAAGGAGATAGGAATACAGCAAGGGTGAAAAGAGAGGCTGTAAAACTGTTGAAAGAATATGGTTCAGAGCCGGAAGACTTGGTTAAAGAAATTGATTTAAAGATGATAGAATGTACTGAGGTATATTGAGAACGTCTGATAAAATTCGACCTGACAATAATTAAAAGCACAGATGCCAACCGTCTTCGACGTTTGTCCCTATCCTTTTAATTATCTAATCAGGTCGAATTTTGTTTATTTATCCTCTATTGGTGGCGCATAGCCAAAAACTTATCAAACACAATAAAAGTATTCGGCGGAATACAATAATGGCTTATACGCTCTAATACGAGGTCGTGTGATTTCTTAACGTGATGAAGCTGTTAAGGTACAGTCGATAGAAATAATGCAGGTCATAATCAAAGAGGATTTAGGGCTCGTCTATCTTCACTACATAGTGATGAGCCTATGTGATAATAGTGTATAGCATTATAGAGGTCTTGCAATATGGGGAGTGAAAATATCGTATATCACCAAAAAACAGATGAAATATAATGGAATAGTAAGGTATAGTTGGAGTGTGGATATAGTGATGAGGTTATTTCGAGGCATCCATAAAAGATTAGACATCCTGAAATGCAACAGCCTCATCGGACTTCCTCCTATAAAATCTTGTGCACTATCAATAATTGAGTAAATTTGTTCCATGACACCCGAAAAACGTTTGTAGAACGCTGGAATTTAGCTATATTTGTCCCGCTAACAGGTTAAAGACTTGTCAGTGACATATTAATTAAAGGAAGCGTTTAGCTTTATCCCGTTTTAGAAATTCTGGTAAAATTTCATGTGGTACGGGGATAGACGATACAAACGTTCATGCTAATCTTGTATATATCAGTGATATATATGGCTTGGCGTGGGGTGTCGTTTTATCTTGTACCACGGGTTTACCAGAGCCTCTAAAACAGATAATTCTAACAGCCTCACGCTATCTTTTTATATAAACCTTTCCTATCGAGGCTGTGGGGAGCAAATCACAGTATTATGAAAAGGACTTTGCTGTTTCTGATGAGTGTAATAATGGTTCTTTCTGCTTATGCTCAAAAATCCACTTCTGTTAAGGCATTTGAATACCCCGATTATCTGTGCTCTAATCCTTATACGGGTAAACCGATATACGGTGGTAATACACTTGAAATTAGTTATTCGGAAAAGAAAAACTCCTATGGAATAGAGTTTAGATATGGCTATGTAAAATATTCGTTAAGCCTCAGTTATAAAGGCATGGATGATGGAAGATATGTTTATACAGGCTTTGAAATCGGAAACATGACGGAGGCTGTTGTAATGAGTTCTACAAAGCTAAGTCGTTTTCTCAATAACTATGGGCAGGTACAAAATGAAACGTTTGAAGAGGATAAATTAATTGAGGTACATATAAGTGGCTCGGGGAGTTTGTCTGTCTATCCAATAAAAGATATCCCCGAAAGACGTAAAAGGATAGAAGAAAAGGTTGCTAAACAAGATTTAGAAAATGCAGCCCGAAATAAACTCGAAGAACTTTATCCGTATGCTGTCGCTCACCTACAAGACAGTCTAAAACAACAAGTCGTTAAAGAGTTCTTCGACAATGATGGGGAGGTTAAATCATTTAATTTAGAGCCTTACTCTTTTCATACTTATGTTGCTGTTATTGATACCAATAAACAGGTCGTGGTTATTCAAAAAGATGAAGCTGTTTTGAACGATGAGCTACAAAATGAACAGTTACATGGTAAAATAGACTATAAACCGTCAAGTATGGAGGGGAAGACAGCAAAGGTGATTAACGGTAAAGTGTTTTTTAGTATGACATTTCATCCCGAGCTAAATATAAAGGAGCATCGTGGTAAGGTTATATACGATAAGCATGGATTTTCTTATTTTGAAAATGCCAAGGTAAGTTATGCTGCACCTAATCAATTTACTCCTATCGAGGACATGAAAAAGGTGATAGAAGCAAGTATAACTAAAATAGGGCAATATTCTTTGTACTGGGAAACACTGGATAACAGACTTGTTTATTTGAGCTATAAAAGAGTGGGGACAGGTGTTCTTAAAGTGCACGAACCTGTTGAGGTTTATTCTATATACAAATAGCAATTGGTAATAATGAGGCTTCTAACGGAGCGTTTAAGATAGGGGTAGGGCAATAGTTGTCCTACCCTGTTTGTTATAATGGGTTTGTTCCTAATAGAAGAGTAAAAGAATTAATGCCCCTTAGTGCATTGATAAGAAATAATTCACTAATATTGCGAATTTTACAATTATATGTTACCTTTGTATTATCAAAGAACAAATGCATGAATGTAGAATTTGAAAAAGAGTATTTGGTAGAACTTTACGAAAAAGGAAAGACCGATGATAAGAAACATCGATTTCAGCCTCAAATTATCAATGGCTATTTGAAGTGTGTTAAGGCTCTATTGAATGCTTCCCGAATGGAAGATTTATATCAATATAGAGCTTTGAACTATGAAAAGTTGAAAGGTGATAAAAAAGGGATTTCCTCTTTGCGTATCAATGACCAATATAGGTTGGAATTTCGGGAAATTACCAATGCAGGCAATCAAACAGTTGTAGAAATATGTTCTTTGGTAGATATTACGAATCATTATAAATAGGAACTATGAGTATAACAGCGAACAATTTACAATCATTCCGTCCCTACCATCCGGGAGAACTGGTTAAGGAAGAATTGGAATGCAGAGGCATAAAACAAAAGGACTTTGCAAAGAAGTTTGGTTTGTCTTATTCCGCTTTAAATGAGACGTTAAATGCAAAACGACCAATAACCACTGAGTTTGCTTTGCTCTTAGAGGCGGCTTTAGGTATCAATGCCGATTTGCTGGTAAGAATGCAAACAGACTATAATATACAAGTGGCACGAAAGAATAATTCTTTGCTTGAAAAGTTGAATAATATAAAGAAGATAGCAGCCGTATTTTAAAGTGGATACACAAAGCGCACCTGTAAACTCTTCAATGCAACAATGCAAACTACACCTAACAGACCGCAATAATAGGATTAATTAAGCCAAGTTTCCCGAAAACCTTATTCGTAGGATATTCGCAGGTAAAAAATAAGGAGCTAAGTAATAACTTAACTCCTTGATTTATATTGTTCTATAAAATTATTATCGGTTATCTTATTCAATACCCCCAGACGCGTACTCTACCGGGCTGAGCTACATCCCGAATTGCGGATGCAAAAGTAGTGCTTTATTTTGAAATAGCAAGGGAATCGAATAAATTATTTTATTTCAAGTCTATTGTGTGTTGAAAATGAGTCAATTGCTAAAGTATAAAGGAGTTGCTAAAAAAACTGTAGTATGTTTCTTTATAAAACTTTAAAGGGTTCCAGTTTGTTTATGAAAGAATCTAAATAGCGTGGACTTTTTTTCTGTAATATAATACCAAGATTCCGGTCTTTGCTATATAAAAGTTGGTTATATTATATTTTTGTGCATTAATACATAATCGGCAAATGACAAACAAAATAAAAAAAGAGATATTAGAGATTAATGCTTTTGGTGAAGAATTCAGAATTTGTAGAAATTTGAAATATCTTCCTTTGACTACTTATCCCTCTTATACCCAGATAGGGCTGATCGTTTTTTGTTTGAAGGGCAGCGCACGTATTAATATACATGATAATGAACATTTATTGTCTGAAAATCAATTGGCTGTTTTTTTCCGGGGCAGCTTATTTCATGTACAGATATTAGTGATGACTTTTTAACGCTTACTCTCAATCTTTCGTCCACTTTTTATGATGATATTCTAAGTGGGATGCGCCGTTTTTCTCCTCATTTTTTTGTGTATATGAGAAGCCATTTCTGGTTTCCTTTAAATGAACGTGAGGTTGCTGGCTTTTATGGCTATTTTAACTTAATTTCTGATCGGGTAAAGCGGGAACAGTTTGCCTATCGGAGAGAGGCATTGATACATTTGTTGAGGTTCTTTTATCTTGATTTGTATAATACCTATCTTGATAGTTCCTTATTGATGGGAGGAACAAAGCCGGATGCCCGTAAAGAAGAATTGGCTAATCAGTTCTTTAAACTGATTATGTTATATTATAAGGAGAATAGAGAGGTGGCTTTTTATGCTGATAAACTATGCATAACTTCTAAATACCTGTCAGCGGTTATTAAAGAAGTGAGCGGGAAAACGGCTAAAGATTGGATAATTGAGTATATGGTTTTAGAGATTAAAGCTTTGCTTAAGAATTCAACTTTAAATATTCAGCAAATTGCTATTAAGACAAATTTTGCAAATCAGTCGTCACTGGGACGTTTTTTCAGGAAACATACCGGAATGTCACTTTTAGAGTATAGAATGCAGAAATGAAACAAACAAGAGATAATTTTATGTTAAAACGAAGATTTGTATATACAATTGTACTTCTACACTTCTTCCTCCTCAATTCATTTGCGGTAGGTTCGCTTGTGAAAGAGGAATGTATCCTTTTTATCAATGCTAATTCGGCTCTTTCGCCTTTAAGCAATCACATTATTAGTGAACTTATATATAAATTGCCTGTCGAATATAAAGGTATGACTATAGCATCTGAAAACCTTAATTTGATGCGGATATATGATGAACAACGGATGGATACAATCCGAAGGGATTTGTTTGCTAAATATGAAAACAGTAATCCGAGACTTATTATTATTATGGGGGGGAATACATGGGCCCTGATTCATAAAGAGTTGGAGGAGCGGTGGAAAGATACACCGGTTATTTTGTTTACAGAGAAAAACTACATCGGTCCTGTTGATGCTTATTTGCAGAAGACATCTATAACCCGTGAAGAACAAATACCAATACGAAATATTATAAAAGGGCGTAATATAACTTTAGTTTATGCACCGTTTTATGTAAAAGAAACAATTGATTTGATGTATCAGCAGATACCGAATATGAATAAGCTGATCTTTATATCAGATCGTAGATGGTTTAGTGTTCAAAATCGGCAGGAGGTAGCAGAAACTGTGGTGAAATATTTTCCGGATTTGCGATTACGCTTTTTTACTGAAGGACAGGAAAATATAAAAGAGGTAATTGATTCTCTCAAACAAGCTGATAAAAATACGGGAATATTATATTCGGCATGGGAAAACTATGATTCGTCTTCCGCTGATGTGGCGTTGTTACCACGTACCTATAAGAGGATAAATCAATATTCTGCACAACCGATATTTACATTGACTGATATGATTGGGCAGACTGGTTTGTTAGGCGGTTATTTTTCTTTGTCGAAAGATATCAGCAAAGCCATAGCCAATATTAGTCATAAGATATTAAGTGGAGTAAAGGCATCTGATATACCTGCAACGAAGGTTTATGCCGGGCCGGTTTTCAATTATGAAGAATTGCTTAGAGCTAATTTATATCCTGACCTTTGCCCTCCGAACACGTTTTTTTATTACAAGCCTGTGAGTTTTATCGAGAAGAATAAATATATCTTGGCTACTATATTGCTGTGTGTACTTTTTGGAATAATTATCTTATTAGTACGTATCTATTTTCTGAGTAATATTCGTAAAATGCAATCAAAGCAGATTCAGCTGATGAGCAATTACAATAATTTGTTCAATGACATGCCTGTTCTTTATCTGAGGTGCAGATTGATAAAAGGAGAAGATGGGAAAGTTGATGATTATGTAATTAGCGACGTTAATCCAAGTTTTGAAAGACATTTTTATAAGAAAGAAGATGCTTTAAACAAACGGGGGAGTGTATTGAATAGTTCAGAGGTTTTTGCCAAACTAAAAGAATATATGGGGATGGCCGATCGGGAACAAAAACCAGTATCTTTTTCAATGCATGCGATGAATGGGCATAACTATGATGTACTTGTTATGGTTTCCAATCTTCCGGAAGTGGTTAATGTTTTTTGCATGGATACTACAGAACTAATTCATACACGCCAATCCTTACGAACGATTAATCATAAATTGTCTATGGCACTTGGTATTGCTGATATTACTCCTTGGAAATGGAGCTTGAAGGAGGATAATGTTTGGTTTGATAAAAGTAAGCTAATTGAAGACGATGAAAGATTTGTTGTGAAAGAAGGAGCTTTTGCTGTTCCTGTTTCACAAATTATGAAAAGTATTCATAGTGAGGATATAAAACGTGTGAAGAAGTTGTTTCAGGAACTGAAGGATGGTAAAAGAGAAAAAGTGAATGAACAGTTTCGCGTTTTTGCAGCTTCAAAAGGAGACTATGACTGGGTAGAAACGTGGGCTGTAGTTGATGAGGTGGATAAAGAGGGGCAACCACTTGCTCTTATCGGTTCTGTTTTGGTTATTACTGACAGAAAGAAGATGGAGCAAGAACTCATTGTTGCAAAGGAAAAAGCTGAAGAGGCAAACCGGCTTAAGTCGGCATTTATTGCTAATATAAGCCATGAAATACGTACTCCGTTAAATGCTATTATTGGATTTTCCAGCATACTCGATACCGTTCAAACGGAGAAAGAACGTAAGGAGTATTTACGTATCATAGAGCACAATAATCAATTGTTGCTTCAATTGGTTAATGATATTATTGATCTGTCAAAGATTGAGGCAGGAGCATTGGAACTTGTAACTTCTAATGTCTATCTGGATGACATGATGAGAGAGTTGGAAAGAGCTTTTCGTCCGAAAGCTAATACTGCTCATTTATCATTGAAATTTGATGACCAGCATGCCGAGTGTTATGTTAATGCAGATCGTAACAGGCTGATACAGGTATTGAATAATTTAATCTCCAATGCGATTAAGTTCACTGCTGAAGGAAGTGTGCATTTTGGTTTTTCCCGGTTAGATAATGGTATGCTTCGTTTTTACGTCACTGATACCGGACATGGCATCCCGAAAGAATATCAAAAAAAGATATTCGGACGCTTTGTGAAACTGAATAGTTTTGTTCAGGGTATTGGACTGGGACTCTCAATAGGTGAAACGATTGTGAAATGTATGGGAGGTGAAATTGGAGTTGAATCAAAAGAGGGTAAGGGGGCCACTTTCTGGTTTACAATACCCTATCAAGAGGTAAATTTGCAGTAGAAAGAGTAAACTACTGCAAACTTACTTATACATTAAATTTATATTCCCATACATTCCCGATAGAAATCGAACATCTCAAAGATCAGATCTTTATCAGCAGTTTGGTTAATGCTGATATCTCCGATATCTTTCAGCAAAGTAAAGTTAATTACTCCCGCTTTGTTCTTTTTATCGTGTAACATGAAAGCGTAAAGTTGTTCGTATTGTTTACAGTCGAAAGCGAAAATGCCATAGTTCTCCTTTATAAACTGTATGGTTTGTCGCATCTTGTCTTTGGGAAATCCGGCTTTAAGGTGTGACAGATACAGTTCGCAGACAATTCCCCATGCCACAGCATATCCGTGAAGAACAGGACGGTTTTCTGCGAGTGCCAGACTTTCAAATGCGTGTCCTACGGTGTGTCCCAGGTTCAATGCTTTACGTATACCATGTTCAAAGGGATCTTGTTCAACAATATTCTCTTTTACCTGTACAGATTGTCCTACAAGCTGTTTCAGATAGCTGTAATCAATACTTTCTGTATTAAAATTGAGCAATTCTGTCCAGTGAGCTGTATTGCTGATGAGTCCGTGTTTCAACATCTCCGCATAGCCGGAGAAAAAGTTTTGAGTGTCCAGGCTCCGAAGGAATTCTGTTTCGACCAGTACGCAGTTTGCAGGAGCAAATACGCCAACTTCGTTTTTTAGTCCGTTGAAGTTAATCCCGGTTTTCCCTCCAACAGATGCATCTACCATCGCTAATAATGTAGTAGGAACATTAATGTAGGCAAATCCTCTCTTGAAAGTGGCGGCGGCAAAACCTCCCAGGTCTGTTATCATTCCTCCCCCTAAATTAATGAGCAGCGAATGCCGGGTAGCTCCCTTATCACTCAGCACTTGCCATACGGAAGCCAGGGTCTCCAGCGTTTTGTGTATATCACCCGCTCCAATTGTTATTTCGATTGCATCTTTCAGATAAGATACTTCCTTCATTTGAGGCATACAAAGGCGGTGAGTATGTTCATCAGTCAGGATGAACAGGCGGTCGTACGGGCACCTCTCTATGGCCTGACCAAGACTCAACTCCAGATTCTTACATAGGATAACTTCTTGCTTACTCATAATTCAATTTGCTTTTTCTACTGCAAAAGTATATAAAATATCTTTTTTTGCTTACTTTTGTCTCATTAAAACGTCAAATCAATGAAAGCATTACTACCTGTCTATTGCCGTCCTCTGGGATATGTAATCCTGGTCTTCGCTCTTTTTATCCCTTTTATTCTCGTGATGATGGGAAAAGTGACTGATACTAATCTTCTGTTTTACAAGGAATGTACTAAGCTCCTGATGATAGTGGGTGCATTGATGATTATTTTTGCTTTATCCAAAAGTGAGAGTCGTGAGACGGAGCAAATACGTAACTCAGCTACACGTAATGCTATCTTTCTTACCGTATTGTTTGTTTTTGGCGGGATGCTTTATCGGGTAGCTACCGGAGACTTAATAACGGTAGATACTTCTTCCTTTTTGACTTTCCTCATTATGAATGTTCTTTGCCTTGAATTCGGGATGAAAAAGGCAATGGTAGATAAAATATTTAAAAGATAATTGTAGTCTCATTAAACCTTTTGCGTTGCCAATTGTCAAAAAAGCAATTGTTATTATTACAAACGCATAGGCTGATGAAAAAATTATCTATCTGGATGGTACTGTTGCTGCTATGTACCCTCTCCTCATTTGCACAAAACAAAAATATCACCGTCTCCGGACGTGTGATTGAAGAAGACACGAAAGAACCTGTCGAGATGGCAACGGTTCAATTACTTGCTCTACCTGATAGTACTCAGGCAGCGGGCATTACTACACAGAAACAGGGTGCTTTCACATTACCCAAGGTGAAAGCCGGAAAGTATGTATTGAGAATCTCTTACATTGGATTTATTACTCAGGAACTTCCTCTCCAGTTATCAGATAAGGCACCTGCAAAGAATGTGGGTACTATCACGTTGCATCCCGATGCAGTGATGTTGAGCGAAGCTGTCATTACGGCAGAAGCTCCTCCTGTGGTAGTGAAAGCAGATACTACCGAATATAATGCTTCGGCCTATCGTGTGGCAGAAGGAGCTATGTTGGAAGAACTGGTCAAGAAGATACCGGGGGCTGAAGTGGATAAAGATGGTAAGATTACTCTTAATGGTAAAGAAATTAAGAAGATCATGGTGGATGGGAAAGAATTTTTCTCGGATGATCCAAGTGTCTCTATGAAGAATCTACCCGCTAATATGGTTGAAAAGGTGAAAGCTTATGACAAGAAGAGTGATATGGCTCGTATTACCGGAATTGATGATGGTGAAGAAGAAGCCGTACTTGACCTTACCGTAAAGAAAGGAATGAAAAAAGGTTGGATTGGAAACCTTATAGCCGGTTATGGTAGCGAAGAACGTTATGAAGCAGGAGCAATGGTCAGCCGGTTCAAAGATGATGCAAGTATCTCTATCATTGGTTCGGCTAATAATACGAATAACAAAGGATTCTCTGAATTTGGCGATGCCGGTGCGGGACTGAGCGGAGGGAATGCCGGTTCGGGTATTACTACTGCACGTTCGTTGGGTATTAATTTTGCTAAAGATACGAAGAAGGTACAGGTGGGGGGTAATGTGCAGTATGGTTACTCTGATAACGATGCTCGTCGGAAGACATCTACGGAAACATTCCTTGGAGAGCAGTCTTCATATGGTGCCAGCGAAAATACTTCCCGACGTAAACGTCATGATGTACGTGCTGACTTTCGTCTGGAATGGCGTCCGGATACATTGACCACTGTTATCTTTCGTCCTAATGCGAGCTATTCTAAAACTGATTCGGAAAGTGCTTCTGGGTCGGACACTTGGAACAATGTACATGATCCGGTGAACGCTAAGATAGCTTCTTCCTCTTCACATAGCGATAACTATTCACTGAATGGAAGTTTGATGATGTTTCGTCGCTTAAACAATAAAGGAAGAAACCTGTATGTAGGCGCTCGCTTTGGTTATAGCGATGGCGAAACGGACAGCTACTCAGAATCGCGTACAGAATTCTTTGAACTGGATAGTGTTTCAGATATTGCCCGATATACGAATCGTACGAGTGACAGTCGTAACTGGAGTGTATCTGCTTCTTATACCGAACCTGTATTTAAGAATCACTTCCTACAGTTTCGGTATGAATTCTCTCATCGCAAACAGTTGGCCCAATCTTTAGTTTATGATAGTATTAATGTTTATCCCTATCCGGAGTATCTGGAACGGGGATATGATAACAACTTGAGTACCCGTGTAGAAAACTTTTATGATACACATACTGCCAATATCTCGCTGCGTGGTATTCATCCGAAAATGATGTATAGTGCCGGTGTTGGGCTTACTCCCCAATCTTCATTGAGTGAAACAACTATCGGCCCAAATTCAGACAAACATTTACCTCAGCAAGATGTGCTGAATTGGGCTCCTTCTGTTATGTTCCGTTATATGTTCACAAAACAGCATGTGCTCACATTCCGTTATCGCGGTCGGAGTAATACTCCTGATATCGAAGATTTGCAGGAAGTAATTGATATCACCGATCCGATGAATTTACGCTATGGTAACCCGAACTTAAAACCTTCATTCAGCAATAACTTTATGTTGTACTATAATAAGTTCACTCCGGAAACAATGCGTAGTTTTAATCTTAATTTATCTTATTCTAATACGCTTAATTCTGTGGCTAACAAGATGACATATGATCCTCAGACTGGTGCTCGTACTTATAGGAAAGAAAATGTGAATGGTAACTGGAATACCCGGGGATATTTTTCGTTTAATACTCCATTGAAGAATAAAAAGTTTATTATATCTACCAATACGAATGCCCGTTTTAGTGATGCAGTCAGCTATACTACTGTGGGAAAAAGTAAAGATGCGAATCAGGAGCTAAGTACTACACACAACTTTGGAGCCGGACAGCGTTTGAATGGTAGTTATCGTTCCGATCTTTTTGATGTGTCACTCAATGGATCGGTTAATTACAATCTGGTGCGCAACAGCAAGCAAGAGAATAGTAATCGTGAAACATTTGATTACTATGTGGGAGGGGATACCAATATAAATCTTCCTTGGGAAATTCATATCTCAACTGATATTAATTGCCGTTTTAAGAATGGATATACCGGAGGATTCAATGACAACGAGCTTATCTGGAATGCACAAATCTCTAAGAACTTTCTTAAGAATAATTCAGCAACGCTTCGGTTTAAAATATACGATATATTGAAACAGCAAAGTAACTTAAGCCGTTCTATCAGTGAAACACAGATGAGTGATACGGAATACAATACATTGGGCAGTTATTTTATGGTGCACTTTGTTTACCGGTTCAATACACTTGGTGGTAAAGCTGCCGGACGGCGTGGTCCGGGTATGGGACCTGGTGGTGGCAGAGGTCATGGCGGAGGCTATGGTGGAGGGCGCCCCCGTTTCTAAGTTCACAGTAATTGTATAGAGAAAAAAGGTTCATGGTCCTATTATAGGACCATGAACCTTTTTTCTCTATACAATGCCAGTTTTTCTTTTCAAGATGTCCTCCTTTCCCTAGTGAGGAACGATGTACGAGATGTGCATCTCGTGCAGTACCAGATGCACATGTGGAGCTGCTCAACATGTGCATCTCATACAGTACGACATGCACATCTCGTACATCGTTCCTTTATGGCTTCTTATCTGTTTGATTATAGCTTCCATTCCCGAAGTCTTAGTTGAATCTAATCTAATGAATCATATACTTTGATATACCAATCCTTTTCTCTACATTTGCTACTATGATTGATTGGAATCTTATATTCAGCCAAATAGCAACAGTGGCTTTCGATATTGTTTATTTCGGAGCCATTATCGGTACGATTATTGTTGTAATACTCGACAATCGTAACCCGGTAAAGACTATGGCCTGGATATTGGTCTTGATGTTCCTTCCTATCGTAGGTCTGGTTTTTTATTTCTTCTTCGGGCGTAGTCAACGCCGTGAACGTATCATTGGAAAGAAAAGTTATGGACGGCTTCTGAAAAAGCCGATGGCAGAATATCTGGCACAGGATCCCTCTATATTACCAGCTGAGTATGATCGTCTCATTAAATTGTTTCAACATACCAATCAGGCTCTTCCTTTTGAAGGAAACCGGGTGGAGGTATTTACCGGCGGATATTCTAAACTCCAGGCTCTGTTGCGCGAGTTGCAGAAGGCTCGGCGGCACATTCATATGGAGTATTACATTTTTGAAGATGATTCAATCGGACGTTTGGTGAGAGATGTACTGATAGAAAAGGCGCGTGCCGGAGTGGAAGTACGGGTGATATATGATGATGTGGGATGCTGGCATGTACCGCATACTTTTTTTGAAGTGATGAGAGAGGCTGGTATTGAAGTGCGTAGTTTCCTGAAAGTACGGTTCCCGTTATTTACGAGCAGAGTGAACTATCGGAATCATCGGAAAATAGTAGTCATTGACGGTGTGGTCGGCTTTGTCGGAGGTATGAATTTGGCCGAGCGTTATATGCGGGGATTGTCCTGGGGAATCTGGCGGGATACTCACATAATGCTTCAGGGAAAAGCTGTGCATGGCTTACAAAGTGCCTTTTTGCTCGATTGGTATTTTGTGGATCGTACGCTTATTACTGCCTCCCGGTATTTTCCGAAAATAGATTCATATGGTGACTCATTGGTACAGATTGTGACGAGTGAGCCTGTGGGTCCTTGGAAAGAGATTATGCAAGGATTGACGATGGCCATTTCGGGTGCAAAAAGGTATTTCTATATGCAGACTCCGTATTTTCTTCCTACTGAGCAAATATTGGCAGCTATGCAAACAGCTGCATTGTCCGGCGTAGATGTCCGCTTGATGTTACCTGAGCATGCTGATAACCGGATTACCCATTTAGGATCTCGCTCTTATTTGGCAGATGTGCTTCAGGCGGGAGTAAAAGTCTACTTCTATAAAAAAGGTTTTTTACATTCTAAATTAATGGTGTCAGATGATATGCTTTCTACGGTTGGATCTACCAATCTGGATTTTCGTAGTTTTGAACATAATTTTGAGGTAAATGCTTTTATGTATGATATGGAGACTGCTTTACAGATGAAGGAGATATTCATGACTGATCAAAGAGAAAGTACTCAGGTATTCCTTAAAAACTGGGTGAAACGTCCTTGGCCTCAGAAAGCATTAGAGTCAGTAGTGCGATTGCTTGCTCCCTTACTTTAATATACACTGTCTCTTCTTTTAGGCTCATCCGACAAATATATCGTTTGTTAATATTGTTAATTGTCTTTTTAACCATTAGAGGGCTGTTTTGCAAGAGTGTATACTTTAGTATGTCAAGATTGTACACTCTTGTATGACAAAAGTGTACAATTAACACTCGGATAAGTGTACATTCTGACTATGCCTGTATTCACTTTACACATTTTGGTTAATATCTACTGTTTTCCTTC
>ERZ1108168.245-NODE-245-length-50836-cov-8.124259_pt1 | contig 50836 bp, 36 predicted proteins | sample MGYA00403704_ERZ1108168 | MGnify/ENA primary metagenome ERZ1108168 (study PRJEB35170, sample SAMEA104062421) | human gut metagenome | biome: human gut; feature: human-associated habitat; material: faeces | place: Denmark | collected 2012-06-12 ...
CAAAGCTTTTTTTATGTCTAGAATTAGGATGTCAGCCTAAATCCGAAACTTGAGTAATGAATAAAAGCATGAGAAAATTTTTAATTGTAATCTTACTTTTTGCAATCGGATTTCCTTCCTATGCCCAAAATGAAAAAACATTCCGGCAGTGGGGTGAAGAGTCTCTGAAGGTGATCGATCTTTATTTGAAGTCGAATAGAGGGACCTTCCTGTACGCTGAAAAATCAACGAGTCCGGCAGCTGCATTTGTATGGCCTACTGGTATTCAGCTTAAGGCGTTGATTTATGCCGACCGGATGGATGATGCTAAAAAATTGCTTGATAATGTGAATAAGTATTATTACGTAGCCTATAATGGTTATTATGCTTATGATGCCAGTTATAATGGTAAAGGTGGAAGCCGCTATTATGATGACAACGCATGGATGGTTAAGGACTTGTTGGATATGTATGCTGTTACAAAGAATGAAGATTATCTGACAAGAGCTAAAACGGTTTTAAAATTTTGTATGAGTGGTGAATTACCTACAGGAGGCATTCTGTTCAATGAAAATCCGAATCATGAAAAAGCAGGAAAATGGTCGGTTTGTGCAACGGCTCCGACTATTGTTTGCTGTCTGCGGCTTTATCAGATTACAAATCTACAGAAATACTTGAATGATGCTTTGCGGCTGTATCAATTTTTGAAAAATGATGCGGGTTGGGGCATTGGAGCTGGGTACCGGGGATATGAAAATGCCGTTGTTATGCAGGCTTCCATGCTTTTGTATACCATAACAAAAGAGGAACAATATCTGGAAGATGCTTATCGGTTGGCTTACGGTATGGAATCTCACTACATTGACTGGGCCACACATCGTTTGAATGAAACCGGACAATGGGGAGCTCACGATATGGCAGATGCTTATGTAGAACTTTATAAGATAGATCATAATCCAAGATGGCTTAACCTTGTTGCAGGTTATGCAATCTATTTGCATGATAATTGTAAAGACGAACTCGGGTTTTATCCGGAATACTGGAATGATCTGACTCCTTCGCAGGAAAGCAGGCAACAGCTATTATATCAGTCTTCGGCAGCATCTACCTTCCTCAAATTAGCATCTGTATCTTTTGAGGCAGAACCAGTTACTACGCCTGTTGCTATATTCCAGAATGTGAATTATAATCAGGGAAAACTCAATAACCAGTACAGTGTAGGATTGGAGGTTGGGGAATATACGCAAGATGATTTATGGCGTTTAGGGTTGACCGATAATAAGATGAATTTTAAAGCTCGGATCTCTTCCATTGAGATAGCTGATGGCTATAAAGTGACTATCTATAAAGAAGGAGATTTTACGGGCGACTCTCGATTGCTGTATAAGTCTTCACCTGATTTACAAGGTTGGAGCAATGTGAAGTCTTTAGTGGTTGCTCGTGTCAATGATACAGGCATTCATTCTAATAATTCGTCTTCGTCATTAAAGGTACATCTGCAACAAACTTCAGATTTTGTCTGTATAGAGAATCTTTCGGAAGATACGTGTATTAAAGTTTTGGATATGAATGGGAACACCATTTTTCGGACCAATGTATCGGATGAACAGTATGTGTTGAATATGACCCCATTTTCTCAGGGGATGTATCTGGTAGTGATAAGTGCACAAGGCCAAAGTCAATCGGTAAAAGTTTTGAAATATTAGTTGAGTTAATCTTACATATTATGAACATTAAAAATTAAAAGTTATGAAAACAAAATTATCTTTTTTTCTTGTAGTAATTAGTCTTTGTATGAGTGCATTGGCAGCGGATGTTCCCGCCCAGTTATTTATGCGTGGCACGGCATTGGCAGAGTCGTCAACACCTTTAATTATGAAAAGAATTAATAAGGATTTTCCTGATTTCTATAATGGTGCGGGTGAGATCAGCAATACTTTTGAACTGTTTACAGCATTAAAAAGCGGTAATTATGAATTTGCTGCATCGGAAAGTGGAGCAGCTATTATTTCTTCTACAACAATAACGGTTGATAAAGAAGGGTTGGTACCTTATAGAATTCGGGTGAATTTTGATGAAAGTACTCCGGAAGTAACTGTTTCCGAGGTGGAAGAGATGATTATATGGGCACCTTCCAAAAAATTTGTTGTAGCTAATCTTGACTACATGGGTAATTCTTCATTTATAATCAGAGGTCTTGAATATAGCAAGGATACCTGGGGAGATCCAAGATATCGTTTCAGAGTTTATACCGCTGATGGTGATATAAAAACTTATGCGTATAAAAAAGGAAACTTAACCGGGCCGGATGATGATAGTAATGAAACAGGATATTTTGATTTGTATCAAACAACGGCTGAAGGTCAGTGGGATGAAACAATAGATGGAGTAAAGTATCAGGGTGCCGAATTCAAATTATCAAAGAAACGCAGAGGAGAAGGATTCACATTGGCTCCATTTGACGTGAAGGTAGTTTTTGATCCGGTAAATAACTATACACACGTTATCAGTGATTATGATCCGACAGGCATTGTTAGTGCAAATGCTGTGTCCAAAGGGGAGGTATATCCGACTGCTATCAATGATCAGGTTACTATAGCTGTAGAAAAAGGAGCTTTTGCTGTTGATTTCATTTCAGCAACAGGTATAACAGTGTTGCAGGCTAAATCTGCTGACAATACTTTGACACTTAATAATATTAGTCTGCCTAAAGGTGTTTATCTGGTGAAGATTGTTCAGGATAACAATGTTTTATCAGTGAAACGTGTAATTAAATTGTAAAGGAAGAAAAGGGGGGAGGTATGTCTATTCATAGGCTTTCCCCTTTTTGTTTTTTCGCTTTGTTAGTAATATACTCAACTATAATTCATATGAAACAATCTGTTAAAACAAATTTAATATTTCTATATGCTCTTATAGGGATATTTCAGGTGGCATTTTCACAAAACGGTACATATTCAAAGAGATACTACAAACAGCAGAAAGTGACTTTTAATAGGCCCAATGGAGCGTATACCAATGCACTGCTTGTCGAGGATTTTGGAAACGGAAGTTACTATACGGATCGTGACCATGCCGCAATTGTAGACGGAACTTATCAGATTAAGTTTAAGAAAGGATGTAAAGTCGGTGGTACAGGTGCAGCTGTTATTGTCAGTACTCCAAAGTTGACGCAATATACTATGGAGTACCTTATTAAATATGATGAAAATTTTGAATCCGGTCTTCATGGCAAACAATTTGGTTTTAATTTAGGAGTAGGATATTCAGGAGGAGCTTCTGACAAAGCGATACAAAATGGTGATGGTGGGAGTGTCCGTCTCCAATTTGATGCACTCGATGATTGTATATCCAATCAATTGTATGTTTATTATTCTGATATGACAACAGAATACGGTTGTAACCCCGGAGATCAGAAGTATACGATGAAACGGGGAGTATGGAATAAAATAAAACTGACTGTTACGATGGAAACCTCTTATGAAGCTAAAGATGCTCGTATCGAGGTGTGGTGCAATGATGAAAAGAAGATAGATGTGACCGGACTTTCTCTTGTTCGTAAAGACGATCATCGTTTGATAACAGGTATCTGTTTTGAGTCATTCCCCGGTGGAGGTGGTATCTATCCTACACATGATAACTATCTCTATCTGGATGATATGACCTGGTATCCGGGTAGTGATAATGAAGCATTTAAGAGTGTTCCGGATGAGTTGTACATGAAAGGAACTGCATTGGCAGAATCTGTTTCTCCATTGAAAATGAAGAGAATTGTAGAAGGTTTTCCAGAAAGTTATAACGGAAATCTGGTTACCGGTAATACTTATGAGCTGATAACTGCTCTGAAAACCGGAAGTTATTCGTTCTCTGTTTCTGAGAGTGGAGAAGGTTGGATTCAATCGCAGGACATTACAGTGGAGAATGCGGAAAAAAATCCGGTACCTTATCGTATCCGGGTAAATTTCGATAATGATATTCCGCAGGTTACAGTGGAAAAAATTACGGGGGCTATATTATTTGCCCCCTTCAAAAAGAAAGTGATAGCCAATCTGGACTATATCGGAAACTCTGTTTTTGAAGTGAGGAATATTCAATATGATGCATCTTCATGGGGAGATCCGAGGTATCGGATAAGGCTCTGTCTGGAAGATGGCTCTGTGGTTACTTACGGATATCTGAAAGGCAGTATATCGGCTCCGAATGATGACAGTAATGCGTCGGGGTATTTTGAACTTTATCCAACGACCAATATTGATGACTGGCACGAAACGATTGATGGAACAAGATACACAGGAAATGAATTCAAACTATCTTTCAAAAGAAGAGGAGAGGGTTTTGATTTGGCACCCTTTGATATGAAAGTGATTTTTAATTCTATCGGAAGTTATTATCATGTTATAAGTGATTATGTAGAGCCTCCTGTGGGAATTACCGAAAACCAGAAAGGGGGAATCGGCATTTATCCTACATTTTTCAATCAATATATTATGATTGAGGGGACTGAGCGTGGTATGCTGGTTGAAATGTATGCCATAGATGGCAGTAAAGTGCTTCAGACGAAGACCGATGCTCCTGTTTGTAAATTAGAGAATCTGAACATACCCGATGGTGTTTATATTTTGAAGCTTTCAACCCGGGATAACATAACGGAAACCCGGCGTGTGATTAAGTATTAAACTTGATTCTTGAAATTAGCCCTATTCAGAAATTATCTAAAATTGATTATTTATGCAGTCTTTCTTCTCAAAAGGTAACAACAATAGTAGCATTTCTTCACTCCTGATAAAAACAAGAATATGCTGGTTCCTTTCTTTTATCATAATAACTCATACGGCATTATGCCGGAATTCCGATCACCCGGTTAACGTTTTTACAGTAGATTCGCCCGATTATACGCATAGCCCTTACACCGGAATGACGCGGAAGCATTGGATAGATGCTGCAAAATATATGCTTGAAGGAGCTTTCAGCTATATTCATAGCATGGATGATGCCATGAAGTTTCCAAAACAGGAAGGTAAGAGTTATCCCAATAGAGAAGAACAGATACCGACAGAAAAGCTGGAAGGGCTTTGCCGTACATTGTACATTGCTGCTCCTTTGTTGAAAGAGAACCCGGATTTAGCCTTGAACAATATAAAGGTGGCTGACTATTACAGGCAACAACTTATTAACATTATAACTCCGGGACATCCGGGTTTTATTTCTCCCCGTACAAAGAACGGTATCTCTCAAAATCTTGTAGAGTTCGGAGCTTTGTCTATTTCTTTGTTCTTGATTCCCGAAATTTTATGGGATCCTTTAACTAAACAGCAAAAAGATGCATTGGCACATACTATGCTGAGCTACGCTGATGGTCCTACAGTTCCTTCCAACTGGCGCTTTTTCAATTTGTTTGTATTTAGTTTCTTTAAAAGCGTGGGATATAAAGTGAATGAACCGCTGATGAAGAAGTTTCTGGACCTCTCTTTTGCCGATTATAGAGGCGAGGGATGGTATATTGACAATTCATCTTATGATTATTATAGTATGTGGGCTTATCAAATGTATGGCATTCTTTGGAGTGAATACTTTGGGAAAAAGTATTATCCGGAGTATGCAGAACGTTTTAATGCCAATTTTAAGGAGATGCTAAACAATTATCCGTTAATGTTTGGTCGTGACGGGCAGATGATAATGTGGGGACGCAGTATTACTTATCGCTTTGCAGCTATTTCTCCGTTTCCATTGGCGGGTTATTTGAATGATACTTCCGTTAATTATGGATTCTTGCGGAGAATTGCATCCGGAACTTTATTGCAATTCCTTCAAAATTTGGATCTATTGAAAGATAGAGTGCCCACATTGGGCTTCTATGGTGCTTTTGAACCGGCTGTTCAAGGGTATAGTTGCCGGGGCAGTGTATATTGGATGGGTAAAGCTTTTCTGAGTTTGTTATTGCCGGAGTCTAATATCTTTTGGTCAGCAAAAGAAAATGAAGGTATCTGGAAAATGGAATATAAGAAAGGAGCTGTTAAAAATACGTTCCAGAATGGATCTAAGATTCTTATAACTAACTATTTTGAAAGTGGGATTACTGAGATTCGTACTTCGACCAGAATGCCCGCCAATGCAAGGGAAGATTGGCGTTTCTCAGAAAACTATAACCGCTTAGCCTATAACAGCGCATTTCCCTGGATGGCAGATGGTAAACAGGGGGAAGTTGCTATGAATTATACAATCAAGAAAGGAGACGGAGTTTGGAAAGCGTTGTCTATGTATACTTTCGATCATTTCGACCAGGATATCTATTATCGGAATGCGACGCTGAGGGATGATATTGATGTGAAATTTCAACTGGCCGATATTATACTGCCCAATGGTGTTTTACGTGTTGATAAAGCTATATCAGCGACTCCGGTCGAAGTACACTTGGGACATTACTCGCTTCCTTGTCTTGATTCTAAAATAAAAGAGAGAACAATTAAAAAGCAGGGGCATACAGCTTATGCGATAGATAATGGGAAGTTTCAATTGACAATGGTACCTTTGAATGGATGGGAAGATGTAAGAGTAGAAAATACCAGTGGATTGCATCCCGAAACGAAACAAAGTGCCGTACTTAATGCAGAAGACCACTTTACCGGTGAAAAGATCTTTATTACGCTTCTATTATGGAATAAAACGGGGAACAAACTGGCAGATAAACAACTTTTCCCTGTGAAGGATATTCTTGTCTCAAAAGATAAAAAGAGTGTCACGGTTTGGTTGAACGATGGGACTCAAAAGAAAGTTAAGTGGTAATGGAGTATTAATGATAAAAAGAGAGAGAGAAAAAGATGTTTAAAAAATGCACATTAATAGCAATAGTTACTCTGTTATTTCTTAGTCAAATGGCTGTTTCACAGTCTTCCTTGCCTGAGAAAGCTGAAATCGTAAAAACAGGAAAACTGGTTAATGATTGTTGGATAAAAAATCATTCGCAGTGGGGAAATAATGACTGGGCAAGAGCTGTTTACTATGTAGGGAATACTTATTTCTATAAAATGTTTCCGAAAAATAAATATTTAGATTATTCAACGGCATGGGCTGAGAGTCATAAATGGAAGTTGAGAAGTTCAGGGCCTGATCATGCTGATGCCCAGGTCTGTGGACAGGTTTATTTAGACCTGTATCAGATGGATGAAGAGAAACAGATAGCTAAGATCGCCGCCATAAAAGAGGGGATTGATAAGATGTTGGCAAGGCCGGATGTAGACGATTGGTGGTGGGTGGATGCTTTGTTTATGTCGATGCCTGTTTTTGCCCGGTTAGGTGTTTTATATGATGATGATAGATATTTCGATAAGATGCATCAATTATACTCTTTCACGAAAGCAAATTTATACAATACCAAAGATCATTTATGGTATCGGGATGAGAAGGTCAGTCATATAACTCCCAATGGGAAAGCATCCTATTGGTCAAGAGGAAATGGCTGGGCCTTTGCTGCTCTGGCTCTCGTGTTGGATAAGTTGCCGGTGAATAGCAAATACAGAGCCGAATATTTAAAAATATTCAAAGAAATGGCTGCCTCGTTGAAAGCTTGTCAGCGGGAAGATGGCTTCTGGAATCCGAGTCTGATTGATCCGGAAGATTATGGCGGACCGGAGACAAGCGGAACGTCTTTATTTCTTTTTGGAATGGCCTGGGGCATTAATCAGGGAGTACTGGATCGGGACACCTATTATTCTGTTATTACTAAAGCATGGGAGGGATTGACTACTTTGGCCGTCAGCCCCCAAGGAGTACTTACCTATGTACAAGGTGTTGGTTTTAAGCCTTCATCGAATCCGGCCACTTCTACTTCTACGGCAGACTTTGGAGTGGGGGCTTTCTTGTTGGCTTGTGCAGAGACTGCGAAATTAGCATCCGGAGATATGCCGGCTGTATCGAACTTCGATATTGTGAGTTTAAAGGCAACTGATAAAAATAGCCTTCTTCTTGAATTTAATAAAGAGATGAATGACTTATCGGCTCTTTCATGTTTTAACTATACGATAGATAATAATGTGAGATTAGAGCGGGTGGAAAAGAAAGACGCAAAATCGGTACTGTTAGTAACCAGCGGTATGCTCCCCGGGGATTATCAATTGAAGACATGTAATATTGAGAGTAAAGATGGTGAAACATTGGATGTGGGAGCATGGGCTTTTTTTGAGTATACAGGTATCTGCTCAGTTAAGGCCAGTGATTTTCAGAGTGGGACCACCAATACACCGGATAAAGTAATCGACGCTGATATGTCTACCCGATGGTCTTCGGAAGGGACCGGGAAGTGGCTCTTACTCGATCTGGGAGAAGAAAGAAGGCTTCATTCTGTTCGTATTGCCTTCTATGAAGGTAATACGCGGAAAAATTATTTTAATATAGAATTGTCTCTTGACAATATAAATTTTGAAACGGTTTACCAAGGAGAGTCAAGTGGTAAGTCAGACCAATTGGAAAACTATGATTTTAGTGTGAAGAAGGCACGTTATGTGCGGCTGGAATTTAATGGAAACAGTAAAAGCAAATGGAATAGTATACTGGAGGTTAGGATAAAAACGGTTGATACTGCTTCTGGAATTTCTATTGAAAATAAACCGCAATTTAGTGTTGTCACGGATCTATTGCAATATGGGCAGTTAACGGTTCTAACAGGTGGTGAAAGGTATCGATATTTGGGTTTATCCGTTGTAGATATAGGGGGAAGTTGTATTTATAACCGGGTTTTTACCAACATAGCAGATCATCTTGTGATAAATGATTTGTGGCTTCTTAAAGGTACCTATATTTGTACTATCACCTCTGATAAAGGAAGTACTTCTCAGCTGTTTGTTGTCATATAGGCTGCTTTACTTCCGGTCCCGATATTAAAATTGTAGAAAACATTTTGTTGACTCACTTTGTTGAATAAAGAGTAAATTATCAATAAATTCATATCGTTATAACTCAATTTGATATGGTTAATAAAATAGACTATTTCTCTTTATTCGCACGCATAGCTATTGCTATGAGTTTCCTGTCCGCTGTTGCAGATCGTATTGGTTTGTGGACTCCTTTATTAGGAAGCGAAAATGTGACCTGGGGTAATATGGAAAGCTTTATCGCTTACACAGGAATTTTAGTTCCATGGATTCCGAAGTTATTTTTGCCATCATTAGCTTGGCTGGTGACGGTAATAGAAGTGATTCTTGGAGTATTGTTAATAATCGGTTTTCAAAAACGTTATGTAGCCCTTTGCAGTGGGATTCTGTTATTGATTTTTGCTTTCTCAATGGTGCTCTTCTCAAGTCTGAAAGCTCCATTGGATTATAGTGTATTTACAGCAGCTGCCTGTTCTTTTCTGCTTTATAAAAATAGTAGGTAAAAAACAAGATGATTCGGGAATAGCCATTACTTGTATCCACCAGTAAGAACCTGTTTAAGTTTTATTCCTTTCCATACAGATATGGATCTATTTACGATTAGACGATTTACGATGTACGATTGGGATTACTCCGTTTCTGACAGCGCTGAAACAAGCTTTTAAAAGAGTAACTTCAATCGTACATCGTAAATCGTCTAATCGTAAATAGATTCTGTTTTGAGCTTAATGATGTTTGTCATTGCCATCCGTCTCTTTCTCCGGTATTGATAAAGCCCCCTCTCGTAGAGTAACGTATAAAGCCTCGGCGTGTAACTTTGTTTTAGATGTACATGTAAAGCGGTACGACATGTGCATGTGGGACAGCACGACATGTGCATCTCATGCTGCTTTACATGTACATGTAAAACAAGGCTGCTCACCGGGGAAAGGAATGTTCCTTTCTGAGAAAGACAAAGTACAACACCGGGCAACGGTAACGATGCCGTCTATGGATACTTCCTCCATCGAAAAGATAGGGCCATAATCTTCGTTACTTTGTGGTGAGTTTTGCTTATGTTTAATCGGGTATTATATTTTAATTTTTTTCTCTCTATCTATTGCAATATTAAAAAGAATACCTATTTTTGCAGTGTACTATTATACTAATACACTTATACATTATATTAAAAGACAAAAGGTATGATTGCAGTAGAACATCTTTCATTCATTTACCGTAAGTCAAAGCGTGCCGTGTTGCACGACTTCTCCCTTTCGCTGAAGCAGGGGAGAGTTTACGGATTGCTTGGTAAAAATGGTGCGGGTAAATCCACACTTCTCTATTTGATGACTGGTCTGCTTACTCCTAAAAGCGGACGGGTTTTATATCATGATACAGACGTTCGCCGCCGTCTGCCGGTGACTTTACAAGATATGTTTCTTGTTCCCGAAGAGTTTGAATTGCCGGCAGTCTCTTTGGTTAGTTATGTTGAACTGAACAGTCCGTTTTACCCTCGTTTCAGTAAGGAGGACATGGTGAAATACCTTCATTACTTTGACATGGACATGGATATCAATCTGGGGGCTCTTTCTATGGGGCAGAAAAAGAAAGTGTTCATGAGCTTTGCTCTTGCTACAAATACCTCTTTATTGCTGATGGATGAACCGACCAATGGACTCGATATTCCGGGGAAGAGCCAGTTCCGTAAATTTATAGCTTCAGGTATGACGGATGATAAAACAATTATTATTTCCACACATCAGGTACGCGACATTGATAAAATTCTCGATCATGTTTTGATTATGGATAATAGCCGTGTATTGCTTGATGAGTCTACGGCAAACATCTGCGAGAAATTGTTATTTCTGGAGAGCGATAATCGCGAGTTGGCAGAAATGGCCCTATTTGCTTCACCCTCCATACAGGGCAATGTGATGATATTGCCTAACACAGAGGGAGAAGAGTCTGATATAAATCTCGAGTTACTTTTTAATGCTACTTTATCTGTGCCACAGGAAATTGCAAAATTGTTTCATACAAAAACAAATGAGTTATGATAAAAGATACTTTTTTCAGTATGCCCCGCTTTATGAATCTTTGCCGTAAAGATATGGTAGAGAATTGGAGATCAAATGTGCTTCGTATTGTGTTGATGTACGGAGTGATGGCGCTTATTATGATTTGGAACGGTTACTTTCAGTATCGGGGTGGAGGCTATGGAGACACTGATCCTGCCTGGAGATTTCTTTTGCCTCTTCTGATGTGGGGACTTTGGACGTTTGGCTGCCTGAGCGCTTCCTTTACCATGGAAAAGATGAAAACAAAGACAAGCCGCCTTTCTGTATTAATGACTCCTGCCACTCCTTTTGAAAAGTATATTTCACGTTGGCTGGTTTCTACTGTTGTTTTTTTAATTGTTTTTCTTATAGCTTATAAATTGGCCGATTATACCAGAGTATTGGTTTATACACTGAAATATCCGGATATAGATACTATTGCACCGGTTCCGTTGTCACATTGTGTCGGAGGAAACGTTCCCTATTATACATTGACCCGTACGTTGAAAGATTTTATGTTGATTATTGGAGGATATTTCTTTTTCCAGTCTTGTTTTGTGCTGGGTAGTTCTATCTGGCCCAAGAATGCTTTCTTAAAAACCTTTGTAGCCGGAGTGATAATAACGATTTTCTATGTATCAGTCACTATGGGAGTGGCTAATCTGGTTCTTGAAAAGAATGGCGATTACTCTGGTATTTATAAAACGGAACGTACAGAGTATTTTATATTATCAGCTATAATAGTCTTCTTTACACTGATGAACTGGATACTTGCCTATTTCCGTTTTAAAGAGGCTGAAATTATTAATAGAATGTAACAAACTTCTGACTTATGAATTTTAAAGAAGCTAAAGCAATTTATCTACAGATAGCAGATAGAATCTGTGACGAGATACTTCTCGGACAGTACAAAGAGGAGGAACGTATTCCTTCCGTCAGAGAATATGCGGCTATTGTGGAGGTAAATGCCAATACGGCCATGCGTTCATTTGATTATCTCCAGTCACAGGAGGTGATTTACAATAAACGTGGTATTGGCTATTTTGTCTCTGTAGGTGCAAAGAAGAAGATTCTCTCTCTTCGGCGAAAGACATTTTTGAAAGAGGAGCTGGATTATTTCTTCAAACAACTTTATACACTTGGCATTTCGGCAGATGAGATAGCAGAAATGTACCGGGAGTACAGTAAACAACAACACTAAAAACAAAATCTGATTTATGAAACGTACAACTTATATACTTATAGGAATATTAGTATTGGGACTGCTGGTATTATTAGCCTTTGTCTTTTATGCCTCAGTAGCCGGCAACAAGCCAAAGGAGGACAAAGAACTCTTCCCGGAATCCGTGTCGATGGATGCGACAGGCATTCACACCGTAAAGTTTAGACTCGATAAGGAGAATGTGTACATCCCATTGTTGGGCAGATTGTGGGTAAAACCTGGACAGGGGGAGACTAAGACGTTCTCTTATCCCAAAGGAGCTTCCAAATACTTTACGGTTGAACGTGAAAAGGACACCTTGTTCGTCTCTTTCCGTTACGATGAAAAACTGTTCTTAGATAAAAAGGGCGAATATGAATTGCCCACCCGTGGATTGAAATTTAATCTGGAAGCAGATTCAACCTTGAACCTCATTTACAATCATGTGGGCGGATTGGGTGTTGCCCTCTCCAATTTAACATTGGACAGCCTTTCTGTCCGGACCATGTTTCAGTCATTTTTAGTTGATTCCTGTAGATTTCGTGCATTGAATACGGAGGTCTTTTCAGGATCCTTCGATGTATACCGGAGTACAATCCGGGATCTGCACATTAATCTGAATGGGATGAAAAATTGGAGAGTAGAGAAGAGTGATATTGATACGGAATACTTGAGCGGCGACTATAAACATCGGTGTGAACTTCCCCGGGGAGAGTGTCGTCAGATGTTTTGGATTCCCCGGAATAAAGATGCAGAATTGAGAGTCACTTTAAAAACTGAAGCCCGTGTCTTGCTTCAGGAGTAATTAGGATAACATTGTATTTATTTTCTGAAAAGATGAGGCTGATCCGTTTTTCCGGACCAGCCTCATCTTTATATCGCTTCCGGGATAGAACTGGATAGTGATTCTCGGATATAAAAAAAGAGAAGCAATTGCTTCTCTTTCTGTAAGTTGCGGAGATCCGACTCGAACGAATGACCTTTGGGTTATGAGCCCAACGAGCTACCAACTGCTCCACTCCGCGATGTTTTCTGAGTGCAAAGGTACGGCTTTTGATTGAATAAGCAAATTATTTCTGAATTATTTTTCTAAAAAAATCCCAATACCCGTTTATTGTATTGATAATGAACAAGGTATATGAGAGATTTTTTCTTGGCATATATTAATATACAAATGTTAATAATCTCGTATTTTTCTTGTAGGGTAGAAAGAAAAGAATTACTTTTGCTCAAATTATTCAGCAATGTGCAATTATAACCTATGACCGTATCAAAAACGAAAGCCAGATTAGTAGACGTCGCCCGTCAGCTTTTTGCGAAGATGGGAGTGGAGAATACCACAATGAATGATATTGCCCTCGCTTCAAAAAAAGGCAGGAGAACCCTCTATACCTATTTTAAGAGTAAGGACGAAATCTATTTGGCGGTCGTTGAGTCTGAGTTGGATATACTCTCGGATATGATGAAACGTGTGGCTGAGAAGAATATTTCACCTGACAAGAAAATCATTGAGATGATTTATACACGGTTGGATGCGGTGAAAGAGGTGGTGTATCGTAATGGGACGTTGCGTGCTAACTTTTTCCGGGATATATGGAGAGTTGAAAAAGTGCGTAAGAAGTTTGATGCAAAGGAGATGGTACTTTTCAAGGGGGTATTGCAGGAAGGTAAAGATAAAGGAGTTTTTCATATCGATGATGTTGACATGACTGCTTCGTTGGTGCATTATTGTGTGAAGGGGATAGAAGTCCCTTATATCCGTGGGCATATAGGAGCTAATCTGGATATGGAAACCCGGAAAAAATATGTAGCCAACATTGTGTTTGGCGCACTTCATAGAACAGAAATTTAATTAAAATCAATTTAGTATGGGATTATTAGATGGAAAGACAGCCATTGTAACGGGTGCTGCTCGTGGTATTGGTAAGGCTATCGCTTTAAAATTCGCTTCAGAAGGAGCAAATATCGCATTCACTGATCTTGTGATTGACGAAAATGCAGAAAATACAGCCAAAGAAATAGAAGCAATGGGCGTGAAAGCTAAAGGATATGCTTCAAATGCTGCTAATTTTGAAGATACTGCAAAAGTAGTAGCAGATATTCATAAGGATTTTGGACGTATTGATATTCTGGTAAATAATGCAGGTATTACACGTGACGGCTTGATGATGCGTATGAGCGAACAGCAGTGGGATATGGTTATCAATGTCAATTTGAAATCTGCATTCAACTTTATCCATGCTTGTACACCGATTATGATGCGTCAGAAAGCTGGTAGCATTATCAATATGGCTTCTGTAGTGGGTGTTCACGGAAATGCAGGACAGGCTAACTATTCTGCTTCAAAAGCAGGTATGATTGGTTTGGCTAAATCTATTGCACAGGAATTGGGCTCTCGTGGTATCCGTGCCAATGCCATTGCTCCGGGCTTTATTATTACAGACATGACTGCTGCTTTGTCTGAGGAGGTAAAGACAGAATGGGCAAAGAAGATTCCTTTGCGTCGTGGTGGTACACCCGAAGATGTGGCTAACATTGCTACATTCCTGGCTTCTGATATGTCTGCTTATGTATCTGGTCAGGTGATTCAGGTAGATGGTGGTATGAATATGTAATTCTTCGGTATGACCGTCATATACGAAGACAATCACATTATAGTAGTCAATAAGACCGCTTCCGAGATCGTTCAGGGAGATAAAACGGGTGATACGCCTCTTTCCGAAACTGTAAAACAGTATTTAAAAGAGAAATATGCAAAGCCCGGCAATGTCTTCATCGGTGTTACTCACCGGCTGGACCGCCCCGTAAGCGGTCTTGTTATTTTTGCCAAAACCAGTAAAGCACTTCCCCGTTTGAATGAAATGTTCAAAAATAGTGAAGTGAAGAAAACTTATTGGGCCATTGTGAAAGACGCTCCGAAGGAACCGGAAGGTGAATTAGTTCATTATCTGGTGCGCAATGAAAAGCAGAATAAGAGTTATGCTTATGATAAGGAAGTACCTAATAGTAAGAAGGCGATTCTTCACTATCGGCTTATAGGTCGGTCACAGAATTATTTTCTTCTGGAGGTTGATCTCAAAACCGGGCGTCATCATCAGATTCGTTGCCAACTTGCTAAGATGGGGTGTCCCATAAAGGGGGATTTGAAATATGGTTCGCCACGTTCCAATCCCGATGGCAGTATTTGTCTGCATGCACGGCATGTGCAATTTATACATCCTGTGTCTAAGGAATTGATAGAGTTGGATGCTCCTGTTCCTGCAGGAAGTTTGTGGAATGGGTTTGAGATGTTCTGATATAATCGTTTGTATGAATCCCTTCAATAGATTGCTACCTTTATCTTATTATTAACAGTACACTTTCGGGTAGTAAAGTAATAGCTTTCAACTAGAGATAATTCAAGGGTTTAATAGTAAAAACATCCCCATGTTCTTGCTGAAAACACCCGGATGTTTTGATGTAGAACATCCGGGTGTTATCTGTCAGAACATCTGGGTGTTTTTGTAGCAGATATAGGGCTTTATGCTGTGTATAATAATGATATACAGTATCCTAAGCAAGTATACTTTAGTGTATAAAGAGTGTATACTTTGGGTATACAAAAAAGCCATCCCCGGAATAGACGAAGCAGGGATGGCTTTTTATGGTAGTGTGCTTACTATTATTCGGCAGACTGAACAGGAGTTTCTGTTGAAGCGGGGGCGTCAGTAGCCGGAGCATTTTGGGCCGGTTCTTCTGCTTTAGGCTCTTCAGCTTTAGGTTCTTCCTTTGCAGGCTCAGAAGTTGTTGTTTCCTCTGTGCTTTCTGTTTTTTCAGTTGCAGGCTGAGTCTTAACAGGATCCTGAGCCATTGCAAAGATTGAACCACCACAAACAAACATAAACATTGCTACTACTAATACTGATTTTTTCATGACTATATATTTTTAAGTTATTTGTATCGTTGGGGCTTTGTTACTGAACGCTTACGGTTATATAAGTTCAAAGGATGTGCCAAAAAATATATGTACTCCTGTAAGTGCCTTGTATATAGATGTTTGTTTGCTTATTCTGCTTTTGGAGCGTGTAGAAAAGTGTGGAAATGTGTGTGGGGTGTAGAAGAAAGGTGTGGAAATAATCCACACCTTTTTATTATAAGTCGATCCCGTAGAGTTTGAGTTTATTATAGAGCGTTTTTCTGTCAATATCCAGCAGTTGTGCCGCTTTACTTTTGTTGTTACCTGTCTGTCTTAGTGCTTCAAGGATATGTTCTTTTTCCGTTTCTTCATTCTTTAAAGAAATATTAGACGGAGTGGAAGATATTTCAAGCAGATCTGTACCTAACTCAACGGGAGTAATGAAGCTTCCTTGTGCTAGTAAAGTTGCCCGTTTGATAATGTTTTTCATTTGCCGTAAATTACCCGGCCAATGATAATCGAGTAACATTCGCGAGGCTTTGGCATCGAATCCGATCAGTTGTTTGTCTAACTCTCTGTTGGCCTGATCGAGGAAGAAATTGGCGAATAATAAAATATCTTCTCCACGTTCTTTAAGAGTTGGCATTCGTAACGTAAACTCATTGATACGATGATACAGATCCTGGCGGAAACTTCCTTTTTCTATTGCCAGTTCCAGATTCTCATTGGTAGCAGAAACGAGACGAATGTCTACTGTAATTTCTTGTGTAGACCCCAGCGGGCGTATTTTGCGTTCCTGAAGGGCACGGAGTAACTGTATCTGTACCTCGTAGCTGAGGTTGCCTATCTCATCAAGGAAGATAGTACCACCATTGGCGGCTACGAAAGCACCGGTCTTGTCTGTTAGTGCACCGGTAAAAGAACCTTTTATGTGACCAAAAAACTCCGAAGCTGCCAGTTCTTTGGGAATGGAACCGCAGTCGATGGCTATAAAAGGTTTATCAGCTCGTTTACTGAGTTGATGGATACGATGGGCTATATACTCTTTTCCTGTTCCACTGGCACCATTAATAAGAACAGACATATTGGTTGGTGCTACCAGCCCCACATAATTATATAATTGCTTGGCGGCATCACTTTCACCTTCCAGATAAGCATGTTTTGGGTCAGGGGTAACTGAGTGTTGGCTTTTGGCGGATAAAGGTTTCCCATTTTCTTTGCCTTGTAAGGCTTCGGACATTTTTTTGAGAAGTTCTTCCGGATTCACCGGTTTGGCTATATAGTCCCGTGCACCCAGTTTGATGGCCTGGACTGCCGACTGTATATCTGCATATCCGGTCATGATAATCAACGGGATATCCATATGCTGTTCATTCATCCATTTTAATAAATGGATACCGTCCTGATCGGGCAGGCGGAGATCGGAGAGAATTAAGTCGGGCATTTGTGCTTCGATACATTTCTTTGCCCGGGCAATGTTACTTGCCGAGTTCACCTCAAATCCTTTTTTCCCTAACCAGGTTTTCAGCATCATGCCGAAGGTTATATCATCTTCAACTATTAATATGGATTTCATGATATTATCTTTAGCCATTTTGTGAGTTACAAAGGTAAGAGGTTTTAGACGAAAATCGTATATTTGCAAACTTAAATTAATTGAAAGCGTTATGAAAAGGAATTTATTGATACTATTAACAATATTGGTTTGTGGAGCTGTAGCTTCTTGTAAACCAGGTCAAAAGAAAAATGTAGATATGGAAAATCAGAAAGAAACAATGTTGAAGATTGAAACTTCGCTTGGAGATATTAAAGTGAAACTTTACAATGAAACTCCGAAGCACAGAGATAATTTTATTAAACTGGCTAAAGAAGGTATGTACAACGGTACACTGTTCCATCGTGTGATAAAAGATTTTATGGTGCAGGCCGGTGATCCGGATTCCAAGAATGCTCCGAAGGGTAAAATGCTGGGTGCCGGTGATGTTGGATATACCATTCCTGCTGAGTTTGTTTATCCGAAATATTTCCATAAAAAAGGTGCTTTATCGGCAGCTCGTCAGGGAGACAATGTGAATCCGAATAAGGAGTCGTCCGGTTGCCAGTTCTATATTGTAACCGGAAAGGTATACAATGATTCTACTTTACTGGGTATGGAGCAGCAGATGAACGAAAACAAACTGACTAATATTTTTAATGGGTTGGCGCAGAAACATATGAAGGAAATTTATAAGATGCGTAAAGCCAATGATGAGGATGGATTGTACGATTTGCAGGAAAAATTGTTTGCACAGGCCCAGGAAGAAGCGGCTAAGCAGCCGGAATTTCATTTTACTAAAGAACAGATAGAAGCTTATACTACTGTAGGTGGCACTCCTCATCTGGATGGTGAATACACAGTGTTTGGTGAGGTCGTTGACGGTATGGATATTGTAGACAAGATACAGAATGTGAAGACTGACCGTAGTGACCGTCCGGAAGATGATGTGAAAATTATTAAAGTATCTGTATTAGATTAAGATGTTAAAGATAAACAGGCATATTTTAGCCAATGGGCTGAGGCTGGTGCACTCACAGGATGATAGTACCCAGATGGTAGCTCTTAATATATTATATAATGTAGGAGCGAGAGACGAACATCCCGAACATACAGGGTTTGCTCATCTTTTTGAGCATCTTATGTTTGGTGGTTCAGTGAATATCCCCGATTATGATGCTCCGCTTCAACTTGCCGGCGGGGAAAATAATGCCTGGACAAATAATGACATCACTAATTATTATCTTACCGTTCCCCGCCAGAATGTAGAAACAGGTTTCTGGTTGGAGTCCGATCGCATGTTGAGTCTTGATTTTAATGAACGTAGTCTGGAAGTTCAGCGGGGAGTGGTAATGGAGGAATTTAAACAACGTTGCCTCAATCAGCCTTATGGCGATGTGGGGCATCTGTTGCGTCCGCTTGCTTATAAAGAGCATCCTTATCAATGGCCTACTATCGGTAAAGAATTGTCACACATCGCTAATGCCACGTTGGGCGAGGTGAAAGATTTCTTTTTCCGATTCTATGCGCCCAATAATGCAGTACTTGCTGTAACCGGAAATATCTCCTTTGAAGAGACAGTGGACCTTACCGAGAAGTGGTTTGGAACTATTCCGTGCAGGGATGTTCCGATACGCCGGTTGCCGCAGGAACCTGTACAAACAGAAGAGCGGCGTTTAACGGTAGAACGCAATGTTCCTCTTGATGCACTCTTTATGGCATTTCATATGTGTGAACGCGCTCATCCTGACTATTATGCATTTGACATCTTGTCAGATATTCTGAGCAATGGACGTTCCAGTCGTCTGAATCAACATCTGGTACAGGAGAAGCAGCTGTTTTCCAGTATTGACGCATCTATTTCGGGCTCGATAGATGCCGGATTGTTTCATATATCCGGTAAACCTTCAGCGGGTGTGTCACTGGAAGAGGCGGAAGCTGCGGTGCGTGAAGAGTTAAAGATACTGCAGAATGAAGCAATCGCTGCACAAGAGCTGGAAAAAGTAAAAAATAAATTTGAGTCTACTCAGATATTTGGTAATATCAATTATCTGAATGTAGCTACTAATCTTGCCTGGTTCGAGCTGAATGGAGAGGCTGAAGATATGGAAAGAGAGGTAGAACGTTATCGGGCTGTAACTGCCGGGCAATTGCAAACTGTAGCACAAGCAGCTTTTGACAAGACTAACGGAGTGGTATTGTATTATAAAAGAGTGAGTAGTGATTAGTGAGTTAGTGATAAGTGAGTAGTGATGGGTGATTAGCGGGCTGCGCTATAGGTTGTAGCCTTTAATATCCATACTTTTTTCTACTCACTTATCACTCATCACTAACTACTCATTACTTATTGTTGATCACTAATCACTACTTTCATGAGATTAAGAAACTTCTATGAAACCTACAAGGGGCATTACAAAGCGTTGTTTCTCCTGGGATTACCCATCGTTATCGGACAGGTGGGAGTCATTATCCTTGGATTTGCTGACACGCTGATGATCGGGCATCATAGCACCAGTGAACTGGGAGCTGCCTCCTTTGTAAATAATGTATTTAACCTGGCTATTATTTTCAGTACAGGTTTTTCCTATGGATTGACCCCCATTGTGGGAAGTTTATATGGAAATAAGAAATTTGCACCTGTTGGTCAGGCTTTGCGCTGTAGCCTGCTGGCAAATCTGCTTGTTGGTTTGTTGCTGACACTGATAATGGGGATTTTGTTTTTGAATATAGAACGGTTAGGACAGCCTGACGAATTGCTTCCACTGATTAAGCCTTATTACATAGTATTGCTCATTTCCCTTGTATTTGTATTGCTTTTCAATGGCTTTAAGCAGTTTACAGATGGTATTACCGATACTAAAACTGCGATGTGGATATTGTTGGGTGGTAATGTTCTGAATATTATCGGGAACTATATCCTGATTAACGGTAAGATCGGTTTTCCGGAATTAGGATTGCTGGGTGCAGGTATTAGTACTTTGTTTTCCCGCATCGTAATGGTGATTGTATTTGCTGTGATATTTTTCAATAGCCGTCGTTTCCTGCGTTATAAAGTAGGATTTTTCCGTTTAGGATGGTCACGGCAAATGTTTATCCGTCTCAATGCCTTAGGGTGGCCTGTTGCTTTCCAAATGGGAATGGAAACAGCTTCTTTTAGTTTGAGTGCTGTGATGATAGGCTGGCTGGGTACCATTGCACTGGCTTCACACCAGATAATGTGTGCTATTTCTCAGTTTACGTTTATGATGTTCTATGGCATGGGAGCTGCTGTTGCGGTACGTGTCAGCAATTTTAAAGGACAGGATGATATTGTTAATGTGCGCCGTTCTGCTTATGCCGGTTTTCAGTTGATTATGGCAATGGCGGTGGTACTGGGCGGCATTGTGTTTTTATGCCGCAATTATCTGGGAGGATGGTTCACAGACAATGAGGAGGTATCTGCTATGGTTGTAATGCTGATCATCCCGATGCTTGTTTATCAGCTTGGTGATGGCATGCAAATAAACTTTGCCAATGCTTTGCGTGGTATTTCGGATGTGAAACCGATGATGCTCATAGCATTTATTGCCTATTTTATGATATCTTTGCCAGTAGGTTATTTCTGTGGATTCGTTCTTAACTGGGGTATTACCGGGGTGTGGATGGCTTTTCCTTTTGGATTGACCAGTGCGGGTATTATGCTGTGGTGGCGATTCTACTACAAAACGAAATAATGTGCCAATACGCCAATGTGCCAATTACCATGTGGTATCATAGCGCAGCCAATTGGCACATTGGGATATTGGCACATTAAATAATTATTTAATATGACTCCTTCGCGTTTTACCAAAGTAAAGATTGCCATTGGATACTCTCTTCTGCTGGCAATATTACTCTTTTCTCTTGTGTTTGTTCACCGGGAGATGGAGACCCTTTCGGCTTCAGACGATCAACAAAGTCTAATGACGGATAGTCTGTTGGTGCTGTTACGTGAAAAAGATCAGAATACGATCCGGATGCTTCGTGTGTTGAGTGAGGCTAATGATAGTCTTCTGTCCGCCAGAGAGATTGAAGAAATTATAGCTGAACAGGATTCGGTTGTCACTCAACAACGTGTGCAACATCGCGTAATTACCACCCGTGATTCTCTTATTACCAAACCTAAGAAGAAGGGTTTTTTTAAGAGGCTGGCCGAGGCTTTCGTTCCCTCCAAACAAGATACTGCCGTATTGGTAAACACCTCACAAGAGTTTGCTACCGATACGATTCTTGAAGCTTACAATCCTGCTGATTCATTACATCAGAAGATTCGTACCGCCAGCGAGCAGAAGCGGGCAAAGAAGAAAACCACTATCCGGCGGAGAAATGTGCAATTCCGCCGCCTCGATACACAACTGACGGCCCGTATTGATAGTCTGGTGAAAGAGTATGAACAGAATGTTGTGTTACGCGCACAACTCAATGCCCAGAAGGAGCAGGATATTCGTCAACGTTCTGCCCGTACCATTGGAGGGATTGCTGTAGGTGCCGTGTTGCTTTCTGCCCTTTTTCTTATATTGATCTGGAAAGATATAACTCGGAGTAACCGTTATCGGGCGGAGTTGGAAGACGCGAACCGTCGTGCCGAAGATCTGCTGGAGGCCCGTGAAAAATTAATGCTTGCTATTACTCACGATTTTAAAGCACCTCTTGGATCTATCATAGGTTATACCGATTTGCTGGTTCGTCTTACGGAAGATGAACGTCAGCGTTTCTATCTGGATAATATGAAGAGTTCTTCACAGCATCTGTTGAAACTGGTCAGTGACTTGCTCGATTTCCATCGTCTCGACTTGAATAAAGCAGAAATCAATCGTGTTACTTTCAATCCCTCACAGCTTTTTGAAGAAATTCGTATTAGCTTTGAACCTCTTACTGTAGCCAAAGGTCTTGTGCTACATTCTAATATCGCTTCGGAACTTGATGACCGTTTTATCAGTGATCCGCTTCGCATTCGTCAGATTGTGAACAACCTGCTTTCCAATGCTGTGAAGTTTACTTCCAAAGGAGAGATTACGCTCTCAGTAAGCTATTCTTCCTCTCGTTTGCACATTGATGTAACGGATACCGGTAAGGGGATGGCAGCCAAAGACCGGGAACGTATTTTTCAGGAGTTTACCCGACTGCCCGGTGCACAAGGTGAAGAAGGTTTTGGACTTGGACTTTCTATTGTGCACAAACTGGTTACTTTGCTTGAAGGCACAATTGATGTGCGGAGTGTAGTAGGTGAAGGGAGCACATTTACAGTGATTCTGCCATTATTCCCCGTAGGTAAAGCCATAGCAGACGATAAGGATAAAAAACAAACTGCAATAAATAAGACTGATACTGTTCCTGTTGCCGAAGAGGATGAAGGACCACAACTTCTGGTTCCTGCAACAAAGATTCTGCTTATCGATGATGATAAAATACAGTTGACACTCACTGCTGCCATGCTTGAGCAGCAGGGTATTCATGCTACTTGTTGTGAGCAACTTGACGAGTTAACAGAGCAACTTCGTGAGAATCATTTTGATGTATTACTTACAGATGTCCAGATGCCCGCAATTAATGGTTTTGATCTGTTGAAGTTACTTCGTGCTTCCAATATCCCCCAGGCAAAAACAATTCCGATTATAGCGGTTACAGCCCGTAGCGATATGAATGAAGCCGAGTTCCTGGAACATGGCTTTGCCGGTTGTCTGCATAAACCATTTACGGTGAAAGAGCTTATTCAATTGACAATTGACAGTGGACAATTGACAGTTGACAGTGGACAGTTGAGAGTTGACAGTGGACAATTGACAGTGAAGGAGAAGCCATTAGTATGGAGTACAGTAGCGCAGCCCACTGTCAATTGTCAATTGTCAACTGTCAATTCTCTAACTGTCAATTCTCTGAATTTCAAAGCTCTTGCTGCCTTTTCTGAATACGAACCGGAGGCTACACGTTCTATTATTTCTTCCTTTATAGAAGAAACCGAGAAAAATATTGGCCGGATGAAGAAGGCATTGGAGGATGAAGATATGGCTGGTATTGCTGGTATGTCGCACAAATTGCTTCCGTTACTGACTTTGATAGGCGCAGGAAATATAGTGCCGTTACTGTCTTGGCTGGAAGCTCGTCGCGATGAGGACATTTCTGATGAAGTGAAACAAAAAACAGAGGTTGTATTGCCTTTGCTATGGTTAGTTGTAGAGGAGGCAAGGAAGTATTTATTAAACTCCTAAATCTTTTTCACGGATTTATTTGTTTACTTTGTATCTCTTTAAAGTATTGAAACACGCTTGATGAAACGAAAATGGATAAAATGGGTGAGTTGGATTCTACTCACTCCTATACTACTTTTTGTAGTACTAATGATACTGCTTTATGTGCCTCCCGTACAGAATTTTCTACGGAAGCAGGCTACTGCATATGCATCTCAGGTTACCGGCATGCAAATTAATGTCGGACGTATTGATCTTCGTTTCCCGTTAAACCTGTTGGTACGGGATGTAGAAGTCATACAGACTCCGGACACTTTACTCACATTGGCCAGTCTCAATGTACATGTACAGGCTATGCCCTTGTTTAAAGGGAAAATAGAGGTGGATGATATTACAATTCAGCGTGTAGCTGTCAATTCGGCTAACCTGATAGAAGGTATGCAGATTCGTGGTGTACTGGGACGTTTCTTCCTCGAAAGCCATGGTGTAGACCTTACTAACGAGGCAGCTGTTATAAATCGTGCAGAGCTTTCAGATACTCATATTGGACTTATTCTCACAGATACCACTACTACGGAAAAAACGGACACAGCTTCGGCACCTGTCAACTGGAAAGTAAACCTTCATGCACTTAATCTGAAAAATGTCTCTTTCAGTATGCAACTTCCTGCTGATTCTATGCGTATGGCTGCTCATGTAGATGAGGCGAGTGTCAATGATGTGTCTGCTGACCTTAAACAGCAGTTTTATGGTTTGCGGTCTTTTTTGCTGACAGGAGCTTCGGTCAATTATGATACAGGGAGTACCTTGCCTGCCGATGGGTTTGATCCTTCGCATATCGCTTTGCGTGATATTCGTATCGGCATCGATTCTGTTCTCTACCGGGGGCGTAATATGAACGCAGTCATTCGTGAATTCTCTATGAATGAGCGTTCGGGACTTAGTGTCACTTCTCTCACAGGACGTGTCTTTGCTGATAGTACGTTGATTCGTGTACCTTATTTCCGTTTGCTCACTCCCCATTCAGAAATGAATCTAACTGCTCAGACGTATTGGGAATTGGTAAATATTCCTACTACAGGGCGTTTGACAGCTCGTTTCAATGCTATTATAGGCAAACAGGATGTACTTTTGTTTGCCGGCGGATTACCCGATGCGTTTAAAGAGGCTTATCCCTTCCGTCCGCTTGTTGTTCAGGCGGGTACAGAAGGAAACCTGAAATCAATGCAGATTTCCCGCTTTAAGATTGATTTGCCCGGTGCTTTTTCACTGGATGGTGGCGGAGAACTATATAACCTGATGGATAGTGTCACTCGCTCTGCTGCTATTGATCTGAAGATGCGAACCGGAAACCTAAACTTCCTGACAGCGTTGGCAGATATGAAACCCGGAGCGCCTCTGGCTATTCCGGATAGTATGTTGCTCAATGCTCGTCTGGGGATGGAGGGATCTAAGTACGATGCTCGTTTGCAGCTGAAAGAAAAAGAAGGTAGGTTGAATCTTACTGCCAATCTTAATACAAATACCGAAGTATACAGTGCTGATTTGAAAATTGAAGATCTGCAGGTGAATCATTTTCTTCCGCATGATTCTATCTATGAACTGACCACCTCTCTCTCTGCCCGCGGACGTGGACTGGACTTTACTTCTTATCGGTCTGTTGCTACAGTCAATGCATCTGTAGATAAATTACATTATGCCGATTATAAGATTTCAGGTGTTGAGCTTTCGGGAGCGCTTAAGAACGCTGTTGCTACGGCGCAACTGACCAGTGACAATGCTCTGCTGAAGATGAAAGCCGATGCGGAATATCATTTAGCCCATCGTTATCCGGATGGAAAAGTAGAGTTGGATGTTACTTCTCTCGATACTGAAAAACTATTAGGTATCAGTTTGGGGAAAGATCCGGAAAAAATGTTGGCTTTTCAGTTTACCGGAGAAGTTCGCAAGGAACGTGTGTTTACTCATCTTACTTCCGGTGACTTGAAACTGAACCTTAGTGCTCGTGCCGGATTAGAACCTTTGATTCGCCAGTCTACTCATTTTGCAGATATACTGATGAGGCAACTGGATAATAAAGAACTGGATCATGCAGAGTTGCGTAAAGCATTGCCTACCGCAATCTTTTCTTTCTCGGCAGGACGCAACAATCCGATGGCATGGTATCTTGCCACACAAAAAATATCGTATCAGGATGCTTCTGTCAAAATAGGCTGTGCACCCGATTGGGGAATTAATGGTAAGGCTTCTCTTCATGCACTCAAGATAGATACCTTGCAACTTGATACTATATTTCTGACTTTGAAGCAAGATACAAGCCATATTAATTTGTATGGCGGGGGAATCAATGGACCGAAGAATCCGCAAATCTCTTTTAAATCGATTCTTACAGGAGAAATACGTGACAAGGATGCCGAGTTGACCGCACAATATATTAATGATAAAGGAAAAACCGGACTGCTTTTCGGAGTCAATGCCAAGCCTCTTTATGGCGGTCGTGGTAAAGGGAACGGAATTGCCCTGACCCTGATACCGGAGGAGCCTATTATTGCTTTCCATAAGTTTCGCTTTGAGGAGCGTCACAACTGGATTTATCTACATAATAATATGCGTGTTTATGCTAATGTGGATATGCAGGATAGTGAAGGAATGGGGATCCGGATGCAGTCTTTGCCAAGTGATACTGTTTCGTTACAGAATATGGATGTCGAGTTGCGTCGTATCCGGCTGGATGAACTATTCAGTATCTTGCCGTATATGCCCGAAATTACCGGGTTACTTTCTGCCGAGGCCCACTATATACAAACGGAACACTCACTGGAGCTCTCTGCTGAGGCCGGTATTGATGAACTGACTTACGAGCGTCAACGTATTGGCGATGTTTCTTTGGGGGCTACCTGGCTTCCGGGTGAGGCTGGCAAGCAGTATGTTAATACGTACCTGACACATGAAGGTACGGAGATTATGGTTGCTGACGGAGCATTATATCCTACCATTTCCGGGAAAGACAGTATTGTGGTAAACTCCACACTTGAGCACTTTCCGCTTACTATTGCCAATGTGTTTGTACCCGATCAGATGGTAACTCTTTCCGGTGATATGGATGGTGATTTGCATATTACGGGATATACTGATACTCCATTGATAAATGGTGGATTATCACTGGATAGTGTTTCTGTTTATGCACGCCAGGCAGATGCCCGGTTTACATTTGATAACCGTCCGATACAAGTACAGAATAATCGCATCGTATTTGATAAATTCGCTATTTATACTACCAGCAAGAATCCGTTCAGTATTGACGGTTATGTAGACTTTCGCGATATGAGCCGTCCGATGGCAAACCTGAAACTGTTTGCTGAGAACTATACATTGCTCAATGCCAAACGGACGAAGGAAAGTATGGTCTATGGTAAGGTGTTTGTTGACTTTGATGCTACGGTACGTGGTCCGTTGGAGGCACTTATGATGCGTGGTAATGTGAATTTGCTGGGCAATACGGATGTTACCTATGTACTTACTGACTCTCCACTCACAGTACAGGACCGGCTGAGTGATCTGGTGACTTTCACTTCGTTTGCAGATACCACTTCTTTAAATAAAGAAGAAGTACCGACCCTTTCTCTGGGCGGGCTGGATATGATAATGACTGTACACATAGATCCGGCTGTCCGTTTGAAGGCCGATTTAAGTGCAGACCGTAGCAGCCGTGTTGAGCTTGAAGGTGGAGGTGATTTGTCTTTGCAATATACGCCACAGGGAGATCTTACCCTTACCGGGCGCTATACCCTTTCCGGAGGTATGATGAAATATGCTCTTCCGGTTATTCCGTTGAAAGAGTTCCAGATACAGAACGGCAGTTATGTGGACTGGACGGGTAATCCGATGGATCCTTTGCTGAATTTCCGGGCTACGGAACGTATGCGGGCTTCTGTGTCGCAGGAGGATGGAACATCGCGAATGGTGAACTTTGATATTTCTATTGTTGTAAAGAATCGCCTTGACAATCTTTCATTAGCCTTTGAAATAGATGCACCCGATGATGCTTCGGTACAAAATCAATTGGCGGGAATGGGACCGGACGAACGTAGCAAACAGGCCGTGGCAATGTTGGCTACAGGTATATTCCTTGCCGATTCGGGTAGTGGCGGTGGCATGAACCTGAATATGGGAGCTGCCCTGAACTCGGTACTTGCCAGTCAGATTAATGCTCTTACCGGAAATATGAAGAATGCCAGTCTGTCGTTTGGTGTCGAAGACCATGATGATTCGGATGCCGGTGGTAAGCGGACGGATTATAGTTTCCGTTACTCACAGCGCCTCTTTAATGACCGTTTCCAGATTGTGTTGGGAGGTAAAGTTTCTACCGGAGCCAATGCTACCAATGATGTAGAATCGTTTATTGACAACATCTCTCTGGAGTATCGTCTGGATCAATCGGGTACACGTTATATCCGCCTGTTCCACAACAAGAACTATGAAAGTGTCTTTGAAGGTGAGATAACTGAGACCGGTATTGGCCTTGTACTTCGTAAGAAGATGGACCGTCTGAGTGAATTGTTTATTTTTAAAAAGAAGAAGAAATGAAAATAGTAAGAATAACCCGCAAACGAGGAATATCCCTATTTTTTATTAGCATATTGGCGTGTTTTCTTATTGGCACATTATTCAGCTGTTCCACTACAAAACATTTGCCCGAAGGTGAAGTGCTGTACACGGGAAATAAAAATATTTTTAAGGATGCTTCTGCCACTCCTGTGGGTGAGACGGCTATCAGTGAGGTTACGGCTGCATTGGATAAAAGTCCGTCAACGAAGTTATTTGGTATTCTGCCTATCCCCTTCGGTATGTGGGTATATAATGACTTTGTGAAGTACGAGAAAGGTTTCGGTAAATGGATATTCAATCGTTTTGCTGCAAAACCAGTGTTTATTTCTACTGTAAATCCGGAAATTCGCGTCAAGGTAGCTACCAATTTACTGCATGATTATGGCTATTTCAATGGGAAAGTGACGCAACAAACCATTGTCAATCCGAAGGATAGCCTTAAAGCAAGAGTGGAATATACTGTGGAGATGCGTGATCCTTATTTTATTGATACAGTATATTATAGTCGCTTTACACCGCAAACCCTTCGTATTATGGAGCGGGGGCGCCGCCGTTCATTACTTACTCCGGGCGAGCAGTTTAATGTAAGTGATTTGGATGAAGAGCGCAATCGTATCAGTACTTTGTTACGTAATCTGGGATATTTCTATTTTCGTCCTGATTATATGACTTATCAGGCAGATACTACGCTTGTACCCGGTGGACATGTTAGTTTGCGGCTTAGCCCTGTACCGGGTTTGCCTGTAGCTGCACAGCGTCAGTATTATGTAGGAAACAAAACCGTTTATCTGATAGGTAAAAACGGGGAGCAACCGAATGACAGTATAGATTACCGGGGTATGAAGATACATTATTATAAGAAGATGCAGGTGCGTCCCAATATGCTTTACCGATGGCTGAATTATCAGGCTTATGTGAAGAATGACTCTTTGCGCAATTCGCAGCGTAGCCGTCTTTACAGTCAGTATCGCCAACAACGTGTGCAAGAGAAACTGGCACAGTTGGGAATTTTTCGCTACATGGATATGCAATATGTACCTCGAGATACAACGGCGGCTTGTGATACACTTGATGTTAGTCTGCAAGCTACGTTTGACAAACCACTGGATGCGGAACTGGAATTGAATGTTACTACAAAAAGTAATGATCAGACAGGGCCGGGAGCTTCTTTTTCCGTCACCCGTAACAATGTGTTTGGTGGTGGTGAAACCTGGAATGTGAAATTGAAAGGTGCTTATGAATGGCAAACCGGAGGGGGGAAAGGCTCTTCTTTATTGAACAGTTGGGAGATAGGAGCTTCAACTTCCCTTATGTTTCCACGTGTAGTGTTCCCTCGCTTTGGAGGACGGGAGTATGATTTCCCTGCTTCTACTACTTTTAAGTTGTATGCCGATCAGATGAACCGTGCAAAGTATTATAAGTTACTTTCTTTTGGTGGAAACGCAACGTATGATTTTCAACCGACTCCTACCAGCCGACATTCGCTGACTCCTTTCCGCCTGACGTTTAACGTGCTGCAACATTGTACAGAAGCCTTTGAGGAAGTTGCAGAAAAGAACAAGGCGTTATTACTTAGTTTGCAGGATCAGTTTGTTCCGGCTATGGAGTACACCTACACATATGATAACTCTTCGGTTCGCAGTGTACGCAACCCTGTCTGGTGGCAGACTACTTTTACTTCTGCTGGTAATATAACCTCTGGCATTTATCGTATATTCGGGCAGCCGTTTAGTGAGAAGAATAAGAAATTGCTGGGTGCACCGTTTGCCCAGTTCCTTAAACTGAATACAGATTATCGTTATCTCTGGAAGTTAGATCGTAATAATGCCATTGCTGCCCGTATAGCCGGAGGTGTTCTTTGGACTTATGGTAACTCGACAGTAGCTCCTTATAATGAACAGTTCTATGTGGGGGGGGCCAATAGTATTCGTGCCTTTACCGTACGTAGCATTGGCCCCGGTGGGTATCATCCCGAGAAGAGTGAGTTCTCTTATCTTGACCAGACCGGCGATATACGTCTCGAAGCAAATATCGAATACCGCTTTCGTATTTATAAAGACCTGCATGGTGCTGTATTTTTGGATGCCGGAAATGTGTGGCTGATGCGTTATGACCCTGAGCGTCCCGATGCACAGCTTCGTCTCAAAACATTTCCGAAGCAGGTAGCTCTTGGCACAGGTGCCGGATTGCGTTATGATCTTGATTTTCTGATCTTCCGCCTTGATTGCGGAGTTCCTTTACATGATCCGTATGATACAGGGAAATCCGGATATTACAATGTCAGAGGTGCATTTTGGAAACAGTTGGGGTTACACTTTGCTATCGGATACCCGTTTTAGAAGGGAGAGGGGAGAATGGAGAGGGGAGAAGTACTGTGCAGCGTGATAGCGCAGTCAACTGTCAATTGTCAACTAAATAAGCATTCAATTTTCAACTTTCAACTAAAAAAGTTGTACATTTGCACCGTTATCACAACATTGACATTACTAACCTTTAATATTACACAGTTATGAAACCAACTTTATTTGTACTCGCTGCCGGTATGGGTAGCCGCTATGGGGGATTGAAACAACTTGACGGACTGGGTCCTAACGGCGAAACTATTATGGATTATTCTATCTACGATGCTATTCGTGGTGGATTTGGCAAGGTTGTTTTCGTCATCCGCAAAGATTTCGAGAAAGACTTCCGCGATAAAATTCTGAGTAAATATGAGAACCATATTCCGGTAGAGCTGGTATTCCAGGCACTGGATAATCTGCCCGAGGGCTTTACTTGCCCTGCCGATCGTGTGAAACCATGGGGAACAAACCATGCCGTACTGATGGGTAAAGATGTGATCAAGGAGCCATTTGCTGTTATCAATGCTGACGACTTCTACGGTCGTGACAGCTTTGCTGTACTGGGTGCTGCACTGAGCGAGATGGGCGGAAAGAAAGATGACTACTGCATGGTAGGCTATCGTGTAGGTAATACGTTGAGCGAAAGTGGTTCTGTTGCTCGTGGTGTATGCGAGACAAATGCAGACGGTTACCTGACTACGGTAGTTGAACGTACTGCTATCGAGCGCATAGATGGCAAAGTATCTTTCAAAGATGAAAACGGTGTGATGCAAACGATTGCTGACAATACTCCGGTTTCTATGAACATGTGGGGTTTCACTCCCGATTATTTTGAATATTCTGAAGAGTTCTTTAAAGATTTCCTCAAAGAGAATATGAGTAACCTGAAGTCGGAATACTTTATTCCATTAATGGTGAATAAGCTGATTAACGATGGAACTGCACGCGTGAAAGTATTGGATACCACTAGTAAATGGTTTGGTGTGACATATGCTGACGATCGTCAGGGTGTTGTAGACAAAATTCAGGCTTTGGTAGATGCCGGCGAATATCCTGCAAAACTATTCTAATCAACAGAAAATAACAGAAATAGGAAAGGGGAGAGCAGTAGCTTTTCCCTTTTTTTGTACCTTTGCCCCTTGTATATTCCAAACTAAAAGAAAGGTAGTTATGATTAAGTTTTCCGCATATTGCCAGGTGTGTCTGTTGCTGGGACTCCTGTGCGCTTTCTCTTCTTGTGAAAAGGATGATGATAAAAGCGATAAAGCTATCAATCAATGGATCGATGCCACTATGCGTAGCTGGTATCTTTGGTATAGTGATATCCCCGATAAAAAGCAGCTGAATTTTAATGCTGAGCCGGAAACATTCTTTCGTTCTCTTTTGTCAAAAGAAGATGGGAAGAATAATCCGCAGGTGTCTGGCGGACATTATTACTATTCTACGATAAAAAAGAAAACCACTTCCACAACGACACGGTCGTATATGGGCGGGGAACCTGCTTTGGGCTTTGAGTTTCAGAACTGGCAATTAGACAATACAGGCACAAAGTTTGCGGCCAATGTACTTTATGTATTGCCTGGTTCTCCGGCAGAGAAAAAGGGATTGAAACGTGGTGACTGGATACATAAGATAAACGGAACGGGGACTAATAATAGTAATATATATGATCTGTTGGGCAGTAAAACGGTTGTTCTGGCAGTTTCGGATAGTTGGAATAATTTTGTGACACATTCTATGGAACTGGTTCCGGCCCTGATAGAAGACAATCCGGTTTTACTGACAAAGGTTTATCAGGATGAGTCTACCGGAAATAAGAAGGTGGGGTATATGGTATACAATCATTTCACATCCGGCCCCGATGGCGATAAAGATACAACTTATGACAAACAGCTCCGTCAGCGGTTTGCCGAGTTTAAGGCAGAGGGAGTGGAAGAGTTTATTCTTGATCTCCGTTACAATGGTGGTGGTTTAGTAACATCTGCACAGCTGTTGGCCGAATTACTAGCTCCGAAATCTGCTTTGGGAGAAATATTCTGTAACCTGAAGTATAACGATAAACAGGATAAAACGGTTACTTACCGATTGGACAAGACGGATGAAAATCTGAACCTGCCCCGGTTGTTTATACTCACCGGTAATAGAACGGCTTCCGCTTCCGAAGCTGTGATTAACGGGCTTCGTCCTTTCTATAAAGTATATTTGCTGGGAGAGCAGACTGAGGGTAAGAATGTGGGATCTATTACGTTGACAAGTGATAAGTATGATTATGAACTGCATCCCATTGTTTGTAAAATATCCAATGCAGAGGGAAATTCTGAATATAAAGATGGTTTTATTCCTGATTGGAAGTTGGAAGGTAATGACCGGATGATACTTGGGCATATTGACTTGGGAGATAAAGACAATGATAAGTTACTGAATGTTGCTGTAGGTATGATTTCGGGACGGACTTCTATGATGAATGGAGATACCCGTTCATCAGCAGCGTCCAATGCTATCCCCGGTTATAGTTCTTTGGATAGAAAGGCGATGAATGGAGTGCAAATTCCCTTCACACCAGAGGATGTGGAGTGGTAGTGTGATATCTCAAATGAACCGAAAGAGTGAAGATGACCGTTTTACTGGGTGGAACTGGCAGATGTCAGCAATTTACGGCCTAAACCCTTACTGGTTAAGGGATAATTTTCTATCTTTGTAGCCCAATATCAATTATTTATTAGCAAAGTGATATCAGTAGAAGGACTTACCGTAGAATTTAATGCCACGCCCTTGTTTTCGGACGTGTCCTATGTTATAAATAAGAAGGACCGTATAGCCCTGGTGGGTAAGAACGGTGCCGGTAAATCGACCATGCTTAAGATTCTGGCTGGTTTACAAAGCCCTACATCGGGTGTAATTGCCATTCCTAAAGAAGTTACGATCGGCTACCTGCCCCAGGTGATGATACTTTCTGACAAGCATACTGTAATGGAAGAAGCCGAACAGGCTTTTGAACATATTTTTCAGTTGCAGGCAGACTTGGAACGGATGAATCAGGAGTTGGCAGACCGTACGGACTATGAATCAGAAGAATATCATAAGTTGATAGACCGGTTTACGCATGAGAATGACCGCTTTCTGATGATGGGCGGAACGAACTTTCGTGCCGAGATAGAGCGTACACTGTTGGGACTTGGTTTCTGTCGGGAGGATTTTGACCGTTCCACATCGGAGTTTTCCGGAGGTTGGCGTATGCGTATCGAGTTGGCCAAACTTCTGCTTCGTCGTCCGGATGTACTGCTATTGGATGAGCCAACCAACCACCTTGATATCGAGAGTATCCAATGGCTGGAAAACTTCCTGTCTACGCGTGCCAATGCCGTAGTGCTGGTCAGCCATGACCGGGCTTTCCTCAATAATGTCACTACCCGTACCATTGAGATCACCTGCGGACAGATCTACGATTATAAAGTGAAATACGACGAGTTTGTCGTATTGCGTAAAGAACGCCGTGAACAGCAGCTCCGTGCCTATGAGAATCAACAGAAACAGATACAGGACACTGAAGATTTTATCGAACGTTTCCGCTATAAAGCGACTAAAGCCGTGCAGGTACAGAGTCGCATCAAGCAACTGGAGAAAATAGAGCGCATTGAGGTAGATGAGGAAGATAATTCTGCCCTTCGTCTCAAATTTGTTTGCTCCAGCCGTAGTGGTAATTATCCCGTTATCTGTGAGGATGTCAGGAAAGCATACGGTGCTCATGTTGTTTTTCATGATGTCAACCTCACCATCAATCGGGGGGAGAAGGTTGCGTTTGTAGGAAAGAATGGTGAAGGAAAATCTACCCTGGTAAAGTGTATTATGGGAGCAATTACCGATTATGAAGGTAAACTCACCATCGGACATAATGTGCAGATCGGTTATTTTGCTCAGAATCAGGCACAGATGCTGGATGAGAATCTGACGGTATTCGATACGATAGACCGTGTGGCAACCGGAGATATTCGTCTTAAAATCCGCGATATTCTCGGCGCCTTTATGTTTGGTGGCGAAGCTTCGGACAAGAAGGTGAAAGTGCTTTCGGGTGGTGAACGTACGCGTCTTGCCATGATCAAGCTACTGCTTGAACCGGTGAACTTCCTGATCCTCGATGAGCCGACGAACCACCTGGATATGCGTTCAAAGGATGTGTTGAAAGAAGCGATTCGCGAGTTTGACGGTACAGTGATACTCGTCAGCCATGACCGCGACTTTCTGGATGGACTGGCAACTAAAGTCTATGAGTTTGGAGGTGGCCTTGTAAAAGAGCATATCGGAGGTATTTACGACTTCCTGCAGAAGAAAAAGATGGAAAGCCTGAATGAGCTGCAAAAGGGGCCGGCACTTTCAACGTCGCCTACCGGCGTAAAAGGAGATAGCATTTCCGAAGAAGAATCACCTTCGGACAATAAACTCTCTTATGAGGCCCAAAAGGAACTGAATAAAAAGATAAAGAAGCTCGAACGCCAAGTGGCCGATTGTGAAGAGGCGATAGAACAGACGGAATCTGCCATTGCCATTCTTGAAGAGAGGATGGCTACACCGGAAGGGGCTGCAAATATGGCTCTTTATGAACAACATCAGAAACTTAAACAACAACTTGACCGTACGGTGGAAGAGTGGGAGAAAGTTTCGATGGAACTGGAGAGAACTACCGGTGGGTAGTGAGGAGAGCTATAAAGTTTAAGGGGTATAAAGTAGTAGAATTATAATAAGATGATGATATAAACGATATTATAATTACTGTCCATCCTACAATTCCGACCCTTACTACCTTTATAACTCTATAACCACCCTATAACATTATAACATTATATATAATATGAGAGTAAAGTATTTACCAATTCTTGCAATCTGCATGATGACTACAGGATGCAACAGCAGCAAGCAACAGGCCGCCCTTACGTCCGGCATAGATCTTGCCAACCTTGACACAATGGCTCTTCCGGGAACCGACTTTTATCAGTATGCCTGCGGCGGTTGGATGAAAAATCATCCGCTTACAGACGAGTATTCACGTTTTGGCTCATTTGATATGCTTGCTGAGAACAACCGTAAGCAACTTCGTGAAGTTATTGAGGAGCTGGCGTCTACTCAGCATGAGGCGGGTAGTATCGCTCAGAAAGTAGGTGACCTTTACAACATCGCTATGGACAGTGTAAAACTGAATCGTGAAGGTGCTACTCCTATTAAGGCAGAACTGGAAAAGATAGCTGCTTTGAAAGACAAATCGGAGGTTTATCCGATGATAGCAGAAATGCAGAAAAACGGTATATATCCCTACTTTGTTGTTTTCGTGAGTGCCGATGACATGAATAGTTCAATGAACCTGGTACAGACCTATCAGGGCGGTCTGGGGATGGGCGAACGCGACTATTATCTCGAAAACGATGATAAGACCAAAGAGATTCGCGATGCCTATCAGAAGCATATCGTTAAGATGTTCCAATTGGCTGGTTATGATGAAGCTGCTGCGCAGAAAGCAATGAAAGCTGTTATGAATATCGAAACCCGTCTGGCCAAATCAGCACGTTCTATGGTAGAGTTACGTGATCCGCATGCCAACTATAACAAGAAGGCGATGGCTGATGTGAAGAAGGAATATGCTCCTTTTGCATGGGATGTATTCTTTTCTACTCTTGGATTGAATAATCTGGAAGAGGTGAACATCGGTCAGCCAGGTTCACTTAAAGAAGTAAATGATATCATTAATACAGTTGCGTTGGAAGATCAGATTGCCTATTTGCAATGGAACCTTATAAACAGCGCTGCCAGTTACCTGAGCGATGACTTTATAGCGCAGAATTTTGATTTCTACGGAAAGACGATGTCTGGTAGAAAGGAAATGAAGCCGCGTTGGAAATCTGCTGTAAGTACGGTTGACGGTTCTTTGGGTGAGGCAGTGGGACAGATGTATGTAGAGAAATATTTCCCTGCTGCAGCCAAAGAACGTATGGTAGGGCTGGTGAAAAACCTGCAAACCTCTTTGGGTGAACGTATCAAAGAACTTACCTGGATGAGTGATGCGACCAAAGAAAAAGCACTGGAAAAACTGGCTACCTTCCATGTAAAGATCGGTTATCCGGATAAATGGAAAGATTACTCTTCTCTTGAAATCAAAGACGATTCCTATTGGGCTAACATAGAACGTGCCAACCAGTGGGAACATGCAGAGATGATAGCCAAAGCCGGTAAGCCGGTGGATAAGGATGAGTGGCTGATGACTCCGCAAACTGTAAATGCCTATTATAATCCGACTACCAATGAGATTTGTTTCCCGGCGGGTATTCTTCAGTATCCTTTCTTCGACATGAATGCCGATGATGCTTTCAATTATGGTGCTATCGGTGTAGTGATTGGCCATGAGATGACACATGGATTTGACGACCAGGGGCGGCAGTATGACAAAGAAGGTAATCTGAAAGACTGGTGGACTGAGGAAGATGCCAAAAATTTTGAAGAACGTGCACAAGTGATGGTTAATTTCTTTGACAGTATAGAGGTTGCTCCGGGTGTGCATGCCAACGGTCAACTTACATTGGGTGAGAATATCGCCGACCATGGTGGATTGCAGGTGTCTTTCCAGGCATTTAAGAATGCAACTGCCCAGACTCCTCTGAAAGATGAAAACGGTTTTACACCCGAACAACGTTTCTTCCTTGCCTATGCCAATGTGTGGGCAGGTAATATCCGTCCAGAAGAAATTCTTCGTTTGACTAAATTGGATGTACACTCATTAGGCAAATGGCGTGTGAATGGAGCGTTGCCTCAGATAGGTGCATGGTACGAAGCATTCGGTGTAACAGAGGAAAATCCGATGTTCCTTCCGGTTGACAAACGGGTGTCTATTTGGTAATAGATTTGTATAAACAATAGCGTATATAACAAAGCGCTGACTTTTAATCTTTTAAGTCAGCGCTTTTTTATTATTAATTCACACCTTGTTTATTACGCACGATAAACAATATTTCGTAACTTTGCGCATCAAATACTTAATAAGCAAACCATGTCTGAATCAAAAAGAATAAAAACCGCATTGGTATCGGTTTATCATAAGGAAGGTTTGGATGAAATTATCACCAAACTGCATGAAGAAGGAGTAGAGTTTCTGTCAACAGGTGGAACTCGTCAGTTTATCGAGTCATTGGGATATCCTTGTAAGGCTGTAGAAGATCTTACTTCTTATCCTTCCATCCTCGGAGGTCGCGTGAAGACACTTCACCCGAAAATCTTCGGGGGTATCCTTTGCCGTCGCGGACTGGAACAAGACATCCAGCAAATTGAGAAATATGAAATACCGGAAATAGATCTTGTGATTGTAGACCTCTATCCGTTTGAAGCAACCGTAGCATCGGGTGCTGATGAGGCTTCAATCATCGAGAAGATTGATATCGGTGGAATCTCACTGATTCGTGCCGCTGCTAAAAACTACAATGATGTAGTGATCGTTGCTTCTCAGGCCCAGTACAAGCCATTGCTCGATATGTTGATGGAGCATGGGGCTACCTCTTCACTCGAAGAGCGTCGTTGGATGGCTAAAGAAGCTTTTGCTGTTTCTTCACATTACGATTCGGCGATCTTCAATTATTTTGATGCAGAAGAGGGCTCGGCTTTCCGTCAGTCTGCCAATGATCAGAAGATGCTCCGTTATGGTGAGAACCCACATCAGAAGGGATATTTCTATGGAAACCTGGACGCTATGTTCGACCAGATTCATGGAAAAGAAATCTCTTACAACAATCTGTTGGATATCAATGCAGCTGTTGAACTGATTGATGAATTTGAAGATGTAACTTTTGCTATTCTGAAGCACAATAATGCTTGTGGACTGGCTTCACGTCCTACTGTGCTCGATGCATGGAAAGATGCGTTGGCCGGTGACCCGGTTTCTGCTTTTGGTGGAGTGTTAATCACGAATGCTGTAATTGATAAAGCAACTGCAGAGGAGATTAATAAAATATTCTTTGAAGTAGTGATTGCTCCGGATTATGATGTAGATGCACTTGAAATTCTGGGACAGAAGAAAAATCGTATTATTTTGGTTCGCAAGGAAGCTAAGCTGCCCAAGAAGCAGTTCCGCTCATTGCTGAACGGTGTGTTGGTACAGGAGAGAGATCTAAACATTGAAACCGTGGCCGACTTAAAGACCGTGACTGATAAAGCACCTGCTCCCGAAGAGGTAGAGGACATGCTGTTTGCCAATAAAATAGTGAAGAACAGCAAATCCAATGCCATCGTACTGGCTAAAAACAAACAGTTGTTGGCAAGTGGTGTAGGACAGACTTCACGCGTAGACGCTCTCAAACAAGCTATCGAGAAAGCTAAATCATTCGGATTTGATCTGAATGGGGCAGTGATGGCTTCGGATGCATTCTTCCCTTTCCCCGATTGTGTTGAAATTGCGGGTAATGAGGGAGTAACAGCAGTTATCCAGCCGGGTGGCTCTGTAAAAGATGAATTAACGTTCGAGTATTGTAATGAACATGGCATTGCAATGGTGACAACGGGGATTCGTCACTTTAAACACTAAAAGGATTTACGATTTGACGATTTACGATTTACAATTGAAGTTTGTTTCTTGTAAATCATAAATCTGAGAATTGTAATAAAGAGTAATATCAATCGTAAATTGTAAATAGTTAAATCGTAAATATACATGGGATTATTCTCTTTTACACAAGAAATAGCGATGGACCTGGGAACTGCCAATACCATCATCATTACCAATGGTAAGATTGTGGTGGACGAACCGTCAGTGGTAGCTTTGGACCGTCGTACTGATAAGATGATTGCCGTGGGTGAGAAGGCAAAGATGATGCATGAGAAAACTCACGAAAATATACGTACCATCCGTCCGCTCCGTGACGGTGTAATTGCTGATTTCTATGCCTGTGAACAGATGATGCGCGGACTTATCAAGCAGGTGAATACCCGTAGCCATTTATTCTCTCCTTCTCTCCGCATGGTTATCGGAGTGCCTTCGGGTAGCACAGAGGTTGAGCTTCGTGCTGTTCGTGACTCTGCAGAGCATGCCGGAGGACGCGATGTCTATTTGGTATTTGAGCCTATGGCGGCAGCTATTGGTATTGGTATTGATGTAGAAGCTCCCGAAGGAAATATGATTGTTGATATAGGTGGTGGTTCTACTGAAATTGCTGTTATTTCACTGGGGGGGATTGTTTCTAATAATTCCATCCGTATTGCCGGCGATGATCTTACCGCTGATATTCAGGAATACATGAGCCGCCAGCATAACGTGAAGGTTAGTGAGCGTATGGCAGAGCGTATTAAGATTAATGTAGGTGCTGCTCTTACTGAATTGGGTGATGATGCTCCCGAAGATTATATCGTTCACGGACCGAATCGTATTACTGCACTTCCGATGGAGGTACCTGTATGCTATCAGGAAGTAGCTCACTGTCTGGAAAAATCTATTTCTAAGATTGAAACAGCCGTGCTGAGTGCATTGGAAAATACACCTCCCGAATTGTATGCCGATATTGTTCACAATGGAATCTATCTGGCAGGTGGTGGCGCATTGCTCCGTGGCCTTGACAAACGTCTGACGGACAAAATCAATATTCCTTTCCACATAGCCGAAGATCCTCTTCATGCAGTGGCAAAAGGAACAGGAGTGGCATTAAAGAACATTGACCGCTTCTCGTTCTTAATGAGATAAATAATGTAATAATGTGCCAATATGCCAATGTGCCAATTACCATGCGGTATTATAGCGCGGCCAATTGGCACATTGGCATATTAGCATATCGACACATTATTAATAATTATGCGGAATTTACTGAACTTCCTTCTTAAGTATAATTACTGGTTCCTCTTCATTTTGTTGGAGGTGGTCTGTTTTGTTCTATTATTTCGCTTTAATAACTACCAGCAGAGTGTTTACTTCACTTCTGCCAATGTTGTTACCGGTAAGGTCTATGAGGTTTCGGGAAGTATCTCTTCTTATTTTCATCTGAAGTCAGTAAACGAAGATTTGCTTGATCGCAATATGTTGCTTGAACAGCAGATAACCAATCTGGAGAATGCATTGCGGGAGCATCAGGTCGATTCTCTTGTTGTAAACAGTATCCGGAATCTTGATAATAAGGACTATCAGCTATTCAAGGCACATGTTATTCGGAATAGTTTGAATCAGGCCGATAATTACATTACATTGGATAAAGGTTCTTCTTCCGGCATTCGCCCTGAGATGGGGGTGGTTGATGGAAACGGGGTTGTGGGTATCGTTTATAAAACATCTCCCAACTATTCGCTTGTTATTTCAGTATTGAACAGTAAATCGAGTATAAGTTGTAAAATTGTAGGTAGTGAGTATTTCGGTTATCTGAAATGGGAACATGGAGACTCACGTTATGCCTATTTGAAAGATCTACCCCGTCATGCCGAGTTTAATCTGGGAGATACGGTAGTGACCAGTGGGTATTCCACTGTTTTTCCGGCAGGTGTTATGGTTGGTACGGTAGATGATATGTCCGATTCCAATGACGGACTTTCTTATTTACTAAAGATTAAACTGGCTACGGATTTTGGAAAACTGAGTGATGTGAGGGTGATTGCCCGGACTGGCCAGATGGAACAGCAGGAACTTGAAAATATGAGTACGAAGCAATGATGATACACTATATACATAGGATGGGATGGTTTGTGGGATTAGTCCTACTTCAGGTACTGATTCTGAACAATGTTCATATTGCAGGCTATGCCACTCCTTTCTTATATGTCTATTTCATCTTAAAATTTGCTTCCGGCACTTCCCGGAACGAATTGATGTTATGGGCTTTCTTTTTGGGATTAACCATAGATATATTCTCCAATACTCCGGGGATGAATGCGGCGGCAACTGTATTTCTGGCTTTTGTGCGTCCTACATTTCTGCGATTGTTTACTCCGCGTGATACATTAGACAGCATCATACCTTCTATACGGACGATGGGGATTGCTTCTTTTCTGAAATTTACGGTGACAAGTGTTTTTGTGCATCATCTGATCCTGCTCACTATCGAGTTCTTTTCATTTTCCAGCATACCGCTGTTGTTGCTAAGGGTAGTCGCATGTACCCTGCTGACTGTTACGTGTATTATGGCTGTTGAAGGGATAAGGAGATAGGCATGGCAAAAGATTATGTATTAGAGAAACGAAAATTTGTTATCGCAGGAACTGCTATTTGTATTGTGTTTATCTATATAGTACGGCTTTTCTTTTTGCAGATATCCACCGATGATTATAAAAAGAATGCTGACAGTAATGCTTTTCTGAATAAGATACAGTATCCTTCGCGTGGGGCAATGTATGATCGTAACGGTAAATTGCTTGTTTTCAATCAGCCGGCATATGACATAACGATTGTTCCCAAAGAAATTGAAAATCTGGATACACTTGATCTATGCCAGACATTGAATATCACGCGGGAGCAGTTTCTGAAAATAATGTCCGACATGAAAGACCGCCGGAGAAATCCGGGCTATTCAAGATATACCAATCAAGTATTCATGTCCCAGTTATCTGCCGAAGAATGTGGTGTATTCCAAGAAAAGCTGTTTAAGTTTCAGGGATTTTATATACAGCGGCGTACCATCCGGCAGTATACCTATAATTCTGCTGCTCATGCTTTGGGAGATATTGGCGAGGTATCAATGCGTGATATTGAAAATGACGATTATTACATTCGTGGAGATTATATTGGTAAGCAGGGAGTAGAAAAGTCCTATGAGAAATATCTTCGTGGCGAGAAAGGGGTTGAAGTATTGCTTCGCGATGCTCACGGACGTATTCAGGGGCATTATATGGATGGTCAGTTCGATCGTCCTTCTATACCGGGTAAGAATCTCACTTTAGGACTGGATATTGACCTGCAGATGCTGGGCGAACGCTTGCTGAAGAATAAAATCGGAAGTATTGTTGCCATTGAGCCCGAGACAGGGGAAATTCTATGTCTGGTTTCCTCCCCTGATTTCGATCCCCATCTGATGATTGGGCGCCAGCGGGGTAAGAATCACCTGATGCTGCAGCGGGACAAGCGTAAGCCTTTGTTGAATCGTGCTTTAATGGGAGCTTACCCTCCGGGATCAACTTTTAAGGCTGCTCAGGCATTGACTTTTTTACAAGAAGGGATTATTCAGGAAAATACTCCGGCATTCCCGTGCTATCATGGATTTATATATGGGAGCTTGAAAGTGGGATGCCATGCCCATGGCTCTCCATTACCACTGGTACCGGCGTTGGCCACTTCCTGTAACTCTTATTTCTGTTGGGGATTGTTTCGTATGTTTGGTGACCGTAAGTACGGTTCGCCGCAAAATGCTATAACTGTCTGGAAGGATCATATGGTGTCTCAAGGATTCGGCTATAAGTTGGGTGTAGATTTACCCAGTGAAGGACGAGGATTGATACCTAATGCTGCATTTTATGATAAACCTTACAAAGGGCGATGGAACGGGTTGACTGTAATCAGTATTGCTATCGGGCAGGGTGAAATTCTCGCTACTCCTTTGCAAATCGCTAATTTGAGTGCTACGATTGCCAACCGAGGACATTTTATCACTCCACATATTGTGAAAGAGATTCAGGATAATCAGCTTGATAGTATTTACCGGACTCCCCGCGTGCCCACCATTGACCGCATACATTATGAAGAGGTAGTGAAGGGAATGCGTGCTGCTGTAACGGGAGGAACCTGTAGAATAGCCGGTTATATGTTTCCCGAAGGTGAGATATGCGGTAAAACGGGTACGGCACAGAATCGTGGACACGACCACTCTGCCTTTATGGGATTTGCTCCGATGAACAATCCCAAGATAGCCATTGCAGTCTATGTGGAGAATGGAGGATTTGGTGCAACCTATGGTGTACCTATTGGTACTTTGATGATAGAACAATATTTGAATGGAAAACTCTCTCCGGCCAGTGAAGCGAAGGCGGCAGAGTTTAGCGATAGAATTATAATGTATGGTGACGAGGAACGATAGTTTATGGAAAACGCTGGATTGGGTAACAATTGCTATTTACCTGCTCCTTATTATTGCCGGATGGTTCAGTGTTTGCGGAGCCAGTTATGACTATGGTGACCGGGACTTTCTTGACTTTTCTACCCGTGCCGGCAAGCAGTTTATGTGGATTATCTGTTCATTTGGTCTGGGATTTATCTTACTGATGCTCGAAGATAGGATGTACGATATGTTTTCTTACATTATATATATAGGGATGATGCTTCTGCTCGTGGCTACCATATTTATCGGCAGTGATATTAAAGGTTCCAATTCATGGATCAAACTTGGGCCTGTAAATCTTCAACCGGCAGAGTTTGCTAAGTTTGCCACTGCCCTGGTATTAGCCAAATATATCAACTCCTATTCCTTTAATATCAGGAAAGGGAAGTGTTTTCTGGCACTGCTTGCCTTTATCATGCTTCCTATGATACTGATTATTCTGCAAAAGGAAACGGGATCTGCACTGGTATATCTGGCTTTTTTTCTGGTGCTTTATCGTGAAGGTATGCCGGGAGTAGTACTCTTTTCCGGTGTGTGTGCTGTAGTCTATTTTGTTGTTGGCATACGTTTTGATCAGGTATTTATAGCCGATACGCCTACTCCCATCGGAGAGTTTTCGGTTCTATCTATGGTATTGCTGTTTGCCGGTGGTATGGTGTGGGTTTATAGAAAGAAATGGAAGCCGATGCGGAATATTATTGTAGGTAGTCTGATTGTGATGCTTCTTGCTTTCCTCATCTCAGAATATATTATACCCTTTAATCTGGTATGGGTACAATGGGTACTTTGTGTTGCTGTAGTTGGATATCTGATGTTTCTCTCTTTGAGTGAACGCCAGAAATCTTATATGCTTATTGGATTGTTTGCTATTGGGTCTGTCGGTTTCCTCTATTCCAGTGATTATGTGTTTGATAATATTCTCGAACCACATCAGCAGATTCGTATTAAAGTTGTGCTGGGTATGGAAGAAGACCTGACCGGTGCCGGGTATAATGTGAATCAGTCTAAAATAGCTATTGGCTCTGGTGGTCTTACAGGAAAGGGATTTCTGAATGGTACACAGACAAAGTTGAAGTATGTACCTGAACAAGATACTGATTTTATCTTTTGTACGGTAGGTGAAGAGCAGGGCTTTGTTGGATCATCTATTGTGCTACTGCTGTTTTTGGCACTGATATTACGGCTTATTGCAGTGTCCGAAAGGCAACCTTCTGCTTTCGGGCGTGTATATGGGTATTCGGTAGTCAGTATTTTCCTTTTCCATATCTTTATTAATATTGGTATGGTACTTGGACTGACGCCTGTGATTGGTATTCCATTGCCCTTCTTTAGTTATGGAGGTTCTTCTTTGTGGGGATTTACAATTTTGCTTTTTATTTTCCTGCGGATTGATGCAGGGCGTGGAAGAAGACTGTAAAGAAGGGAGAGGGGAGAATTGAGAAGGGAGAAGTGGGCTGCGCTATCACGCTGCATAGTACTTCTCCCTTCTCAATTCTCCCCTCTCCCTTCAATTTTGACCCCTACGTCATTGATACCTTTCAGCAGTTCATCCTGCATTCCGTGTGTTATTTTAAAGGTATAATTTCCCGGGTGCCGGACAATGGCAGAGCCGATAGGCAAAGTTGATTGAAATAAACTTCCCCAGCCGGTACCATTCCACTTGCCTTCTTTGTCTGCGAGGATAAGCAGTAACGTATCTGTTTTCCATACCGTGCTATCCTCAAGATTGTGACTGACAGTTAAGTAGATATTCCGGTAAGCGTAATTACTTTCATTACGTATTTCTGCAGATAGCCGGAGTGGTGTTAACGAATCTTTGACTGGGACATTGAAAAAGAGTGTATCACTCTTCTTCCATCCCTCCGTGGGTATGGATTGGTAAGAGTGATACACAGTATTTTCGTTGCAAGCGGCTGTCAGGCAGGTGGCCAACAGAAGCCATATACTATTCCTGAGTAGGTTTTTCATTTCTCTCTTTAGCTGGCTTCTCGTTATTTTGTGGTCTTTCTCCACTTTGTGGTCTTTCTCCACGTCTGTCATTATTATTACGTGGACGATTGTTGTTTTTCGGACGATCGTTACGTGAGCGTTGTTGCTCACCACCGTTATTGGGTTGTGGGGTTTGTTGCTGTCCTTCTGCATTATTCTGTTGCGGGCGGTTAGGACGCGGCCCGTTTTCACGTTGTGTTGGCCGTTCTGAACGAGTGTTGCTTTCCTGTTGTGAACGCCCCGGACGATTGCCATTATCCTGTTGAGGACGCCCTGTTGTTCTTCCTTCAGCTTCCTGCTGTGGGCGATTAGTATTGTTCTTTTTCTTCTTTCTGTTGCGGTTCCCACCTTCGGCCCCTTCTTTTCCTTCTTTTCGGCGGCGGTCACGATCAAAGCGAGTCAGGCTTTCCTGTTCTACAAGATCAACCGGCTTTTTAGGTTCTTGTTTGTGCTCTTCTTCCAGTAAACTTTCCGGTTTAGCACCTCTTTTGTTCATTCCGATGACTTCAAAGGCCCTTTTACCACTAATAGTTACCAGATTAGCAGGGAAGTTTTTGTCGGTAGAGTAGGAAATTTGATTACTTAAAATATCCGCTTTGAAGAAATAGAACGTTCCGTCTTTGGTTTCCAGTTCAATTTCTTTGGAAGGCAGGCGCTTCTGTGCTTCTACATAGCAATCTACTTCGTAGTTCAGACAACATTTCAGCTTAGCACATTGTCCGGCAAGTTTTTGCGGATTAAGAGAGATATCCTGATAGCGGGCTGCACTTGTAGATACAGATACGAAACTGGTCATCCAGGTAGCACAACATAACTCACGTCCGCATGGACCGATACCACCGATACGTCCGGCCTCCTGGCGTGCACCAATCTGTTTCATTTCGATACGGACACGAAATGCTTCTGCCAGCACTTTGATCAGTTGGCGAAAGTCTACCCGTTCGTCTGCAATATAATAGAAAATGGCTTTATTACCATCTCCCTGATATTCAACGTCTCCTATTTTCATATCCAGATTCAGACTGGATGCAATCTGACGTGAGCGAATCATTGTAGCGTGCTCTTTAGCTTTTGCTTCATCAAACTTTTCCATGTCCACCGGTTTGGCTTTGCGGTAGATACGTTTAATTTCTGCATCTGGCTTAATGTTTGCTTTTCGCATTTGCAATGGAACGAGGCGTCCCGTCAGTGTTACTACACCGATATCATGCCCAGGCGTTGCTTCGACGGCTACTACGTCACCCTTTTCTAACTTAATTTTATTACTGTTTCGATAGTATCCCTTACGAGTGTTCTTGAACTGAACCTCCACCATGTCACTCTCCTCAGCATTGCCTGGTATATCTGCCAGCCAATCGTAGGTGTTCAATTTATTATCTTGTCGGGAGCAACTTTTGCAGCAAAGGCTACCGCTCCCATTATGTAACTTAAAATCCATCTCTGTATATTTATAATTTATTCCCTATGTTTATGATCATTGTTGATCTTTATCGTATAGGTACGTTTACGATTTACAATTAAAAATTCTTCCTTCTAACTCTTCAACAGTACAATCATTTTCAACGAGAAGTCGAAGAATACCATTTTGCCATTCACATTCTGTTCGATATGTTGTTGCGCTTCACTCAACTCATCCATGATGCCCATCACATTTCGCTCATTGACGAACGGTGCAAAGCGGGTTGAAAAATTTTGTTCATCGGGCGTCATATAGACTAATTCTTTCTGATGCAGGTTGTATATGAAGTTTTCTCTTATCATTCGCTGACAGTAAGATAAGAAATTCTTCTGACGTTCGCGCCCCAGAGCAGCCACTTGTTCACTCCATAGTTTCATTTCCCGTATTTTCCGTTGATAGGAGAGTCGCATCAGGTTGACAAAGAGCTCAAAGAATAACTGGCTCTCTTCATTCAGATGAATTGTTTCGAGGGCTTTGATAAAATTCCCGTTTGCCAGATGGGCGATCGTTGCGCTGGTTGCCTGCTGTACACCATATTTCTGTTGAAGCACTTGCGCTATGCTTGCTTCATCTATCTTGCGGATGTTGAAACGTTGTGTTCGACTTAATATGGTTGGCAGAATCAAGTCCGGTGCCTCGGAAACCAAGAGGAAAACTGTTTTCTCGGGTGGTTCTTCCAGAAGCTTCAGTAGCTTGTTGGAGCAAGCTAGTTGCATCTTCTCCGGCAACCAGATTATTGTGATTTTAAATCCACCTTCGCTTGATTTCAAGCTGAGCTTCTTCATTATTTCATCACTTTCCTTGGTATAGATGACGGCTTGTGCATTTTCTGCATTAATCTCATTCAACCAATGATTAAGATTGAAATACGAATTATTTAATACCATCCGCCGCCATTCTACTATATAGTCGTCACTTCGCCCGGACTTCACAACAGGAAAAACAAAGTGTACATCCGGGTGTACCAGCTTACTGAACTTCACGCATGACGGACAAACTCCACAGGCATCCGTTGCACCACGATTGGTACAGCTGATATAGCGTGCATATGCCAAGGCCAGAGGTAATTTACCTACTCCTTCCGGCCCGCAAATAAGCTGTGCATGTGGAATACGACCTTCATTTACTTCCTGAATAAGTCGTTGCTTTGTTTCTTCTTGTCCGATTACGTCTTTAAAAAACACAATTCTATTTATTATTTAGTCGTTCACAAATTATGAATCACAACTCATGATTCAATAAATCTCTTTAGCTACCTCTTTAATACTGTCCACGGCACCAATAGAGTAGAAATGAATACTTGACACTCCATATGCCATCAATTCCTGGCATTGCTTTACGCACCATTCTATACCTACTTGTTGCACTTCTGCTTCATTTTTACATTTTAGTGCCTCCTTCACCAGATCATCCGGAAGATCCACTTTGAAGGTTTTGGGTATCATACTTAGTTGTGAAGTCTTTTTGAAAGGTTTTATTCCCGGAATAATAGGAATATTGATGCCTTCCCGTTTGGCTTTCTCTACAAAGTCGAAGTATTTCTGATTGTCATAGAAAAGCTGGGTTACGGCATATTCAGCTCCGGCCTCTACTTTTTTCTTCAACCAATAGATATCCGAATCCATGTTAGGAGCTTCTTCATGTTTCTCAGGATAGCAAGCCACACCATATGAAAATGGAGTATTGGTAACTTTCATTTCCGATCCGTCAACGAAGATACCTTTATTGAAATTATTGATTTGTTCCTGCAATTCGATAGCATGATAATAACCGTCTCCTTCGGGAGTGAACACCGATTCGTGTTTTGCTTTGTCTCCACGGAGTACCAACAGGTCAGTTATGCCCAGAAATTGAAGATCGAGCAGTACATATTCTGTCTCTTCACGGGTAAAGCCACTACATAAGAGATGTGGGACTACTGTGATATTGTATTTATTCTGAATGGCAGCGGCTACGGCTACTGTTCCCGGACGTCTTCTTAGTCTGTTACGTTGAAATAATCCGTTACCCAGATCTTTGTACACATATTCACTTCGGTGTGTTGTTATATTGATATATTTAGGGTCGAATTCACGTAATGTATCAATATCCCGGCATAATTTCTCAATCCCTGTACCCTTTAGAGGAGGGAGGATTTCAAAAGAAAAAGCTGTTTTCTCGTTGCTATGTATAAGGTCTATTACTCTCATTTATTCAGTTATTCTTCTTGGCTTCTGTGTAAGAAGCGTGCATATTGGGACAAAAATACGAAAAAAGAAAGATTTTCTTTCGTTTGAGCTGAAATAGTTTCGTATTTCTCGATAAGGAGAGATATAAAATGATATTTTCACTTTATAAGTGTCTTTGTTGATTTCTTTTTTGGATCTATTTTTTGTTTTATGTATTTTCTCATAACTGTTTTTAAAGTTTGAAGGTGTATGCCTTTTAATTTGACTGTCGAATATGAAACCATTTTGCTCTTTTGTTTGGGGTTACTTTTAGAAAATAGATAGTTGTGCTTTTGTGAGATTCACTGTGAATTATGATATAATGTAATTGTTTCAAAAAAGAAAAATAGAAAGATGTTATACATAGATGGCATTGATAAGGCTTATTCTGCTTGTTTTTGTCCTTATATTTTGAGTCGATTTTAATATTGTCCTTATAAATATATGTTTGTTTTCAATAAAATAAGTGTACATTTATTATTTTTTTTGTAATCTACTGCTATTCAGCGCGTTGCTATTTTTGTTTTTTCCTCTACGAGAAACGTCCCGTTTCTCTACGACGATCGTCCTGTTTCTCTACGATGAACGTCCTGTTTCTCTACGAGTCTCTCTTTTCTTGTTTCTAATATTTTACATTTCTTTTTTTTCTTTCTAATTCTTCCTTCTTCTTATGTCAGATTCTCTTTCTTTCCTCTTCCCTTTTTCTCCTTCTTTGTTTTTTTTCTCTCGCACGCGTATACGTGCGCGCTTATATATTATAATGTGTTTTTGTTTTCCTTTGTTTTCCTTCCTTTCATTTTTATGTTTTACAACACCTTTGCAAATCAGCGTATTACAAAAAAAATTCATATTTATTCCAAAATAATTCCTGATATGTTTTGCGTATATTGTAAAAAGGTCTACTTTTGCATCCGCTTAGCCAGAGGAGCTAAGCCTTTTAAGATTGACATATTGAAAGCGCGGATTACCGGATAATGAATAAACAAAAAAAACTTCTGAAAAGATTTGGTTTTAAAGTTTAAAAGTTCTTATCTTTGCAGTCCGATTCGCAAATGAAAAGGCGTTTTTTTCTTTGCAGGTTTTTTCTCCTTTCGCAAGAGAGCTGTTAGAGAATCCTCGGAAAAAAAAACTAAAAAAAACTTTCCAAAACATTTGGTAGTTATAAAAAAGTCCTTTACCTTTGCACCCGCTTTTGAAACGAAGCGATTTTAAAAACGAAGCGTTCTTTGAAAAATTGATAAACAATACAAGTAGTACAAGTCCAAAACATTAAAATGTTTTGAGAAATTAGAACCGTCAATACTTATATATAGGTATTTGAAATAAGGTCAATAAATAACGGTATCCTGAACAGAGCAACGACTTTACTATTGCCTTTTGACAGTTTCAATCGTAAATTGTCAATTGTCTGATAGTAAATCAAAATAACTTTTACAATGAAGAGTTTGATCCTGGCTCAGGATGAACGCTAGCTACAGGCTT
>ERZ1108168.246-NODE-246-length-50539-cov-6.732034_pt1 | contig 50539 bp, 28 predicted proteins | sample MGYA00403704_ERZ1108168 | MGnify/ENA primary metagenome ERZ1108168 (study PRJEB35170, sample SAMEA104062421) | human gut metagenome | biome: human gut; feature: human-associated habitat; material: faeces | place: Denmark | collected 2012-06-12 ...
AACTGTTTTTTCTTGCACAAATATTTGCGCAGGTCTTAGAATTCTGCGTTTCAATAATAATATCATATAATTTAGAACGATTACTTACTTTTATTTCTTTGTATATTCATCAGCTTTAGCCTTCATACGTGCCACTCGTTTCTCTGTTTCGGGATGTGAAGAGAATAACTGGCGGAATTTAGAAGACTTAGGTGCATCTTCCGAAAGTTTGAGTAACTTACTCAAAGCATTGTACATGGCATACGGATCAATGTTATTTTTGATACAGAATTCAAAGCCATAATCATCAGCCTCATTTTCTTGTTTTTGTGAGAATTGTGCTCCTGCCAATGATTCGGCAAGTGCACCCAAATCAGAATCTGTCATTTTGGCTACCGTTTCACTGGCGGCACCCGCAGCATTCTTAGCTGCCGAACGTAAATAGGCGCTTTTCATAGCATCTTTAGAGTCAGTGTGGATGACGTGCCCTATTTCATGGCCAATTACAGACATTACCTCATCGTCTGTCATCAGGTCCATCAATCCGGCACAGATACGTACACTACCGTCACCACAGGCAAATGCATTTACATCTATTACTTCATAAACACCGAAGTTTACTTTCAGTCCGTCTACCTCTTTTATATTGCCTACCAGTTTTTCCAGTCTTTTGCCATATTCACTATCCGGTGCAGTCAACGGATTGTGGGTATCCATCCATTGCATATATTCCTTGCTCATAGCAGCTACGTCGGCATCCGACAGGGTGATGGCTTTTGCAGCATCGGTTCCGGCCTGTATAACTTTGCCTACATTGATCTTCTTTCCTCCGATCTTGAACTGAGCCGAAGCATTAAAACTTACTCCACAGATCAGTACAGCCATTAATACAAATCTCTTTTTCATATAATTTTCTGGTTTTTAATTAATAATATAGTTGATTTTCGTGTTAATATTCAAATGTAATGCCAAGTGTAGGCATCAGTGTACCGCTTTTTTGTTCGATATATTTCATTTTGTAACGTTGTTCGGGTATGGGTGCTGACGGGTTTTCAATGACTCCGGTACTCATATATATATCCGGTTGTTTGAAAGTACTCTTTGTCACATTTTGCAAATCGATGTAGAATCCCAACATACAGCGTTTAAGGTAGAATGTTTTATCTACCCGTACATCTATCTGTCCGAAAGCCGGTAAACGCCCCGTATTATATTTACTGTAATCATAGTAGGGTCTGCCTTGTGCATTCCATGCAGTGACTAAAGAAGATTTATCCGTATCATAAGGTGTATAAGGGGCACCTCCGATGCAGCTTACTTTCATTCCGAAGCTCCAATGGTGTGGGAAGTTGTATGTTCCGCTCAGATTGAAGATGTAACGGTTGTCCCATGCTGAGGCGATGTATTCGCTTTCTTTATTGTTTCGGTATTCGCTCTTGAAGAGTGTGAAAGAGGAGGCTAAATTTAACTTTTTGGCAATGAGCCATCTCAATAATACTTCTACACCATATGAGCGACCCTGTGCGGTTGAAGTCAGTTCTTCGTTGCCTATCACTCCATAATCATTGCCTTTACAAGCAAGTGGGATTCCGTCTGATACAGAGTAGGGGATACGGTCATATTCCTTATAGAATCCTTCGGCGGATAGCTCAAAATTACTACTTGTTTGCCAGCTTAGCCCTAAGCTACCCTGGCTGACGCTCATATAGCGAAGCCGTTTATTTATCAATTCTCCGCTGTTACCTTTGAAGCCAAGGCCGGTGTAAGGAGGCAACTGGTAGTATAATCCGGCACTACCACTGGCATATAACCCGTCTATAAGACGGTAGGAGAGAGACAAGCGGGGAGAAAGCTGCTCCGAAAGTTTGTTCATTCGTGACGAATAATTGTTGGCATCCGTACGTACGCCTAACGATGCGGTAAATCGTTCATCGGGTGATGCATAACTCATTGTTCCGAATATTCCCCAACGTACAAGCCCCAGTGCCGTATGATAGTCGAATGTTTCTCCTTTCTGAATATAGACACGCTGAAAACTGGTATTAGTATACTGGCTGTAGTCCAGATTCAGGCCCAAATTCACTTTCCATGCTCCAAAAGCAGAGCTATTCTCTAATCTTAATTTTGTCTCCTGCTCTACAGAACGGAGCCGGAGGGTAAGATTCTCTTCAGTGGATTCGTCATTGTGTAGATATTTGGTATTACGGTTGTTCAAATAGCTGTGACTGATAACCACTGACTGTACGTGTGCTCCTGCATAGTGGCGATAGACAGCTCCTAACGTGAATGTTTCCTGTTGTATTTTGGGGAGATAGCTTAATATGTATTCTGCTTTCTCGCCTTCCAGACTGGTGTTGAGTTTCATGTTATCAATACCGGCAAGCCCCAGCACTGTCAACTCATTGCGTTCATCAAAGCGGGTTTTCAGTTTAAATTGTGCATCCGTAAAAGTTGGGAGGAGAGGCAATCCCAGCATATCGAATAAGAATTGCAGATAGGACTGACGGACGGAAACCAGGTAAGAAGTCTTATTGCCCAGATGTCCGTTGGAGGCAAGCGATACTTCTGAAGCACCGAGGGTAGCTTTCAGAGAGTTCCGTTCCATATCTCCGTCGCGGAGTTTGAAATCGAGTACCGAACTGAGTGAATTACCCCGGTCGGCAGGAAAAGCCCCCGTATAGAAATTTACTTCCCTGATAAAATCGGCATTGATAATGCCTACAGGACCACCCGAAGCACCTTGTGTACTGAAATGATTGATGTTTGGTATTTCAACTCCATCCAGATAGAAACGGTTTTCGGAGGGCGAACCACCCCGTACGATGAGATCGTTACGGTATCCGGCAGGTGAAAAGGCTACACCGGGATACGACTGCACTACACGCGAGATGTCACGATTGGCTCCCGGACTTTTCTCTATCTCCTGCAATCCGATAATACGTAGTCCTACCGGACTTTCCAGGTCGCGCCGGAAGGGAGAGGCGGTAATAGTGACGCCCTCCAGCTCGGTCGGGTTTTCTTCTATCTCTATATCAATGTTGAGGTTTCTTGTAGAAAGGATATATTCGGAAGTTAGTGTGGTCTTATATCCTACGGCAGATGCTTGCAAACGATAGATACCGGGAGGGACCTCTTCGATGATGAAATGCCCGATGGAATCTGTAACGCTTCCCATACCTGTTCCTGTAATTAATACATTGATAAATTCCAACGGTTTACGACTGGTTTTATCAATGACCGTTCCCTTAATTTGGTGAACTGGTTGTGCTGTTATTGTAGCAAGAAGGCAGAAACAGAACAAGATAAATAGGAATCGTTTTTTCATTAGCTCGGGTTTGTTTTTTCTGATTGAAATGCAAAATTATATAAAAAATAGTTTGCTTCTTGTTTTTATCTGGTATTTTTGTTTCCTCTTAACTATTAAAGTCGGGTATAATTATGAAGACAGTCCGGTTAATTACATGCAATGATGCCATGCAAGCACATATCTTGCAGGGAGCTTTAGAGAACGAAGGAATAGATTCGTTGTTGCATAATGAGAACTTTTCGTCGTTGTTGAAGAGCTATGTAAGCAACATCTCCGGTGTTGATATATTTGTCAATGAAGAAGATTATGATCATGCTCTTCAGGTATTGCGTGACAATCAGAGTCTTCCAGAAGAATTGAAATATTGCCCGTTTTGCGGTTCGGCGGATATTGCATTTAAGTTACGAAAGGATGGATATGTGAAAGCGGCTTGTGCCGTTGTTTTCTCTTTGCTGGCCGCCACTCCTCCCGGAGATAATCATTGGACGTATGAATGCAGGCAGTGTAAAGCCTTTTTTGAGAGACCTGTTTCGGCTGCGTATAAACAAGATGAGGAATCATAACTTCAATTTAAATACAGAAATTTTAATACGATGAAAAGAAAAAGTTTATGGTTTGCCTGTTTGCTGTTACTGGCACTTCCGTTTTATGCAGCTCAGGTAGACACGGTGATGGTGCAAAGTCCTTCTATGAATAAGGGGGTACAGGTAGTGGTAGTTACTCCCGATGTTGCTTTGGGGAAGAAAGCTGTAGCGTGTCCGGTGGTTTATCTGCTTCATGGTTTTGGTGGCAATGCCAAGACATGGATTAATACGAAACCGGAGCTTCCGCAGATTGCCGATGAAAAAGGGATCATTTTCGTTTGCCCAGATGGTAAGAACAGTTGGTATTGGGACAGTCCGAAGAATAAAGATGTCCGTTATGAAACATTTATCTCCTCAGAGCTGGTCAGGTACATAGACGGGCATTACAAGACAGTAGCCGCACCTCGTGGACGGGCCATTACCGGACTTAGTATGGGTGGACATGGTGCGCTTTGGAATGCAATCCGCCATACCGATGTATTTGGTGCTGCCGGAAGTACCAGTGGTGGGGTAGACATCCGTCCCTTTCCGAAGAATTGGATGATGCCCGAACAATTGGGCGAAATGGAAACGAATAAAGAGGTGTGGGATCAACATACGGTTATTAATCAGGTTGATAAACTACAGAAGGATGATTTGGCAATGATAATAGATTGTGGAGAAGCCGATTTCTTTTTAGATGTGAATAAGAATTTGCACAAGCGTCTGTTGGAGTTGAAGATTGATCATGACTTTATCACTCGTCCGGGAGGACACAACGGGCAATACTGGAATAATTCTATTGATTATCAGATTCTCTTCTTTAGTAAATTCTTTAAGAAACAACTGCCGGCAGGGAAGAAATAATCACTGAAAAGCTTGACTTTTACATTTTAAAGCAGTATCTTTATAGATGTAATCATAAAGTAGATTCAGATAAACTGGATGTAAAGGAGGAAGCGAAGGCTTTCTCCTTTCTTTTTTATATACGCCTCTCAAACGGTGTGAGTAGGGCTGTTGACAAGATTTTCCCCGATATTTATGTAATTTTTCCGGTATGTTACGGTTCATGACATACTATGTTATGATGCATATCATAGTATGTTGCGATGCATTTCATATTATGTTGTGACGTAACAGGTATTTTGTTGAGAAATAGCTACTTTTTAGTTAAGAATCAATAAATCTGCTCTTGACAAGAATGGCTATTTATTGGGCAAGAGTAACGATATAATTTATTATGCGATTATAACTTTTTCCATTACTGCGGGTTATTTCAGTATACGAACTAAGCTGTCCGGCGGTATCGTTGGCATAAGTGTAGGTCGTTATTTCATCTCCTCCTTTGGGTTGAACCGTTCCTAACAGGTACATCGGATTATCTCCTAATAGACGGGCATACATAGCTATAGCGTGAAAATTGAGTGGATAAATTTCTGTTAGGAAAAACCAGGGTAGGCGGGAAGTATTCTTTTGAGTGAAAGAGAGCTGGAATATATTTGTTATATCTCCACTTTGTACAGATAACGTAGCATCATGTAGAGCCAGATTATCAAATATGACTTTGGACCGGATATTTCCTTTAACGTATTCTGTTATTCCAGTCAAATAAGCTCCATTAAGTGTGTTGGTCGAATAATCGAAGGTATATTCACGCGTATTACCTCCTACTTCGTAGCGGATACAACTTGTGGCATAACCTTCGGCATTCAGAGTATAGATTGATTTGTTATTTAACTCATCGGTAATTATAGCTTCATTTTCTAAATAGGTGATTTGGGTTTCGTTTTCAATTACAGGATCACCATAGATTTGTGTAGAGACATAACGAACCAGTTTATGTCCCTCATTATAATAAAAATTCTCTTCTCGTGTCACGGGTCCTCCGTCATCTTGCATTAGTTCCTTTATTGTGATTTGTTCAAGGGCAGGTGAATCCTCAATATAAATCATTTCCGGCTCTTTGTCGTCATCGCGACAAGAAAACAGTGACATAACTGATACTGTCAGTATAATTAGTGTTTTTAAGTATTTCATTTTAGTTTTATTCCTCCTTTTACCCTGTAGCCTTGTGAGTGATATACATATTTAAGCGTACGGGTTTCGGGCTTTTCTTCCGTTGTTCCTTCGTCCGGTTTTGGTTTCTCTTCTTCTTTGGGTGGATATGTGCCGTCAATAATGCCAAGGGCCATACTGAATAATGTCTCTTCTTTATCTCCTAAAGGCAAAAAAGTGACCAGATTCGTTAGGGAAGTTTCATCCACAGTATACTTAGCAGGGAAACTAACTCCACCATGCGATTTTCCGGCAATATTATAAACATCACATACTACCGGATTCAATGACCAACCATGCTTCGGATTAATAAAACTTTCTGTTGCTACTCCCGTGGAAGGTAAGGCTGCACCGAGGATCTCCCAATTGGCAACCGGATACAAACAGTCGTAGAATGTTCCTGCAACTCCGGTAGTAGTGCTACTGGTCAGTATATATCCTCCTTCAATGTTCATATTTACGCCACTACCTATTAAATCCGGGTCGAAAAGCAGGCTAAAGTCTTTGTAGGACTGTTTGTTGTTATGCTTTAGTTCGGCAAAAATATGACCTACCACCTCCTTTGGGGCCAGTAAAGAAGCTAATAACTGGGCACATTCCAATGAGCCTCCGGTATTATAGCGCAGGTCGAGCACTACTTTGGTTACCCCTGCACTGGCAAATACGTGAGATATCTCACGAAGTTTATTATTGTATTTATCTTTCTCAGTAGCAGTGCCTGCTGTGAAGTGGTTGTAGACTATATAGCCTACTGTTACCCCTGTGGCACTGGTTATTATTCTGTAGACAGGAATCGGGTCGTCTTCTACCATTCGTTCGGCTCCCATGTTTATGGTTCTGGTTTCTACCACTATTCCTTTATCCTTTTTAGTTTCGCTGTCTTTTTGTAATTCATACTTGCCCAAAGTGAGTTTCAAAGCATTACCCGATTGCAGGAGCAGGGTTTCATTCTTTTTGGTGATGTGTTTATCGTTTACTTTTATAATCCATTCACCACGTTGCAGTTTGGCATCTGCAGCCGGAGATCCGGGCAAAACATTTGTAACTAATGCATTGTAGAGTGTGTCTACATTTGAATTCTTTATTAGTGTATAGTCAAATCCATAATTGGGTAACTCCACTTTGTTCAATGTATCTATGTAGGAATAATTCTTATCGAGAGTGGTATAAATTAATTCCTTTAAGAATTGCGCGGGGGCAAGGAAGTATTTGTTGGGAGTCACTGTTGGTATTTCTTCGTACCAAAGATACTCTTGGCGCATCACGCTGTCTATCCAGGTATCCAGTTCTGTTTCGGCTGCATATTCCGGCCAGCGGTCTACTCCGCATGAAAACAGGGCAGAAGTCATCACGATGAACAGGGTAGGGGTGAACAGTATGTTTCTTATCTTCATATCTTTATCATCTTTAGAAGCTGCAAATGTAGGAAATACTTCGCTTATCTACCACATTTGTGGTATAAAAATGCCTTTAATGTGTGATAGCCTGTAAATGTTTTCGTACCTATCTTTGCACGTATGAAGAATATAGCAGCTTTATTATCCGGTGGTGTAGACAGTTCGGTGGTTGTACACCTTCTTTGTGAGCAGGGTTACAAGCCGACTCTTTTTTATATAAAGATAGGTATGGACGGGGCAGAATATATGGATTGTTCTGCCGAGGAGGATATTGAACTTGCCACTGTCACTGCCCGTAAGTATGGTTTGCCTTTGGTTATAGTCGACCTGCATCGAGAGTATTGGGATAATGTGGCAGCCTATGCCATTGATAAAATAAAGAAAGGACAGACCCCCAATCCGGATGTGATGTGTAATAAACTGATTAAGTTTGGTTGCTTTGAGCAGCGCGTAGGCAAAGATTTTGATTTTACCGCTACCGGGCATTACGCTACAACCTTGCAAAGGGATGGTAAAACCTGGCTGGGTACAGCCAAAGATCCGGTAAAAGACCAGACCGATTTTCTTGCACAAATAGATTATCTGCAAGTGTCTAAGTTGATGTTTCCCATTGGGCATCTGATGAAAAATGAAGTTCGGGAGATAGCTCTGAAAGCCGGGCTTCCCAGTGCCCGTCGGAAAGATAGCCAGGGTATTTGCTTTTTGGGAAAGATAAATTACAATGATTTTGTGCGTCGCTTTCTCGGAGAGAAGGAGGGAGCTGTTATAGAATTGGAAACAGGTAAAAAGATTGGTACTCACCGAGGGTATTGGTTTCATACCATTGGGCAACGCAAGGGACTGGGCTTGAGTGGAGGTCCCTGGTTTGTGATAAAGAAAGATATACAGGATAACATTGTTTATGTGTCTCATGGCTATGGAGTGGAGACACAATTTGGTAATGAGTTTTCTTTAGGTGATTTTCATTATATAACCGATAATCCATGGCGGGAGAGTAAAGCCGAAGGAGTGGATATTACTTTCAAAATACGCCATACTCCGGAGTTTATTAAAGGAAAGCTTTTCAGGGAAGAGGGGCGTTATCGTATCCTTTCTTCCGAAAAGCTGCAAGGCATTGCTCCCGGACAATTTGGGGTGGTGTATGATGAATTGGCTGAAGTATGTATCGGGAGTGGTGAAATTATTTAATTAATGGAAAATTGAAAGTTGAAAGTTAGCTGCGCCACTATCACGCTGCATAGTAACTTTCAATTTTCAACTTTCAATTTTCCATTAATTAAATATAGTATTCTGCCAAATCCACAATTCCCGCCCGCATTGCATATTTGGTTGCTTCATGTACATTGTTTACGCCAAGTTTCCGGAATATATTCTTACGGTGACTATTGATGGTATGAAAACTCAGGTTCTTTTCGGTTGCAATCTCTTTGGTCGTTTTACCTGACGCTATTTCTTTAAGGATGTTTTTTTCTGTAATTGTCAGCAGATGATCTTCCTGCGTGTGAGTACCGGAAGAGGTCTGCTGGCTATTACCCGAAAGTAACAGATTGCTGACATGATTGCAGATGAAACGTTCTTTGCGCGAAGCACATTGCAGGGCAGTGAGTATTTCTTCTTTAGAATTATCCTTCATCACGACACCGAATGCCATGCTGCTAAACAGTATCTGACGAAGGAAACCGATACTTAATTCATCAGAGAACAATAACCAATCTACCTCTTTGAAACGTTCGCGGAGTACAATCAATTCATCTGCTCCGGCAAAATCAAATAAGGTATAATCCAGAATTACTACGGCCTGTGGATGCAGACGTAATTCTCTGATTAATTCTGCTTTATTATCTGCTGTCAGTAGCAGAGATACATCTTTCTGCTTGCTGAGCAGAAACATCATTCCTGCTTTGGTAATGTCTTGATTATCTGCAATGATATACTCTCTCATACTTCATTCCTTTTTATAAAGGTAGCCATCGGCTCATATTTCTTTCGGTAGCACTAAACTCTACACCTATTTTTATCAGTTCACGTCCGTCTGCCTGGTATGGAATCAGATATCCTTTATCATCTATTTGCTGTAAGGCTTCTTCGGCTGTGCCATTGAGCTTGAATTCAAAAACATAGATGAATTTGGGAGTTTTTACTACAGCGTCTGCCCGTCCGCGTGCACTGCGTATTTCAACATCAGTAAACTGGCCCATTAGTTTAAAGACAAGGTAGAACACTACTTGGTAATGACGCTCGGTTTTATCATTCAATTCATAAGGGAAATCGGCAAAGAAGGCTTGCAGGCGGGTGAGGAAGGAGTTATAATCACCTGCACGTAACTCCTGGATAAATTTTCCGATGTAGAAACTTTGGTCATTGTTTGCCATAGAGGTGTAAAAGGGTACTAAAAAATTGATGAAGCCATATCGTACCTCATCATTCGGAAATTCCAATAGATAGTTCCCAAATTCTTTATCATAGTCTTTTATCGTCAGATAACCGCTTTGGTATATCAATGGAATCGGGTTATTGGCATCCACTCTGTATTCTGTAAATGAAGAGGCGGAGGCTTCTACTCCGTCAATCAATGTACGCAGATCGTATTCACTTCTTTGCAACAGTTCCACAAGGAAGGTCGGAGTACCTGTCTGAAACCAGTAATTACTAAATTTATATCCGTCAAAAACGTTGAGAACGCTAAATGGGTTGAATACTCCTTCTGTAAACTCGCAGAAATGATAGCCATCATACAAAGCTTTCATCTTATGAAATGTCTCTTCTGGAGTCAACTGATTCGTTTCTGCCAGTTTCTGTAGTTCCGGAGTAAAAGTATCGATTAATTCTTGCTTAGTAATACCACATACTGTAGCATACTGAGGCTTCATGCTAATATCATTTAGTTGGTTCAGGTCACTGAATACACTTACTTGTGCAAACTTTGTCACTCCGGTGAGGAAAACAAAACGCAAATAACGGTCGTAACTTTTTAGTACACCATAAAAGGCTTTTAGCGTCTGGCGATAATTATCCAGCAAAGACATATTGTCCAATGCTTGTAGCAAAGGTTTGTCATATTCGTCTACGAGTACCACTACACCACATCCCGTTTGCTCACTGGCACGACTAATGACATAACCCAATCGTTCTTCGGGGCTACGATCTTTTTTCTCATTACCATACAGACATTCCCATTTCTCCAAATGCTGGTTGAGTATAGCGATTAAATCGTCGGGTGTTTCATATTTCTTGGCATTTAAGTCCAGATGAAGTACCGGGTATTGTTTCCATTCTGTCTCTATTTGTTCAATAGCAAGCCCTTCAAACAATTCCTTTTTCCCTTTGAAGTAAGACTCAAAGGTAGAAAGCAACAAGCTTTTACCAAAGCGGCGGGGGCGGCTCAGAAAATAGGGTTTTCCTGTATTCGCTATTCTCCACACAAAAGCAGTCTTATCTACATATAAGTAATCATCTCTACGAATATCTTCAAAAGTCTGTATCCCGATGGGGAGTTTACGCAATACACTGTTCATGGTTATTTTTTATTTATTGACCATTCAAAGATACTCATTATTTCCATAAACCATTTCCTGCTTGGGCTAAATTTAAAATACAATAGTAAGCATACAAAATTGGTTTATTGATAATCTGTGTTTGTAAATAGTAAATGGATTAAGGTAATGTGTTGATAATCAATGCTTATAAAAGTGTACACTCTTGTATAACTAAAGTGTACATTCTTGTAGTGCAAGGTTGTACACTTATGCATAATATGATTGTACACTTTTGCAATCTCTCTTCATTTAATGAATACAGATAGCTTAAATTACACAGATTTTAATAAAACAGAATAGGGTGATAAATAGAAACGATCCATTATCACCCTATAATATTATGACTCTATAACTTTATGTTACATCATCTTTTTACCAGGAACGTCCTTTGAATACGTCTGACTGATCCAATGGTACAATATTACCGCTCAGTGTAATTGTATTGTTGTTGAAGTTCGGGTTTACAGTAACAGTGGCATTATTACCTCCATTGGTCAGTGAAATGAATATCTGAGCTGAAATTCCGATACCCTGTACACTAAATGAACAGTTAACATTACCCTTTTTGTCCGTTGTAATTTTCATATCCGATGCGTTACCGTCTACTGTTACACCACCAATTCCGTTAGGACCGGGGTATGGAGTATTGAAAGCAACCTGTACAGTAGATTTCTGACCATTCATCATCACAAAGTTTGTAGTCGTTGATACAAAAGCACTCTGTCCGTTACGGAAGATCACCTGATCGGCTTCGAGCACGAACTGTTTGTTTTTCAGTGCTTGTACAGCCTGCTGATAAGCTACTGCGTCGGCTACTTGTTCTTCTGCTTTCAGTCTTGCTCTTTCTGCGTCTCTTTGTGCTTTACGATCGGCGCGACGTACGGCTCTTTCTGATTCCTGTGCATACATCATGGTAGATGCACTTACCAATACTAATGCTAATAATGCAATAAACTTTTTCATAACTTTTTTTTGTTTAGGTTTAATAACGTTGTTCGTTATTGCAAAAACAACATATAGCAAAGATTGTTCATGAACGTTTCACAATTTTATGAAGTAGTTAAGTTTGTCTATCAGGGGCAAGTAGTTTAGTGGTTATCACTTCATTAGTAGTTAAGTAGTGGATAACCTTGCCACTTGACTCCTGATTAATTCACACATCAATACCTGTGAATGTTTTCAGGGCATACCCTATAAGAAAGCTTATTCCGGCCACACTGAAACTGAGTACGGCCATTTCCATAAAACGTTTTCGGAAACTTTCACCACGTGCCACCGAGTAGTAATAATTGAACAATGCTATAATAATAAGTGCCATAGCCAACATTACTCCCAATGCTATCAGTACATTGCTGATTAAAATGAAAGGAGTTACCAGTGCAACTACCGTAATGATATAAGCAATACCTGTGTAGATGGCTGCCTTTGCCGGATGTTTGCTCTTATCACCTTCCGATTTGGTAGACAGGTATTCCGATGATGCCATAGACAGTGCAGCAGCAATACCGGTAATACTTCCTGTCAGTGCTATCAGTTTATGGTCACTCAGTGCCAGGGTGAAACCTGCCAATGCTCCGGTAAACTCTACCAAAGCATCATTTAGTCCCAATACCACAGAACCCATATACTCCAACCGTTCTTCGTTTATCAGCCCGATGAGCTTTTCTTCGTGTATCTCTTCTTCGCGTGACAAACGCTGTAAATCTTCACATTCAGTATACCGGGCATACTCCTGATGGGCACTGTTTTCGCTGGATTCCATAAGTTTAATGGCAAATGTGATACCCAGGATGCGCGCTAACCAATAGTATTTGGCAATACGCCAGCGGTTGGGCTTCACTTCGGTATTCGTATACTTTTTGAGTGTATAGTAATGGGCTTTCTCTTCGGCAGAGATCATGCGTAGTACCTTGCTGTTGGATGTGTTTTTTTCAATAGAAGCCAGTCGGTCGTACACAATACTTTCAGTATACTCATTTCGCTGGAAACGAATAAATTTTTTGAGATCTTTTGAGGTTAAATTCATGTTGTCTTATTTTTATTTCTTAGCTTTCGGGCAAAGATACTACAAATAGACTAAATGTATTCTCTATCTGTTAGTATAGCAATAAAATTTATTAAAAGTTTTCGCTCTGTTGGATTTTTGATAGTACATTTGATCATTAATTGAAATTATTGATATCATGAAGAAGATAGTAACTTTTGGAGAGGTACTTTTGCGTCTTACCACTCCCGGCAATCTGCGTTTTTCACAATCCCGTGACTATGTAGCTACCTTTGGTGGCAGCGAAACGAATGTAGCGGTTTCTCTTGCCAACTTTGGGATACCGACCGAATTTGTAACCCGTTTGCCCGATAATGATATAGCCCGTGCCTGTATCAGTGATCTTCGTTCACATGGACTCCGTACGGATGGTATTATTTATGGTGGCGATCGTATGGGAATTTATTTTCTTGAAAACGGGGCTTCTTTTCGTAACTCAAAAGTAGTATATGACCGGTCGGGTTCTTCTTTCTCTACCCTTCGCCCGGGTATGATAGACTGGGAGACTATTTTTGCTGATGCCGGATGGTTTCATTGGTCGGGAGTAGCCGCTGCTTTGTCACAGGATGGTGCCGATACTTGCCTGGAAGCTCTTCAGATGGCAGACCGGATGGGACTAACGATCTCCTGTGACTTGAACTACCGGAAAAATCTGTGGAAATATGGACGTACGGCAGCTGATGTGATGAAACCGTTGGTACAGTATAGTGATGTGATATTTGGTGCGGAATCTGAATATAAAGAGATATTAGGTATTGCTCCCGTAGGTTTTAAGGCTGTAAACACAGATTATCGACTCAATCTTGAAGGTTTTGAAGAGGTCGGAAAGCAAGTAGCAGAACTGGTTCCCCGTTGCAGGAAGATGTTTCTTGAGCTACGCAATTCTTTATCTGCCAATCACAACTTGCTTGCCGCTGTGCTTTATTCCGATGGATCGTTAAAGCATACGGGGATTTATGATATTACTCACGAAGTAGATCGTGTAGGTACGGGAGATGCTTTTGTTGGCGGACTCATCTATGGTCTGCTCACTTATCCCGATGACGATCAGAAAGCATTGGATTTTGCGTTGGCAGCTTCCTGTCTGAAGAATACTTTCTATGGAGACTTCAACCTGGCAACAGTTGCCGAAGTAGAAGCACTGATGAATGGTGACTCTTCCGGCAGGGTACAGCGTTAACTTCGGAGTAGATGGCGCCTTTGCCACCAGTAACGGATAAAGAGTGCTCCGGTTGCGATCAGAGCCAATGACAATCCGGTATAAAATACGGATATGAAACTGGTGGGTAACAGGTGCAGACTTCGTATGCTGATGCCTAATGAAATCATGAAAATCATGACAATCCAGCTCTTTACATCGAAAAAAGAGAAGGGACAATTCTTTTCCTGTTTCTTTTGGGTGATGCGTTCGGTATGTTTATAATATAGTCTTCTGAATATAAGAATGAAGAATAGAAGGAACACTACTGTGGCTTCACCCATTTTGAACAGCCAGTATTGAGAATCATTGAGCCATGTCACGATTCCTATTCGCAGTATATTTGCCCCTGCCACTATCCATACGATACCGGCAGTAATCAGTAAAACTTGTCTGTTGACTCCGTATTTCATACATTAAATTTATAGATTGATGCATTAAACAACAAATAGAACTACCATTTAGGTTCACTTACGTGAGAAAAAAGTGATAAATAATGAACAACTGGTCAACAAAACACCCGTACCTATAACTCCATACCAACCAAATGCCTGCCAGAAAGTACCTGCCAGAAAAGTCCCCATTGAACCGCCAACAAAGTAAGTAGTCATGAAAATAGTATTGATGCGATTGGAAGCATTAGGACAAAGCTCAAAGATACTGGTCTGGTTGCTCAATTGAATGCACTGCATACCAATATCGATAATAATAATACCTGCTACGATACCCAGATAGGTGTTTTCTCCTGCAAAGAGCAGAAACCACGCAAAAAGTATCAATCCACAACCGATAAAGTTGAACCGGCGGACGCCCACTCTTTTTACGTATTTACCTACCAGTGATGCTGATAATGCTCCGGCTATTCCACAAAGTCCTAACATACCGATAACATTGCTTCCGGCGTGGAAGGGAGCTTGCCCCATTTTGAATGCCAGGCATGACCACATGGCCAGAAAAGAGCCAAATGCCAATGCTGCCCGTATGGAGTAGATTCGTAGCTGTGGGTATTCTTTCAGTAACAGAAACAGTGACTTCATTAATTCACTGTATTTCCCTTTGAATGTGGGTTTTATATCCGGCAGTACTTTAACAACTACCATTCCACATATCAGCATCAGGGCAGCAGCTATGTGGTACATTTCCCTCCATCCGAAGATCTCGCCGATGAACCCGCTGATTACCCGGGAAGCGAGAATACCGGTCAGCAAGCCTGAAACAACAAGACCTACGTTTCGCCCTTTATTCTCAGGTCTGGAGAATTGCGAAGCTATCGGGATGAATATCTGTGGTATTACTGAACAAATACCCGTAAAAAGGGAGGCTATTAATATAACATGTATGTTCGGTGCCAGCGCAATAGTCAATAACGAAACAATCAGTATCGCAAAGTTAATAATGATGATTTTCTTTCGTTGATACAGGTCGCCTAACGGGATGATAAATAAAAGCCCCAGTGCATATCCGATCTGTGTAATCATAGAGATCAGGTTTGTCTTAAACTCTGATACACCCATGTCGTGGCGTATCATGTTCAGTAAAGGCTGGTTGTAGTAAAGATTGGCTACTGATATACCGGCAACAATTGCCAACGTCCAAAGTATGGATGCCGGTAATCCTCCGTTTTCTTTTAAAGTCTGTTTCATGGGCGCAAAGATAGAGAATTGAACCTACTCTACAAAGAAAGTCACCGAAACTGTATTTCCTTCATTGTCTACTGCCGTTATTGTGTGTTTTCCTGACGAGGGGAGTAGGGATATCTTGTGAAAATCCTGTGTCTCGGCCAGGTAGTTATTGTCTAAATGCCAATATACGGTAGCTTTGGGAACGCTATGCACCAGTTCAAAAGTCAGCTGGCTTTTGCTCCCGTCCATTTGTTTGGGTAGAAATATGCGGGCATTCATGGTGGGATAGACAAACTGCATCGGACGGAGAATATCTTCCCCGCATCCGGGCTTGAAGGGAGGCAGAGGTTTGTATTCCGGGTGGCGTTGTTTGTAATACCATTCCCAGACAGGAGGTAGGGTGAACCAATTCTTTTGAATGGCAGCCTCTGTATTGATACAGCTTTCGTAGATACGTTGCGTTCCGTCTGCCGATAGGTTGATTCGGTGGTGATAGGGACATGCTTCGGTTTTGAGTCCGGCAGGAAGTATCAGTATGGTGTCTGTTTCTTCACAGAAGCGTCCTTTCAGATGTCCGGACAGGTGACAAACCTCTGCGTCTACAAATCCTTCAGAAGGTCTGACGAACCAGGGGGACGATGGTAACAGATTAAATACGTCGAACATGACCGGCCCTGCAGTGCGTGCCCCGACAAGTCCCGGTTTACCTTCTCCGGTAGCATTACCCACCCATACACCTACGGCATAGCGAGGGGTGACTCCTACTGCCCATGCATCGCGAAAACCATAGCTGGTTCCCGTTTTCCAAGCAATAGTCTGCATGGAAGGAATAGTACGCCAATCAATCTCTTCCGGTCGGTTTACTTCTTTTATGGCTTCAAAAGTCTGCCATACGGCACAGGGAGAAAAGGATGAAGTTGGGACAACGGACGAGGCATTGTGGGCGGAGTCGGAAAGTAATAAAGAGCAGTCTGTTTTATCTAATCCTTTCAGACAGCGTGCCATGTCTGTATAGGCACAGGTGATATCCCACAAAGTGCCCTCGGCACCTCCTAAAATAAGGGAAAGCCCATAATGGGAAGCAGGACGGGTGAGAGTACTGATTCCCGTTTGTTTCAGGAAGTTGTAAAATTTAGGGACGCCGTAACGTTGCAACATTGTTACGGTAGGGATGTTGAGTGAACGTGCCAGTGCTTCGGAGGCAGGGACGGCTCCTTCAAACTGCTGGCTGAAATTCTGTGGAGCGAAACCATTGATGTTAATCGGGATATCAGGCAATAAAGTATGTGGGAGTATACTGCCTTCCTGTAACATAGCGTAATAAAGGAAAGGTTTGAGAATGCTTCCCGTACTGCGGGGGGAACGGATGATGTCTACCTGATTGCCGCTGTTTGTTTTATTGAAATGTACATTACCGCAATAAGCTATGGGCTGATTTTTCTGAACATCAATGACTAATATGGCTATGTTGCGGATATCACTACGGGAAAATTCACCATTCCAACGTTCTATCAGTTCTTCTATCTGCAGCTGTATTCCCCGGTCGATGGTACTTACAGAATAGTTGCCGTTTCTCGTTTGGTAGAAGTAGTCAGTGAGATGCGGAGCAATCTGTGGTAGTGGTTTGGGCTCTTGGGGCAATGGCTCGCTGAGGGCAAGTTCGTAGCTTGAATCATCCAGCACTCCTTTTGTGTGTAACCGTGTGAGGAGGCGGTTACGTTTATCGAGCAATGCCTGCCGGCTTTTGGAAAGATGAATCATGGCAGGAGAATTGGGAAGTACGGCGAGCATAGCTGCTTCTGCCCATGACAGATCGTCTGCCGAATGGCCAAAATAACGCCAGGCAGCGGCATCCAATCCTACTACATTTCCTCCAAACGGAGCGTGGGAAACATATAAAGAGAGTATCTTCTCTTTTGAATAACGGAACTCTAACCGGGTAGCCCATATCATTTCGATAAATTTCTCGCTGAAGGTACGAGGATTGTTGCGAGCCAGACGGATGGTCTGCATCGTAATTGTACTACCTCCACTGATAACTCGTCCGGCTTTTAGATTCTGATAAGCTGCTCTTCCTATTGACACTGGGTTAACTCCCCAATGGTGAAAAAAATGGTTATCTTCAAATTCAATGAAGCAGGCTTGTATCTTTGCCGGAGTCGTAGTACGGGGAGGAAAACGCCATTGGCCGTCCGGGGCAATACGTGCCCCGAGAAGCTCATTATTCCGGTCGGTCACAACGGTAGAGTAGGGGACATGGAATAGTTGCCGGGGAAGGCAAAAGATATACCCTATTAACAGGAGGGTAATGATCCCTCCCCCTATCATTTTACCCTTCTTCCTTCTCTTTCCTTCTTCCCTCTCCATTCTCCCTTCTCTTCCCCTCTTTATTCAACTACTACTTTTCCGGCCTGAGTCCTTGTCTGTGCTCCGGAATCGTACATTGCTTCACACTGGATAGCAGGTAATATGAAGGTTCCTGCATAGGTTGCCTGCAATCGTATGGTGAAGGTTTTAGACTGTCCCCGTTTCAGATTGAAATAGGTAAGTACACGGTCATCGCGGATATCCCGATAGGTATAACTGTTGTTCGTATCAGTACTTGTGGCTTGTTCCGGATGGTCTATCATACGTTCATTATATATCTCCCAACCCGATGGTATGATATGTGTCAGTGCCAGGTCGTTGTAGTCGGAAGTTCCACTGATGTTGGCTACCGTAACTACTGCCATAAAGTCTGTACCTTGTTTGATCGGATTAATGGAGATAGCCGTACCGTTCATATCAGTATATCTCACATCCAGACGTAAATTATTTGCTATTGCAGGTAAAGTATCATTCAGTAATTGTGTCCGGGTGATAAGATCTACATTTAATGCTCCTTTTCCATTATTTTTCACTGTAACTTCACCTCCACCAGGAGCAGTGGCAAGTGTTTTCTCAAACACGGCTTTGGCAGATTTTACAGCGGGTTGTTGTTTGCCATGCAGTGTCCACGAAAAGTCAAGTGTGCCTGATAGTTTTTCGGCCAGTCTGCCCATTGCCATTAGAGCAAATGCAGTGGATTGGGTACTGAACCACTCTTCACGGGATAAACTTTGTGATACTCGTTGTGCCTGTGCAAACGCTTCCCGTTCACGTCCCATTAATAGCAACGTTTCCAGTATCATAGATTCATCGCGGTCATAAGATCCGTATACATAGCTTCCTGCAGAAGAGGAATAAGGCTCTACTGTAGTCTTGGCATTAAATACCAACTCATTAGCAGCTTTCATTTTTCCGTTTAAGGCGTATGCTGCCGCCAGTCTCCATTTAGCTTGTAAAGAGAGAGTTTGCTCCATCTCCTTCAGGCGGTTCATGGCCCCGTGTTCCGGTGCTCCTGCCAATGCCAGTGTGTATAGTCTGAACGCTTGTTGCAAATCTGATTGCCAGTAATATCCGGTATCCTGTTGAGGTGTACGCCAGTTTTGTGCAGCCGAACGTTGGAAGCGCTTCCACTTATTGAGTACATTGGCATTTACGGCATATCCTTTTTCCTGTGCCATTATCAGGAACATTCCGGCGTAGGAGGTTATCCATTCGTTGGCAGAAGCACTCCCCGGCCAGTAAATAAATCCTCCGTTGGGTAACTGACGGGCATACAGTTGTTTGATTGCTTCCTGTACATTTGCCTTTATTTTTTGAGATTCGGTTTCGTCTACTGCTTTGAACTGACTGATAAACAGGAGTGGGAGAGCCTTGGAAGTTAGCTGTTCTGTACAGTAGTGCTGGTAGTTGTACAAGAAGTCGAATCTACGGCTGATATCTACCGACGGGATACGGGATACTTCCAGCTTGACACTGTTTTCCGGTGAACGACTGCCTAACCTATAAGATAGTTCACAACTTTGCCCGTTTTCTATCCATTTACTTTCACGCAGTGTTACCGCCGGATTAGGATTACGTACCTCTATCTCAATTGTTTCCGAGACTTTCTTCCCGGCTCCTTCGGCTGTTACGCGAAGGGTTGCTTTACCGGATTTGTTACCAGTCTTTAGTTTGAAGAAAACTAACTGGTCACCCGGTTTCACGAATGAAACCGATTGTTGGGAGGCACCGCTGATTTGTGCACCACCCGATGCTGAAACGGATACTTTTACATTCTTCACTTCTTTCTCCATGGCAAATACATTGACCGGGAGTGATATCTCCTCTTGTGTACTGAGCACGCGGGGTAATGTTGAAAGAATCATGAGTGGGGTACGTACCGGAGTTGTCTTTTCTGCCCGTCCGTATGCTCCGTTTTCTCCTGCCACCACCATGGTACGTACTGAACCTACGTACATTGGAAGCGTGATTCGGTGTGTCTGGCTTTTACCCTTGCCAATGCTGAACGGACCGATAAAACGTACTACCGGTTTGAAACGGTTTGCTTTGGTATCTGCCGGTTTTAATGTTTCATCACCTCCGGTACTGAACAGTGAACTGTAACTACCTGTATAGGCTCCCAACACATTGTCATACATGTCCCATGTACGAATGCCTAATGCTTCCCGTGCATAAAATTCGTTCCACGGATCAGGTGTTTTGAAGTTGGTAAGGTCAAGTAATCCATCGTCTACGATAGCCAGTGTATACGTCATTGGTTTACCTGTCTTTTCGCTTACTGTCACATTGAATTCCGTTTCGGGACGAAGTACGTCGGGCATCTGAATTTGGGGCTGGAGTACAGTTTCTTTATTAGTCACAAATACCGGCATTACTCCGTACATACGGATGGGTAAATCATTTACAGTTTGTGCATGTGGTTGCAGCAGGCTGATGTGCAGATAGACATTAGGTGCCATTTCCGGGGTCACTTTGAACTGATATTTGGTGTCTTCTTTACCAGATACATCCAACCATTCACGTTGTAATACCTCTGAGCCGTTTTCCAGAGCGATAAGTGCTCTGCCTCCTGCTGAGGCAGGGATAATGGCAGTTACCGTTTCACCTGGTCCGTAAGATTCTTTATCGAGAGAGAAAGCCAACATTTTGACGCCGCTCGGATCAGTCTTACTGGAACGTCCGCGCCATTCGGGCCAGTCTACGTAGACTGTACCTCCGGTAGCATGTCCGCTTTCTGTGTCTTTCACATACACCAGATAACGTCCCCAATCGGGATAGTTGATGCGGAATCTGAAACTGCTCTTTCCGTTTATGGTATTCAGCTTTCCGCTGGCTACAGGGGTATAAGAACTACTGTTGACATAAGTCTCAAACGATTCTCTGGAACTTTCCCACCACCAACTCCAACTGATGCGGTAAATCTTATATTCAAGTCCCGAACGATTTACAGGTTTTCCTTCCGGATTCACGGTGACGATGTCAAATACATGATCCTTATCTGTCTCGATATATTTACCTTTAGGCTGATTGAGGTTGATGCCTACGTACGAATTGAAAGGAGAAAACGGAACACTTGTTGTGTTGATACTGGCATCTCCGCCCGGTTCGAATACCCGGGTAGTAATATTGGCTTGTAGCATACCCGGTGCATTTCCCGATTCGGGTAGTTTGAGGGTGAACGATGCATTTCCGTTTGCATCCAGCATGCCGCTGAATACGTCCATGCGTGAAGAGGTGAACTCTGTTGCCGGATTATTGAATATATATTGTCCGTAATTCTTGAATTGCGTATTGACTTTGGAGAGTGACATTTCGACTTTTGTTTTCAGTCTTGAAGCCTGGGCACCTGTTAGCCATGCTGACGACAAAGTAGTACGTATCTCTCCATCCGAGGCTTTGAGTATCTCTCCCTGAAGCTGTAGATTGATTTTCAGACGGTTGGGCTTTACCGTTTCTATTCGTAGTGACTTGTGAAAGGCCGTTCCTCCAACCTTCACGTAAGCATTCCATAGTCCGGTAGGATCTTCTGCTCTTGTTGGTACGGCGAAAGTATACAGCCCGTTTACTCCGTTAGTGGAGATTAACTTATTGTAGAATTGTCCCCGCGGATTGTAAATTTCCAATGCTACGGGGTGTTTATCCGGTATCCGGTTGTTGCGGTCTTCAAGCATGAACGAGATGTGTAGTGTATCGCTGGGACGCCATACGCCTCTTTCGCCATATACAAATCCTTTTAATCCTTTCTGTATATCTTTACCGCCTACGTCAAAACGACTGACTGACTGTTCTTCCCCGTCTGCCACCCGTACATATGCTTTTTGCTTTCCGGCTTCTGCCACAACAATGAAAGGCACACCTTTAGTCTCAATGACAGTGAATCCGTTTTTGTCGGTTTCGGCTTTACCCACTGGCTGTAGCTGAAAATTGTAAGCTGTTACTATAGCTTTCTCTACTGGGGTAGTATCTAATATGTTATTTACAGTAATCCACAATTTGTTGACCGAGTTTCGCTTTACAATCATACCAAGATTGGATGCCAGAACATTACATGCAGCTGTTCGGTCTGCTCCCATATAGTAAGATATATGGCAGGGGTTGTCGCGCTCTTCCCAACGATATTGTCGCCAGTCCATTCCTTCGGAACCGTTGTAATAATAGTAGGTCTGCGGAGTATCCCACACAGCTTCATCTTCTTCTGACAGTTGTTCGGAGGATAGTTTTGTTAACTGGTCCGAACTTTCGGAGAATTGTAATTCTTTGTCATCTTCTCCGCATGGATAGGCCGAATAGGCTTGTTTGAACGAAAGGGTGATCCGGTAGATGGCTCCCGGTTCCTGATTGATCAGTCCGGAGAGGTCAATAGAATAATCTTCCCATTTGCGGATGTCTTTAGACGGGTCTTTATCCAGATGTAATGTCTTTTTATAAACCAACCGTCCGGACCGTCTCAATTCGTTGGAAGATGAAAGAGTGTTTGTCTGCATAAACATCAGTACATTGCTTTCAAATATACGGATCACATTCAAGTCAACAGCATGCAGGCTGACAGCCCGGAAAGGGATAATCAGATTTTTGGAATCGGGCAAAATGGCAGCATCTGTACGTAGTTCCACTTGTGGTTTCAGGCTGGGTTGACTGAAGGAGATAGAATGGGAGGTGCCGAGTTTTTTTCCTTTCCTATTTTTTATACCTTCATAGATTCTCAGTGTGAGTTTATTGGAGCGATTGGGCTCGAAGTATATGTTTACTTTGTCATTGATTACCTGAAATGTGTACGAAGAGAGTTCCGCGATTTCAATGAGTCCCTTTAGGTCCTGTGTGGTAGATACGGGATCGGAGAACGAAATTTGTATTCCGTTCTCTGGTTGCTCTATGCGTTGTGCAGACATGAAGCGGAAGATATCTTTTGCCGGAATGGTCACCTTCTCAACAATTTTCCGGTCTATACCTGCCACTTTTCCGTTCAATGTTATTTCCAGATCGTAATCTTCCTGTGCTCTCGGTATACGGTTGATGCTGAAACTGTATCGCATCGGATTTCCTGTGCCTCCTACAGAAATGGCATAATCTGAAGAACTATTTCCATTAACTGAGATCATTTTCTCTACTTGTACGTTGTCAATCTTGTCGCTGAAACGTATTTCTCCTTTAACAGAAGCGTAATCGGGGGCAGCGGCAGTTATGTCGAGTGGTTCCATTGCCAATGAGAAATCCTTCTCTTGTACCCGAAATGAGAAATTAAACTCTTTCAGACGTTTGTCTACTTTTACAAAGTCTCCCAGTTGAAACGAAGCCTCATACATTGTTCCTGGTTTAAGCGCTCCTTCTTCGGGCAGGAATTCTATTGTGTTATTGCTTATCCAATATGTTTTTCCTTTCAGTGAAGGCGAAAAGCGGAATGGATTCTCTTTGAGTTCGTTATTTAAATCTACTACGGGCTGATCTTGGGTCAGTTCTATTCGTATGGGTGAGGATTGCGATATTACCCCGCCTGTATAGGCATTTACATAAGGTGTAAACTCCGAAGAAGGAACAAGTTCTTTCTGACTGCCTGCACATGAGCTCAGACTTATGATGATGAACAGAAGAACAGAATACGCGGCTGGAATCATTGTTGTTCGTTTCATGGTAAAGGTATTAAAAGTTTAGTGACCAAAGATAATGAAAATATGCCTTTTACTATATTGATTCATCTAAAAAAATAAAACAGTTTTTGATTGGGGGGATATCTTTTATCAGGGCAATCGCACCAATTTTAGGTTCAATTGCCCATCGCTTGGCGTACCTCCCCGTGCGGGAAGCACTCAAAACTGATAAATAACTGAAGGATTTTTCTTTATTGCGGCAAGAATAAAATAAAATATTGATTTTCAAAAACTATCTTATAATTATTCTTTTCTATAAATTCATTTACCACCTGGCTCTTTTTATTACTTTTAAAAGTACCTGCTTCCACTCCGCAATCAATCAGATAGTTCTCATTCGGTGCTCCGAACTCTTTTCCTATGCTATCAAATTTTTGTCTTAATATAGCTGGAAGTGGACCTTTGTAATTGTTTAGTTTCTGTTTTAGTAGCGGTGCACTTAGTAATTCCGGCCAGGAACATCCGATAAATGGTCTGGTTCGTGTCATATAATTAATGGCGGGTATACTGCCGTAAGCAAACAGGCAGTCATCTTCTTTAATATATGGCTTTATCCCTGCTAACAAATCATTTATTATCCCGGCTCTTTCATGGGAAGTATAAACATGTTTCGTTCTTTCGTTCCGGATAGAGAACCGCTTTTCGAAAAGTGGGCCTCCGTCAAAGTATACTCCGTCTGTTATAGTTTTTACTCCACATATTAGAATGTATATACCCAAGGTAAGCAATAACGTCTTCCTTACCGTTTGTACAGATAAAACGGGCGGAAGAATTTTGTTTTTTATGGAAAAGTAGAACGAGATGGCCATAGGTAATCCTAACCAATAGATAATACTTCCGTTATTGTACATTCCCCCATCACTGCCAAGTGGTATGATCAGGATCATAGAAAGTCCTGCCCATGATAACATCTTGATTGCTTTGTCATTATTCAAAAAGATATTTCCTGCTAACCCTATCAGACTGAAAGCACAGAGGATAATTACGGCATTTTCTCTATAGAAAAGAATGCCCAATACTATGAAAGCAATGATTCGGATAGGTAATTGTAACAGAGCATTTCTTACATATTTAAGAGACAATAGAAGAACAGCATAAAGTAAGAGTATTTTCGCTCCGAACTTGAAAACCAGATAGTAGATTCTCACCTGAGCAAATATCATATTGGCCAGGGTATGGGAACTTGTTCCGCTATCGTCTCCCGCAGCAGAGGTCAGTTCGTGCAAATTATGAATGAAATATTCATAATGCCCTAAAATTTTCATTAGTAAAATAACACCTATAATTCCTGTGATGAACGAAAGTGTAAAGATCAGGCATCTGCCGGCACAACGACGAGCACTTTCTTTATAATAAAGTTTATGCAGAATTATAAGCAGAATAATGCCATAATCGAGTATATTCGGAATACGTGCAAAGGTGTTTAATGCAACTATAATTCCACTGATAATGAACCATAGATTATTATTACTTCTTAGCCCTTTAAATAAATAAAACACAGCAAGTACATATAGAAGGCATGTCATCAGATCATTGTAGAAAGCCATAGGTAGACCTACATAAGAAATAATAACCAGTAAAACTCCAATGATTATAGCCGATACATGGATATGTTTACGGAGCAGTCTATATACCAGATAAACGGTAATCATATTGTTTACTACACCCAATAAACGTATATCGAATATCCCTGCATCAGGAAATAAAGCAATGAAAGTTCCTCCTACAACTCCGCTTAGATAGTACATGAAGTTATATTCCACACTTTCAGGAGCTTTGAAGATATGATCGTAGAAAGTCATATAGAATCCTGAATCACATAACTCGAAGCCCCAAAAGACAGATATTAATTGATAAACTATAAGGAGAAGACAAGTAATTCCGAAAGCTTTTCCCGGATTGTTTTCAATAAGATGATATAATTGAGAGATTGTTTTCATTAGAGAGAAGTTTATTATATATCCCTGATAAATGAGAACTCAGATTTAACTTTATACTTCTTTAATAAGAATCATATGCAAATATAGTCATTGTTGTTAACATAGCAACACAATGGAGAGTAGATTATCAGTGTATTGTTAATGTAGCTATGTATTGTTGGCAAAGAGAAATAACAGACATGATATACGTGAACTAGAGTTTGAAAAATTAGATATATGTTAAATAATAAAATATACTAATTGCATTTCTTAATGATTTTTTTGTTAATAAATTAGAGCTATGTGCCATCACTAATTTTACTTTTTATTTTTTTTTAACCATAAGCTACATTTGTTTTTTGTACATTTGAAATGATGCAGGATGATAAGATACATCTTTATGTTCGAATATTTTGGAAAAGAGAGAAACTCTTTTTTAGGTGTCATTGAGACAAAAACCAGTACATAGAAGAATTAAAACCAAGGATTATATGTTTATTAATAGACAAAGAATTTATTTGCCTCTATCTGTTCTATTTATGTTTTTATTGTTAACTTCTTGTTTTGACGAGAAGTTTGAAACGAATGCGAAGGAGGGCCATGTGACGATAACGGGTATTAATACCCGTAGTTATGAGGGCTCGAAGCCGGGAGATGGCATTGATGATAAAGTTGAAACGCTTCGTGTATTGGCATTTGATAAAGCTACTAATATATGTAAAAGTAATGTTTTTTATTATGGTGCTGTGTTGGCCGGAACTACCTTGCAGCATCCTATTAAACAAGGAGAATATAATTTTATTTTTCTGTGTAATGAACCTCTCTGTCAGGATATCCAAACATTACTTGATGGTATTAATCACTATGATGATGTAAAGTCAATTGCATATCCGGCAGAGTTTTTTAATTCGGATTATATTATTCCTATGATAGCAGAAAACGGAGGTGTAAAAGTGTTGGCCGGAGGAAAAATCGAAATAAACAGCGTTGTAAGTACAGAACTGGTTGTAAAATTAAGACGACTTGCTGCCCGTATTGATGTTGTCTTAAAATCTAAAATAGATTTGGGAGATTTCAATTCTACTGTATTCGAAGGGGTTACTCTCTCGAATCTTCCAGATCGCGTGTCGTTGGTACATGGCTTACCCAGTGATCCTGTATCTGGTTGGGTATATGATGATCCAACTTTAACTTACAATGGAACAGCGATAACCAGAAATGTAATACGTAAATTTACACTTAATGATAATGCCGGTTATTTTGAGATAAATCCGGCTTTTCTAACTTCTGCGGATAAAGCGAATGATTTGGTTTGGGCAGCCAGAATAAAAAGAGTAATCGTTCCTTCCAGTTATTTTGCGACAAAAACGATGGAAGCAAATGCAGTTGATTTTACAGTTAATATGATAAAAGATTATAGCCCTTCATGTAAATTGCAAATTTTATCTGATCCGGATTATAGATTACCGGCAAATGCCCGGCTCGATTTAACGGCTGTCATAAAAGCACCTTTGGAAGTAAATATAAAGCCTTCTCTATGGATTCCTGATGATAATGATTGGGAGATAGTGGATAATCGTATCTTAAATGTATCTCATAAAGAAGTTAAAATGACAGACTTGAACGGGGTTCGTATTTCTTTCTGGTCGAATATGCCGGTGGTACGAGTGTTGAATACTGTGCAAAAGCAGGGAGAGGCTACGAAACGTATTACTAATGAGGTTTTTAACTGTTTGGCAATAGATGAAATCAATAATTCCAATCCTTACCGGTTTTATTTTGATCCGCTGACTGGTAGTGGTTATATGGATTTGTTGATTGATGGTACAAATACGGTTGTCGGTTCTCCACATATCAGAACTGAGAATATGACTGGTACGTATACGTTGACTTTGTCAGCGGAGGAACAAGATGGAAAAAATGCTTTGCAGCGGGAAATAAAAGTGGTGGTAACACAAGAAGGTTTACGCTTTGTTAATGATCCCACTAAAAACGGACAAGGTTTGTTTAATGGAGTCTTTTTTAAACACAATCAGAAAGGTGAACGTATCATTACTGGGCAACATGGTGTAAACTGGGACTGGTCAGTGGAGGTGCCTGCTGAGTTTCGGGATTGGCTGGTAGTAAGTGCAACCCCCAGTTTTGATCCGGGGGTAGGAACCGAATCACCGGAAGATGCTGAAAAATACCATGTAGTCCCAAATCAATATAAAGGGGAAACAGGTTATAATATTACAGGTCTTAAAGGTCGTATTTATTTCCGTATTGGCGTAAAAGAAAGCGCTAATTTTGTAGCAAATAAAGATGCAACTCCAAAGTTTGGATATGTTAATTTGAAATATCGCCTTTCTGCTACGTGGTCACCGACTATGATTATCTATGTCCGGCAGGGAGAAGCGCCACATTATATATATGGTCCGGATGATCCGATTCCGGGAGAAGTGTATAATGGCTGGAATGGTGGAACTTTGATAAGTTCAGAAGTCAGAGAGGATATGCGTCTTTTAGCTGCAGATTCGCGCAATCTTGGGGCTGCGGAGTTTTCACCTCTTAATTTAACAACGGAAGGATTGGCTGGAAATGGAAATCCTGCCCATGAAAATGTTGGTATAAGGGGGGCTCGTTTCGTTGATTTTCCTTCGCAGGCAGGTGCCTTTTTTCAGTGGGCGATAGATCTGGGATCTTCTACTGATTATAGTAGTTATTATCGTAGAGCTTATAATCCAACAAAATCATTGAATAGTACGGCTTTCCCGTGGGGATACGCTGAATTCCCTATTATGTGGGATGGAGCTACCGGCATATCAGTGTATAAAAGTCAATTTGAGGTCTGTCCTCCGGGATATCGTCGGCCTACAGATGGATATACGAATAAGATATCTACTAATGGATATTATCCTTATTTGCCGATTGCAGGCTCTTCTGCCACTGATTTTGAAAATCAGAAAGCGGATATAAAGTATTCTGAATTCAGAACTTCTTTATTCTTAGTGCCTTTTGCGGGGAATGCTTCTTCAAATGCTGATTATAAAACAACCTATGACAATGTTGTTTCAACCAATACAGGGCCGGGAACGTATCCTTATGGTAAAAGTGGAACAGCTCGTAAACAATTGAAAAACACATCTTTTACTTTTTATTCGGATGGTTTTTTTGACAGAAGACCTATAAAAGAAGCTTCTTCGGGTAACTATGGTGTGTCATTAAACAATAGTAGAGCTGCTTATCAGGGAGTACTATACTATAATTTTGATACTTCAAAGAAGATATATCGTTCTGTCTTTTTTCCGGCTACCGGTCGTTTGAATAATATGACAGGTAATCTGGAAAGTGCAGGTAGTACCGGTTATTATTGGTCGTCAAGTGTAGGACCTGGATACAATCGGAGTGAATTGATATCAGGAACAAGTGATAGAAGAATGCGTTATGGAGCCTGGTCACTTGAATCTTCCTATAATGCTCATAACATGAGACTTTCATATCAGGGATTTGCTCAGGCTATCCGTTGTGTGAGAGAGTAAAGTATATTCTATGATAAGTTTTTAATTAATAATATTCTGTGGAGAAGGCGTCGTTTTTATCTATGTCTTCTCTTTTATTTAAATAAATATTTATTTGATTCTTTATCAATTTTCAAAATAGTTTGTGTCAGTAATTCAATGGCATACTCTATATCTCTCCAGTCGCACATATCTGTATGCTCAATCAACCTCCTAAGGGGAGACTACTTTTGTGACAGAGATTGTTGATTGGTTTGTATTTAACTATAATTCAAGTTAATATATTGTATAACATTTTAGGGTGAAACTCTATAATTCTGTGGTCTTATGCAAGCCAAGTTTTAATAACTCTTTTCTTCTGTCTAATTTAATTATTGAAGATAAGTTGAACTTGTTTCAATCACTTTTTTATCTATTTAATGATATTGTATATACTGGTATAGTCTAGTTTTCTGATGGTTCAATATTCAAACATAAACAGTATTTCTATTCTGATATCTTATAACGGTGCTAAAGTTCACAGTGGGTATATAAAGCTATTTTTATGCGGAATTGTACCTGTCAATATTCTGTTTCTTTTGCTTTATCGTCTTAAGTAATGGTTATCCTTGTTCAGTTACAGGGATTTAATCTATAGTAATTGCTTAAATTACTTGCCCAAAGCCTGAGCTACGTCAACCGCACAAGCCACAGTACAACCTACTATCAGATTGTTACCAATTCCTAAGAATCCCATCATTTCTACGTGAGCAGGAACCGATGAAGAACCAGCGAACTGAGCGTCTGAGTGCATACGGCCCATAGTGTCCGTCATGCCGTAAGAAGCAGCGACTCAGTATCTCTGCAAGGTTTAGCAATTAGCTATTAATCAATGCTATAATAGTCAAAGATAAACTCCTTGTTAATAAGTAAAAGAACGAATTATCAAAAAGGGCTGCATTATGGGCTAATTCCCTTTAGACGAGAGTAATCTTTATAGGATTGAGGCCTTAATCTGATTTGCGTATCAATGAAGTATAAGTCATTGTCTATTCCGTAAAGCACATTGTTAGGGACAGCATCAAACACTTCATATTCTTCGTTATGGAATTCGTCTATGTAATCCATTTCAAAGCCAAGAGCTGTCATATATTCTACGATTTCATCTTCTGTAGCTTCACGCTCTGCTTGTATATGAGGTTGGATTAGAACAGCACAAAACTCTTGCTGGCTATTATAGGCAAAGCCTATCATCTGATAGGGTACATTACTAAAGAACTTGTTATGTGCAGAGATGCGAATAAAGAAATTTCCTAAATCATCGCCTGCATATTCAAAGTTATTCAGCTTATATATGGTTGCTGCACCATCGTAAAAGACTTCATTCTCACCTCCTTTATCTAAATAGATGGTAGGGATGTGATTGAAGTCTATCCATAAATCATTTGAATTGGCGAATGAAATTAGTTCTTCGATTTGCCCTCTCTTATAGCTCTCTGTTGGTTCAAGCGTTCCTGCTGCTTCTTTGCTTCTTCTAACGATGCAGGCTGCTTGCTCCAAGATGCTATTGATTGGCGAGTACGCTCTATCCATTGCTTGTGAAATTCATTAATGTATTCCATAATTTGTTATGATTATGAGTTTATGCAAATGTAATCAATTTATGGTTATTGAACAACTTTACAAGTGATATGTTGAACGGGATTGCATCATTTCTACGTGAGCAGGAACCGATGAAGAACCAGCGAACTGAGCGTCTGAGTGCATACGGCCCATCGTATCTGTCATACTATGATAAATAATAGTATATTGCATCCCTGTAACCACTTACTAATCTATCATAGATCGTTATGTTATTGAATGGTCGTGAATAAGTCGCAAATAACTGACCACTAACCTTTGTTATTCAGTTGATTATTTTCTCTTATGGCTCTCTGATAGTCTAAGCGCTTCTACTGTTCGAGTACTAGAGTACTCCTGTGTTGACCATCTAAGATTACAAAGTAACCTTCTGCTTCTGTTAGAACTCTTGATTTACACCTGTGTAACTATTGCTATTTCCATATTTCCAGTATGTTAATCATCTCTCGATTGTATTTAATGAAACAGTTGTGAAACATTAAATTATCAAGTACAAAGGTAATTATTCTTGTAATACATCCCAACCCTGAACAAGCATCCCCGTCAACTTCGTAGAAGGAAATTTATCATAATTAGCTTTTCTCGTATTTATACTTGTTTTTAAATTTATATGTTCGCACATACTTTATATTGTATAAATATATAGATTTTGTTTTTATATCAAAAAATTAGATTATTTTTTGATAAATCTTATATTTGCTGAAAATAAACCAATCCGGATAGATATGAAAATAGACCATAACAGCAATAAACCTCTTCATATTCAACCCAAATATTCCATTGACCGGGGAGGAAGATTATACACGCCAATTATACGATATGCTGGAAACTCAATATAATATAGTGGTAAAGACCAGCAAGGAGGAGATTTCAGCGAGACTTGCAGGGGAATTTATTGCAGAGAAACTGGAGATAAAATCCAATGACCCTATATTAATAAGGAAAAGATTTGTTTATGATGTGAACGGAGTACCTATTGAATATAACATCGGATATTACCGGGCGGATAGCTTTACTTACACAATAGAAGTGGAAAGGTAGAAAATATATTCATACATATTATTTATTATTGTTCAATACAAATGTACTTTTGTACAAAACTGGGTTCTAACTTACTTGTTATCAAAATCATTATTCTTTTGTAGCAGTAGTTTGTTACATTTGAAAGATATGCCGAAACAAGGAATATTCTTTTGTTCAAATAAAAAGAGTTATTTAAAGGAGTATACAATATTGTAATATTACTGAATAAAAAAGGTGTATTAAACGAGTTTCTTGTTTGTACATTTACAAAATGAAATGTAACCCCGGCTATATAGAATACACCGGTGTTGTAATGTAATTGTTTTTTTACTGTTTTTGTGTCATGAGAATAACTAAAATATTTGCAGTACTAATTACTCTGTTTGCGACGGGAACGGTTGTACAGGGTAAAGAGAATATTTTCAAGCTTGAGAACCGCTTTCTTTCCAGACAGCTAAGTATTGAAGATGGTAAATTGAGAACTTTATTTATTGAAAACAAACTTGTTGGAGTAAAACTATCTCCTCTTTCGTGTAATGAATTTGCGTTACGTTTGTCTGATGGTACCGATAAAATCGGTACAGATCGTTTGGTCAATACTGAAGATTTTCGAGTAGAAAAGGTACAAAATTCATCTAATGATAAAGAAAAAAAACAGAGTTATCAGTTCGTATTATATAATAGTAAAGAAGATATGAAAATAATCTTGTATTACGAATTGAAAGAGGAGGAACCTTACTGTCGTAAGTTTATTCAAATTATACCAAACAAGGAGGTGACCATTGAGCAAGTTGATGTAGAATCTATAGCTTTGGAAGATGCTTTTCAGAATTATACAATAAAAAGTATTACTGCACAAGCCCCTTCGCAGTGGAAACCGGGGCTGGGACAACCGATTTACACATTGCAGACCGGTACATTTTGGGGGATGGAGTTTCCGGCGGCTTATAACACCGTAAGCAATAATCTTATATCTTGTAGCTATTTGATTGGGAAAACACTTCAAAAAGGAGAAATTTATACTTCATATAAAAGCGTGGTAGGTATGGCTGATGATGTCAAATATATAGACGATGCTTTCTATACTTATATTAAACGAATTAGGAAACGTCCTCTTCGCTTGCAGATTCAATATAACAGTTGGTTTGATTATGGAAATCGTGTAACAGAGAAACAGTTTATTTCAAGTATTGAGAAAATACAGAAAGAATTGGTGGTTGACCGTAAATGTCCTTCTCTTAGTGCGTATGTGATAGATGATGGATGGCAGGATATTAGTGCTACTGCTGACTGGTCAGATACCGTTTGGACAATAAATAAGACGAAATTTTCTCCTTATTTTTCCGAAAGTGTCAGTGCTGTACACAAAGCTAATTCTCGATTGGGTATTTGGTTAAGTCCGGCTTCCATATTAGGAGGACTTTCTATGGTTCCCAGAATGAAAGAATATGGATTTGAGTCACTTTCTTATGGCATGTCCATGACTGGAAAAACGTATATGGATAAGTTAGAACAGCGTGTGTGTCAATTGGCGGCAAAAGGAATTTCTTATTTCAAATTCGATGGACTTTTCGGACATCTCAACATCCGTGATTTTGAACTCAATGGTAGGGGGACTCCTGCTGTTCCTCAGCTTAACACGGAGGAATTTGCTTCTAACGATCGTAGGTTGAATACTTCCCGTTATGATGAAGTGAAATTATATTATATGACTGCTGCTACGGAAAGATTGATACACATGTTTGATCGTTTGTCTGAAATTAATCCTGAGATATTTATTGCCATTACGAATGGTGCTTATCTTAGTTCGTGGTGGCTGCAATATATTGATGTTGTGTGGCTTATTAATGCAGACGATGCGGCAGGAGGCAGTAACCGTACGGATGAATTAGTGTATAGAGACAATATTTACTATCAAATATGGACAGAAGAGAATACGAAGTTTCCTATAAATGCCATATTCAACCACGAACCTAAGAAAACTAAATTCGATGAAACGGCAGATTCATTTAAAAAATACTTATATATGAATTTGAGTCGTGGTACGGGATTTATTGAATTATATATTAAAACGCATCAATTGTCGTCAAGTGATTGGGATGTATTGGCGGAAGGATTGAAATGGAGTCATAAGTTCTTTCCAACATTCCAACATGTAAAGATGCATGGAGGTTCTCCAAAATATAAAGAAATATACGGATATAGCGGATGGAGTGACGAAATGGGGTATATCTCAATACACAATCCATCGGACAAAGCACAGAAGTATACATTTACATTGGATCGTGTCCTTGGGCTGAATCCGGATAACTCGACAGCTTTTCGTGTCTCTTCACCTATAAGCCAACTTAAAGAAAAAAATATGAAAGAGTTATATTGTTATGGAGAAACTGTTTCTATTGAATTGAATCCCGGAGAGATCGTATTGATAGACTTTGAAAGTAGATAATTGATTATTAAATAAATAGATTTATGAAACGTATACAGATAAATGGATGTTTTCTTTTACTTTGTTTTTGTTTTTTGTCTGTTTCCACAGTTTTTTCTTTTACATCTTCTTTGGAAAATGTACCGGAGGGAAAACGGGATTTATATCGATTGAGGAAACAGTTTCCATTGGTTTGCAACGAAGTAACAGATTTGGATTGGAAGGACTCTGAACGTATGGTTGGACTGATTAAGGTTCGTGCGACGGAAGTATTGGATAAGAAAGAGGCTATCCTTTTTTCGAAGTATGTACATGCCTGGGCTTCTGCCGCTATCTTAAAACATCCCGAAGGAGCTCATTTTAATGAATATATGGATGCTATTTTGGAAAATGGTGTTATTACCCGTATTCCCAAATTGGTATATAGCGACTATGGAATGGTGAGACAAATTCCTTTTCATTTGTTGGCAGCTTTGCCGGCTTGCAGTGACGAACAGAAAAGTCGGTTGATTGAAGTAATTAAACAAGTAGTGGAATTTGATCGTCTGCATCAAGATGAGGCTATAATTAGGCAGAATGTGAATACGGATTATATGTATAATATGTTGCCACATTTGTTTTTTTGTGCATTGTATCAGCCTGATGAAAATCTGGCTGTCAGAGACATGAAGGCTTTCTCGGATTATTTGTCGGCCTGTACGCAATACACATGCGGTGATCGGGATGGGCTCAAAGTTGATGGGACAGGTTTTCATCATAGAACACATTATAATGGTTATATGTATGCTTATAAAACTTGGGTGGAATACATGTACCGATTAAGAGGAACGTCTTTTAAGATTCAGGTTGATGCTTATCGGAGGATGAAAAAGGCTGTAGTCAGTGAGTATTTGATGGCTACTTTACCAACGTCCGGTGATGCACATTACTTTGCTAATAGTATGGCAGGTCGTCATCCGTTTGCGGGCTTGAAAGTTGATTTTGGTGCTGAACTGTTCCGTAATTTGATAGAGATCGGAGGAGATTTGGAAGGAAAAGAGATAGATGAAGATTTGGCAGCTTATTACAATGCTTTTTTTGAAACGAATTATTATAAAGGAATTCGTCCTCATAAATTGGATGGATTTTATCAATTTAATTACAGCCCGGCAGCTGTTTATCGTTATGATAACTGGGTCGCTACTATGAGGTGTCCGACGACCCGCTTTTGGGGGGGTGAATTGTATAGTGGTACGAATCGTTTTGGTCGTTATCAAAGTCATGGTACCTTGGAAATTATGTACGACGGATCTTTGAAAAAGTCGGGATATCCGGATGGATGGGAACGGTTCAGTGGAGAACGAGGTGGTTGGGACTGGAACGTTATTCCTGGGGCGACAACGGTACATTATACCAATTGGAATGAGATGCTTCCCAATAAGGACAATACATCCCGTTTTGACCAGTGGGCTAAAACGACCAATTTTTCCGGTGCTTTGTCGTGGGGAGACTGCGGTATATTTGCCGCTTCATTCGACCAGGGTGATTATTGGGGAGGAAGACGGTTTGAGCCTACCAATTTGTCGTTCTGTAAATCGGTTTTTGCTTTTGATGGTATATTGGTAAGTATGGGGAGTGGGATCGGTTCATACGGAAACTATTCTGATGACTGGATTACTGCTACAAATCTGTTTCAGGCAATAGACTATAAAGAAAATAAAACTCCCGTTGTAAATGGAAAAAAATTGAAGAAGGGAGAAAGCTTGATTTTGTATAATGATAAGAATAACTGGCTGATAAATCCTTGTAGCACAGGATATATCATTCCTTCCGGAAATGATCCTTTGCAGGTTTCTTATAAAGATCAGTATACACCTGGTCCGGAAGGTATTACGGATTCGTCTTTTGGTACTCTTTGTGCAACTAAAGCATATTTTAATCATGGTATAAAGCCGATACGTAAAAAGTATTGTTTTGCCGTTGTTCCTACAGCGACTCCAAAGAGAATGTCAACCTATGCCAGGCAATTGTTTTGTAAAGAAAATGGTGCTTTTGACGTAAGGCAACATCAGGATTCGCTGCATGTGTTAAAGCATATCGCTTCTAATACGTTGGCCTATGCGTTATTTGCTCCTGCAAAATTTTTGCAGGAAGGCATGCTGTGTTCGGTAGATTCTCCACTTTTACTGATGGAGAGGGCAGAACCAGAAAATGAGATTTTAAAGCTTGCCGTGTGTAGTCCGGATTTGAGGCCTGAAATGACGGAAGACGGTAAGAAGTGGCATTCTGTTCCCACGGTTTCTACTTTGATTTTGAGGGGGGGATGGAAGTTAACCGGATCGTTCCCGAAGGGTGTTTCATCTTGTTCAAAGGTAGGGAATAATACCGAATTAGTCTTAATATTGAAAGACGGATTACCGCTTTACATTACATTGAAGTCTGAAAAGTAAATTTTAGAATTCTTGTTAATATAAATGTATGTGTATTGCTTAATTTATTGTATATTATGAGAAAAATAAAATGGTTTGTGTTTTTATTAACTTATTTTTGTGTCTATACTGGACATATAAATGCACAGGCAGACAATTACAAGAAACATGAAAATGACGATGTTGAACAAGTATCAACACAGGAAATGGACTTTTATTTAGTGTTCAAGAGTCATTTTGACATAGGATACTCGGCTTTAGCACGTGATGTAATTAATGAGTACCGTACATTCATGATCGACAAGGCAATGGATGTAATAGACAGGAATACCCATAAAATGAAAGACGAGCAGTTTGTGTGGACAATTCCCGGATGGCCATTAAAACAAATGCTTTGGGATAAACAAACTCCTGAGCGTAGATTGCGTATTGAAAAAGCTTTGAAAAATGGTAATTTGGTAACACATGCACTACCTTATACAACCCATACTGAAACTTTAGAGGTTGAAGACTTGGTTCGTGGACTGGGATATTCATCAATGTTGGCAAGGCAGTATGGGTTGGCACTTCCCATAGACGCAAAAATGACTGATGTGCCGGGGCATACATGGATTTTACCAACTATTTTGCATCATGCAGGCATCAAATTCTTTCACATGGGAGCTAATCCAACAAATCAGGAAATAAATGTTCCGACACTTTTTTGGTGGGAAGGACCGGATGGTTCGCGAGTGCTGACTATGTTTTCAAAAGGATATGGAGGAGGAATGTTCCCACCGGAAGGTTGGAAACATAAATCTTGGTTAACATTTGTACATGCAGGGGATAATGCTGGTCCACCGACTGCTGAAAAAGTGGAACAAACTATCAAACATATCAAAGAAAAATATCCGAAGGCCAAAATCCATATTGGGAAAATGGCGGATTTTGCAGAAGCCATCTTTACAGAAAATCCAACTCTTCCAATAATTAGAGGAGATATATCTGATAGTTGGGTACATGGAGTTATGTCCAGTCCCAATGCAACTCGTATAGCCCGTCGTGTCCGCCCTCTCATTCCGGCATTAGAAACATTGCATACTCAAGTAAAAGAATGGGGAATTATGTCCTATGAAATAGATGAAGAGTTAGCTTATGTTTATGACCAAAGCTTGATGTTCGGAGAACATACATGGGGATTGGCAAATCAGCATTTCGTACCGGGTATGATTGGAAAAGAGTGGAATAAAATGTATTTATCCGGTTTAAGTCCCGCTTATGCACATATGGAGGAATCGTGGAGGGAACATGCTAATTACATCAATCATGCAGAACAAGTTCTACGCCCTGAACTGGAACGGGAATTATATACTTTGGCTGACAATGTGGCACAAGACGGTCTTCGCTTCGTGGTTTACAATCCTCTACCATGGCGAAGAAGTGGTATGGTCAATTTTGCAATGCCAACTCAAGGATCCATTCGGGCGGAGTATATAAAAGAAGTTGGTACAAATAAAATATACGAGTTGAAAGTGTATGGAAATACGTCAAACCGCTTGGGTACATTTTTTGCAGAAGATATTCCCGCCAATGGTTACAAAACCTATGTCCTGACAGATAGAACTACCGAAAAGACACACAGTACACTGAAAGGTAATGAACGGGATAACTATATTGAAAATAAGTGGTATAAGATTACTTTTGATGTTCGCGAAGGGTGTATTAAAAGTGTATGGGACAAAATTAATCGTAGGGAACTGATCGATACTGAATCAACTAATAAATTCGGCTCATATATATATGAACGATATGATCAGAAACAGTCTTTACAATATCTGAAAGAGTATATTTTTGATGGTTATAAAAAATCGCATTATTCGATTACCGGTAAAAGCTCGTATTTGGACAAACAGGCAAAAGCATGTCACAAATCTCCACGACAGATGGAATTCTATGTGGAAAACCACAAATCATTCATTAAAGGTATGTTAATTCCTTCTTTATCCCTTGGTGAAGGACAGCATACGGCCGGTCTGGTAGTTACGTTGTATGAAAATCTTCCGTATATTGATTTAAAACTAAATGTGGTGAATAAACCTGCAACAGAAGAAGCTGAAGCCGGATGGTTGTCTTTGCCTTTCAAAATGGATAATCCGGAATATCGTATCGGACGGGTCGGGTCTGTCATTGATCCTACAAAAGACTTGATTGAAGGTAGTCAATTTAATTACATTTGGTCGAATTCCGGGATTATGATAAAAGATACGGATTATTCAGTCGGTATTTGTCCGTTGGACGCACCGGCCTTTGTAATGGGGAATTTGAATTTCATGCACTTTTCTCCCAAATATGAGAATCCCCAATCTCATATTTACTTAAACCTGTTTAATAATCGTTGGAATACCAATTTCACTTCTTTTTGGAGTGGAAATCTGACTTCGGAGGTTCGTATTTGGGTAAATTATGAACAGGATAACGATGAATCCGGCTTAATTACTCCAGCGTGGGAGGCTCGTTTACCGCTACAAATAGGAATTGCTACTACTCCTGGTGGAAAGTTACCTACAAGTAGAGAAGGAATAAAGGTTTCTCAAAAAGGAGTGTTAGTAACTGCATATGGCAAGAATCCAGATGGTAACGGAAAATTACTCCGCCTTTGGGAAAATGCAGGTAACTCAGGAGGATGTGAAGTAACTTTGCCGACTTTTGTTGATGGAATAGCGCAACCTGTCAATTTGAGGGGGGTGCCTGAAGGAATGCCTATTCCAATAAAACAAGGTACGTTTAAAATAAAATTGAATAAGTTTGCTCCTCATAGTTATCTAATCTGGTAAAACAATAAACGTATATTGTTTACTTAAGTACCGATACACCAATATACCGGTATATTACTTACCATGCAGCATATTGGTGTATTGTGTCAAATTGTCAATCTAAATTTTGGGATAAATATTAACCAATTTTATTATTTAACTTTGATATTTTTTAGTAAAAACAGAAATATTAGCAAAGATACGGAAATGAAAAAGGGATTTTTGATTTTATCGTTTTTGGTAATTAGCTTGACAGGCTATGGACAAAAAGCAGAAAAGCAAAGTGCTATTGATAATTGCCGTCGTTACTATAATGAAGGCTTGAGAGTAAGTGATAAAGAAAAGAAAGAAGCAATGAAAAAACTTCGTGTTGGTTTTGCAACGCACCCTTACCGTTATCACCAATTGGGGAAGTCTCTTACTGCTGAACAGTGTTTGGATATGATTGATACGAATGGATTTTTTGGAGATTTAAAGAAAAAGGAACAGGAATATCAGCAGAAAAGTGAGACCCAAAGACCTTTAAGAGAGGTGCAGAATATTGCTGCCGATGTAGTAGGCACAGCTTTGAGCCGCCTTTGGATAATCGGTGATGCTTATCGTAGAGGAGAATTATCCGCTGAAGTGGCTGCCTCGGATAAGGTATGGAAATCAATCATTCATTATACCGCTTTGGAGGCAGGACGACCTAATGAAACCACCCGTTTTCTTGATTCTTGTTTTGGCACTCCTACTATGGCTGCCAATATTTATTTTTGTTATCTTAATGAAATGGACAAAGCGGAAGCAGGAAAAGCAGGACGTTTGGTGACTGAAGCTTGTGAAATGTTAAAAACTGTAGGCCTGCAAGCTTGGACACAGCCTTATAGAAAAGATGAGACGGATAAGAATGTAGTGTCAGCAGAGCGCTTTCGTAACCATGTATGGTGGGTTGGAGGTAATGGCCTGGGATACCGTGCACTCTTGCCGGTAGCAGCTATGTTTAGTTCTATACCGATGGTTGACGTAGTGGCCGAGGTTTGTTTAGGTGCTATCAGCGTTACTTCACAGAACACTTATTATGAAGCATTTTGGAGAGAAGGGTTTACTGCTGACGGTGCAGGATGGGGACATGGTAATCAGTGCCTTATTTGGGGATATCCTATTGACGGGACAGGCTCTGCATTGAATATTTTGAATACCTTGAAAGGAACGCCATGGGAGAAGAAGTTAAAACCGGAGAATACGGCTGCACTAATGAACTTTTTCCGGGGAGGTAACTGGTACTATTATAAAGGATATCGTTTGCCATGCTTAGATCGATATTCAGCGGTTTATGATCCGAAAAGGAGGGCTATACCTTATGCTGGACTGCTGAATAATGTCGTGATGAATTGGAAAGACTCGTTTTCTCCTGAAGAACAACAGGAATTGTTACAGTTGAAACAGGAGGTGGACCGGAATGATATCAGGATGGGAAATTATTGTTCCGGTATGTATCAAGGTACAAGATGGTTCTTTAATAATGACGATTTGATAAAAAAAACACCGGATTACCATATCATGGTAAATATGGCTTCTATTCGTTGTGACGGTTTGGAGAGTGCTCCTTCTTTTGCTGATTGTTATAACTTCTATACAACAGACGGACTGACGTTATTCCAACGTTCCGGTGATGAGTATTTTAGAATTATGGGTGGTTGGGATGTGACAGGATATCCCGGAGTGACGGCCCGTGAAGGAATGGAAAAGCTGAATCCGGCTGAGAATTGGCGTGGATATTGCAGTAAACATAATTTTGCCGCCGGAGCTACAGATGGTGGAGATTACGCAGTGGGGGGATATATTTTCGAGAAGATGAATGCATCGGATAAAGATGGGGTGAATGATCGGGGAAACAGGGAAATCCAAAATGCTATATTGTACGACTTCAAAGCTTATAAAGGATATTTTATGTTTGGAGACTATTTTTTGGCCCTTGGAGCGGGAGTGACCAATGATAAACCGGAACTGGAGGGAAATATACGGACTACCATTGATCAGACCAGTCATCTGTCGGCAGTTTATCTTCTTGAGAATGGAATAAAGAAGAAGCTTGGTAAGGGGAGTAACTCTCTGAATGGAAATACGTGGATAATACAGGAAGGGCAGTTTGCTTACCGTATTTTACCGGAGTTTACGCAGAAAGCGTTTGTCACTTGTGAAAGTATAAAAGCCAGATGGGAACAGATGAATAATAATAATGAGAAAAAGAAAGGGCTTCCGAAGCGGATAGATATATTGCATGCGTGGGTAGATCACGGACAGACTCCGGTGAATGATACTTATGGATATGTTGTTTATGCCGGTAAAGGACAGCCGGAAGACAAACTCCCTTTCCGTGTATTACGGAACGATACATTGGTACAAGCGGCATGTTCTGTTGATGGGAAGATTATTGAAAGTATATTTTATCCGGGACACCGGGGACTGGAAGCTGATAATGTGTCTTTGACCGTTTCTGCGCCTTGTGCGGTATTGATAAAGGAAGAATCGGATAACTTTATTATAACAGTGACCGATGCTTGTATGAATACTGACTTGAATGAAATTACGCTGTATTTTAATGGGCGCATTATTAATATTTCTGTTCCTCAGGGTGAACTCGGAGGGAAACCTTCAACGGTAATATGTAGTAAATAGAGTAGAAATATTGTTGTCAGGATTAAATGTTCGGCAGTGAACTTATTGTATAAAACGAATAAAATTAATATGTAGCAGATTATGAAAATAATCAATAAATATATTCAAGTGCTTATCTTTTTCTTGTGGGGGATGTCATTTATGGCTTCGGCACAGATTCTCAAACATGAGAGACTGTTTTCTTTTGAAGAACATACTGTGTCTGATTGTATTGAAAGCCGACAATCCACTTTCTCTATTTCTACTAAGCACAATAAAGACGGAAAGCAATCATTACGTTGGGAGTTTAAACCCAATGGAAGTTTATCTTTCAAAAAAAATCTCTGTTTTGAGAAAAAAGATCCCAAGGGAGAGGATTTATATTTATCTACTTTTATTGTATGGGTGTATAATGAACATGCGGTAGATAAGACTGTCCGGTTTGAGTTTTTGAAAGATGGGAAGGTCTGCACTTCTTTCCCTTTTTATATTAATTTCACCGGATGGAGAGCTGCGTGGGTAGCTTATGAGCGCGATATGCAAGGTACACCGGAAGAAGGTATGAATGAAATCCGTATAACGGCCCCTGATATGAAGGGTGAACTATATATCGACCATTTGATTACTGCAGCAAAAGTCGATCCTCGCCATCAGACACCGGATGTACAGGTTCCTTTTGTCAACAAGAAAACCATGAATCATTGGATGGTTCTGTATAATAAATCAAAATTACGGCCGGATATTGTACTCCGTCCCGTTACGGCAACGGATAAACAAGATTTTAAAGAGATTGAAAGCCGTTTTCGAAAGAAGATATATGAACCTCAGGATTTATCGGAACAAGAGATAATGGCTATCCGAAAAAAATATCAGGAATATGGACTTGAATATGTGGACGGATGTATTCATGGAGTACCTTTGTTTTTTAATGCTATTCAGGCTTTCGAGAGATTGTTTAATTTAACAGGAAAAGATGCTTCTCAAAAAGCAAGTGAATTGGGTGTTGCGATAAAAGATTATTTTAATTGGATGAAACGGGTTGCGGTTGCTTATAATAATGCTCCTGACAGTTTGATTAAAACTGAGATGAAAGATAAATTTCTGGCAATGTATGATCATGCTATAGATCAAGGGATAAACTATGGCAGTTGTTGGGGGGAATATTCATCATTACGGGTATTCGATGCGGAATTTATATACTGCATGTTTCCTGATGAAGGAGGTGCTGCATGAGAACCAACGTCTGGACGAGGCTATGAAAATGCTTCAATGGTATGCCATTACGAATGATGTATTTCCTAAACCGGTTGGCAATGGTATCAATATTGACGTGCTCAATACACAGATTACCGGTCGTTTGGCAAGTATATTGATTATGAATGATACTCCCGAAAAGGTTCAATATCTGAAGTCATTTTCACGTTGGATGGATTATGCTTGTCGGCCATCAAATGGATTATCCGGTGGTTTTAAGGTGGATGGGAGCGCTTTCCATCACTGCAATAATTATCCGGCTTATGCCACAGGCGGATTAACCGGAGCTATCGATATGATTTATCTGTTAAGTCGTACTGGATTCGCCATTTCCGAACTGGCCCATCAGACTGTTAAAGAAGTACTTCTTACCATGCGTTTCTACTGTAACAAACGCAGCTTCCCTCTTTCCATGTCCGGACGCCATCCGAACGGGAAAGGGGAATTGATTCCCGAACATTATGCTATTATGGCGCTTGCGGGTTCTCCCGACCGTAAACAGGAAATAGATGCCGATATGGCCGGAGCTTATTTACGTCTGATAGAAAAGCCCTACGAATGTAGTAAACAAGAAAAGCAGTTCACAAACTTATTGTCTGCTAAAGGATTTACCCCGGAGCAAGATCCCGAAGGTAACAAAGCAATGGGGTATGCATGTGTATCAGTACAACGTCGGAACAATTGGTCGGCTGTAGCCCGTGGGCACTCCCGTTATTTATGGGCAGCCGAACAATATCTGGGAGCAAATCTTTTCGGACGTTACTTAGGGCATGGTAGCCTGCAAATCATGACAGCTCCCCAAGGAGAAGAAGTATCCTCTACCAGTGGCGATTGGCAGGAAGAGGGCTTTGATTGGGGACGTATTCCCGGAACTACAGCGATTCATCTTCCTGTAGACCAATTGGAAGCCAATGTTCTCAACGTAGACGTATTCTCAGGATATGAAGAAATGCTGTACTCGGACGAGGCTTTTGCCGGTGGTCTGTCACAGGAAGGGATGAACGGGAATTTCGGCATGAAACTTCACGAACATGACAAGTACAACGGTTCCCATCGTGCCCGTAAATCTTACCATTTTTTCGACGGCATAATCGTGTGTCTCGGTTCGGATATCGAAAATACCAACAATGATTATCCGACGGAAACCACCATCTTCCAGCTTGCCGTAAAGAATGATACCGACCGTAATTTCTGGAAAGCCTATGAAGGAAATGAAAAGTATTGGATAGACCCTGTCGGAACAGGTTATTATACGCCCGTAGCCACCAAATTCGAGAAAAATTTCCCACAATATTCCCGTATGCAGAATACTGGTAAAGAAAACTCCGGTGACTGGGTTACATTGACAGTAGACCATGGTAAAGCCCCTAAGGGAGCATCCTATGAATATGCCGTTCTTCCTCAAACCGACCAGGCGGTAATGGAAGCATTTATTAAAAAACCATCTTATAAGGTATTGCAGAAAGACCGTAATGCCCATATCGTACGTGATCTGAAGAGTAATACTACTTCTTATATCTTGTTTGAAACTCCGGATGTACTTCCGAAAGGCCTTGTACAAAAGGTCGATACTTCCTGTCTCGTTATGTTGCGTGAAAATAAAAAAGAAGCAATACTTACCGTATGCCAACCGGACTTGGCACTATATCGCGGTCCTTCAGACGATATATACGACGAACAGGGAAAACGTATCGAACGCAGTATTTACTCCCGTCCTTGGATTAATAATGAAAGTGCTGAAATTTCTGTTACCATTACGTTGAAAGGGCAGTGGAAAGTAACTGAAACACCTTATTGCAAGCTTGTTTCTGCTGATAAGAAACAGACTGTATTACGTTTTAGTTGTCGGAATGCAGCCGGTTTTGATGTGGTATTGCGAAAATAGAATTAGAAATTAGTTTCAAGTAAAGTATGAAAGTAAGAATTTTAATAGTCGTTTTATTTTGTTTACTGCCGGTTTTGGCAATGGCTGGAGACCGGTCGCTTGATTTTCATCGAAAGATTTATAAACTATGGTATGATTCACCGGCCCCGAACAATGGGGCGGTTTTTCGTCCGAATGAAAGTGACCGTCCTATTGACCTTGATTGGGAGAACTCCTCTTTACCTATCGGAAATGGGTATATGGGAGCATCCATCTTTGGGCGTATGGATACTGAAAGAATACAGATAACTGATAAGACCTTGCATATAAAGGGGTTGTGGGGAGTAGAGACACAGACGGCTTTTGCTGATTTGTATCTGGACTTTTTTCATACCACATATTCCCGGTACGAACGGAGTTTGACACTCAATGACGGAATTTGCAGGGTAAGTTATGAACATGATGGAGTTACTTATGAGCGTGAATATTTTGCGAGCTATCCGGATAATGTGTTGGCTATTAGGTTGACTGCGGATCAACCGGGAAAACTGACTTTTAATGTCCGTGCCCAGATACCTTATTTGGTACCTTTTGGAGCGCTTCAGCGTACCGATTCTGTAACTATAGGTTATTTGAGCGGGCCGACACAAACCCGTTTTAGTAATAACGGGCGTAGTGGGAAGGTTTGTGCGGAAGGAAACGGAATAACTTTGCGTGGGGAAACAGAGTATTTACGTATGATTTATGAAGGAGGCATAAAGGTGATTCCCTATGGAGGAAAGCTGAGTTCATACAGTGATTCTGATGGTGGTAATGGAATGATTCGTATTGAACGTGCAGATTCGGCACTTGTTTTGTTTACGTTAGGAACGAATTACCAATTGGACCATGCTGTTTTTTCTAATCCTCCTGCGAAGAAACTGGTTAATGGTATAGATCCGCATGAACAGATTGTGAAAACATTAAGGAAAGCAGAGGAAAAAGGATATAAGGAATTGTTAGAAAATCATCTTTCAGATTATAAATCCTTTTTCGACCGGGTTTACCTTGATTTGGGTGAAGAGTTGCCGCAGATAACGACTGACCGGTTATTGGCTGATTACAAAAAGGGGAAACAGAGTAATTATCTGGAAGAGTTATTGTTTCAGTATGGGCGTTATTTATTAATCAGTACTTCTCGGAAAGGCACCCTTCCACCTACTTTGCAAGGGGTATGGAATCAGTATGAGCTGGCTCCCTGGAACGGTAATTATACTCATAATATCAATATACAGATGAATTACTGGCCTGTCTTTAATACCAATTTGGCCGAATTGTTTGAAAGCTATGTTGATTATTATAAGGCTTATCGGGAAACGGCTGAACAGGTGGCATCAACTTATATTAAAAAATATCATCCCGAAGCTTATTCGCCGGAAAAAGGAGGGAATGGTTGGATTGTCGGAGCCGGGGCAGGTGCTTTTTTTATCGGAGCACCGGGTGGACATTCAGGACCGGGAACTGGTGGTCTTACTTCCAAGTTGTTTTGGGATTATTATGCATTTACTTCCGATATCGATATTCTGAAAGAAGTTTCATATCCGGCCTTATCGGGTATGGCACGTTTTCTTAGTAAAACTGTCTGTGATACATTGGGGTATGTTTTGGCTTATCCTTCTTCTTCTCCCGAACAGTTTAGTAAAATTACCGGAAAGCCTTATCCTTCATTAGGTTGTGCATTTGATCAGCAGATGATTTATGAAAACTATGCAGATGTTTTGGCTTCAGCCAAAATATTGAAGGATAAAGATCCGCTTTTGAGTAAACTTAAAAAGCAAATTAAGTATTTGGATCCGGTACTTGTAGGCAAGTCCGGTCAGATAAAGGAATATCGTGAGGAGGAATATTATGATGATATTGTCTTGGAAAAGAATCATCGTCATATATCTAATCTAATCGGGTTATATCCTGGTACGATAATTAACAGTAATACTCCTGAGTGGTTGAAAGCTGCTAAGACAACATTGGATTTGCGGGGTGATAATTTTACGGGCTGGTCACTGGCCCATAAGTTGAATTTATGGGCGCGTCTCAAAGACGGGAATCATGCCCATCAAATATTGCAGGATTTGTTGAAAACGTCTGTATTGGATAATTTGTGGACCAACTGTATTGCAGTTTTGCGCTCTCCTTATCAAATTGAGGCGAATTTGGGTAGTACGGCTGGTATAGCGGAGATGTTGTTACAAAGCCATGATGGAACTATTTTCCCATTGCCGGCGTTACCGAAAGCTTGGAAATCAGGAAAATATAGCGGTTTGGTAGCCCGGGGGAATTTTGAGGTATCCGTCTCTTGGGAAGAAGAACAATTGAAAAGAATAAGTATTAATTCTCGGAAAGGAAATCCTTGTGTTATAAGTTATCCGGGATTTGAGAAAGTGACTGTGACTGATACTAAAGGAAATATTATAAAATATCGAGTTGAAGGAGTAGATAAGATTTGTTTTAAAACCCGTAAAGATGAGTCTTATTTAATTGAGTTGAATAAAAAATAAAGTTTGTGTTATCATGAAGAAATGTATGATCATGAAGAAGTGTATGATGGTTGTTATGCTGCTTTTGGGGACAGAGATACAACTTATTGCACAAATCAGTTGGGAGCAGGTGGTTCCCGGTGTATGGAAAGGAGTGGTGGGAACCCCTGAAAATTATTCTTTATTGAAAGCGGCAGGTGTTGCTCCGAAATTGGATGGCTTTAATCGGTTACCGGAAATGACACTGCCTGCATTGGCTTTTGAAATAGGAGGGAACGTACAAGATGGAAAAACTGCTTTGTATATTCCTTTGCAGCCAAAGGAACAATTATATGGGTTCGGACTTAATTTTCAAACAATACATCAACGGGGTAAGATTTTGAATTTACATGTGGATCATTATGGTGGCAGAGATAATGGTCGAACACATGCTCCGGTTCCGTTTTACATATCCAGTCAAGGATACGGTATTCTGGTGAATTCGGCCCGTTATTTAACCGTTTATGCAGGGAATGGTATTAAAAAAGACAGCCCCAATGCAGAGAAAGCAAAAGATCGTAATACGGATAAAACTTGGACTGCACAACCTTATTCGGATGCAGTTTCCATTTTGGTGCCTGCTCCCGGTGCCGAAATTTATTTGTTTGCAGGTCCTACCCCCATGGATGTGGTCAGACGTTATAACCTTTTATGTGGTGGCGGTACTTTGCCTCCTCGTTGGGGATTGGGATTTACACAACGTACACCGACACTTTATACATCGAGACAAGTGGAAAATGAAGTGGAAGAGTTCGAGCGTCATGGTTATCCGCTTGATTTTATCGGTTTGGAACCTGGTTGGCAAAGTAAAGCTTATCCGTGTACTTTGGAGTGGGATTCTGTACGTTATCCCGATCCGGTTGGTTTTGTAAAAAGGCTTATGGATAAGGGTATCCGTGTTAATTTATGGACCAATCCTTATATTTCACCTGATTCAAAATTATACAAAGATATGTATCCGGTTAGCGGTTCTCATACGGTATGGAACGGCATTGTGCCGGATTTGGCAAATGACAAGGCAAAACGGTTGTTTCAGGACAAACTGATACAAGAACATATCGGTATAGGAGTCAGCGGGTATAAAATAGATGAAGTGGATGGATTTGACCGTTGGATTTGGCCGGATGTAGCAACCTTTCCTTCGGGAATTTCGGCTGAACAAATGAGACAAACGTATGGAGTGTTGGCACAACGTACAACAAACGAACTTTTTAGAAAGTATAATAAACGTACTTATGGATTGGTACGTGCATCCAATGCCGGAGCAAATTCTTTCCCTTATGTGTTGTATAATGATTATTATAACCATTCTGATTTTATAACAGCATTGATTAACTCTGGTTATTGCGGTGTGTTGTGGACTCCGGAAGTACGTAGTTCTCATTCTGCGGAAGAATGGTTGCGCCGTTTTCAAACAGTTGTATTTTCACCGATGGCAATGATCGATGCATGGAATAGTGATACGAAGCCTTGGACATTTCCGGAAGTGGCCGAACAAGTGAAAGAGTATGCACTGCTTCGTATGCAGATGATGCCTTATTGGTATACAGAATTTGCCCGGTATCATTTTGATGGTATACCTCCTTTTCGGGGGATGAGTTTAGAACCGGGGTTTACTTTGGATGGGATGATAACCTCTGAACTGAAAGAGAAAAGTTTGGAAAATAATCCGTATCTTGAGGCGGTGACCAAAGAGATAAAAGACCAGTATATGGCAGGTGAATATTTGTTGGTTGCTCCGTTATTTACCGGACAGACAGAACGTAAAGTTGTTCTTCCGACAGGGAATTGGTATGATTTTTATACCGGTGCATACGTGGGTAACGGAGAGACGATTACTGTTGCACCAGGATTGGACCGTATCCCTGTGTATGTAAAAGACGGTGCAATTATTCCGATGATGGAACCAAGGCTTCATGCGCCGAAACCAGGCGAAAAGATAAGTTTGGAAATCCGTCATTACGGTAAAGCGGATGGTACTTACCATTTGTATGACGATGATGGAGAGACATTTGATTATGAGAAAGGAATGTATTCGTGGAGAGAAATCAGCGTGTCACATGATAGAAACGGAAAACCTAAGGGGTATATTTCAAAAGCCGAGAAAGGGAGACCGAATTCTATAGGGAAGATTACATGGCGTTTCATGACGGATACTTTTTGATAAAATGATATTTGGTATTAAATCGGTGAAATGGATTGATTGTGTGGATTTTATTGATCATTAATTTTGTTATAATCCCAATGAATAATAGAATAGTTGTATACTTATGATTTATATCCTGCAGTTCTTTATTTGTTAGTGGGATAAGTTTAATCTATTACATTATATGTGGAAAAAAGTAATATTATATTTTTGGGGGGGTGTTTTCATCTTATACCCGGGCAGATGACCTGATTACTATTAATTATAACATCCAGCCTGTTTACGGATACAGGCTGGATGGAACGCCTGGACGTATTGTAGAAATCAAATTGAAAGGTAAGAAGTTGCAAGGCGACTGCCTGATTGATGTACTAGCAAAAGGTTGTAAAGAAAAAATGTTTTACACTGAATGCAAAAGACTCCACGCATATAGAACTCCAGCATCCGATCACAGCTAATTATAAGAAGAATAGCAAGAGGAAATGAGTATCGGAATAGGGGATGAATATTGTAGATAACTTAAAATAAAAACCCCCATAACCTTATCAGTTACAGGGATTTAATATGTCGTAATCGTTATAATTACTTGCTCAAAGCCTGAGCTACGTCAACAGCACAAGCCACAGTACAACCTACCATCGGGTTGTTACCAATTCCCAGGAATCCCATCATTTCTACGT